>Ga0194060_10004083_pt1 | contig 10166 bp, 14 predicted proteins | sample SepL225m_MetaG_FD_163427 | JGI IMG/M metagenome (GOLD analysis project Ga0194060, IMG submission 163427) | Anoxic zone freshwater microbial communities from boreal shield lake in IISD Experimental Lakes Area, Ontario, Canada - Sep2016-L222-5m | ecosystem: Environmental > Aquatic > Freshwater >... | reverse complement strand
TTATGACTGCATTGCTTACAGCTCATGCATCAGTTTGAGTTGCAACTGCTTTCAGTAAATGAGTTCTTAGGGTAAATCCCGGCATCACCAACGTAATTCTGGGACAGGTCGTCTTCTGGACTCGGATTTATCAAGGAGTCAATGTGTGCAATTTTCTCTTTCGAATTGTCCTAGTGCTGGCTTTGCTCTTCGTGAATGGATGCGCTACGACATCGGACACCGTTTACCCGCCATTTACAAACGACCTAAAGTTCAACGCCTCAAGAGCAAGGGAACTAGCTGAAATCGCCGAGAACAAGGTTCGCCAAGAATGGTCCAAACTTACTTGGACCAAAGCGGGGGATGGAATCACCCTAATAGGAACATTGAACGGCTCGGGTTCCGACAGGCGATTGGTCGTTCGAAAAGGCGCACTCAACGAATACTACGGCGAGGCATCGGAAAAATCCGGCTCTAACTTTGGATGTGACTACACCTTTGGCTCAGACAAGAGCAAGGGTTACATTGGCAAACATTGTGGGGAAAACAAGGCGGGCCTCCTCGAAGGTTGGGTCACTTATCAGCAGACCGGCAGGATTGTTTTTCTTGAATCGCACAGGGGAAAAATGAATGGTCCTGCTTTAGCATGCGAATGCCGTGGTCCGGACTGCGTGGAAGTTGCAAATTGTATTGATCAGTGGTACTCGCAAGATATTTTGACCCAAAGTCGTGAGAGGAATTTCGCGCCTCCTGTCAATTTTTCTTCTCCTTTGACAGGAGGCCAACTCAGTCCCTTCATGATTATTCCTCGCAGCGTTCCTGGTGACAGGGGGCGTTATTACTTGATGGAGGCAAGAAAGAACGGCAGTCTTATCGAGACTCTTCACAAAAGAGTTGGCGTTGACGCCGTGGACTACACAAGAACCGAAATCAATTGCCGAACCCTACTCATTCGCGAGATTGGCACCGATGGGGAATCTCCGCTCAGGATTAGAGAAAGGCCGACACAGTGGTACGAACTTGTGAAGGGGTCGAGTAAGAGCGACTTAACGGAATTTGCTTGCAAGTTGCGTCTCTAGTTCCATGCAAAACCGGAACCTCATGCTGTCAGATGTGCATGTCTTTGGCAGGTCTCTGTATGAATCGTCCATGTATCGCCCCTTCCGAGAAAATTGCCAAATTGCATTCTATTCTGCAAGAATGAAGGCAGAGCCAGTCACTGGCCAGTAGGTCGTTGGGAATATTTCAACCTTGACCAAAGGGAGGGGGTTCTATGGAATCCAGAGACCGTTACCCCGCAGTGTGCATTGACCGCAGGCACATTCTCGGTGTGCTTTCTGTGCCGTTTCTCGCGGCCTGCGCGGGTGGTTTGGGCACCAAGCCTCAAGATCCGATTGCAAAAGCCGCGCCATTCATCAAGAAGGATATTGCCTGGAAGATTGGCGACTTTCTTGATTTCTTAGCGGCTCTGCCCCCCTCAGGGTTATTGGCTCTAAAGAAGACGCTTGAACTGCTCCCGGACAGAAGTGGCCCCGCAAATTTGAACAATTTTTTAGGTGGAAACTCTGGGCATAAAGTCCTGGCTATATTGGTCAGGCAGACAGGAGTTTCCGATGGTCAAGAAATCAGCACGACGCACACGTCGTACCCACACACCGGCGTTCAAGGCCCGCGTGGCCCTTGCCGCATTGCGTGAGGACAAGACGATGGCTGAGCTATGCAAGCAGTTTGAACTGCACCCAAACCAGATCAGCGAATGGAAGAAGCTTTTGCTTGAGAACGCTGCCAACGTCTTTGGTGGCCACACTGGCAAAGACGAAACCGTGGACCTTGTTCCCTTGCATGCCAAGATCGGCCAATTGGCACTGGAGAACGATTTTTTAAACAGCGCGCTCACCAAAGCGGGATTGCTGAGCGCAAAGCCATGATCGACCGTAATCACGAACTCAGCGTCGCACGCCAGGCCAAGTTGCTCGATGTGAGCCGAGGCTCGGTGTACTACCTGCCCAAGCCTGTCAGCGAAGCGGACCTGGCGCTTATGCGTCGCCTTGATGAGTTGCATCTCAAACACCCTTTCATGGGTGCGCGCATGCTGCGTGACCAATTGGCACTTGCCGGCATCCATGCGGGACGGCGCCACATCGGCACGCTCATGCGCCGCATGGGTATCGAAGCACTGGCACCGCAACCCGGTACCAGCAAGGCTGCTCCGGGCCACAAGATCTATCCCTACCTGCTACGTAATCTCCCGATCGTGCGCGCCAATCAGGTCTGGGCACTGGACACCACCTACATTCCCATGGCCAAGGGGTTTGTCTATCTCACGGCCGTGGTTGATGTCGCCAGTCGTCTGGTACTGGCCCACAAGGTGGCGATCACACTGGAGGCCTGCCATGCCAAGGAAATCATCGAGCAGGCCTTTGCACGTTACGGTAAACCAGAGATCGTCAACACCGACCAGGGCAGCCAGTTCACGGCTGAAGAATTTGTCAATGCTGTCTTGAGTCAAGGCTGCAAGCTATCGATGGATGGACGCGGTGCCTGGCGTGACAACGTGTTTGTCGAGCGACTCTGGCGCAGCGTGAAGTACGAGCGGGTGTATCTCATGGCCTATGACAACGTAGCCACTGCCCGCACCAACATTGCCCAATACTTTGACTGGTACAACTCCGAGAGGCCGCATTCAAGTCTGGATCGGGTCACGCCAGCAAAGGTTTATCTGAGCTTGCTGCCCAAACTGGCACAGGCTGCGTAGAATGAAATTTGTGGTGCGCCCCGAGTTACCCACCGCGGCTCTGCGTTCGTCGCAAGCGACGCTCGCCGCCGTGGATAACTCTGCACCTTTGGCAACCCGCCGGAGTCCACTTAAAACTCGGGGAAATGTTGTTCAGACAACCGGGGCCACTTCTCACCCCGAACCACCGTGATTGAGGAACTTCTCGCACTCGCAGGGGGTATGCCAAAAAAGCTCAGTGGAATGTGCAACAGCTGCGATACAAGAATCTCTGATCAATGGTGCACTGCAAGTTCAAATCCCGGCAGTGTGACCGAACTTGCTCATTTGGCGCAGCACGAAGAGGGGCGCCTTCGGCCCGCCGAGCTTACTGTTGTTTTGGCTTGGCTGAACAGCGCAAAGAAGTGACTGCGCAGCGGCGCTCCAAAGACTTCATTCGCCATTTCTCAACAGAGCTTCAGTCCCCCCCCCACCGGACTCGTACACGCCACCCCTGTTTTTCTCATCGACGACGATGGCCCTGATTGAAGCCAAAGCCCAAGGCAACTAGTCTGTCGAGTTCTGTTTAGGACAGCGTTCAGGCGTTTCATGCAGGGTACGCCTGCCGCCTCCGTATGCGGCAGGCGATAGATTGTTTTTACCCTTTGCAACGCAGTCCTTCCGAAATTTCGGAATGCACCTTCAGTCATGTCAGGCCGCATTGCCGACCATATCGGACGCGGCATTCGCGCCCTGATGGAGGCCACCTGTCTAGTCACGGAGGGTTGCAATGCTGGCGACCGGCCGTATGGAACAGCCAACTTGTGACTCACGTCCTCCCGGCAATGGCAACGATCCCATGGAAAGATACAAAACACATTCAAATTTATTAAATTTCCATAAAAAGATACAAATCGAATTAAATTGACACTAAAGTCTTATTTACGTATAGTCCGCTCACATATGTCAACTTCGTGAGGTGGTGTCGTGATGCTTGTTCTATCGCCCCTAGACATTCAGAGCCTGAGCGCTGGATGCCGGGCTGAGTTATTGCAACTGGTGGCGGGCGGACGCGTCCGTGCTGACGATGACTTACTGAACCCAGCAGAGGGAGCCGAGGCTGCTGAGACAGCCGCTGAGGTTCAAGAAATCATTGACGAGGAGAAAACCGTCGTGGATTTGTCGGTCTCTGACGCAAAAGAGCTTTTGAAAAATCTCAGCCTCCCAAACAGGGAAGTACTCAGGCTATTTGCAAGTGGAAGTCCGGTGCTGCGGGACGCTCTGCAAGGTCCGGGCAAGCGATACGAGAAATACAGTCAACTTAAACAAGGGTTGGTCGGTGCAGTCAACCGCAGGCTGCGCACTGTAACTGGCAATCGCAATGCAGTGATGTTCTCGTCGGACCGGGATCAGACGCGCATTAAGGTCACACCCAGGACGGCCAGATCATTAAGGCGAGCATTGGGAATGCCGGAACCTCTGCCGACAATGAACTTCTGCAACTCAAAGGGTGATGACATAGAACCATCAAACCCTGAATGCGTTGCCTTGAACGAGCGACTAGCTCAGGCTTGGACCAAATATGACTCCATCAACATTTCAGATAAGGGGCTACAGCTTCAAGCAACAGTTTTCAAGCACATGGTCGACTCTGGATTCGCGTTGTACTTACGTACGCCCATTTCATGGGACCAGGATGGCAATGACATAGGTTACGAGGTCCAGACGACCGCCGATCCATCCACGGTGATCGAAAGCTGGAAAAAAGGGCAGCTCTTAGATGAATTGTTTATAGGCATGGAGGGTGATGCCTCCGTTCTGGCACAACCCAGTTCCAACTGAAACGGAGCAGACGATGTCGGCAGTAAACAAAGTGATCCTTGTGGGTAATCTTGGCGCTCAACCTGAGCTTCGAACCCTTCCGTCTGGCAGTGTGGTTGCAAACTTGCGACTTGCTACTTCAGAGACGCGCAAAAACCGCGCAGCTGGGAGCACAACTGAACATACTGAGTGGCACCGAATTGTGCTTTTTGACAGACAAGCAGAACTCGCATCCCAGTATTTGCATAAGGGATCGCAGGTCTACATTGAAGGCAAATTGCGGACCAGAAAGTTTCAATCGCAAGACGGCTCGGAGAAGTACATAACCGAAGTGATTGCGGATCAGATGCAATTTCTCGGTGCGCACCTGGAGGGTCGGACACATGAATCTGGGACTTACAGAACCAGGAATGAAAAGATGCCGCATCCGAGTGACTCGTTTGATGATGCAGAAATTCCCTTTTAGATGGCTGCAAATTACAGACGTAATCGGTGAGTGCGTCTAAGCGACCGATCAACTTTCAACAATCGCCAAGATAAATGAATCCAGGAGTGGACATCATGAAAGAGCAAGACAACTATTCAGCTGTAAAGCACACCAATCAGCAAACATCACTTGCAGACGATCCGCTTTTCTATGCCCACAGCTATTCCATCTATGAAAAGCTGATGGAACGTTATAACGAAATACGCGGCTTTCTAGTACAGATCCGTCCCATACCGGAGGACGTGACGATGTGGGTCTTTGGCGACGGCGAGTCGTGGGGAAAGCTTATAGAGCGTCACGACGTAATCAAAGCCAACCGCGACGCCATTGAAAACGTTGCACACATCTTTTGTGAATGGTTGAATCACTGTGCATCCATCGAGCCGCAGCACGAACTTATGGCGCTTGCCCGCCGGTTTGAATTGCGACTGATTGGGTCCCCGGCCAGCGTATTTCAGGTGATGAATGTTATGCAAAGGCAAAGTAATTCATTTTTGATCCAGCGTATTCAGGCATTCTGCGATGGGGGAGGCTTAGCATGAACAACCTCCGATTTGTATATGACGAGAGAACCAGTTGCCTTTACGCGCCGGATGGCTCGTTTATCAAGCGCGCGTACTGCCCTAAGGCGAAGCAATGGAATCAGTTGGCTCTGATTCCGGGAGAGAACCGATGGCGAAATTGCGCTACTTGCAAGGAGCGCGTAGTAGACCTCGATGCAATAGAAGTTGACGCAGCCCTTGCAATGTTCCATCGAAACAGCGGCAAGCTTTGTGTCCACGCATCCGAAAATTCAAAAAACGTTATCTTCTTAAAAGATCCGAATAATGTCCCTCCAGCAGGTTCTGTCGACTTGGATTCAATTCAAATACACACGGCGTGGGGAGAGGAAAATATTCAGCGAGGATTCGCCATGGGCTACTGGCCAGATGTGCGCATCCTCAAACAAGATCCAAAAATGAACTCGAGGGTTTCGGTGGGCCAGAACCCAACTACGGGGGAAGTGGCCTTCATTCATGACCTGCGCCTAACATTTAGAAAAGGCACTGAAGATTTCTCGGATTCCTACGGTCGTGGATTTGAGGAACTGCATGCCTTCACTTCGTATTTCCCATACGACACCAGTGATCCAGTAGCTGCTTATTTGGTACCCAAAGGACTACCCAACGGAACCCCCGTCACTGTCTTGCACCCAATTGAAAACCTACTCGGGGTGTCATGGAACCAAGGCGGAGGAAGTAAAGCTACCAATGTTCCAGCCCACATTGAGAACAACCATGTAGTTCTTGAGTTGGCGAAAGTGAAAGTTTCACACGTGGTTGGATAGTCCGAACAATTTCCGGATAACTAAGTGGTCACACCCGGAATTGCATCAAGTGGGAGAAATATATGGCCGTACTCTGCGAAGCCTTGTCCGTTGTTGTGCGTCGCGACGCGATTGAAGATAGATTTGCAGGAGGCTGGTCGGAATTTGTCCATCGGGTTCCAAACGGCACCCTATGTTACGAAGACGAGTTAGCCAGGGTTGGTTTTATGAATCCGGACCACGTAGGGGACTTCCTCCTGGCGTTAGCGGAGAGTGGATTGAATGTCATGACAAAGAGCCAGTTTGTCGACGCTGCAGTTGTTGATCAGGTCAATGGACCAACTTTACCGACGGACTGGCTGGAATTCGGAAGGCTGCCTTGTGATGATTCAGGAAATCGCGTATCAGCTTGCTGGCTGTACGAAGAGCCAAGGGTTGCTGCCGGTCTGCACTTCAAAGGCAGGGAAATCACTTTGGCAATGCCTGTCGGGTGGAGCTACGACAACTCAATCAGTAAGGAATTCGTGTTTGTAAAGACTGAAGACAAGGGCGAGAGGCTCAAGTTTTTGCGCCGCGATGATGGTGCCGATTTCTTCCTTGATACTGAAAATGGCAAGGAAGTCTCGTTACCCAGGACGAGCGGATTAGAGTAGATGCACAACGCTAGGGGAGCAGACGACATGAGCCTTCGCTTAACGAATCATGCACATGCAAGGCTGCAGCAACGCGGCATATCCAGTCAAGTGTTGGAGTACCTATTGCAATTTGGTCGAGTTACACATGATCATCATGGGGCGGAAATTGTCTATTTCGACCAGCAGGCGCGCAAACGCCTGCTGCGACAGTCTGGGCCGATCGAATATAAGGCACTTGAATCGAAACTCGATGCCTATGCGGTGATTGGCTCTGACGGTGCAGTTCTGACAGTTGGCCACCGCACTAAGCGTATCACCCGGCATTAACCTCAAAAACAAGCGAAACTTGAATTCAGTTTATTTGCGATTTGATCTTATCAAAATCAAAACAACCCCTTTTCAATACGCGACCATCAGACCAAAAAATAGATGATGGAAATCATTATCAGATCAATACCATACGGAACCTGGAAAAAAGTGGAAACTGATTCAGTATTCTGCATTCAAAACTTGAATGGTTTTTCGATTTTTGAACCAATTAGGAATGCATTGAATATCACCCAATGCGAATCGCCTGATATTTTCAATATAGAAACTGGCGATGATGAACTTTGCTTTCAGATACATCGCGAATCCATACGAGTTATTATTTTATCCACTCCAATCAATAACTTGGAAGAGGTGGCAAAGGCAACAATTCACATCCTTAGAGTTGCAGACGCAGAGGGAAGTGAATCGTTATGTTTGACTCAATTCGCGTTCTTGCCTCAGGCATTTTCTGAGTCAGATCTATATCATTGCCTGCGAGTCGCTGCATTCGGTCCACGTTACCAGCGGCTGAAGAAAATTTGCGTGGATGTAGATGAACGCCACTTTGAATCCGCCATGCTTATGCTGGACAGAATACGTGCCCAACAAAAATATGAAGAGATACACGACATAGAAAATGGCTTCAATATTTCGATTGCCAATGCTGGAGCTCCAGATTACATGGCATCGCTAGCAGCCGAAATACTTGTACGCAGTCGTGAGACAGACCGATGCATTGAGGCACTAAAGTGGCTGATTCTTGCGCATCTAATACGACATGATTTCGGCCCATCAAATGAATACGCTAACCATCAAAAGCCATTGGAGTTCTTATTTTCTGCGATGAATTCTGAAGACCGCGATATAGCATACCAGCGTGCTGAACTTTGGTTGGAGGCTGCATTCTCCTTTCCTGGAAGCGCTTATACATCCGTTCCTGAGTTTCGCGACTATCTCAACCGGAAATCATAATTCATATTAATCTCTTGGATTTTTAGAAAAATAGCTTTTACGCATCACACTCATTGAAAACAATATATTAATATTTCTTGATTGTAGCCAGAGTTACAAATATTTTTTTACAAGGAATTCTATTGTGCCCCAATCACATTTTAATACTTATATGGAAGCTTGCAGGTATGCAAAGCAGATGGCATCTAAAGAGCGAAAAGAGTATTTCGTAAAAAAATCTAACGAAAACCAGTGGGTGGTTAGCACATCAGATGCCAGCACTCCCGGCAATCACCTGAATGAAACTATACCAAACGCGGGAAGAATCAATCATACTAAAAATAGGTCGTCCAATATTAAAAACATAGAGAGTCTAACTAAAACGGATATAGAAAAAATGACAGCGACTGATTTTCAAAGTATTGATCGAAATACACTATCTAGAATACACAATCGACTTCTCGAGCTAGATGAAAATTCGAACACACTGGCATTAATCAAGCAAAATTTGGAAAGACAAAAACCTCCTGATGTTTGGGCCGTGGATGCCGATGGAATTGGGGGCAGTCGTGAGGACGTTAAACGTATGCGAGGCCAAGATTTCAGTGATATGCGAAGGCGTGGCCAATAACCACCAATACCAGGTGCAGATTAAGCGGAAAACTTATACAGCCTCAGGCGAACTTGCTGGCGTATTGCTTTGCTAGCTTTTCCAGATTGAGGCGAAAGTACAAGTCATGCGCTGGGCCGCCAAAAAGATTTGGTTGCTGCATCAACTTCATTGTGCTGATCTCTTCCACATTTAACCGGTATGGATAAGACGTCGACTTCAGCCACGGAGAGGAGACCAAGAATTCGCTGCCTGAGTCAGCTCTATTGGTAATCCCCCCGATTTCCACTGGACCTAAAAGTAGAACAGTTATGCAGCCATGGCCAGATGCTGCATTGGGGTGAAACCGCCCAGGGCCATATTCGGGCGGTCGTGATTGTAGGACCACATCCATTGCGTGGCGAAGTCCTGAACTTCTTCAATACTGGACCAGTAATACTGGGATAACCATTCGTAGCGAACTGTCCTGTTGAACCGTTCGACATAGGCATTCTGCTGTGGCTTGCCCGGCTGAATATATTCAAACCGGATGCCCCACTCCTCGGCCCAGTTCTGGATGGTGCCACTGATGTTCTCCGGCCCGTTGTCACATCGAATCACTTGCGGCTTTCCACGCCAGGAAATGATTTGCTTCAAAGCTCTGATCACCCGCTCAGAAGGCAGCGAGAAGTCCACCTCGATGCCCAGCGCCTCGCGATTGAAGTCATCAATGACGTTGAACAACCTCAAATTCCTGCCGTCTTCGAGCTTGTCATGCATGAAGTCCATTGACCAGACCTGATTGATGGCATCTGGAACGGCCAGTGGTTCTGGCTTCTCACGCACCAAGCGCTTCCTGGGCTTGATGCGCAGGTTGAGTTCCAACTCGCGGTAGATGCGATACACGCGTTTGTGGTTCCAGCCAAAGCCCTTTACGTTGCGCAGATACAGGTAGCAAAGGCCAAAGCCCCAATTGCGATGGTTATCCGTCAGTCGCATCAACCAGTCAGCTATGACTTCGTTCTCAGCGTTTTGCTTGGATTCGTAGCGGTAGCAGGACTCGCTGATCGAGAACACGGCACAGGCGACCCGTATGGTCAGTCTACGCTTCTGCACAACCTCTTTGGCCATCTCGCGTCGGCGAGACGGCCGGGTTACTTTTTTGCGAGGTACTCGTTGGCAATCTCGGCCTTGAGCTTCTCTTCCAAGTACATCTTCTTGAGGCGCCGGTTCTCGTCTTCGAGCTCCTAGAAGTGGCCCCGCAAATTTGAACAATTTTTTAGGTGGAAACTCTGGGCATAAAGTCCTGGCTATATTGGTCAGGCAGACAGGAGTTTCCGATGGTCAAGAAATCAGCACGACGCACACGTCGTACC
>Ga0194060_10004082_pt1 | contig 10167 bp, 10 predicted proteins | sample SepL225m_MetaG_FD_163427 | JGI IMG/M metagenome (GOLD analysis project Ga0194060, IMG submission 163427) | Anoxic zone freshwater microbial communities from boreal shield lake in IISD Experimental Lakes Area, Ontario, Canada - Sep2016-L222-5m | ecosystem: Environmental > Aquatic > Freshwater >... | reverse complement strand
CGCCATAGTAACCCATAAGATGCTTGCGCAATTGCCTTTCCCCAAGCATCTGAGCAATGTCCCCCGCTATGCCGCCACTCATCATGAAAAAATTGACGGCACCGGCTATCCTTTTGGATATAAGGACGCCGAGATTTCCTTGCAATCGCGCATCCTGGCCATCGCCGATATATTTGAAGCACTGACGGCATGCGATCGCCCCTACCGGAAAGCCAAGACATTGTCTGAAGCGCTGAAAATTATGTCATTCATGGTAAAAGATGGACATATCGACAAAGATCTGTTCGATCTCTTTACCAAGGAAAAGATTTATCTTGATTATGCCAGGAAAGAACTGTCACCCCAACAGATAGATACCGTTGAAATTTCTTGAGATCCACCGCGCAACAATTCTTTCGCTACAGCCCCCTGTCTCCCCGGGACCTTCTCTTCGGCTCCTGCGGCTTTAATTCATTCTCGTTGTCCGGAGAGCCCGGCGGCTTCATCTGATTCGCAATATCCTTCGCTTGGGCGCTGTCAGGAGGAAAATGCTTCAGGGCCTCCTTAAAATGGAACAGGGCACTGGACCTCTTGTCTTTTTTCTTAAAATAAATCCCGAAATTATAATGTGAATCTCCTTCATTGTTCGTCTTACCATAGGCAAAAGCCAGGCTGTAAAAGACCTCCGGGTCCGTTGGATTCTTCGCTGCCAATTGCTTGTAAATCTGAATTGCGCTCAGGTAGTTACCCTCAGCCTCGTAGGACTTACCGAGGTAAGACATGGCGATGCCGTCATTAACGTCAAGTTCCGCCGCCTTCCTGAGGCATTGCATTGCTTCGCGGGGATGACCGCTTTTCAGATAAAGAATGCCGAGATCGCGTAAGACGTCAGTATCGTCAGGCGCCAACCTTAAGGCCTTCTGGAAGTTTTCCAGGGAGAGAGCGGTGAGCCCCAGTTTATCTTGCGATACCGCTAAACCATACAAAGAATCCAAGTCCGCATTATTTTTCGCCAGGGCCGTCTCAAAGACTTTTGCATTCTCACTAAAATTCTTCTTCTCAAAGAGTAAAATAGTTTGGATGCGTTTAAACTGGCCCGACATGGTTTTTGAGCCTCCGCCGCTGTAACGGCTCTGCAACAAGGCATCCAGGTATCGTATCCGTTCATCCGTTCCCGGATGGGTGAGAAAATAGGAAGGCACATTGCTGGAATAAAATTCGTACTGCCTCATGATTCTCAAGAAATCAAGCATTGCATTGCCATCGTAGCCTGCTTTAATAAGATAGGTCAAACCCAGCCGGTCGGCTTCTTCTTCATGCTCCCGGCTGTATTTTAAATTCAACGACGTGGCGGTGGCCAGAGAAAAGCTGGCTACCGCAGCAGTCATATCGCCTCCTAAAAAAGCTCCCGCCAGAATGGCTGCCAGTGAAGCAATGTTGATTTTAGTAGATTTATCTACAATATCGGCAATATGCCTCGCACTGACGTGAGCTGTCTCATGAGCCAGGACGCCGGCCAGTTGGCTTTCATTTTCCGCCAGGGTAATGAGCCCCATGTTGACATAGACATACCCGCCTGGAGTGGCAAAGGCATTTATGGCAGGACTGTTAATAACAAAGAAACGATATACGAAAGGAGAATCAGGAATCGTAGCAACAATTTGCCTCCCTATTTTGCCAATATATTCATCCACACGCGAGTTGTGATAAATTATATTACTTTTTTCCATTTTATCATAAAATTCACTACCCAGTTTCTTTTCATCCTCAATTGTCAAGGACGCATACGCAAGGCTACAGAAAAAGAGTATGAAAAAAATATTCACAACCAGGAAACAGATATTGCGCTTCAGATGCTTAGCCAACCCAATCCCTCAACTGAAATGTTGCACTCCTTGCTTATAATTTTATCTACTTCTGGATAGTTAAGCAAGGTATCTTTCAACAGGTATCTTTCAACAATTTACCGATATATATTGACATATATCACATTAACTGATAGGATCCTTATTCGGTTCAGTGCTGAAAAGAATTGATCACGAGATCAATGAGGTCACGCAATGAAGAGTACAAGAACAATAATCACAATTTCGGAGCAGGAAAAACGGTGGTTGGCCGCATATAGTGGGCTTCACGGTGTTTCGCTGGCGGCGGCCATCCGTAAGGCTATTGCCTGCCTGAAAGCGAATGAAGGTCATGAAGCCTACCGGAAACTTGTACAGGATACCCAGGGGATCTGGATGCAGGGCGATGCCCTGCGCTACCAGGAAGGAATTCGCTCGGAGTGGGAAAAGCAGTAATGTTGGAGAGGCTTCTCGATTCCGTCATCCTCATCGATCACCTCAACAGCGTCCCGTCGGCGACGAAATTTATCCTTGCGTTGGATCCGGAGAAAACGGCCATTTCGGTGATCAGTTATGCCGAGATTTTGACGGGGCTGGACGAAGAGGGGGGGCGGAAAGCCCGTCCGCTGCTTCAAAGCTTCGAGCTATTGGAAATCAATGCCACCGTTGCCGAAAAAGCCGCTACACTGAGACGCCAGTGCGGATGGAAGCTGCCCGATGCATTCCAGGCAGCAATAGCCATAATCCACGATGTCAGATTGTGTACTCGCAACACCAAAGACTTTAATGCGCAGAAACATTCCTTCGTTGAGATCCCCTATCTTATCAATAAATAAGGACTTATATCTACTCTTCGGTCCCCTCCTAATGGTCCCCAAGGGCGGGCGACTTTTTGCGTGTCATCAGCATTCAGAGGAGAATAAAAGCACGATGAAAGTCTTCTTATTTGCCGGCGCGCGACCCAATTTTATGAAGATTGCCCCTATTTACCGGGCATTGATCGAGTTATCTCCGGCGGGCAACCCGGACTCGCTTCCCAGTGTGTTCAGTGTGGTGAATGTATGGAAAAATGTCCCCAGCACTTGGAAATACCGGATCTGCTTAAAGCTGTGGTGGAGGAGTTCGAAGGACCTGAATTTGAGCAGAGGATAGCCAAGGCAAAACAAATTTTCCAATAAAGATTAATCTGAGGGCGCTCCAAGATAGAAATCCCTGTCCGATGCGAGGACCGGGATTTACATAATGAGTTAACTTGAGGATCCCTGCACTGGAATAAGCAGGTTATTGATAGTAGTAATGTCGTAATTGCGGAGGTTGCATGATGGGGAAAAAGCTTGTAATCACTATTGACGGCCCAGGGGGGGCGGGGAAGAGCACGGTAAGTAAAGCCTTGGCAGCACAACTTGCTTATCTATACCTTGACACCGGCGCCTATTACCGGGCTTATGCCTATAAGGCAAAAGAAGAAGGCATATTACCCGCGAATGATCAACAATTAGCCGAGCTGGGCCGACGCATAAAAATCCACACTGAGAATAGGGAGGGCATGGTTCTTGTTTTTGTGGACGGCAGGGATGTAACGGAACACATCCGGACGGAGGAAATCAGCATTCTCGCTTCGACAATATCCGCACGCCCCTGTGTCAGACAAGCCCTGATTGAGATTCAAAGACAAGTTGGGGCCCAAGGAGGAATCGTTGCCGAGGGCAGAGACATGGGAACAGTTGTCTTTCCCCAGGCTCATATCAAATTTTACCTGGATGCGGCAACGTCAGAACGTGCCAAACGGCGCTACCAGGAGCTATTGGCCGAAAATGATGCCGAGGACTACGAAAAGGTAGCAAGTGCACTCATCCTCAGAGACACGCAGGATAGAGAACGCCTGATAGCGCCACTTAAACCCGCCGTTGATGCGTATCTAATTGATTCAACGAATATGACGGTGCATGAAGTAGTGGACAAAATGGCAAGGCTGATTTTACGTCATAAACCGCCGGAATAATCATTCACCTGGCTCAATTCTGAGCTTTTATTATCTTGATATTTCGTCATTGATGTGTTATTCGCGACTAAATTTATCAAGCATTTACAATTTTTAGGGGGTACTTGTTTAATGGTCAACGATGATAACCATGTTTCAGAACCAGATTCAGACAATGATTGCTTAGTGAAAGAACTGTCGAGCCATTCGTCGCCAGCAAGGGAACCGGATTTTTGTTTTAAAGATCTTTATGAACAAAGTCTCCAGGATGTACAGTTTGGCGAAATTGTTACGGGAAAAATTGTGCAAATAACGAACGACGTCGCCATGGTTGATGTGGGCTGGAAAACAGAAGGCTACATCCCAATCAGGGAGCTGAGAGACGAAAATGGCACAGTTGTTTTTTCAGTCGCCGATAACATCGAAGTTTTTATCGACAGGAAAGATGATGAAGGAAATCTCGTTCTATCCAGGGATAAGGCTGCTAAAATACGGGTATGGGACGATATAAAAATAGCGTGCGAACAAAATGAAGCCATCAAGGGCATCGTTAAAGAGAGGGTCAAGGGTGGCCTTTCTGTTGACGTCGGTGTGCCCGCATTTCTCCCCGGTTCTCAGGTGGACCTGAGGCCAGTGAGAGATCTTGACAAGTTTGTCGGTAAAACGATGCTTTTTCACGTCCTCAAATATGACCGGCGGAGAAGCAATATTGTCTTATCCAGGCGGACTATCCTGGAAAAGGAACGGGAGACGGAAAAGACCACTACCCTGGAGAATCTCGCGGAAGGTAAAATAGTTGAGGGTATAGTAAAAAATATCACTGATTACGGTATATTTATCGATTTAGGTGGCATTGACGGCTTGCTCCACGTAACAGACATCTCATGGGGAAGGATTACCCGTCCGGCCGATCACTTTACTAAGGGCAGCAGAATCAAGGTCGTTGTGCTCTCTTTCGACAGAGAGAAGGAAAGAGTTTCTTTGGGGCTCAAGCAGCTGGCGGATAATCCCTGGCTCTCCATTGCGGATAAATATCCCATCGGCTCAATTGTGGAAGGGAAAATCGTCAGCATTGCCGATTACGGGGCATTTGTAGAGATAGAGCCAGGGGTAGAGGGCCTCATCCATGTATCGGAAATGTTCTGGACCAGAGAGATTAAACATCCCTCCAAACTCTTATCAGTCGGGAATACAATAAGGGTTATGGTAATCGACATAAATCAGGAGAACAAGCGTATTTCCTTGGGTTTAAAGCAAACAACCCCCAATCCATGGGAAGCCATAAGAGAAAAGTATCCTGAAGGAACCGTCATAAAAGGCGTCATTAGAAATATTACCAATTTTGGTATCTTTGTGGGCGTTGAAGAAGGTATAGACGGTTTGATACATGTTTCCGATATTTCATGGAAACAGCGGGTAACTAATCCCGCGGAACATTTTTCCAAAGGGCAGGAAGTGGAGGCTATGGTTCTCCATGTGGATGTGGAAAATGAAAAATTTTCTCTTGGCTTGAAGCAGATCGAACCGAATCCCTGGGAACAGCTCAGTTCTAAATATACTCCCAGCGCCGTTGTTTCCGGCAAAGTGACAAATATCACCGATTTCGGTATGTTCGTTGAAATTGAGGATGGCATTGAAGGATTAGTCCATATTTCCGAGCTTAGCAACAAAAGGGTGAAATCGACAAATGAACTGTTCTCTGTCGGGGATACGGTAACCGCCACGATTAAAAATATTGATGTCAAAAATAAAAAGATCAGGTTGAGTTTGAAGGATAGCGAGGCGGAACCCGAAGGACACTCCGCCAACCACTATATCAACAACCGGGAGAGCGTGGGCTCAAACTTGGGAAAAGCTTTGGCGGACGTCAGAATTTTGAGCGCCGAAAATTGAAGGCAGGGGCGGCAAACCATTCATGAGAAAGCACCCTGTGCTCTATGGTCTCTGCCTTGTATTTCTCTTAGGCTTGGGGTCCATTGTTCTTTTATATGGCTACAGTGCTTTAACGAGTAACGCTAATTCGTTTTACAGCACTGAGAAAGTTGGCGTTGTCAGTATCCGTGGAGTTATCTCGAGTTCCCAGGAGGTGGTGGAGCAAATTGATGAATTCGGTAAAGATAAAAACATTAAAGCCATCGTACTGAGAATAGATTCGCCCGGTGGTGGCGTCGCTGCTTCGCAGGAGATTTATTCCGCCGTAAAAAGAATAAAAAAAAATAAAAAAGTCGTCGCCTCTCTCGGATCTGTTGCTGCTTCGGGAGGGTATATGATTGCCTGCGCAGCCGATAAAATCGTGGCCAATCCAGGGACGGTTACCGGCAGCATATCGGCGATCATGCACTTTGCCAATGTTGAAGACCTACTTAAAAAGATCGGCCTAAAACCCTCTGTCATTAAAAGCGGCAAATTCAAGGATATCGGTTCACCGACTAGAGAAATGTCGGACGAGGAAAAACAGATCCTGCAGGCCTTAGTCGATGATATTTATTTTCAATTTGTAGATCTTGTTGCCCAGGACAGGAGAATTCCGCAAGATGAAGTAAAAAAATTAGCTGACGGCCGGGTTTTTTCCGGCAGGCAGGCACTCCTGCATAAACTAATCGACTTTTTGGGGGACAGGTCATATGCGGTTCAACTTGCAGGAAAAATGGCCGGCATACAAGGGCCTCCCGATGTTGTCTACCCCAAGAAAAAGGAAGTAACTTTTTTTGATTTCCTCCTGCAGAATGCTGCCACCTCCTTCGCGACTGTCCTTAAAAGTAATATTGCCACCATATCTCAAGAACCTGATGTAATGTACAAATTTGGCGAGTAGCCTATATCCCACGATCAGATGCTTCACCTGCCACCATGACAACTATGCATTATAAAACTATTATCGAGCAGAAAAGGCTTGGTTACACGATCATAACCATGAATCGTCCGCGTGAAATGAATGCTCTTTCCCAGGAGATGCGACGGGAGATTCAGTGCTGTTTTACGTCACTCGCTGAAGATAGTGAAACCTCGGCAGTTATTCTTACGGGAGGAGATTATATATTCTCGGCGGGAATGGACGTCAAAGAAATGATGCTTCTGACCAGCGATGGGATCGATGACTACTTCAAGTCAATCAGCGAATACTTGAAACAAATTTACAATTTTCATAAACCTGTTATTGCTGCCGTCGGCGGCATCGCGTTAGGTGGCGGCTTTAACTTGGCAACCGTTTGCGATATTATCATCGCCTCGGAAAGCGCTATATTCAGTCACCCCGAATTAAAGTTCGGACTGAATCCTCTCTTCACCCCCTTAAAGGAACTTGTCGGTACAGCCAAAGCAAAAGAAATTACCATGATTGGTGAACCGATTGCCGCCAATGAGGCTCTGCGTATCGGCCTTGCTAACAAAGTGGTTCCACCGGACAGATTGATGGCCGAGGCCATAATTATGGCAGAAGAGCTTTCTCACAGATCGATAAGGGCGATCGAAGCCGTTAAGAAGATTTCCCATCTCTGCCAGCAAATGGATACGGCGTCACTATTGGATATTGAATTCGGCTTGACGGCACTGCTTTTCTCAAGACCCGAGCGGCAGAGACATATGGCTGATTTCCTTGATAAATTGAAGAAAAACAAAGAAAACAAGTCTATATAAAATTCTGCTTATCCCAGTCTGTGTCAGGGGAAGCAAAGTCCCTCAACTGGTCTCGTCTCTTTTTATGCTGCAATTTCTTTAACGCCTTCGCCTCAATTTGCCGTATCCTTTCCCTGGTGACACCCATCATCTCACCTACTTCCTCCAAGGTAAAGGGACCATAATTACAGGCTACCCAAGTGCAGTTAAGAAAATTTTCATTTTTAAGACGCCACTCACAAGCAACATCTTCGCAAATATCAGCAATCCGCTCCCCTCTTTTCTTGCATATATACATGTCTATCAATAAATTCACCTGCGTTTTTAAATAGTTACTAAAAGAATGCCTTACGATTTAATAGCTTTAGCTCAATTGTCAACTTTTTTCAACATATGTTTTGCCGATCCTAATTATTATTTTTTGCTGCCTTATCACTTTTATCCTCCTTGGACAATCTTTTAGTTTGCCGTGCTGCAACTTTCTTCTTGTCCCCACCTTCCAAGGAAGCTTTTTTATCTAATTTTAGTTTCTGGCCTACTTTCAAAGTTGAACTTTTTATATTGTTCATCCGTTTAATCTCTTCAGCACTCGTGTCAAACCGTTTTGCTAAAGAAAATAGAGTATCGCCTCTTTTTACCGAGTACATTACTGTAGCATTTGACACGCCAGGTTTATCGGCACTATTCCCTCTGCTTTCAGCAGTCTTAACCGCATGGGAGTCACGAACGACGATTAACAGCGTCTGACCGACCTTAAGATTGCTTTTAGCAAGAAACCGGTTTTGTTTCCTAATAACATCAGTAGTGGTTCTGTAGCGATTAGCAATCGAAGCTATCGTTTCACCAGCCTTTACCTTATGCCTGACAGCCAAGGGGCGACGCGATTCGGCGGTCCGTGGTTTTTCCGCCTGAGGAATTTCGTCTACCACCTGAGAAAATTTATCTAGGGATTCCGGCGGCACCTTGAGCAGGTAGTCCTTGTCAGGCGTTTTTTTTAGCCTTAACTCGGCATTCAAAGTGCTCAAATGCTCTTCCGGGACATCCAGTCGTAAAGCAATATCCTGTAAATTCATAATCCTTGACGTTTTTACTTTAGCATACACAAAAGCTGGTTGCTTCTCACCCTGGAGAAACTCAAGATCCATGCCGTATTTTTTAGGATCCTTGATAATATGCAAGGTGGCTAAAAAACGGGGGACGTAGCGGGCAGTCTCGTTGGGCAACTGGTTGTACAAATCCCAAAACCGATCCAGATAGTTGATATGCTGTCCCGATATGATCCTCAGCACCCGGCCTTCACCGCAATTATAGCCGGCCAAAACGGTCAGCCAGTCACCAAACATGTCATGCAGGTCCTTCAAGTAACCAATAGCAGCCTGGGTAGATTTTTCGGCATCCATCCTTTCATCAACCCAGTCATCACGATTTAAGCCATATTTGTAACCCGTCGAGGGGATAAATTGCCATAACCCCAAAGCCCGAGCCCGGGAAAGAGCGCGAATTTTAAAGCCGCTCTCAACAAGGGGAAGCCAAGACAGCTCCTCTGGCAACCCGGCTTTTTTCAAGGCCGTCACAACAATCGGACGGAAGAATGCAGCCCGCTGATAAGCCGCAATGAAGAAATCCCGTTCTACCGTTTGAAAACTGCGGATTTCCCTCTCCACCTCCGCATTCATGACAAGGGGTATCTCGCTGCGCCGGCCATTGGTAAGCGATTGCTTTGACGTATAGATGGCAAGGATTTTTTTGGATATCAAGAGACGAAGATCATCCTTTTGACGGGCAATATCGGCATCGCCATTGGTATCCAGAAGAATGGCATAGGCCTGGTCTAATGCGTCAAGCGCATATTCTATATCCCCTTTGACCCAGAACTCCTGAGAATCGTTAAGCAGCTCCAAGGCCTTCTCCATGACATCCTGTTCCACGGCCAGTTTGTTATCGAGGTTTTCCTGGGTTTTGATATTACTGGTTGGACTTTCATTTTCCGCTGCAGCCAGGGATTTTCCGGGGATGAAAAGGAGCAATAAAAAAATAAAAATTAAAGGCGATACCAGTCCAATAAAGCTTCCACGTCTCAACATTTGCTGGGCTCCTTTTTCACCGACTTCATAATAACCCTCTTGCTTTATCCCATATCATAATTTTGCCTTTTTCCCCATGATTTTCAATGCCCTCTTCATATCAAAAGTGCGCGCTATTGCTCTTTCTGAGCCTGCAAAAGATAGGACTCTATGAAATCATCAATATCCCCATCCAGGACACGGCTCACGTTTCCTACCTCCAAATTGGTACGATGATCCTTCGCCATTTTATAGGGATGCAGAACATAAGAACGAATCTGGCTTCCCCAGGCAATGTCCTTTTTCGATTTATTTATCTCATCCAGCGCTTCATTTTGTTCCCGGAGCTTCTTCTCATAAAGACGCGATTTCAGATACTTCATAGCCATAGATTTGTTCTTGTGCTGGGAGCGCTCGTTCTGACATTGCACGACAATTCCCGTAGGCAGGTGTGTTATCCGAACGGCTGAGTCCGTTTTATTGACATGCTGTCCCCCGGCGCCGCTCGATCGAAAGGTATCAATGCGCAAGTCCTTTTCATCGATCTCCACCTGGATGCTATCATCTATCTGCGGATAAACAAAGACGGAAGCAAAGGAAGTGTGACGGCGGGCGGCGGCATCGAAGGGTGAAATACGCACGAGGCGGTGGATACCTATTTCTGCCTTGCAATACCCGTAGACAC
>Ga0194060_10004081_pt1 | contig 10167 bp, 8 predicted proteins | sample SepL225m_MetaG_FD_163427 | JGI IMG/M metagenome (GOLD analysis project Ga0194060, IMG submission 163427) | Anoxic zone freshwater microbial communities from boreal shield lake in IISD Experimental Lakes Area, Ontario, Canada - Sep2016-L222-5m | ecosystem: Environmental > Aquatic > Freshwater >... | reverse complement strand
GGCAAAAGCCCGCCATGACCGGTTGACGGCAAGAATCCTCCCGGCATAATCCAGAATGGCAATATGTGCTGACAGCGCATCGAGGCTTGCCATGGCGAACTGTTCCGAATCTCGCAGCGCCTCTGCCGCGATCTTGCGTTCGGTGACGTCGCGGTTCGTGCCGCGGTAGCCCATGTGGTTCCCGTCGTGATCAGCAAACGGAAGACCGCTCGTTTCCATGGTGACCAGGTGTCCAGCTCTATGGACGGTGACGGTCTCCGCGCCGATGATGGGTGTGCGCTCGGCAAACAACGATTGCCACATGTCCGAAACGCGTCGCGCTTCCTCCGGGGGCATCAGGTCATACGGCGTTTTGCCAAGAAGGTCTTCCGGCGCCCAGCCAGTGACGTGTTCGACACGCGGACTGATGTAGGTGAATCGTCCGTCGAGATCAATCTCCCAGACCCACTCAGACAACGTCTCGACCAGTCCCTGGTATCGCTGTCTGCTCGCTAGCAATGCCTCCTCAACCCGTTGGCGCTCGGTAATATCGTCGGAAATACCCAGAACGCCCACGACCTTCCCCCCAGCGTCACGCAGCGGAAGCTTGGTCGTGCACAGCCACAGCCTCTCGCCATCCCCTCGATGCAGCGGCTCCACGATATGTCGCAGTGGGAGCTGGCTCGAAATGACACGCTGATCATCGGCCCGGAACGCGTTGGCTTCGTCCGCAGGAAAGAGAAAGTCGAAGTCTGTTTTGCCAACCACTTGATACTGGCCACAGCACACCATCGACGCGAACGCCGTATTGCATCCGGTAAAGACACCCTCTGCGTCTTTCCAGAAGATGGCGTTGGGAATCGTATCGACAATTCGCTGAAGCAGGCCCTCCCGCTCTGCCAAGTCCTTCGCCAGGCCCTCGGCAACACGCTCCGCTCTGGCACGCGCATCAACCAGAGAGCGGGTCCGAAGGCTCAGCAGTAACGAGATGGCTATCCCGCCAGTGATGGTGATCCAGACACCTGCGTAGGTGACGGAAAGGAACCCTGCGCCGGCCCGTGTCACCCGAAGAGTCCACCGTTGGCCCTGGACATCCATCGGTATCTGCGCGGTGAGACGCGCTTCACTCCAGCGTGTCTCGGACCCGGCGGGATGATCGTCGTACAGCAGACTGTGTGGCGTCGGTGGGTCGCCATCAAAAAGCTGAAGCTGAAGTCGTTCGCCATCGCCGAGGCCAAGGCGCTCAAGTGTGCCCTTCATCAAATCGTGCATCCGGTAGGGGCTGGAGACCCATCCATAGATGGCGACGCGGCGCTGTTCGACCGTGTTGACGGGCACGCCCTTGCGATAGACAGGAAAATACATCACTGCGCCGGGCTGACGATCGGTGTCTGTCTCCTGAACCAGAGTCAGCCTGCCGGAGAGCGCAGCCGCACCCGTATCCCGCGCCTGCTCCATGGCTGCTCGGCGCACCGGGTCCGAATACATGTCATAGCCAAAAGCCCTCAGGTTGCGTCCGGAAAACGGCTCCAGATAGATGAGGGCGGTATAGACTTCGCGTTCACCCCCTGGTGTCAGCGTGTAGTCCGGGAACCCTTCGCTGCGAATGTCCCGAAGATGCCGAGGTAGCTCTTCACGGGGGACGAGGAGCGAGAAACCAATACCCAGATGGCCGGGTAGCTGTTGATCGAGGCTCAGGGCTTGAGTAAACACACGCCACTGGTCGCGAGAAATGTCACCGGTTGCGCGAAACAGTGCGGCCGCGGCCTGCAGGCTCTTCGCCTCATCACTGACCCTGCCTGCAATCGCGTTCTCAATACGATTGCACAGGGACGTTAACGTGAACTGCTCCGCCTCGGCCGCGTCCGAACCGAGTCTCAGGGCTAAAGCGGAGGTCAAGAGAAGTCCGACGGCCAGCACGACCCAAACCGACCGGCCGTTCCCGACGATGAACGATTTGGCAGGCTGGCACATCGGGGGCGTCGTCCTCATGACTGGTGTTCCGCTCATTCCCGGACTATGACCGCTCACGCTGGCGACGCCGCAGCGTCGAAGTGTGAGGCCACGTACGTGAAATTGTGAGAATCCGGCCGCCGAAGGTAGCCAGGTGCCGTCGGCGCGTACGTGATGGCAGAGCCGTACCGGGATCGTCGGAGGGAGGTTGATGTGACTTAGGCCACGGCGGCCTGTTCATGGTAGCGCACTTCGTACTCGGCCGGCGGGATGTCCCCGAAGGGTTGGAGCCAGCGCCGGTGGGTGAACTCATCGACCCGCGCGAGGGTCGCGATTTCCACCGCCTGTAGACTCCTCGGCGGCACCGTTGGGCCGGGCGACCGGCAGGTCGTGTGTCGAACCGACGGACGGCCGTCCGGATTGAACGGACGCGGGCGGGCGCCCCATCATCACGGAGGGCCTCCGGCGACGCGCGCGCGGCTCCGTGGCGACGCCGCGAGCGCGTCGGGCAGACCCGTCACGGCCAGGTTGATCGAGTCGCGAAGTGCCGCCAGCCGATACGGCTTGCTGAGGAAGATGTGCGCCCCTGGAGACTCGTTCGCGCCCAGGTTGGTCGAGGGGTGGAACCCGCTCGTCATCACGACCGGAATAGCCGGAGCGAGCGCGCGCATCGCTTTCAGCACCTCCCACCCGTCCATGCCCGGCATCCTCACGTCGCACACCACGCAGCTGACCTCGTCGCGGCGCAGTCGAATGGCGTCCACGGCCTCGACCCCACCGCTGGCTTTCACCACGTCAAAGCCAAGGTGCGCCAGCATGGACGAGGCCATGGTCAGCACGAGCGGGTCGTCGTCGACGACGAGGACGGTCCTGGCACGGGAGGGGGCATGACCGGGTCCAGTGTCCGCGTCGCGTGCCGCCGGTTCCGAGCGCGGCTGGAGCAGCGGCCCGTCGCGCGGCCGAATCATCGCTGAGAGGATGTCGGAGTGCGGTCGAGTCACGTCGGTGCCGGCCTGAAGCGCTGGAATGTGCGTCATGGAACCTCCATCAGGGCCTTCTCGCAGTATGAACCCGCGTTCCGGCGCGGTCGCAGGCTGGAACTATGACCACGCGTCATTGAATATGTGAGGTCCGTCGTCCGGAAATGGAATACTCTAGGACAGCGAGCCCTCTGACTTCCCATCGCGAGCTGCCTTATGAAATTGCGCGTCATGCTTGTTGAAGATCAGAACATGATGCGCGAAGCGCTCGTGGCCCTGCTGTCGCGCGTCGCGGACATCGAGATCGTGGCAGACACCGGGAGCGGGATCGAGGCCGTCCGGCTTGCCGCGAAGCTGTCACCCGATGTCGTGCTCATGGACGTCGGCCTGCCGGACCTGAGCGGGATCGAGGCCACGAGGCAGATTGTCGCGCTGGGCAAGGGCACGAAAGTATTGTGCCTGTCCGGGCAGCAGGACCGACACCATGTCGACAGTGCGCTGCGAGCCGGGGCCATGGGATACCAGATCAAGGACGGCGTCGTGAGAGAGCTGGTCGATGCGATCAGGGCGGTCGGGGCCGGCCGGTCGTACCTGAGCCCCTCGGTGACGGCCACGGTCGTCAAGACGTTTGTCGGGATGGAAGACTCGCACCGCCGCGGAGAAGGCGCGCACGGCGAGCTGACCGGTCGTGAGCACGAGGTCTTGCAGTTGCTCGCCAACGGGCGTTCCGTGAAGGAGCTGGCGTTCGATCTCGGCGTCAGCGTGCCCACCGCGTATACGCATCGCCGGCACATCATGCAGAAGCTCGAGATGGTCGACGTGGCCAGCCTGATCAAGTACGCCATCCGCGAAGGCCTGACCACGGCCTGGCCCGGCCAGTCGGCCTGAGCGAGGCGCCGCGACGCCGACGCCGACGCCGGCTCAGCTCTCATAGTCAGGCCCGTCCGGCGGGCATCACCCCGCGCACGCTCGATCATCATTCGGCGCGGTTGTCCGATCATCTTTCCCCGCATGTGCGACCACTATTTCGCGGTGCTCCGGTCATGGATTCACCTGCGCTGTGCCTGCTCGGTGACGCACTGGATGTCGTCGGTTCGCGCGGCTCGGTGGTGTGCGATGCCGTTGCGGTCGTCCTGGCCGTGAGGCGCTTCACGCGCCGGCGAGCGTCGCCCTCGCTCTCCGCATCGACGCCCTGAGGGCCGGCATCGCCAGCTGACGTTGAGCCGCCACGCGCGGCATTCGCTGGGATTTCTTCGGTTAACCACCGCTGTCCGCGCTGGCGCAGTCTCCACGAATCGACCGCGACGCGGTGACGTCTCACGTTCAACGTGCGCCCCCTGCGGCAGCTCCAGCTGACGTGCCCACGAACTGTGCCAGGTCGCGTCGGCATGTCGGTCGGGCGCGGCGTCGACGTCGCGGATCGGGCGTCGCAATGTCGCGGCGAGTGCGGCGAGCCCACCGCGGTCGAGTAGGCTCGTGACTGAGATTCACCTCGAAAGGACACGCATGATGCCGACAGCACAGACTCTTCATCACGCGACCGCCACCACCACCAACGACGTATATGCTTCGAGAGCGGCTGCGCGTTCGCCCGTTGTGCCCGACTGGGACGCGGCCGATCGCATCACGACGCCCGTATTCGACCAGGCCGGCCTGCTGCACAGGGTGATGGGCGACGAGCCCCTGGCCCGGCGGGTGGCCGAAACGTTTCTGGACGACATCCCACGCCAGATTCACCGGCTGAAGAACTACCTGGACGCGGGAGAGGTCACGAGCGCCACGATCCAGGTTCACTGCATCATCGGCGCGGCCGCGACTGTTGGCGGGGAGCGAGTTCGCGCGGCGGCCATCGGCCTGGAGAGGGCGGTCGCGACAGGAGACGCCGTTGCCGTCAGGGCAGGGCTCGGCTCCCTGGAGCGGAGTTTTGAGGCGTTGCAGGTCGTCATCGTCTGCGGGTTTCTGGCTCGCCCTGAGCGCCTCGGGCTGACCTCCGCGGCCTAGGCCTTCGGAGTAATCGAGCACAGCGGGGCGGTCGTGCCCAGGAGCGGCACATGGGAAGGGCGGCCAGCCGTTGAATGCCGTGAAGCCAACGGCTCGAGCCGGCTCGAGCGCGAAATGAGGCGTCATGAACGTGCTCGTCGCTGGAGACGACATCAGATTCCGGCATTTCGTTCGCCGGGCGTTGGTCGCCCACTTCGGGTGTGCGGTGACCGAAGCCGGTAACGGGCGCGAGGCGCTTCTGGGTCTCGAAAGGGACCGCTTCGACCTGATGGTCGTCGAGGATGCGATGCCGGTGATGGGCGGCCACGACATGCTGCGCGAGTTACGCGCGTCGACGCCATTCACCACGATGCCCGTCGTCATCTTGAACGGCGATCCCGACGAGGGCATGGTCCGACAGGCGATCGACCTTGGCGTGCTTGACTACTTGCTGACCACCCAGCGTGCGCCATACCAGTTCGTCGAGCGCATGGGCCGGGTGTTCGAACGCATCGGCCCCGCTTGTCTGACGGCCCCGGCCCCTCCGGCGGGGTAGCGAGGACGCGCTCAAGGCCCACCGGGGGGAGCCGATGCGGCGCATCACCAAGGCGGTGGCCGATGCGCCACCGAACCGTCACACGCCGTGCAGGCGCCACAGGGCGAGTCGTGCCGGACATTGACAGATGTGTCCATCGCCGAAACCGAGCAGATACTCGCAGGCGGAAGGTCGATGGGCAAAGCGCACGAGGGCCATGTTTTGGGTAATGGCATGTTCGACCCGGCACAGAGGCTGGCCTTGCTCGTACGTGCATCGGGGATCCCGGCACTTGGTGGACTGGTCAAGGACCGCCCGGGGCAACGGGAACGGCGGGCCGGCGTTGGGGGATCGGCGTGTATCAGTCATCGGGTGCAAAGGACGATATTTGGTGAGTTGAACGAGGCGGCCGCGCGCCACAGCTCCGGCTGACGCGGCTCACGAGACGATGCGGCGGTGGCCATGAGCGCTTGCGGTATGTTCGCAGTGCGCTGACGGCGATCCCTGTGCAAAAGTGAACATCGTCCGGAATGGTGGCCGGATGCCGGCTGGATAGTGTCGATGAACCCTTCGACGAGCTGGCGAGGGCCGTAGGCCGTCGGGAGCACGCCGCTCTCGGCATCGATGTCGACGAATGCGAGCCCCTGCGGGGCGGCCAGCGGCACGCTGGCGCGACCGGCGGTCGCGCACCTCATGCACTCGGTCCAGCTCGGCAGCGCCGCCTGGGCGCCGCTCAGCGGTGGCCACGTTGGTGACCGGCGCCGATGGCTGGCCTCGGCCGGCGAGACGAGGCCTTGGACGTGGAAAACCCGGATGGGGCGCTCGCCGCGGCGGGCGCCTGCAGAGCGGGTCCCAGCTGCTGGACTCCGGCGTTCAGTCGCCCGGATGAAGGCGCCGGATCATCAGCATCGTCATGTCGTCAGGCTGCGTCACGCCGGCGCCGTATGCCTCGACGGCCCGGACGGCGACCTCGATGAGGCGCGCCATGCTGGCGCCCTGATGCGCGCGGATGATCTCCCCGAGCCGGGCGTCGCCGAACAGGTCGTCGGCCCCGTTGGGATACTCGAGGATCCCGTCCGAGACGAGACACACGAGATCGCCCGGGGCCAGTTCGAACACCTGCGGCTCATCCAGATGGAGGTTCTCCATCATGCCGAGAGGCACCGTCGTCGCGCCGCGCCATTCGCACTCCCCGGTGGCGGCGTGAAAGAGCAGCAGAGGCCCGTGCCCGCCAGCATGGTAGGTGATCGTGTGATCGGTGGCGTCGAGCACGCCGAGGAACGCGGTGACGAACCGGTTCGCCGCGAGATCCTGTACGAGCTGGTTGTTGATCTGGGTGAACGCCGCATCGAGATCCGCGCCGAGCCGGACCGCCACGCGGAGCATCGCCCGCACCTGCGTGACGCTCAGGGCCGGCCCGATGCCGTGTCCGGTCGCGTCGCCGAGGAGCAGCATCAGCCGGTGCTCGTCGAGGGTGATGAGGTCGTAGATATCCCCTCCGGTCTGGTCCGCCGGCCGGCTCCATCCAGCGAGATCGTAGCCGGCGACCCTCGGCATCTCTCTGGGGAAGACGCGCATCTGCACGTCACGCGCGATGGCGAGCTCACGCTCCATCTTCTTCTTGACCACCATGTCCGCGATGAGGTGTACCCGCTGGAGCGCGACCGCGCACTGCGCGGCCAGCGCGGCGGCGACCTTCTCGTCGTCCTCCGTGAAGACACCGTCGCGTTTGTTCAGCACCTGGAGGACACCGACGAGGGCCTCGTCATACCCGATGAGCGGGATGGCCAGCAGGCACCGTGTTCGGTAGCCGCTCGCCCGGTCCACGTCGCGATCGAAGCGCGGGTCGGCGCCGCAGTCCGGGACATTGACCGTGCGCCTCGTCTGGGCGCACTCGCCCACGATACCCCGCGTTGCGGGCAGACGGATCTCGCCGATCCCGGTCGCCACGGCGGTATGCAGCTCGTCCGACTTTGCATCGTAGAGGAAGACCGAGCCCCGGTCGGCGTCAAGGATCTGGCAGCCCGCGTCGATGACCTCGGTGAGCATGGACGTCAGGTCGAACGGCGTCGCCAGCTGGCGGGTGACCTCGAGCAGCCGCTCGAGCATGCCCGCATGGATCGTCGATCCGGCGCGTCGTGAATGCATGAACACTCCCTGGGCGGGACAGCCCCGTTCCCCGGTCCCAATGGGACACGATACACGCACTGGCGCGTCGCAGGGAATGGCCGGCCGCGAATGGTCATCAGCTGCCCGTTCCGCGCATCAGGCGCTCGCGGGGATGCCGTGCTCCAGCGCGTCGAGGCGGAGTGGGACCGTCAGAACTTGTGCTGCTCGCAGGCGTGCGTCGGCTGGGTACCCTCGATGAACCCTTCGACGAACTGGCGAGGGCAGTAGGCCGTCGGGAGCAGGCCGGTCTCGGCATCGATGTCGACGAACGTGATCCCTTGAGGGACGGCGAACGGCACGCTGGCGCGACCGGCGGTCGCGCGCATCATGAACTCGGTCCAGATGGGCAGCGCCGCCTGGGCGCCGCTCAGTCCCACCGGCTGGTTGTCGTCGAAGCCGACCCACACGACCGTGAGCAGTTCCGGGGTGAAGCCCACGAACCAGGCGTCGCGCAGGTCGTTGGTGGTGCCAGTCTTGCCCGCGGCGTCGAGCGCGAAGCCCGCGGCGCGAGCGCCTGAGCCCGTGCCGTCGTTCAGCACGCTTCGCATCATGTTGGTGACGAGGAACGTCGTGTCCGGACGGGCCACGACCGTGCCCCTGGCCGGGTCCTTCGCCGTGATGTCCTGGCCGCCGCGCACGACCTGCAGCAGGTTGGTGAGCGGCCGGACCGTGCCGCCATTGGGGAACAGGGTGTACGCCGTCGCGATTTCGTACGGCGTCGCCTCGAAAACGCCGAGCGCGATGGAGGGATACGGTTTCGGCGGGGTGCCGACGCCCAGGCTCTTCCACAGCGCGGACACGCGGTCGTAGCCCGCCTCCTGGGCGACGTGAATGGTCGCCAGGTTGCGCGAATGTGCCAGCGCGCGCCGGAACGTGATCGGGCCGTCGTACGTCTTCTCGTAGTTGGCCGGCGTCCACACCTGATCGTCGAACTCGAACGTCTCCTCCTCGTCCATCACAATCGACGCGGGCGTGACGTCCGTGCGGCCCTCCTTGACGGCCTCCTCGAAGGCCGTGAGAAACACGAACGGCTTGAACGTCGATCCCGGCTGCCGACGAGAGGCGATCGCACGGTTGTACTGGGACTGGTTGTAGGAGCGCCCGCCGACGAAGGCGAGGATCTCGCCGGTTCGCGGGTCGACGGCGATGAGCGCCGCCTCTGCCTTGCCCTTCCGCTTCCGGCGAGCGAGCAGTTCGTCGACATGGGTGAGCCCCGTGCGCACGGCATCCTGCGCCATTCGCTGCAGGTGAAGGTCGAGGGTGGTGTACACGTCCACGGCCTCGGTGGTCGTCGTCGTCAGGCCCGGATAATGGTCCGACAGCGTCTGCTCGACAAAGTCGACGAAGTGCGGCGCCTCGGCTTCGAGCGCCCGCTGAACCACCGTGAGCGGCTCGCGCTGGGCGCGCTCAGCCTCGGCGGGCGTGGCGTACCCGGAGTCGGCCATGGCCTGAAGCACGACGTTGCGCCGGTCGCGACAGCGGGCGGGGTTGTTGAAGGGCGACAACGCGGACGGCGACTGGATGACCCCGGCGATCGTGGCGGCCTCGCCGAGCGAGAGATTGCTCACGTCCTTGCCGAAGAACAGCTTGGAGGCCTCCGCCACGCCGACGATCGCAAACGACCCGCGCTGCCCGAGCGGGACGTCGTTCAGATACATCTCGAGGACGTCGTCTTTCGTGGTGCGCCGGTCGAGCACGAGCGAGACGAAGACCTCGAGCACCTTGCGCCGAATCGATTTCTCGCGCGCCGTCTGGAGCGACATCCCCTGGAACTTCGGGAGGAACACGTTGCGAACCAACTGCTGCGTGATCGTGCTGCCGCCAGAGATGTACGCACGCCTGCCGCGAAGGTTCGAGACCAGCGCGCCCGCGATGCCGATCGGGTCGATGCCGGGGTGGTCGTAGAAACGCCGGTCTTCGATCGCGAGCACGGCCTGCGCCATTCGTAGCGGAATGGCGGAGAGGGCAACCGGGCGGCGCTTCTCGCGCTCGCCGCTGATGAGCGACGTGAGTACCGGCGCGTCGAGCACCAGGCGGTCGCGCGCCTTGACTCCGAGCCTCAGATCGAGGACTCGGTCGGGCGTTCGAGCGGGCCGGCGCGCCGCAGCTTTCGGCTTGGTGACGGTCGGCCGCTGGAACACCACGCGGACGACTTCGTTGTTCAACGCCGGCGCGCGCGAGATGATCGACACGGTGCCGGCCGACACCGCGAACTCGCCAGGCTTCTCGACCTGCGGCCGCTCCGCGTAGCCGAGGTCGTTCAGCCGGTCGATGAGTTGCCGATCGGTGAGCGCCTGGCCCGCCCGCAGCTCGAGCGGCCTGGCGAACACCCGCGGCAGCACGGTGTCCCTGGCGACGTGAAGGCGCGCGTCGATGAGACGCGCGAAGGTGACGTAGTAGTACGTGGTGACCACACAGAGGAGGACGAACGGAACGGAGAGCACGAGCGCGGTCCGGCGCACCCACGGGCGGCGCCAGAGCGCGGCCAGGCGGGGGATGAATCCGACAGAACGTTTCGAGGGAGTCTTGCGCAGGCCCGGGTCTCCAACCGTAAGGGCGGACGCGTTCTCC
>Ga0194060_10004078_pt1 | contig 10174 bp, 7 predicted proteins | sample SepL225m_MetaG_FD_163427 | JGI IMG/M metagenome (GOLD analysis project Ga0194060, IMG submission 163427) | Anoxic zone freshwater microbial communities from boreal shield lake in IISD Experimental Lakes Area, Ontario, Canada - Sep2016-L222-5m | ecosystem: Environmental > Aquatic > Freshwater >... | reverse complement strand
ACGTGGGCGGCGCCGGCGCGGTGGACATGCCGATGTGATGCAGCAGCACTGTGTAGCCGTCGGGCGAGGCCTTGGCCACGCGGTTGACGCCGATGGTGCCGCCGGCGCCGCCCACGTTCTCTATCATCACCGTCTGCTTGAGGTCCACGGTCATCGCCTGCGCGATGGTGCGTCCCAGGGTGTCGGTCGGTCCGCCGGCCGAGAACGGCACCACCATGGTGACCGGCTTGGTCGGGTAGTTCTGCGCTTGTGCGCCGTTCGCCAGCAGGACCAGCAATGCCGCCCGCAATATTTGTTTCGAATTCATGTTCGCTCACCTCGCTCAGTATGGTTAGGGGAACGATCCGAACTTGGAACAGAGGGGTCAGGCCGTCCTATTCCAAATCAGAACCCCCAAGTTTATTGTTTATATTCTTACAGATACTAAGCCTGCTCGGCCCGGTCGCATTGATAGAAATCAATAGTTCGCGTCCGCGCACTCAAGCATTGGGCCGCGCGGTCCCGAAAATGCCCTCACTGCGGGCAGAATGCGGTTCCGGCCGCACCCGTTGCGGGCGCGGCGCACCCTTTGGGTGCCGTCAGAGCGGTACCAGACCGGCGCGATCCAACAGGATTTCGGCGCTATCGTTCCAGACCGACATTTTCACGATCTTGCCGTGGGCGATCACGTAGCGGTCGACATAGCGGTTGCCCTCGAAGGGCTTGCCGTCCGGCCACTCCCCGTACAGGGTGCCGATGCTATAGACCACGGTTTCTTCCGGGGTCCCGCCGGCGACGGTTTCGGTGCGCTCGAATTTCTTCTTTACCCACTTGTAGCGCCCCTTGTTGAACGCGGTCGCCTCCGCCGGGTCTTTCATCTTGCGCCCGCCGGTGAAAGTGATGTCGAACTCCGGCGCGACGAAGGCCTTGGCCGCCACCGGATCCGGAATCATGTGCGCGGTGAGGTAGGCTTCGACGATTTCTGCTGGGCTGGAAGGCATGGTTGGGTGTCCGTGTGGGTGGATGGACAGGATTGTAGCAAGGAGCGGGTGCGGCCGGGTTTCACTGGCATACCGCTTGCTTATCCGGGATAATCGGCCAATCATACATGGAGGACATCTCATGATCGCAGGCAATGTTTTCTTCGCAACCCGCAGGGCCTTCGTGCTTGCCAGTGTTGTACTCGGTGTCGCCCTGGCGCTGCCCGCCGCGGCGCAGGAGCCGATCAAAATCGGCCTGGTCACGGCGCTCTCGGGACAATCGGCACGCGCCGGCGAAGCCATTACCCGCGGGCTCGCCATCGCTATCGATGAGTTGAATGCGAAGGGCGGCGTGCTCGGGCGCAAATTCGAGCTGGTGCGCCGCGACGACGAGGCGACCCCCGCGAAAGGCGTGATCGCCGCACGCGAGCTGATATTCAAGGAAAAGGTCGCTGTGTTGTTTGGCGGGCTGGACACGCCCGTGTCGATGGCCATCGTGCCCATCGTCAACGCGGAGAAGGTGCCGCTGATGGGGCCCTGGGCCGCCGGCACCCCGATCACCCGCAACGGCGCCAATCCGAATTTCGTTTTCCGCGTGTCGGCCGTGGACGAGATCGTCGACAAGGCCATGCTGCAATATGCGCAGAAGACCTTCAACACCAAGAACCCGGGCATGATCCTGGTGAACAATCCCTGGGGCGAATCAAACGAAAAAGGCCTGACCGCCGCGCTCGCCGCCAAGGGCATGAAGGCAGCCGGCATCGAGAAGTTCGAAGGCAACGATGTCGACGTCGTGCCGCAGCTCTCGCGCCTGAAGTCTGCAGGCGCCGACACGCTGTTCCTGGTCGGCAACGTCGGGCCCTCGTCGCAGGTGGTGAAGTCGCTGGACCGCATGGGGTGGAAAGTGCCGGTGGTGTCGCACTGGGGCCCCGCGGGCGGGCGCTTTACCGAGCTCGCCGGGCCGAGCGCGAAGGACGTGCACTTCGTGCAAACCTACAGCTTTTTCGGCAAGCAGTCGCCGGTGGGAGACAAGGTGCTGAAGATGCTGAAGGCCAAGTACCCGGACATCAAGGGCGCCGGCGACGTCACACCCGCAGTGGGCGTGGCCAATGCCTACGACGCCATGCACCTCGTCGCCCTGGCCATCCAGAAAGCGGGCGGCACTGGCGGCGACGCCATCCGCCAGGGTTTCTACAAGATCGACGCCTACGACGGCCTGATCAAGAAATACGCCAGGCCGTTCACGCCCGACAACCACGACGCCGTCAACGAGAACGATTACGTCTGGACCCATTTCATCGACAATCAGATCCTTCCGGTGGCAATGAAGTAGCCGCGCCGCGGGGGCTGGCAGGCCCCCGTCTGTCATGCTAATTACCTCAGCCCTGATTTCAGGCCTCGGCCTGGGCAGCATGTACGGCCTGCTCGCGCTCGGCTTTTACATCACCTATTCCGTTTCGAACACCGTAAATTTCTCGCAGGGCAGCTCGATGATGCTCGGCGCGGTGTTCGCCTATGCTTTCGCCGTCGGGCTGGGCTGGCCCCTGGGGCTGGCGGCCGTCGCCTCGCTGGCCCTGTGCGGCGTGTACGGCATCGTGGTCGAGTTGCTCGCCATCCGGCCGTTCGCGCGGCGCGGTTCCAACGCCTGGCTCATGGCCACCGTCGCCATCGGCATCATCGCCGACAATGTGGTGTTGTTCACCTTCGGCAAGGAACCGCGCGGCTTTCCGATGCCGGCCGGGCTGAACGGCTCGATCGATGTCTTCGGCATCGGCGTCTCGCCGCTCCAGATCGCGATCCCGGTCGCGGGCATCGCCACGGCGGGCCTGCTGCACGCGTTTTCGCGCCGCACGCGGCTGGGCAAGGCCCTGCTCGCGGTGGTGCAGAACCGCGATGCGGCGAGCATGATGGGCATCAACGTCGGCCTGGCGGTGTCGATCGCGTATGCGGTCTCGACCGTGTTCGCGGGCGCGGCCGGCATCCTCATCGCGCCGCTGTTCAACGTGCAATCGGACATGGGCACGCTGTTCGGCCTGAAAGCCTTCGCAGTAGCCATACTCGGCGGCATCACCAGCGCCTGGGGCGTGATGCTCGCGGGCCTGTTGTTCGGCGTGATCGAAGCCCTGGTGACAGCCCTCCTGGGGTCGAGCTACACCCAGATCGTCACCTTCACGCTGGTGATCGTGGCGCTTGCGCTCAGGCCCAACGGACTGTTCGGTCGCGCCGAAGTGAAAAAAGTATGAATCCCGGCCTCAGGCTGCTGCCGGCCGCTGCGGTCGCCGCCTGCCTCGCAGGCGCCGCACTGTTCGCGAGCGTTGCCAATGGCTATTACGTGTTCGTGATCGCCACCATGGCGCTCACGGCCATCGTCGGCATCGGCCTCAACGTGCTCGTGGGGCTGACCGGGCAGGTGTCCTTCGGCCACGTCGGTTTCTACGCCATCGGCGCCTACACGGTGGCGATCCTGACCACGGCGGCCAAATTGCCGTTTGCGCTGGCGCTCGCGCTCGCGGCGCTGCTCTCCGGCCTCACCGGCGCGCTGCTCGCCCTGCCCGCGCTGCGCGTGCGCGGGCCTTATCTGGCGATGATCACCATCGCCTTCGGTTTCATCGTCGAGAACGTCGCGGTCGAATGGCGCGGACTCACCGGCGGGCAGAACGGCATCATGAGCATCCCGTCGCCGAGCGCATTCGGTAACAGCTTCGGCGAGCGCGGCGTGGCGCTCGCCGCGATCGGCGTCGTGGCGCTGCTGCTGCTTGCGTTCTGGCGGCTGTCGGTGAGCAACTGGGGCCGGGCGATGCGCGCGGTAAAGGATTCGGAACTTGCGGCGGAGTCCATAGGCCTCAATCCGGTGGCGGTGAAGGCGGCGGCGTTCGCGCTGTCCGCGTTCTGCGCGGGCATCGCCGGCGGCCTGTTTGCACCGCTTTCGGGCTTCGTCACGCCCTCCACCTTCGCCTTTTCCCAATCGTTGTTGTTCGTGCTGGTGGTCATCATCGGCGGCGCAGGCACGGTCACCGGCCCGCTGGTCGGCGCCGCCGTGGTGGTGTTGCTGCCGGAAGTGCTTTCCGGTCTGGCGGAGTACCGGCTGCTGTTCTTCGGTGGCCTGATGCTGCTGGTCCTGTGGATCGCGCCCGAGGGCATCGTCGGCGAGGTGTCGCGCCTGTTTCGCCGGAAGATCCCGGCCACCGCCGCGGATGCGGGAGCGGCTGCTGCCCTGCAGTTGGCGCCGGTGGCGCCCTTGCGACTGGTGGTGGAACGACTGGCCATCGCCTTCGGCGGGGTCAAGGCGGTCAACGACGTCGCCTTCGGCGCGGAGCCCGGCAAGATCACTAGCCTGATCGGTCCGAACGGCGCCGGCAAGACCACGGTGCTCAATATGCTCGGCGGCTTTTATCAACCGGACGCCGGCGCTATCCGGCTCGGCACGCGCGAGATCGCGGGCCTGGCGGCCTACGTGATCGCGCGCGCCGGCGTCGCCCGCACCTACCAGACCTCGCAATTATTCGGCAGCATGTCCGTGTTCGACAATCTCGCCATCGCGCACTGCAAGGGCAGCCTCGGCGTGAGTTCATCCAACGCGCGCGCCACGGTGGAGCGGCTCGCCGCCTTCGTCGGCTTTCGCGGCGACCTCACGCGCCGCGCCGCAGATCTGCCGCACGTGGACCGGCGGCTGATCGAAATCGCGCGCGCTCTGGCCACCGCTCCGGGCGTGCTGCTGCTCGACGAACCCGCCGCGGGCCTGTCGGGCGACGACAAACAGCGCCTGGCGCAGCTGTTGCGACGCATCGCCGACAGCGGCATCGCCCTGATCCTGGTCGAGCACGACATGTCGCTGGTGATGGGCATCTCCGACCACGTGGTGGTGATCGACGCGGGCGTGTGCATCGCAGCCGGACTGCCGCGCGAGGTGCAGCGGGACCCGGCGGTGCAGAAGGCCTATCTGGGCGAGGCGGCGGGGCGCCCGTCGGCGCACAGAGCGTGCGCCGCTGCGGCCGGCGGCGATTTGCTCGTGGTGGGCCGGTTGCGCGCGGGCTACGGCGCCGAGCCGGTGCTAAAGGGCATAGACCTGCGCGTGCGCGAGAACGAGATGGTTGCCGTGCTGGGCGCCAACGGCGCGGGCAAGTCGACCCTGATGCGCGCGCTGTGCGGATTGCATCGGCCGGTCGAGGGCGGCATCAGCGTGGCCGGACATGGACTGCAGGACCTGCCGGCGCATCGCGTGGTCGCGCTGGGCGTGGCCCTGGTGCCCGAGGGCCGCCAGGTATTCCCGGAGTTGACGGTTCTTGACAATATCCGCCTCGGCGCGTTTCTGCGGCGCGATGTTGCAGACGGCGAAATCGACGCCATGCTCGATCGCTTCCCGAAACTGCGCGCGCGCCTGCACCAGCGCGCCGGATTGCTCTCGGGCGGCGAGCAGCAGATGCTGGCGCTGGCGCGCGGGCTGATGTCGAAGCCGCGCCTGCTGCTGCTCGACGAGCCGTCGCTGGGCCTGGCGCCGGCCGTGATCAACGACCTGTTTGCGGTGCTCGACCGCTTGCGCGCCGAGCGCGTTACCATTCTGCTGGTGGATCAGATGGCCGGCCTTGCCCTGGCTCTGGCCGATCGCGCTTACGTAATCGAGAGCGGGGCCATAGTGGCTTCCGGGGGCGCGGCGCAGATCGCTGCGGACAGCGCCTTGCAACGCGCTTACCTGGGGGCGCAGGAAAGCGCCTTATATTGATTGATTGACGCAGGCGCGGCTGGGACGCGCCGAGATTCTTTTTGGAGGCAGAGGCGTCCATGAACAAGCCTTTCGTGATTCCGCGCCGCCTGATCGTCGCCATCGGCGGCAATGCCATCGACCCCGCGGGCGGCAAAGGCACGCCTGAGGAGCAGAAAGCGATTGCCGCCGCAACGGCGAAGACGATGCTGCCTCTGCTCGAACTCGACAATCAACTGGTCATCGTTCACGGCAACGGCCCGCAGGTCGGCAAGCTGCTGCTGGCCAGCGCGATCGCGCGCAGCCGCATTGCGCCGCAGTCGCTCGACATCCTGGTGGCCCAGACGCAAGGGGCGACCGCCTACCTGCTCGCGCAGGCATTCGAGAACGCGCTGCGCGAGGCGGGCAACCCGCGCCATGTCGTCGGCCTGGTGACCCAGGTTGAGGTCGATCCGGACGATCCCGCGTTTCGCCATCCGACCAAGCCGGTCGGCTCGTTCTTCGGCGAGGCGGAGGCCAAGGCGATCGCAGAAGAACTCGGCGTGCAGGTGATGGAGGATTCCGGGCGCGGCTGGCGTTACGTGGTCGCCTCGCCCAAACCCAAACACATCTGCGACATCTCCCTGGTGGAAGCGCTGATGTGCACGAACACCGTGGTCATCGCCGGCGGCGGCGGCGGCATTCCGGTGGTGCGCGACGAGCGCGGCCGCCGCTACGGCGTCAACGCGGTCATCGACAAGGATCTCACCACCGGCGTGATGGCGAACGTGCTCAACATCCGCGACATGATGATCCTCACGCCGGTCGCGCGCGTGGCGACCCATTTCGGCAAGCCGGAGCAGCGCGACCTCGAGCGCGTGTCGCTGTCGCAGATGCGCGCCTACCTCGCCGCGGGCCACTTTCCCGCAGGCAGCATGGGGCCCAAGGTCGAGGCGGCGATCCAGTTTCTCGAGGCGGGCGGCAAGCGGGTGATCATCACCAGCCTGGGTACCGCGGTCCCCGCGCTGCGCGGCGAGACCGGCACCCACATCGTGCACGACGCGGACCTAGACGCCGGCCAGGCCAGCGAAGCGATGAGCAAGGAAGCACGCGGACGCTGGATCACTCCCGGCGCGGATTGAAGACGGATTGGTTCGGTCTGGCGGTAATGATGCTGGCCGCGGAAACGGCTGCAGGCCAGGCGTGATCCTGCATTCGGAGAATTGACGATGTTGCATGCAATGCTGATCAAAGGCACGTTCCAGGATTCGGTGACGCTGATGCTGCTGTCGCGGGATTTCTCGGCGAGCGCCGGCGTCAACCGCGTTGCCGTGATGATGGGGACCCCGGCCAACAAGAACATGTTCCGCGAAACCGGACTCTGGCACGAGGCGCTCGCAGTCGCCACGCCGAACGACCTGTGCGTGGTGGTCGACAGCGACGCCGGCGATGCGGGGAGCGCCGAACGCATGGCGGCGCAGGTCAGGGAGCGGCTGGCGGAACTCGCCCGCGGCAGGCGCAAAGGCGCCTACCCGGTCGCGCGCAGCTGGCGCCGCGCGCGCCAACTGCTGCCCGATGCGAACCTCGCGCTGATTTCGATCGCGGGCGATTACGCTTTCGAGCCGGCCCGGCAGGCGCTCGAGGACGGCTGCCACGTGATGATATTTTCCGACAACGTGAGCCTGGAGCAGGAACTCGAACTCAAGACGCTCGCGCGCGGTCGCGGACTGCTGGTGATGGGCCCGGACTGCGGCACGGCAATTATCCACGCGGCACCGCTCGCGTTTGCCAATCGCATCCCCGCCGGGCCCATCGCCGTGATCGGCGCCTCGGGCAGCGGCATCCAGGAGCTGAGTTCGCAGATCGCGCGCCTGGGCGGCGGCATTACGCATGCCCTGGGACTGGGCGGCCGCGACCTGTCCGAGCGCATCGGCGGCATCAGCGCGCTGACGGCACTGGACTTCGTCGCCCGCGACAGCGCCAGCCGCGTCATCGCGTTCGTGTCCAAGCCGCCGGCGCCGGCGGTGAAGGCGCGCATTCTCGAGGCGATGCGCTCGATCGGCAAGCCGGTGGTCGCGCTGTTTCTGGGCGAGCGGACGGCCCGGCGCGACGCGGGCGATGTGCATCTGGTGCGCACTTTGGACGAGGCTGCGGCGCTCGCGTTCGAGCTGGCGCGCATGGACGAGCGCGCGTGCGCACTGCCGCGGATTGCGGCCCGCGGAATCTGCGGCCTATATACCGGCGGAACGCTGGCGGCCGAAGCCGCAGTGCTGCTCGCCGAGGCGCTCGGGCTGGCGCCGGAGGCGACGCACGCCGACGGCTACATGCTGCGCGCGGGCGGCCATTGGATTGTCGATCTGGGCGATGACGCGTATACGCGCGGCCGGCCGCATCCGATGATCGACCCGTCCTTGCGCAAGGAAATGATGCTTGGCTTGTGCGGCGATCCGGCCATCGGCGTATTGCTGCTCGACGTCGTGCTCGGCTACGGCGCGCATCCGGATCCGGCCGGCGAGGCGGCCCGCGCGGTGAACGCGCTGCGTGCCGCGCGGGGCGACGGCTCGCCGCTCCGGGTGATTGCGACGCTGACCGGCACTGCCGGGGATCCGCAGGATCGCGACACCCAGGCCGCCAGGCTGGAGGAGGCCAGCATCGTGATAGCGGATAGCGCGCGCGCTGCGGTGTTGCTCGCGGCGCGCGCGGTCGTCGCGAATACGCAAGCGCCGGGCGAGCCGCCGGCGCTGTTGCGCGCGGCGCCGCACGTCGTCAACATCGGCTTGCGCGGCTTCGCCGACGATCTGCATGCCAATGGCGTGCACGTGGTTCACCAGCAGTGGCAACCCGCGGCCGGCGGCAACGAGCGCCTGCAGCGCCTGATCACGCTAATGCAATGACGGAGCAGGTAATCATGTACGAGACTTTGAATCAAGCCAACGCGGCGGTGATAGCGGAAATCAAGAAGGCGCGCCCCCGCCTCGCCGACGTCCGGCCCGCCCAGGCCTGCGTCCCCGCATTGCGCGAAGGCATGAGCTTGCTGCACGCGGGCCCGCCGATCGCCTGGCCGGACATGACCGGGCCCATGCGCGGCGCCGTGCTCGGTGCCTGTCTGTTCGAAGGCTGGGCCGCGGGCGCGGCCGAGGCCGAGGCCCTTGCTGCATCCGGCCGGATCCGATTCCTGCCCTGCCACGACAACTCGGCGGTCGGTCCGATGGGCGGCATTACCTCGGCGCACATGCCGCTGCTCGTGGTGCGCAATGCCGCGCAGGGAAACATGGCCTACTGCAATCTCAACGAGGGCATCGGCAAGGTGATGCGCTTCGGCGCCTTCGAAGGCGAAGTGCAGACGCGCCTCGCGTGGATGCGCGACGTCCTCGGCCCGACGCTTTCCGCGGCGCTCGCGCGCATTCCCGAGGGCCTGGACCTCACGGCTCTGATGGCGCAGGCGATCACGATGGGCGATGAGTTTCACCAGCGCAACATCGCCGCGTCCGCGCTGCTGCTGAAGGCGCTGGCCGCAGACATCGTGGGCAGCGACTGCAGCGTGAGCGCGCAGCAGGAGAGCCTGGGCTTTCTCGCTCGCACCGACCAGTTCTTCCTGAACGTCGCGATGGCCTATGCCAAGTGCGCGATGGACGCGGGCGCCAGCGTGCGGGCGGGTTCCATCGTCACCGCCATGACCCGCAACGGCCGCGATTTTGGCATCCGCGTGAGCGGCCTGGGCGCGCGCTGGTTCACCGCGCCCGTCAACACGCCGGTCGGCCTGTACTTTACCGGCTACACACAGGAGGACGCGAGCCCGGACATCGGCGACAGCGCGATCACCGAGTGCCTGGGCATCGGCGGCGCAGCGATGATCGCGGCGCCGGGCGTTACCCGCTTCGTCGGCGCCGGCGGCTTCTCCGAGGCGCTGGAAATCAGCGAGGAGATGCGCGAGATCTACGTCGACACCAATCCCATGTTCCTGATTCCGACCTGGGACTACCAGGGCGCCTGCCTCGGGCTCGATATCCGGCGTGTCGTCGAGACCGGCATAACGCCGGTGATCAACACCGGCATCGCCCACCGCAAGGCCGGCATCGGACAGGTCGGCGCGGGAACCGTGCATCCACCGCTCGGCTGTTTCGAACAGGCGCTCGAGGCTCTGGCAATTGAAATGGGAATCCGCGCATGAGTGCGAGAGTCGGCGCCGGCGCGGCGCGCGCATGCGCCATCGGCTGCGGGCCTATGCTTTCAACGCGCTGCTAGAGGACGCGATCATGGATCTTGTATTTCGTCAAGCGCGCCTGGCCGACGGGGCTGCGCTGATGGACGTGGCCGTCGACCAGGGACGGATCGCGGCCGTCGCGCCGCAGCTCGAGTGCCGCGGCGCGACCGAAATCGACGCCGCGGGGCGGGTGCTGATTCCGGGCTTGATCGAAAGCCACCTGCATCTGGAAAAAGCGTTCGTCAAGGATCGCATGCCCAACCGCTCGGGCACGCTGGCGGAGGCGATCGCGGTGACGGCGTCGCTCAAGCCCACATTTACGCGCGAGGACAT
>Ga0194060_10004077_pt1 | contig 10174 bp, 7 predicted proteins | sample SepL225m_MetaG_FD_163427 | JGI IMG/M metagenome (GOLD analysis project Ga0194060, IMG submission 163427) | Anoxic zone freshwater microbial communities from boreal shield lake in IISD Experimental Lakes Area, Ontario, Canada - Sep2016-L222-5m | ecosystem: Environmental > Aquatic > Freshwater >... | reverse complement strand
GGGGTCGAGCAGGCCGATAACCTGGTTGGGCATCAGCCCCAGCAGCACACAGCCGGCCACCAACCAGAGCATGCCAATGCGCTCCCAACGGCCGGCATCGTGCGCGTGCGCCAGTTTCTCCTCACGCGGCTGGCCCAGGAAGATGACGCCAAAGTACTTGACCATGGTGTAGCCCGAGAGCGCCGAGATCAGCGCAATCAGCGCCGCCAGCACCGGCACCAGCATGTTGAGAAAGGAACTGGGCAGACCGGTGGTGAAGAGGTAACTCTGCAGCAGCAGCCACTCGGCAACAAAGCCGCCCAGTGGCGGCAGACCGGCGCAGGCCAACGCGCCAATCAGCGTCGGCCAAGCCACCCAGGGCATGGTGCGGATCAGGCCGCCGAGCTTGCCCAGGCTGCGCTCGCCGGTGGCGTGCATGACGGCCCCGGTGCTGCAAAACAGCAGGCTCTTGAAGAAGGCGTGGCTTAGCATGTGGTAGAGCGCCGCCGTCAACGCCAGCGCCGACAACGCCTTCATGCCGTAGGCCGAGAACAGCAGAGACAAGCCAAAACCGGCTGCCATCAAGCCGACGTTCTCAATCGAGGAATAAGCCAGCAGCCGCTTCATCTCCACCTGCACCGTGGAAAAGACGACACCAAACAAGGCGGTCGCCAAGCCGACGGCCATCAGCAGCACGCCCCACCACCAGATGCGCGTCTGCAGCAGGTCAAAAGCCACGCGCAGCACGCCGTAAAGCGCGATCTTGAGCATGACACCGCTCATCAGCGCCGAAAAAGGCGACGGCGCAGCCGGATGGGCTTCGGGCAACCACGCGTGCAGCGGCAGCAACCCGGCCTTGGCGCCAAAGCCGAACACCGCCAGCACGAAAGCCACCGAGGCCCAAAACGGCGACAGGTGCTGCAGGCGCATATTGGCAAAGGTGTAGTCGCCGGTATTGGCCTGCAGCACGCCAAAGCACAGCAAAATCCCCAGCGCGCCAATGTGCGCGACCAGCATGTAGAGGTAGCCGGCGTTGCGAATCTCGGGGATACGGTGATTCGCCATGACCAGAAAGAACGAGGAAAACGCCATGGTCTCCCAAGCCACCATGAAGGCGTAGGCGTCATCGGCCAGCACCAGCATCACGATGCTGGCCAGAAAGACGTGGTATTCCAGACAGATCAGACCCGGCGGTGTGCCCTCCCCCTTGCGGAAGTAACCGGCGGCAAAGGCCGACACACCGGCCGAGACACCACCGATCAGGATCAGGAAGAAGGCGGACAGGCTGTCCAGACGCAGGTGAAAAGGCAATTGCGGCAGGCCAATCGGCAGCACGGCCACCTCGGCGCCGCTCCCGGCCGCACTCACGCCCAAGCTCAGCAGCAGCAGTGAAAAAGCCGCGCTCAGAGGAAACAGCACGGTGGCAACAAAACGCAAACGCTTGAGCGCCACCACGCCCGCCACCCCAATGAGTAACCAGGCCAGGGCAACCAGCAGTGCGCCGTCCAGATGGACCCAGGCGACAGGGTTGACGAAACCGTTCATGCCGGCAATGTTACAACCGTCGCGCCGGGAGGGCGGCCAGCGGGAGCGTGAGCCAGCGCTGACCGAGCCGCTAAAATAGCCGCAAAGAGGTTCAGATCATGTATATTTTTTACCGCCCCATGTACCAGTCCGAAGCAAGCAACTTCATCAACGGACTTAAAGCCAAAGACCCGCAGATCGCCGACCGGCAAAGCCAGGGCCGCGCCCTGCTGTGGGACAAGAACGTGGACCGCGACGCCTGGAGCGAGTACCGGGCGGCGCAGGTTGCGCAAAAGCCCTACGTCTATCAGACCGCACCGAAATAAGGCCGGCGCTTGAATCCGGCGACTGACGAGTCCGCTCTGGCGGGCACGCCGATCGTGGTTGACCATGTGGCGGTGGCACGGCTTTATGGCGAACCCCTGTTCGCCATGCCGCAGGACCTCTACATCCCGCCCGACGCGCTGGAAGTTTTTCTCGAAGCCTTTGAAGGTCCGCTGGACCTGCTGCTCTACCTGATCCGCAAGCAGAACTTCAACATTCTCGACATCCCGATGGCTGGTGTAACGCGCCAGTACCTGGTCTACGTGGAAGAAATCCGCGGCCGCAACCTGGAACTCGCCGCCGAGTACCTGCTGATGGCGGCGATGCTGATTGAGATCAAATCGCGCATGCTGCTGCCACCGCGCAAGGCGGCACCCGGGCAGGAAGCCGAAGACCCGCGTGCCGAACTGGTGCGCCGCCTGCTGGAATACGAACGCATCAAACTGGCAGCGGCCCAGCTCAATGCCGTGCCGCAGATGGGGCGCGATTTTCTCAAAGCGCAGGTGTTCATGGAGCAGTCGCTGCAGCCGCGGTTTGCCGATGTCAACATCGTCGATCTGCAGCAAGCCTGGGCCGACATACTCAAGCGGGCCACCCTGGTTCAGCACCACAAAATCACCCGTGCTGAACTGTCGGTGCGCGAGCACATGAGCATCGTCCTGAAAAAGCTGCAGGGCCACCGCTTTGTCGAATTCGAAGACCTGTTTGACCCCAGCAAAGGCCCACCAGTGCTGGTTGTGACCTTCATCGCCATGCTGGAGTTGGCCAAGGAAACGTTGATCGAAATTACCCAGGCCGAGGTCTTTGCACCGATCTACGTGCGCCTGGCTTACTCACCCGTGGCTTGATCCGTTCGCCGACTTGAAGCGCGCCGCCAATGCGCTGCTATGACGGGCCAGCAGGTTGCCGTCGAGTCCAACGGCAACAAACAGCCCCCCCAGACCAATGTAGTGCCGCGCCAGCGCGTCGTCGGCCATCAAGATGCCGGGCGCCTTGCCGGCACGCAGAATGCGCGCAAAGGCGTCCTCCATCGCAGCGCGCACCCGCGGATGGTCCTGCTGGCCAATATGACCCATCGATGCCGACAGATCCGCCGGGCCGATGAAGACACCGTCAACGCCTTCAACCGCGGCAATGGCGTCAAGGTTGTCGAGCGCGGTCTGCGTCTCGGCCTGCACCAACACACAAACCTGTTCGTTGGCCTGCTGCGCGTAATCGGCGATGCGGCCCCAGCGCGAAGCGCGCGCACCGGCCATGCCGCGTATGCCCTGCGGCGGATAGCGCGTGGCCTGCACGACAGCGCGTGCCTGCTCGGCCGTGTCCACCATCGGCACCAGAATCGTCTGCAGACCCAGGTCGAGGTACTGCTTGATCAGCGCGGTGCCAACATGGCCATGGCCGACCGGCACGCGGGCGATTGCGTGTGAAGCCGGATACGCGGCAATCGCCTGCAACTGCGCCAGGATGGTATTCAAATCGTTGGGCGCGTGCTCGCCGTCGATCAGCAGCCAGTCAAAACCGGCGCCAGCGCAGATCTCGGTCGTGTAGGCGTTCGCCAGCCCGAGCCAGAGGCCAATCTGCAAGCGCTTTTGCGCCAGCGCCAGCTTGAACGGGTTGACCGGGTTCTTCATGCCAGGGCACCGTAGCGCTGGCGTGCCAGCGCAGCACCGGCAGCGAGTGCGGCCAACTTCTTTTCTGCCACCTCGCGGCTCATCGGCGCCAGACCACAATTGGTGCACGGGAACAGGCGGTTCTTCGGCACGAACTGCAAGGCCTTGCCAATGGTGTCTGCCACCTGCTCGGGGGTTTCAATCTCGTCGCTTGCAACATCAATCACACCAACCATCACGTCCTTGCCCGCCAACAGCGCCATCAGATCGGGCGGCACGTGTGAGTGGTAGCACTCCAGGCTGACCTGCTGGATGCTGCTCTGGGCCAGCGCCGGGAAGATGGCGGCGTACTGGCGCCACTCATCGCCCAGGGTTTCCTTCCAGTCGAGGTTGGCCTTGATGCCATAGCCGTAGCAGATGTGCACTGCGGTGGTACAGGTCAACCCCTGCGCGGCGCGCTCCAGCGCCTTGACGCCCCAGTCCGCCGCGTCTTTCAGGTAGACATTGAAGGCCGGTTCATCAAACTGGATGATGTCAACACCATCGGCCTGCAGCGCCAGCGCCTCCTGGTTCAGCAGTTCAGCAAAGGCGAAAGCCATCTTGACCTTGTCGCCATAGAAACGGTCGGCCACCGTGTCCACAATCGTCAGCGGCCCGGGCAGCGTGAATTTGAGCTTTTTCTTGGTGTGGGCGCGCGCCAGTCGCGCTTCAAAAGCATGGACCCGGCCCTTCAGGCGCAGCGGTGCAATCACTTGGGGCACCTGCGCGTCGTAGCGGCCATTGCGGATGCCCATGGTGACCTTGTGCTCGAAGTCGATACCCTCGACCTGCTCCAGAAAGCCGTGCACAAAATGCTGGCGTGACTGCTCGCCGTCGCCAATGATGTCCAGCCCCGCGTCCTCCTGCGCCTTGATCCACAGCAGCGTGGCGTCTGCCTTGGCGTGCTGCAGTTCGGCGCCCTGCGCCTTCCACTGCGGCCAGAGCTTTTCGGTCTCCGACAGCCAGGCCGGTTTGGGCAGGCTGCCAGCAATGGCGGTTTGAAACAGGTCGGTCGATTGCGGCATGAAGAGTCCAGTCAGGTTAAGAGGAAAGGCGCTGGCGCAGGTTGCGTGATGCGTAGCAAACCGGAGGGCAATTTGCACAGCGCGACCTGGTGCAAGTGGGCAGGATTCTGCCATGGCTGCGACTGTAGGCCGGAACGCCGCCCGACGCTGTCGCGCCCTGGACCAGCGCCTGCGGGGTGCTCTGGTAGCATGCAGGGCGCACGAACAAGGATCGGCCCGCCACCGCGTCTGTCAAGACCCTGGCGCGCCGCTTGCCCAGCCTCAGGAAAACCATGAAGACAGCCCCGTTTTTGTTCCCTCTGATTTGCGGTTTGGCCGCAGCCGCTCTGGTCGGCTGCGGCGGCAAGCCCGACGCTAGCGCACCCGCAGCCGCCGCCAGTGCGCCAGCGGCCGCGGCACCGGGCGCCGCAGCGCCTATCACCGTCAGCACAGTGCGCGCACTCAAGCGCGATATGCGTGTGCTGCTGGAAGCCGCCGGCACTGTGACGCCGCTCACCAGCGTCGATGTGCGCTCGCAAGTCACCAGCATGGTGAGCAAGGTTCATATCCGCGATGGCCAGTTCGTCAAGGCCGGCGAACTGCTGTTCACGCTCGACGCCCGCACCGATGAGGCCAATGTCGCCAAGGCGCAAGCGCAGCTGGCCAAGGACAATGCCGCGCTGGCCGATGCGCAGCGGCAATGGGTCCGGGCCCAGCAACTGCTGGCACAGAACTTCATCTCGCATGGCGCACTCGATACCAACATGGCGCAGGTCGACTCCCAACTCGCGGTGGTGGCCGCCGATCAGGCCGCCATCGATGCAGCGCGCGTCGCCCTCTCCTACTCGCGCATCGTGGCACCGAACGCGGGGCGTGCCGGCATCGTTGCGGTCTCAGCCGGCAATGCGGTGCAGGCCAACGTCACGCCGCTGGTGACGATCACGCAACTTGACCCGATTGCCGTGGCTTTCAGTATTCCGCAGCGCAACCTGAGCGACGCACTGGCCGCGCTCAAGGACAGCGGCGCCGAGGTAACGGCGACGCTGGGCGAGAAGGCCGAGCACTTTACCGGGCGCCTGAAGTTTGTCGACAACGCGGTCGATGCCAATTCGGGCTCGGTCAAGGTCAAGGCCGTCTTCGACAACCCGGGTGGCAAACTCTGGCCCGGCGCCTTTGTGCAAGTTTCGCAAACCGTCAGCACGCTCAAGGATACGGTGGTGATACCGCAGGCCTGCGTCATCCAGAGCGCGCGTGGCACCATCGTCTATGTCGTGCAGGAAGGCAAAGCCATCCTCAAGCCAGTGAAAGTTCTGTACGCACAGGGTGACGACGCAGCGGTCAGCGGCATCGAAGTGGGTGATGGGGTCGTTCTCGATGGCAGACAAAACCTGCGCCCCGGCTCCGCCGTGGTCGAGCGCGCCAAAGGCGAAGCTGCCAATTCAGCCGCCAACAAGCGCCCGGCCAAGCCATGAACCTGTCCGAACTTTTTATACGTCGTCCGGTGATGACGATCCTGCTCAACGCAGCGATCGTACTGGCGGGCATCCTCGGCTTGCGCAACATCCCGGTAGCAGCCCTGCCGAGTTACGACACGCCGGTGATCAATGTTTTTGCCGCACTGGCCGGCGCCAATCCAGAGACGATGGCGAGTTCGGTGGCGCTGATGCTAGAGAAACAATTCCAGACTGTGCCTGGGATCAAGACCATCAGTTCCACCAGCACGCTGGGCCGGACCTCGCTGACACTGGAGTTCGAAGAAGGTCGCAACATCGACGCGGCGGCAGTCGATGTGCAGGCCGCGCTGCTGCGGGCACAGCGCTCGCTGCCAATCGACATGACGGCAACACCGGCTTACCGCAAGGTCAATCCGGCCGACGCGCCGGTGCTGCTGATCGCGCTGACCTCGCCGTCCGTCAACCCTTCTGATTTGCAGGATTACGCCGAGCACCTGATTTCGCCAACGCTGACCACCATCGACGGTGTAGCCCAGGTCAGCATCTTTGGCGACAAGCGTTATGCGGTGCGAGTGCAGGTGCAACCCGAGGCACTGGCAACACGCAATATCGGCCTGGACGAGCTCAGTGCCGCGCTGCGCGCCGCCAACGTCAACACGCCGGTGGGAACCTTTGAAGGCCCACGCCAGACCCTGACGCTGCAGGCGAACCGGCAACTCAAGAACGCGGCCGATTTTGCCGACCTGATCGTCAGCACGCGCGGTGGCACGCCTGTGCGTCTGCGCGATGTCGCCAAGGTCGAAGACAGCCTGGAAACGCTCAAGAGCTGGGCCACGCTCAACGGCGAGAATTCCATCACGATCGCCGTGCAGCGCCAGCCCGGTGCCAACACGGTGAAGGTCGTTGACGCGGTGCGCGCAACACTGCCCAAGTTGCAAGCCCAGATGCCCCAGTCCATCGCCATGACACCGATCAACGACCGCTCGGTCTCGGTGCGTGAAGCGCTGCACGACGTCACGCTCACACTGCTGGGCACCATTGGCCTGGTGGTGCTGGTGATCTTTCTGTTTCTGCGCCGCTTTGTGGCAACCGTGATTCCAACCCTGTCGCTACCGGTGTCGCTGATCGGCGCCGTCGCCCTGCTCTGGGGCTTCTCCTACAGCTTGGACAACATCTCGCTGCTCGGACTGACGCTGGCCGTGGGCCTGGTGGTGGACGACGCCATCGTGGTGCTGGAGAACATCATCCGCCACGTCGAGAACGGTGTGCCACCGTTTTCGGCCGCGATGCGCGGCGCACGTGAAGTCGGCTTTACCATCATTGCGATTTCGACTTCTCTGATCGCGGTCTTCATTCCCATCTTCTTCATGCCCGGTGTCATCGGGTTGCTGTTCCACGAATTCGCCGTGGTCGTCGGGCTGGCGATTGTGGTGTCGGCCTTTGTCTCACTGACGCTGGTGCCGATGCTGGCGAGCCGCTTCCTGTCAGACGAAGGACACAAGAAACCGCCCGGCGCCTTGGTGCGGTCTTTCGAGCGCGGATTTGACCTGCTGCTGGCGCTCTATACGCGCCAGCTTGACGTGGCCCTGCGCTACCGCAAGATGGTATTGTTGCTAGCTCTGGCCACCTTTGTTGCGACCGCCTGGCTAATGGTCATCATTCCGAAAGGCTTCTTCCCGGAAGAGGACATCGGCCAGATCCAGGTCTCGACCGAGGCCGCTGAAGACACATCCTTCCCGGCCATGGTCGCGTTGCAGGAACGCGTGGGAGCGGTCTTCCGCGCCGACCCAAATGTCGCCGCCGTGAGTTCATTCAATGGTGGCGGTGGTGCGCAAAATACCGGGCGCATGTTCATCACGCTCAAGCCGCAGGCTCAGCGTCAGCCCATGACCAAGGTCGTGGAAGGTTTGCGTCGCAAGCTGCGCGAGGTCGCCGGCATTGCGGTCTTCATGCGCCCGATCCAGAACCTGCAGCTCGGCGGGCGCCAGAGCAAGGCGCAATACCAGTACATCCTGCAAAGCGTGCGCGCCGATGAAATCAACGACTGGGCCGCCAAGCTACAGGACAAGCTGCGCGCTGACCCGATGTTTCGCGACGTCACCAGCGATGCGCAGTTGCGCGGACTGCAGGCGCAGCTCAAGATCGACCGCGATCGCGCCAACACACTGGGAGTTTCGATTGAAGCGATCCGCACCGTCCTGTTCAGCGCTTTTGGCGAACGCCAGGTGTCAACCATCTACCTGCCTACCGACAGCTACCAGGTCATCATGGAAGTGGCGCCCGAAGGCAAGCTCGATGAACGCGCACTGGGCAGTATCTACGTGCGCTCAAGCACCGGCGCCATGGTGCCGCTATCGAGCTTTACCACCGTCGAGCGCACAGTTGGACCGATGTCGATCAACCATGTTGGGCAACTGCAGGCGGTAACCGTCTCTTTCAACCTCGCACCCGGCGCAGCGCTGGGCGACGCCACGGCCAAGATTGACGCTGCACGCAGCGCGATCCAGATGCCCGCCTCCATCATCGCCAGCTATGGCGGTGACGCAGCAGTCTTCAAGAGCTCGCAAGGCAGCCAGGCGATTCTGATTATTGCCGCGCTGCTGGTGATCTACGTGCTGCTGGGCGTTCTCTATGAGAGTTACATCCACCCGATCACAATTCTGGCCGGGCTGCCCTCGGCGGCGGTGGGCGCGCTGGCAACCCTGATGCTGTTCGATCAGGATCTGACGCTGATCGCCACCATCGGCATCGTGCTCCTGATCGGCATCGTCAAGAAAAACGCCATCATGATGATCGACTTCGCGCTCGATGCGCAGCGCCATCACGGCATGACGCCAGCAATGGCGATCCGGGAGGCCTGCATTCTGCGTTTCCGCCCAATCATGATGACTACATTGGCAGCCCTGATGGGCGCGTTGCCAATTGCGATTGGCATCGGCGCTGGCGCCGAATTGCGCCAGCCATTGGGCCTGGCCGTGGTCGGCGGCCTCGTCTTCTCACAAGCCATCACGCTCTTCATCACCCCGGTGATTTACCTGACGCTAGACCGCTTCAGCGGCCACGGGCCGGTGTTGACGGAGGAAGAGGCGACGAGCTGACGACAAGCTGTCGTTGCTATATCCCAATTCGGGGTGACCGAAACTGCATATTGGCCATGAGCCAAGGTCTTGTCATTGCGGGCCCGACCCGCAATCCATGCGACAAAGTGCATGGGTGCCGGATCTGGTCCCGCATGACAAGCCGGAACATAAATCGTCATAGGCCTACAGCCTTCGCAATGACGCCGGCTTATAGAGGAGCGCAACGACGCGGCAATCCATCTACTACTGGGACCACTCATTCTCATTTAGAGTGAGTCCACATGCGCAGAACACGGACGGTCCTTTGCTTGACAAAGACTTCGTAAACGAGGCGATTGTGGATGTTGATCCGACGCGAATTTCAGTTTCTTCGCGTCTTTCAACGCCTGCTTAGCAAAGACCAGTTCCCAGGTCACCAGTCAATCTCCTTGGCACTCTTTGAAAGCGGCTCGGCCAAGCCCTATATGACAACGGTGGTGCGGTGGCGCCTCTGGCCTGTCATTGCGACTTTGCTCCGCAATCCATGGTTCCAAAGGCATGAATCCCGGATCGAGTCCGGGATGACAACCGGGTACGGCGACTAAAATCGCGCTTCCCCCTTGAAAGCCACAGTTCCCATGCCACGCCAACTCTTTGTTACCACCGCCCTGCCCTACGCCAATGGGAACTTCCATATCGGCCACATCATGGAGTACATCCAGGCCGACATCTGGGTCCGTTACCAGAGGATGATGGGCAACAGCGTGCACTTTGTCTGCGCCGACGACTGCCACGGCGCGCCAATCATGATCGCGGCAGAAAAGGCCGGCAAGACGCCGCAGCAGTTCGTGGCCGATATCGCAGCGGGACGCAAACCGTATCTCGACGGCTTTCACATCGGCTTTGACAACTGGCATTCGACCGACGCGCCCGAGAACCATGAGTTGGCACAGCAGATCTACCGCGACCTGCGCGACCGCGCCGATGGTTCGCTGATCGAGCGCAAGGCAGTCGAGCAGTTCTTCGACCCCGAGAAGAACATGTTTCTGCCCGACCGCTTCATCAAGGGCCAGTGCCCCAAATGCGGCGCCAAGGACCAGTACGGCGACAACTGCGAGGAATGCGGCGCGGTCTATGCGCCAACCGATCTGGTCAACCCCTACTCGGCCCTGTCGGGCGCC
>Ga0194060_10004074_pt1 | contig 10184 bp, 5 predicted proteins | sample SepL225m_MetaG_FD_163427 | JGI IMG/M metagenome (GOLD analysis project Ga0194060, IMG submission 163427) | Anoxic zone freshwater microbial communities from boreal shield lake in IISD Experimental Lakes Area, Ontario, Canada - Sep2016-L222-5m | ecosystem: Environmental > Aquatic > Freshwater >... | reverse complement strand
AAGGCGCCTTCACCGCCTCCGCCGCCTCATCCTGTCCGCCCCTCCTCAAACAGGCTATATGCGCCGCAAGGGTTTCTACCACCGTCCTGTCGTAGAGAAACAATAATCTCCGACTGAACTCTCCGTCCTCAACCCTCTGCCTCTCAGGAACATACAAAAGGGCGTGGTAATGGTTTGAGAGGATTGCGTAGGTCAGAACCTGTACGCCGGAATATCCTTCCACGGCTCGCAAGATCTTCCTGAAACGCTCCCGCTCCAGATCTTCATGAAATACGAATGCACGCCCTACCACCCGCGAGATCACATGGTAGTAGGCCGATCCCTCTTCAACAATCCTGGCTGTTCGCATAGTCTCCTCCCCGGGCTTTTTCGCCCTCAACTATGCGTACCTATAGACTGAATTAGCCTGATTGTAAATAACTAATTAACTATTAGCCTGTCCCTGGATCCTTCTTGACAGGAGTCTGAACAGATGGAGTCTCTGTCGTCTCCGCAGGACTTTCTTCTGGAGGGCGAACCTCCGGTGAGCCGGGTTCCTGTTGAGCAACTGGCTCCACCGTCAGGGGCGTTTCCACCGTGACCGGTTCCGGCTCAGGCGTGACGACCGGCTCTGGCTCCGGCGTCGTTACGGGTTCGACGGGTGTCTCTACTATTGCCACAGGGCTTTCCTCTGGAGGGCGAACCTCCGGTGAGCCGAGTTCCTGCTGGGCCACTGGTTCCGTCGGAATAGGCGCTTCCACCACGACCGGCGCGGGTTCAGGAATGACGACCGGTTCAGGCGCTGGCTCTGGCGCGACAGCCACGGGTGGTATGACAACGGGCGCTGGCGGTGGCGGTATGACAACAGGCGCTGGCGTCGGTGTTATTGGCAACGGTGCTACGGGAATGACCGGCGGTGGCGCGACCACCGGTGGCGCGACCGGCGCGACCGGCGCGACCGGCGGAACCGGCACGGTGGCCGATGGATCCGCCAGCGTGGCCACCATGGCTTTCGCCGCGTCCTGCCAGAGGACGATCACCGGACATCGCCCTGCCAGCAGCGTTGACACGGTTGAGTAGATGGTCTGGCAACAAAGGAAGCCGACGATCTTTCTGCCCGATGCCGGGCGATCCGCATTTTCCAGCAACCGAGTCAGACGCTCACCGGCGGCCGCTGATTCGGTCGGAAGAGTGACGACGAACAGGCGGTAATTTGCCGCTGTCAAAACCGGCTCCAGACAGGGAATCAAAACGAGGGATTCGGTTGGGCTACTAGCGGAGAGGAGAAGGGCGATTTCCCTGTTTGGAAGTTGAGATTCGGGAGTGGCGATTTGAGAGGGCTGTGGAATCGAAGCGGGCACCATCCCTAGTGCCATGTTTCGGGCGGTCGTGTTCGCCTGATACCCCAGCCGACGGACGGCGGCGAGGACCCGCTGCTGGGTGTCAGGACTAATCCGGCGTTGGCTGGCCTTGCCATTCAAGGTCGATGACACCGTCGACAGTGCAACGCCAGCCGCCTCGGCGACGTCCTTGATGGTTGGGGTCGTGCTCATGCAAAAGCGCTTTAGCATTGAGACCAATGCGCAGGCAAGTTTTATAAAACCGTTTTATTAAACACTTCCTTGATCATTCCAGTTCAACCGGATACTTTTTCCGTTAATTACATCTGATCGGATTACAATGCCTCATAAAGAAGAAAATATTAATACGGAGCAAAATTCCGAGAGTGGTAAAGCCATCAGGCTTTTCACTTATCTGAAGGAACTCTGCAAACTCAGATCAACGCAGGTTCGTGACGTTTCGTCATATGATCAAGTGTTTTGGCTCAATGATCTGCCGCGCCATAAATTATGTCGTTCGATGATTTGGCATCTTGTAGATCAGGCAAATCTCATTTCAGAAAAGCAAGCTGACCAATGGATTGAAATTCGAAAGCCGTCTCTAAAAAGCCCGCCTGAACTGCCCGATGATCTTGAACCGTGGGTTAAGGATGATGAACTCTCCAACTCAGCTCTGGATGAGCCTGGTATTTATGATCGCATTCCTCGCCAGGTTCTTGAAGTTGATGATACAGAACCGAACGCGGATATATCGATATCAGATAGTCCTCAGATATTTGAAAAATGGGTAACCTACATTGAGGCGCAATGGAAGCCATGGGCTACGGAAGATCGAGAATTGCAGAAGGTGCAAAAGGCGTACAACCAGCTGTTCAATATTTATCAGCGCCAAGAAAAACTCGGTGAGCAATATGAGGTGATAATGGGGGCTGGACTTTTGACATGGCGGTCTCCTAATAGTCAGGATATCAAGCGGCATATCCTAGAGATTCAGGCGCGAATTGAATTTGATAGAGTTCGTGCAGTGATGTCGGTTGGTCCCGTGCTAGATGGCTCTCAGCCAGTGATTGAATGCGGAATGTTAGAAACAGCGGACAGGCCAAACCCAGCAAACCTTACGAACATTGAGAATGATGCTCGTTTGCTTGATGGAGATCCATGGGAGCGCCTAGGGATCGAATCGGTGCTTAAAGGTTTCGTAAATTCGCTTCCATCCTCCGGTGAATATGTGCCCCTGTTGAGCAATCTCGGTGGAGCGATAGAGCGACCTGTCATCAGGCTGGCTCCAGCTTTAATTCTGCGCAAGAGAACGCGGCGTACTTTTGAGGACTTCTATCAACAAATTATCGAACAAGTGTCTGCTGGCGAAACGGTTCCGGAGAATATTCGACGAATCATAGAGATAGTCGAAGATGATTATGTCGGCGAAGACTCTGGAAGTGATGAATCTGCCCGGGGCATCTCATCTACAGTTGAAAAGGATAATGAATTATATTTTCCACTTCCTGCAAATGATGAGCAAAGGCGAATTGTTCAAAAAGTGGAGCACCGAAGAGGCGTTCTTGTTCAAGGTCCTCCAGGTACAGGGAAGTCGCACACAATAGCCAATCTCATTTCGCATTTTCTGGCAAAGGGGAAGCGTATTCTTGTTACAAGCGAGACGCCGCGAGCCTTGGAGGTTTTACGCAATAAACTGCCCGCTGAAATAGAGGAACTCTGTGTAGTATGGTTGGGTTCTGGTCCTGATTCTCAGAAGGCTCTTGAAAAATCGGTGCTCGGTATAACGCAACGTAAAGCTAACTGGAATGCGGTGTTTGAACAGGCCCAAATTGAACAGCATACGACACGTTTGCATGAGGAGCGCAAAGACCAGGCAATTCTCAGGCATGATTTACGCGCGTGTAGAGAAGCGGATGTATATAAACACTCGAATATCTTTGGGCGTTATTCCGGTACTCTTCAGCAGATTGCTGTCCAGATTGATCAAGAACGAGCTAGATTTCAATGGTTCGCTGATAGACCGGACAGCCTGGCGGAGCCGACGGTTACGGCAGATGAACTATTAGCAATGATGCAGACTCATCAACGTTTAACGGCGGATATAATTGATCAAGTAAAATTGCCTCGTTTTCCCATCGATCAACTGATTTCGGACAGTGAATTTCGGCGACTTGTTGAAGCCGAACAGAGGGCCCGTCTTGCACACAAAGAGGCTCATGATAATCGACACTATCCTGGATATGGCCAACTTGCATCCTTAGATCGTGGGAAGAGAGACGCGATCAAGGTAATGATAGAGGGAATACTTGCAGCACAAGACGCTCTTTCTAAGCATTTTCATTCATGGGCAGAACGTGTTGCGCGCGAAATTGCTGGTGGCCAAGATCGAGTATGGCGCCATATTATTTCAGCGACAATCGATCACGTGCAACACATTGAATCTCTAATTTCCGGCCATGGCAAAATCGATGTTGTCGGGTTAAGTCAGAAAGATCTTCGTTTGGTAAATGAACATGCGGAAGCGCTTAAGAAGCACCTTGAGGAGGGGAGTGGGTTAGGTTTCTGGATTATTCGTGCGCGCGTGGTTAAAGAGTCGTTATATCTTATCAAATCAGTAACAGTAAACGGCAAGCCGTGTGACAGCCTGGTGGCGTTGAACCAATTGAGCGCATGGATCGATATATCTACACGAATTACGGCGCTTCATGATTTGTGGATGGCTATTACGCCTCCGCCAGCTGGAAATATTACACTCCAATGTTCAGCTTATCGTGATTTATGTGCGCCAATTGAGCAGGCCCTTGTGTTGCACTCCAAGATTGAAGAGATCAGGAAGATATGTAGGGATTGTTCTGCAATACATTTCCCAGCATGGCATGCGCAGGAAGATGTACGAGCTTTTATGAAAGCGCTTGATGCGATGAACCTCGAAGAGGATTTTGTTACTGCGCAAAAAGTGTTTACCCCGCTGGGGGAACAGTTAAAAGTCCATGTTAATGCTGGTAATAATCATGCATCAACCGCCCAGTTACATCACGCGATCTGTCAAAGAGATGGCGATCTTTATCAGGCTGCGCATGAATCGCTGTCGTCATTGCATGCATGGTCTGATGCTTATAATTATGCGTCTGATGTGCATGGCCGTTTTCAACTTTGTGCCCCGCGAGTGTGCGCGAGCTATGATGATTCCTATTGCGACTCTGTATGGAGTGAGCGTTTAGTAGGATTTGATGATGCGTGGAATTGGGCCAAGACAGACCGTTGGCTTGATGAGATGAAAGATAAAGATAGGCCTCAACGCATCCATATGGCTTTGGAGCAATCGGTGCAACTCGAAAGAGAAGCCCTGAAAAATCTTGCCGCATCTAAAGCCTGGCAGCATTGCATGGGTAATCTTCGCGCAAAGGAGCGAATGGCTTTAATTGCGTGGTCACTGGCTGTAGCAAGCATTCGAAGTGGTACGGGAAAGTATGCCGAAACGCACAGAGAAACTGCGAGGCAGAAACTGGATGAATGCCGGAAGGCAATACCTGCATGGGTTATGCCCTTGTATCAAGTAGTCCAAACGACAAGACCTGGAAGGAACCAATTTGATGTCGTTATTATTGACGAGGCAAGTCAGTCTGGGCCGGAAGCCTTGTTTTTGAATTACATCGCTGATAAAATAATAGTTGTTGGTGACGACAAACAAATAACGCCAATGCATGTTGGTGTTGATCGATCTTCCGTGGAATTCCTGAGTCGCAAACACCTCAGCAATATTCCCCATCCTGAGACCCTTAGCCTTTCAGGTAGTTTGTTTTCTCAGGCTGAATTACGTTTTCCAGACCGAATCCGTTTACGAGAACACTTCCGCTGTATGCCTGAGATTATTCAATTTTCCAATAATCTTTCCTATAGCAATGGGCCCTTGATTCCGTTGAGGCAATACGGCGCAGACCGCTTGGATCCTGTAATGACGATATTCGTCAAAGGGGGGTATAGGAAAGGTTCATCTGATGATATTGAAAATCCGCCTGAGGCAGAAGCCATCGTTAGAAAGATTGCAGAGTGTTGTGAGAATCCACTGTATGCAGGCAAGACATTCGGCGTAATTTGCCTCAAAGGAGGATCGCGACAAGCTGATCTCATCACAAATATGCTGGTGAAAGAGGTTGGCTCAGTAGAAATGGAAAAACGCAAAATTGTTTGCGGTCGGCCATATGATTTTCAGGGTGACGAAAGGGATGTGATCCTTTTGGGACTTGTGGATGCTCTGTCTGATGGGACGATTCGGTGTGACATGAGCAATCCCGATGTTCAGCGGCGCTATAATGTGGCTATGAGTCGCGCTAAGGATCAGGTGTGGTTATTCCATAGCATGTCACTGAATGATCTAAGGCCTGGGAGCTATCAGCATCGTCTTCTGGAGTACTGTGAGAATCCTGCCGTAGTAACCCAAACGCTTCCGTTTGATGTAGCGATACTTGATAAACATCGGCGAGATGTAAAACCACCCGCTCCTTTTGATAGTTGGTTTGAGATTGATGTATTCATGCAAATTCATGGGAGAGGCTTCAGGGTCTTGCCCCAGTATGAAGTTGCCAATTATCGAATCGATTTAGTTGTCGAAGGTATGAAAGGAAGGTTGGCTGTTGAATGTGATGGAGATGAATGGCACGGTCCTGACCGATATGAGTCCGACATGGCACGCCAAAGAGAGCTAGAGCGTTGCGGGTGGGTGTTTTGGCGAGTGCGCGGTAGTGATTTTTATCGCGACTCGGCCAATGCCCTTCAGGAATTATGGCAAACTTTAGAGACAAAAAAAATAACACCAAGTCATGCGTGGGAATCAGATCGGAAGGCATCAGAGTTAGTAGAAGCGGAAATTGAGCCTGTAATGATAGCCGAAGCGGAAAAAATCGATAATACTGATGATGATGAGGCTGAAGACGAGGGTCAAATAACCTCGATTTCTGAAAGCCCCAATAAAAGAATTGGTCGCGCATTAGAATTGTCCCGTTTGAGGAGTCATCATTCTCAAGATCTGGCCCCACTGGTCATACAAAATGCGATTGTGCAGATCCTGCTTAAATGTCCCAATCGCTCCTGTACCGTCAAATCGATTGCAAGTCGTGTGTTGAAGGAGCTCGGGATTCTGACGAGAGGAAATCCACGGATTGAATTCGAGAAGCGTGTTTTGAGAAATGTTGGAGCATTGGCCAATAAAGGGATTCTTATGGAATACAAGGCTACCAATAAACGTATACGTCTTTTGCTGGAAAACGAGCAGCCCGAATTTCTATAGGGGCTGAAGATGAGTATTCGAGGCCGGGTATATAAGACAGGTAGGGTGAGCCCTTTGACGAAGCCCAGAAATGGTAATTCTTGGAAGCCAGACCGGTCCATTCTTAAAATGACTGCGACGCAGGCTCGCGCGTTTCTGTTGAAGCCCGAGAGCTACTGTAGCGTCGATTTGCCGGTCTACTTCTCGTTCAAAAAAATACTCACTTCGATCTCGAAGCAACTGAGAGGCAAGTCGCTTGCGAGCATGTCATCACGTCCTCGTGACCACGAGGGCGTGAACTTTGCGATGTTATCAAACAAGGATGGCCGCCATGCTTGGCGGCCTTTTCAGTTGATTCACCCAGCGCTCTACGTCTCGCTTGTCGAACAGATCACTTCGACGGAGTACTGGAAGGTAATACGCAACCGTTTTAAAGAGTTTCAGCAGCCGGATGGCTTTAAGTGTCTCAGCATTCCGATCCAGGCGGCGTCCAAACGAAAAGACAAAGCGGCGCAGATTCTCAACTGGTGGCAGGGGATTGAGCAGGAGTCAATCAAGCTTGCGCTGGAGTATAATTATGTTTTTCACGCAGACATCACAGACTGTTATGCGGCGATTTACACGCATTCGATTTCGTGGGCCGTTCATGGCAAATCTGTAGCCAAAGCGAAGAAATTAGATAAGTCTTTGATAGGGAATATTATCGACTCGCACATTCAGGATATGCGGCATGGGCAGACCAATGGGATTCCGCAGGGCTCCGTCCTGATGGACTTTATCGCCGAACTTGTCCTTGGCTACGTTGACTTGGAGCTAAGCGATCGATTGAGGGTAGCCAGAATCACTGAGTATCGCATTCTTCGCTATCGAGACGACTACCGAATATTTGTCCAGAGTCCGCAGAATGGCGAGGTAATCCTAAAGGAATTAACAGAAGAGCTGATTGATCTCGGCCTAAAACTCAATTCTTCGAAAACGACAGGGTCGCAACAAATCGTCGGTACTGCATTGAAGCCAGACAAGCGTGCGTGGCTGCGTAACAGGCAGGGGGATCAAAATCTGCAAAAGCATCTGCTCGTTATTCATGCTCATGGCCACGACTTTCCCAATGCCGGAAGCCTTACCGTCGCCCTCGCGCATTTTCACCAACGGCTGAGCAAGGCGAAGCGGATACAAAATCCGTGCGTGTTGATCAGCATCGTAGTTGATATCGCCTACAGCAGCCCGCGGACTTTCCCCGTCTGTGCGGCAGTCATTAGTAAACTACTGAGTGTTCTTGATTGCAAAGCCGAGCGGGTCGATGTGATTCAGAAAATTCATGCGAGATTGTCACAGCTTCCGAACACCGGCCACATGAATATCTGGCTTCAACGAATCAGTCACTCATTCGCACCCCATATCGAGTATAAGGAGACATTGTGCCGACTTTTGCAAGGACAACAGGTTGATGTATGGAACAATAGTTGGATCACCTCAGCAAAACTGAGGACGGCGCTCGCTCCATCTCAGATAATAAGCAAAGCGACACTTCGCGCGCTCAAGCCCGTCATTAAACCAAAGGAAATTGAGATATTCGCTGTAGAGAGATATTGAGCAGCCAGCCAGTGAAGCCCAATGCGGTTCCCCCCGTTTTTTGGACAGGTAGCTAAGCGAGGATTTGGGTAAGCTACAAGTCAGAAACGGGAGGCGGAAAATGGCTGGGAAAAGGAAACAGCATACGAACGAATTTAAGGCACGAGTGGCATTGGATGCCATCAAGGGGATGAAGACCACGGGAGAGTTGAGCTCCCTGCACGGGGTACATCCCTCGGTGATAGCGAACTGGAAACGGCAATTGACGGAAGGGGCGGTGGACGTGTTCAGCCGTAGCCCGGGTGCAAGCCGGAACGAGGAACAGGTAACAGCCCCCTTGTATGAGCAAATTGGGCGGCTTCAAATGGAACTGGCCTGGCTTAAAAAAAAGCTCTAGAGGTTGGCTTGGACGAGCGACGACAATGGATCAATCCAGAACATTCGGAATTCTCGGTGAAGCAGCAGTGCGATCTGGCGGGCATCGCCAGATCCAGCTACTACTACGAGCCGACGGGCGCAGAAAGCACGGAGAACGAGACGCTGATGCGTCAGATCGACCGACTTTATCTGAAGTGGCCGTTCTACGGGTCACCCCGGATGAAACTTGCCCTGGAGGAGCACTGCGGGCTGTATGTGAACGAGAAGCGTGTGGCCCGGCTGATGAGGGAGATGGGGCTTCGCTCCATCTTGCCCAAGCCGAATTTGAGTCAGCCAGAACGAGGGCACCGGATTTATCCCTACCTGTTAAAAGGGCTGGAAATACAGGCTCCGGGCTTGGTCTGTTGTGCGGACATCACGTATATCCCGCTACATCAGGGGCACCTTTATCTGGTGGCCGTGATGGATTGGTTCAGCCGGTATGTCCTGGCCTGGAAACTGTCAAACACGATGGACTGCGGGTTCTGCCTGGATGCTCTGAATGGGGCCTTGGAACAGGGGGCTCCCGAGATATTCAACACCGATCAAGGGTCGCAGTTCACCAGCACGGACTTCACCGACAGGCTCAAGGCGGCCGGGGTCAAGATCAGCATGGACGGCAAGGGGCGGGCCTTGGACAACGTGTTTATCGAACGACTTTGGTGGAGCGTCAAGTACGAGGAAGTCTATCCCGGCGATTACGCAAACGGATGGGTGGCTCATCAGCGCTTGGATCGGTATTTTCGGTATTACAACACCGAGCGACGTCATCAGGCGTTGGACTACCGAACCCCGTACGAGATCCATTTCGCCCCTGCGACCAAGGGAAGGCTGGCGGCATGCTACTGACTCCTGACCAGCCCAACACGGTTTTGCCGCCCCCTCTGCAATCCTCCGACGAGCTTTTATGGCCCATTCTCGGATCGCAGAGGGAGCGGCAAAACCTCGCCACAGATCACTTTGATGGTAAACAACAGGCAGAAAAAAGGAGGCTGGACACAGGAAAGACTCTCTCTTATTTTGAGGTCAAACCTGTCCAACCGATGGGGGGAAGCTCACAACTACCTCCGGAATGGGCTCAGAGTTCGTCCTGGTGGTGGTCGGGATGCGATTGCCATGCACCTAGCCCGGGCGACATCTCTAAAGAAGCTCGGTATCTCAGCCCTGTCGATAGACGCGGATCCCAAGAAGGATCGGTGGCTGTTTTAGGGAAGATGGGGCTTCATATTTCTGTGGGGTAGTGCTATTAATCCAGACACTATATGCAAAAATCTAGGGACATACAAATAGTGCCCTATCCATACGACAACCCCAATTCTATCGTGTGAATTCATGACATCACTGATCCGGCCTATGGATTATCGAAAACCCTGGCCTTGGATTCCGTCAATCAGGGGATACCGGCCTCAAAATCAGGGAATGCATAACCCTATTGATCCGCTCCAAACATACCCCGTCTAGCCCGGCGTTGCACCGGGTTTATGGCCATCACAAAAATACGCCAGAGATCGGCGTTAGGCCGGAGCGGGGTCTCCCACCACATCAACCCGTAACTGCCGGGCGGTGAACAAATCACCCCACGCCCCGCCTTTCATCGCTCGCGCTCCCTC
>Ga0194060_10004073_pt1 | contig 10184 bp, 11 predicted proteins | sample SepL225m_MetaG_FD_163427 | JGI IMG/M metagenome (GOLD analysis project Ga0194060, IMG submission 163427) | Anoxic zone freshwater microbial communities from boreal shield lake in IISD Experimental Lakes Area, Ontario, Canada - Sep2016-L222-5m | ecosystem: Environmental > Aquatic > Freshwater >... | reverse complement strand
AGCTCAAGCAGACGGCTGATGCAAAGCTCACCGAAGCGGAGGAGCGGCTTGCATCAACCGAAAGCAGCAGCAGCAACAAAGGCATTGACCTCACCCTCCCCGGACGACGTTACTTCACCGGCAGCGAACATCCGGTACAGAAGGTGCTTGGCGAGATGAAGCAGATCTTTTCAGCGATGGGATTCGGCATTGCAACCGGCCCCGAACTTGAGCTCGACAGCTACAATTTCGACATGCTGAACTTTCCGCCCGACCACCCCGCCCGCGACATGCAGGATACCTTTTTCGTCACCAGCGGCAACCCCGGCTCCGACGTGCTCCTCAGAACCCACACCTCCCCGGTGCAGGTGAGAGTCATGCTCGACCAGAAGCCGCCCATACGGGTGATATGCCCGGGAAAGGTCTACCGCAACGAAGCCATCAGCTCCCGAAGCTACTGCGTCTTCCATCAGCTCGAAGGGCTCTACATCGACAAAAAGGTCTCCTTCGCCGACCTCAAAGCCACCATCTATTCCTTCGCCAAACAGATGTTCGGCACCGACGTCAAACTCCGGTTCCGCCCAAGCTTTTTCCCCTTCACCGAACCATCAGCCGAAGTCGACGTCACCTGCTACCTCTGCGGCGGCAAGGGATGCAAGGTCTGCAAAAAATCAGGCTGGCTCGAAATCATGGGCTGCGGCATGGTACACCCCAACGTCATGCGCAACTGCGGCATAGACCCCGAAGAGTGGTCAGGCTACGCCTTTGGTATGGGCGTTGACAGGACGGTGTTGCTGAGGTACAAGATTGACGATATCAGGCTGCTGTTTGAGAATGATTTGCGGATGTTGCGGCAGTTTGGGGCGTAGATACGGGGTTTGCCTTAATTTGGCAAGAACTCAACCCATCCCTTTTTCTTCAAGATGTCAATTGCAAGAATAATCTGACGTTTGGAAAACTCTCTCTTTTTCTCATTCCAGGCATAGACACTGGCGATAACATCATCTACCGTCTGAACTTGTTCATTCTTTACCACCCAATGCACTGTCGCCAACAGTTCGAGACCGAACGGTGACTCGAAACCTTCAACAAGACGGCATACCCTGTCAAAATGTTCTTGAGTGTTGGAGGTATCTTTCTCCTTGAGAAACAAAAGAGCATCATCAAGAGCGCCAGGCACCAACGTCAATTGCTTGTCAGGCTTATCCCCACCATCATCATAACCGGATACCAAATGCCCTTCGATAGCATGTAAAACGTGCCGAAGGTTTTCAGCATAAGGTCCATAAGGGCCCTTTGTAAAGTTGAGCCGTAACTCCTGACCTGCACACTGCATGAAATACATGAGTTTATGTACCTCCAACAATGAGATAAACGGATCCAATAACCCGGCAAGATAACGATGCATCAGCCCAACCAAGGCTGCCCGACCTGATGTCATCCCTGGAACATCGCTTGAAAGATTCTGTTTTTTATCAGCAAATGCCTCATCAGGCTCAAAGATGATAACCTTGACATCACTCAATTCCCGCAGGGCCGCTTCAATTCGTGGGCGCACATCATTCCATCTCAATCCTCCCAATCCACTCCCAAGCGCTGGAACGGCAATTGATCGGATATTTCTTGCCTTGATCTCATCAGCCAATGCGACAAGACCCGCATCAATATCCTCCATACGGCTTTTCCCTTTCCAGTGGCGCTTGGTTGGAAAATTGATGATATAGTGAGGATTGGTCAATGCGCCTGTCTCAAAAACAAACATGTTTCCGGGCATGACCTCATTGCGCTTGCAGGCAGCAGCATAAGATTTGAAATTCTCGGGGAAAACGTTCTTGAACTGAAGAGCAATACCGCGCCCCATAACTCCAACACAGTTGACCGTGTTGACCAAAGCTTCGGCATCTGCTGCCAGTATATTTCCTTTCCTGAATTCGATCATGTGTGCTCCTATCGTTTATCAATAATACCATTCAGGCTTCAATTCAACAATAAGATTAGGTCTGGTTGCTGACAAAAGTTCAAGAACTTGACTGCGAACCGCTTGGGAATGCACACCAATACGCGACACCATCTCCCACGGAAACTGCTGCTCGACAAGAAACTCTGCCTGCTTGCCTTCCTTGCACTGCGACCAGTTCGTAGCATTTACCGCTGCCCAATCAATGTCACTCAAATGAGCAAGGTCATACCTGCATTCACAATACCATGCACCGGCATTTGACAAGGTAAATGCCCAGCGTTTCCTTTGTGTTTCTGCCCATGCAACACACTCTCTCAGATCGGCCTCCAGATGAACAATATCTCCTTGACCACCCCAGTAAACCAACCCCTCATGATTTCCTGTATGAATCAGGTAAAGCATGATAGAACGGGGACAAAAATAGAATGGAACACATTCGCCGATATGCAAATCAGGATATTTGTCCAGATATAACTCACTGAGGCGTCTCTGCTTAATCGTAGTCATACCGATAGTTGTACCGCCAAGTGAGCGATTACCGATTTCTGCATCAGACCATAGACAGCCCTCAGCAACAATCGAGGGAAGTCGATCGACATGAACGATGTGGTATATCTTTGGATTTGCAGGTGCTCTCATAGTATGCTTCCGTTTTTCCTGGCGACATCTTATTGAGATTGTACAGAATATAAGAAACACCTGAACCTAACTCTGTACAGAAAGTGCTCAGCAAGATGAAGATCTTCTTTGCCGACATTAAACTCCGGTTCCGCCCAAGCTTTTTCCCCTTCACTGAACCATCAGCCGAGGTCGATGTCACCTGCTACCTCTGCGGCGGCAAGGGATGCAAGGTCTGCAAAAAATCAGGCTGGCTCGAAATCATGGGCTGCGGCATGGTACACCCCAACGTCATGCGCAACTGCGGCGAGTGGTCAGGCTACGCTTTTGGGATGGGCGTTGACCGGACGGTGCTGCTCAGGTATAAGATTGACGATATACGGTTGCTGTTTGAGAATGATTTGCGGATGTTGCGGCAGTTTGTGGCGTAATATGATTACGGGGTGAGAGATACTATCATTTGCTTCACGGCATCATGCAGACTGCCAAGATGCACACGGTATCGCCACGAAAGGCGAACATTTTAATGAGCCGGTGCGGAAGCTCTTCGGGGAACATGGCAAGGTGCCCCTCCTGTTTTGCTCCGGCAAAGTTCCAGTGGCCTGAAAAGTAGCTGTTCCACTCTTCGGTGGTCATGGCTGAGATCTCTTTCTGCTCTTTGGTGGGCTTTGGAGCGTCGCCCTGCTTTTTGAAGATGAGAATGAACTCGTAGTCAAGCTTGAGAATGCCGTTCCGGGGATAGGGAAAGCTCCCCATGATCGAGGCACCGCCGGTGGTGTTGGTTGTGGTGACCTTCTGCCAGATCACCGCGCCGAAGTAGCCGAACCCGATGGTCTCGCAGAATTTGATGATCTCCGTCCGGATGGGAATGACCTTGTACCTGCCGTAGTAGACCGAGCGGGCAAACTGGTCGCCGATGTTGATGCAGAGACGGCAGCCGGGATGCAGCACCCTCTCGCATTCGTTCCAGACAAGGTTCAGGTTGTTGATGTAGCTTTCGTAACTCTCGTGAAAGCCGATCTGCTTCTCCGTCCCGTAGTCCTTGAGCTGCCAGCAGGGTGGCGAGGTGACAACAAAATGCACCGACCTGTCAGCGAGGAGGTTCATCTCTCGGCTGTCGCCGTGGATTATGGTGTGATGGCTCTTCAAGGTGCGGTTGGGTGTATGGGTTGTCTTGTTGGTGGAGTGAGCATTAAACCCAACATAATGCTCACTTCAACGCTCACGAGCATTGCCGTAAGCATTGGATTCTGTTATGGATTGTCATCATAGTATAATCACTCTTGCAGAGTAAAAAGGTGTTCTATATCGCGGGCACCGTGCAACACCCTGACAATCTCTATTCCACCCGGAATACTGAGATAAAAAATCATATACCGACCAAAAGGAAAGCTTAATAAACCTGGCAAAAGCTCCATACGTGAGCGCCCTGCATGGGGAGAGCCTGCCAACTCATTAATTTTCATATCAATAGAGTCTATAAAGGCATCTGCACGAGCTTGACTGTCTTCAGCTATATAATCCCATATATCAGCGAGATCTTCTAACGCAAGTGGACGGATGATGATTTCTGGCATATCATCCAACTGTTTTGCCTGTGGTTTTTCTTTTTCGGGCAGCTCTCTTTATCTCGTCAGCATCCCAAACTGTGGCTGGCCCACTCTCTATTCCTGCACGTATATCCTGCCGTAACTGGTCAAACTTTGCTTGACGAAGAGAGTCCTGCTCTCCCATAAGGCGCAAAGCTTCACGTATCACCTCGCTTGCTGAAGTATAAAGTCCTGACTTCACTTTTTGCCGAACCATCTCTTCAAGGAGCGGGGTCAGATTAACATTAATCGGCATGGCTTCATTTTTAGGTTCTCAAGCTATCACGGATACCTCGCAATAACTCTGCTACTGGCAATTTATGTCAATTATTGACAAATATACAATAACGTCAGTCTCTTTTTAAGCACAACTAGTCAAGCTTGAGGATGCCGTTCCGGGGATAGGGAAAGCTCCCCATGATCGAAGCACCGCCGGTGGTGTTGGTTGTGGTGACCTTCTGCCAGATCACCGCGCCGAAGTAGCCGAACCCGATGGTCTCGCAAAATTTGATGATCTCCGTCCGGATGGGAATGACCTTGTACCTGCCATAGTAGACCGAGCGGGCAAACTGGTCGCCGATGTTGATGCAGAGACGGCAGCCGGGATGCAGCACCCTCCCGCATTCGTTCCAGACAAGGTTCAGGTTGTTGATGTAGCTTTCGTAACTCTCGTGAAAGCCGATCTGGTTCTCCGTCCCGTAGTCCTTGAGCTGCCAGCAGGGTGGTGAGGTGACAACAAGGTGCACCGACCGGTCATCGAGGAGGTTCATCTCTCGGCTGTCGCCGTGGATTATGGTGTGGTGGCTCTTCAAGGTGGTGCTTGGGTGACTGATTCCAGAAGGATATTTCCTCGTATTATTTTGCATGTTCCCTGTCATGGCAGATGTTGCACAGGGTAACAAGATTCTCTTTGGTGTTTTCTCCACCCTCAACGTGCTGTTTTATATGATGCGCTTCAAGATGTCGGGGATCTGACTGGTTCCACTTCTCGTGATGCCATCCGCATTGCTGACACCTGTAATCATCACGCTGGAGCACTTCTCGACGTATTGCATCAGGAATCACCCTGTCATGCTCCGGAGCCTGCCGGTCGCTGGCGAGAATATATGCGCCGACAGGGATATCCGGCATTCCAGTGGTTTTGGTCATCACCTGCCATCCAAACTCGGTTCGCAGTTCTCGTACACGCCGCGCCCATTCAGTCTTGTTTCCAGCAACATAACGCAACTCTTCGCCGTTTATTGCTTTGCCGACATTGCGCAGCAGGTATTCAAGAATGCGATCACGGATACTTGTTTTCTTTCGCCGGATTTCGTTGGCAAGATTCCAGCGGAAAGCATCGTCACGATCCTGCTGCTCGTCTGCAAGAATATAGTCATCGGGACCTAACCTGGAGGCGTCAATACCGGAAATGGTGAAGCCGTAGTGCCACTGATGATTTTCCAGCCAAACTCAACCCGCAACTCCCTCAGGCGTCTTGCCCACTCACTTATCCCTGCAACAATCATCAACTCTTCCCCTTTTATAACGACACGGGGATTGTTGCAAAAATAATACAGAATCCGATCTCGTGCGGCTGAAGCATCCTCTTTCGGGATAAGAGAGCTCCCCATATCCCGCAACTGATTGTGAGCAGGCAACAACGCCAATACTTTTGAGCGCAAGTCGCCAGCCCGCAGCTCATGCTCAAAGTTTATCAACAACTCTACAAGCTGTTGACGCAAGCTTTCAGGGTCGTTGAGCGTTCTTCGTTTTGCCATAAAAAGTTCTATAATACCCGCTGAAAAGAGTGCTGACGATTTTGATACGTTCAACCAACTGCTCGGTCTACACGAAAAGCCCTTGAGGCAATCGTGCTTCCTGACCTTTTATTCTGCGCCGTTCGGTTTCGCCTGAGATTGGCACTCTTGAACTTTGCCCTGAAATTGCCTCATCTTTTGATGCAAGCAGGGCATAGACGCAATCGGCTACTCGGGCAGCAAGCTGGCAGGGCACTGCATTGCCAATCTGTTTTGCGATTTCTACTTTAGAGCCAGTAAACTGAAATTCATCCGGAAATGACTGGATACGGGCAGCCTCCCGGTGGGTAATTGGCCTGTCCTGCACGGGATGCAAGTATCGCCCCTTTTCCGGCTTATAAAACTCCGTCCGAATGGTTACTGATGGCTTGTTCCACCATAACCGCCCGAAGAGATCCGTCCCTCCGCTCTTCTTCCGCATCCAGCAATCGGGCGTCAGCTCCGGAGCTATTCTTTTGAGATCAACACGGTTCATCCCCTCTTCGGGTATTGAGCGGTATCGTTCCAAACTTTTCGCTGTCGGTGTACGACCGAAATGGAGATCCAATGGCGGATCGTCAGGGCGAAAAGTTGTGCCTTGCGGCGCTGGCAGGTCGCCTATGGCATCCTTGACCGTTCGAAATGGCTGGGCATCAGCGATGTATGGAATAGAGCTTTCAACAAATCTCTGCCGGTATCCCTTATGCGGGAAGTGCGTCTTTTTGGGAGGAAAGACTGCCTGGGGATCTGCAAATTTGCACCCGACAATAAACGCGCGCCACCGAATTTGTGGCACTCCGTAATCGGCTGCACAGAGTTTGGCACTGACCAGCTTAAAGCCCATTGAGTTCGCCATAGTGTAGATTTCCCTGCATTCCAGGCTGCTTAACAGCTCGGGGACATTCTCCATGACGAAAACGTCAGCGCCGGAAAGCCTGACAACATCCATGAAAGGTACCCAAAGCTGCTTCCGAGCGTCTCCCTCTTTGTTTTTATTTAAAAGGCTGAATCCCTGGCATGGAGGGCCACCAATAACAACATCAGCTTTGGGAATGATCGTTGTGGGCTCCTCCAAAATATCAACAATGTTTCCAACTCTGCAGTGAGGCCCAAAGTTGGCGTTATAGCTCTCCGCAGCATAAGAGTTGAAGTCATTCGCCCAAACTGGCGTGAAGTTATGTCCAAAGAAGTGAGAAAACCCGGCAGACAAACCACCTGCACCGGCAAAAAGATCAATAACCCGAAGCGGGAGCTTGTCATGTAATCTCCCTGCCAGTCGATCATGATACACTTGTTCGTCACTGATGACAATTGGGATCTCTTCCTCCCTTTTCTTATTGATCAGCACTTATCGAGAGTTGTTCTTTGAATAAAAATAAAAGAGGATTTTACGATCTCTGAAATCCTGTTGACTCAGTATTTGTTTGACACTTAAAATAGATACATAAAAAATACAACAGCTCGATATATTTTCTTTCGATCTCATTTCATCATGATAATGGCAACCGAAGCATCTATCGCTTAAAGTATAATCCATTCCCGTACATCATGCAAGAAGTTGAGACTGTTCGACAATCGGACTGATAGCCTGAACAAGTATCGCTACCATTGTGAATTCGTCACACCATTCAAGGTGCTGCCTGGGTGTATGGGTTGTCTTGTTGGTGGAAAATCCTGAATCAACGCAATAAGAAGTGAAGAAAGGAGATGACTATAGTTTCAATCAGGCTCAACAAAACCTTTTTCAACAAGAATCTTCTCAAATTCAGCCCTGCTGAGTGGGCACTCAATAAGATCGCGAAATTGCTTGTTGGTCAGCTTGCATTGTTTGGCCATGCTCGACACAAGATTATCGGAAATATCCTTGTGTCCAGTTCCGTGAGACGTTCTTGTTCTGACACGACTTTTCTGATGAGCCTCGGAGTAGTAAATGAAAAATGAGTGATCGCCCTCGACTCTTTTGAATCCTTTGAGTTCAAGGGATGCTTCAACATCTCGTTTTTTAACTGGCACTGGATTCCTCCTCAAAGCTATCGAGAAGTTCCTGACGCAATTGCTGTGCATCTCTGGTCAGCGTGCCTGGCTCCACCTTTGCATACTCACTCCAGAGCATTGCAAGTTCTTCATAAAGCTGCGCTTCAAGATCTGGCCGGGTAACTGAATTCAAAAGAATATCAAAAGGGCCATTGGCTTCATACAACAGGGTATCCCGGTCATAAGAAACAGAGGAAGAGAGCGCGACCTTTGGCTTAAGAACGGCTCCGTCCAGTTCGACAAAAAGAATTTCAATCAGGCTCTCATCAATTTCAAGCACCTTATCGACATCTGAAATGGAATGGGGGCTTCCATCCTCATTCCAGACAATATTGCCATGAACCTGAATCAGTTCTCGCGGATGAGCAAGCAGAACCAGCTCAAAATCTTCACCATAAGTGGCCGTAAGTGAGCGGTTCGATTCGAGAAGCTTCAGGCTCAAACGACGCTCATTAAATTTCATCTCAATCAAGGTGCCGGTGACATAGCCCAAATCCGCTGGAGATATTTCGCTGCTTTGAGGCGCTAAAAGATGTTTAATCCTCTCCTGCGCCGTTCCTCCGTCAAGAATTTTCTTTTGTCTGAAATCTTCAATGCTTATAACCACTCCAGAGTGTCGGACGGGTTGCATTGCATCTAATTCAGACAGAATGCTGCGACGGTAAAAAGTATCAGGGACAATTTGTGCCAGTATTTTTGATTCGCCGGAATTAACGGCATCAAGAGTTTGGCAAGTCTTTCGAGCAATGACCTCAACGGACTGTTCATCAAAAAGCTGATGGGAGGTGTCTCCAATCTCGACAGGCTGGGCATATCCCCCCTCTTCAGGCGGTCGGCACATTACAGGAAAGCGCCGCTCTATATCCCGTGTAACCCGGGCTCGTTGCTGAACCTCTCTGCCCTCTTCAGCCATAGCAAGAAGATGAACAACCCTTTGAAAGTGGGAAAGCGCTTGCACCAGTGCCGATGCTGGCAAGGTATGTGTATGCGTCGCCGTTCCCTCAAAATGGAGCCTCAACTGACGCATATTTCCTTCACTGATTGTCATCAAACGCACATAAAAGTTACGGATGAGTTATCTGCTGTTGTCTTTGTTTTTACAGTGTTCAATCACCAACATCCTGGAGCAAACCTAATCGTTGAAGCTAACTCGTCGAATCGCATTTACCAAATTTTATGGAACGTCAATAAACTGATCGACAAGCTCAACCATCTCCAAAAACTTCCCCCTGTACTTGTACTCATAGCCGCAGTCAATCCCGACCAGCCCGCTTTTGATCAGATGCGCATTGACAAAGGTCTTGTTCTCCAGGTAGAGGTAGCCGAGCAGGAGGTTTTCTTCGTCATGTTTCTGTTTGTCATACTTCATGAAGATACGCTTTCCCTTGATTTTTTCGGTCAGATAGCCGACCGCTTTGTCGTGCGTGAAGGGGTCGCTCTTGATGCCGATTAGTTTTACCGTCAACCCGTTGGATAACCTCACTTTTTCCGGGCTGAGTATCTCCTTGACGGTGAAAAACTCTTCGCGCTCTGCCTCGCTCTCTTTCTCAATCCTGGAGCCAAAGGTGAGTTTTCGGGGAACCGTCTTTTTGTCGAGCTTGTGGGGATCTTTGAACTGGTAGGGCAACTGCTCAATGGCTGCGGTAACATCGCCATTGACCGTGTCGTGCAGAAACTCGTATTCCGTGCCCACAAAATCGGGCTGCCGGGTGTTGAGCTTCTGTTTGGCAATCTCGATAAACTCCGGATTGATTTCGTACCCGACCGAGTTTCGTTCGAGATTCTTTGCGGCAAGCGAGGTTGTCCCGCTGCCCATGAAAGGATCGAGCACCGTATCGCCACGGAAGGCAAACATTTTAATGAGCCGGTGCGGTAGCTCTTCGGGGAACATGGCAAGATGCCCCTCCTGTTTTGCTCCGGCAAAGTTCCAGTGGCCCGAGAAGTAGGTGTTCCACTCCTCGGTGGTCATTGCTGAGCCCTCCTTCTGCTCTTTGGTGGGCTTTGGAGCGTCGCCCTGTTTTTTGAAGATGAGAATGAACTCGTAGTCAAGCTTGAGAATGCCGTTACGGGGATAGGGAAAGCTCCCCATGATCGAGGCACCGCCGGTGGTGTTGGTTGTGGTGACCTTCTGCCAGATCACCGCGCCCATGTAGTCGAACCCGATGGTCTCGCAGAATTTGATGATCTCCGTCCGGATGGGAATGACCTTGTACCTGCCGTAGTAGA
>Ga0194060_10004072_pt1 | contig 10185 bp, 7 predicted proteins | sample SepL225m_MetaG_FD_163427 | JGI IMG/M metagenome (GOLD analysis project Ga0194060, IMG submission 163427) | Anoxic zone freshwater microbial communities from boreal shield lake in IISD Experimental Lakes Area, Ontario, Canada - Sep2016-L222-5m | ecosystem: Environmental > Aquatic > Freshwater >... | reverse complement strand
TGTGGCGCGCTGCCAAAGGTAGTGTGTGAACGGCGCAGCTTGAGCCCGTTGTACGCAGGCGGGTTGTGGCTGGCCGAAACAATCGCACCCGCATCGAGGCCGAGGTGTTCGACGGCAAAATACATCACAGGCGTCGGCACCTGACCGATGTCCACCACATTCATGCCAGTGGAGCGCAGACCGACGATCAGTGCTGCCTGAAATTGCGGCGAACTAAGGCGCGCATCGCGGGCAACCGCCATCGTGCGCCGACCCTGGCCAAGAAAGATCGTGCCGACCGCCTGCCCCAGACGTGCATAGATCGACTCGTCCAGATCAACATCAACAACGCCGCGAATATCATAGGCGCGAAAGATCGTCGGGTTCAGCGCCAGTGCCATCGCCATCTCCCTCATACGTCGGGTGGGGTACAATACCCCGTCGATCCTAGCGTAAAGGGTCGTATCCGTCAAGGTTCTTTACAAACAGCCTGATCTCTCGTATAATCCGGATTGCCGGAGGTTTCAACATGCAGGCGACGTAGTCTGCTACCTGCGGCCCGACTGAGAGTTTTGCTCTCAGTTCTTCTTTTGTACCGCCCTCGGAGCAGAGCCACCCTCGGCTCTCCCACGCTGTAGCTCCCCCGGGCGAATGTTCAGCAAAAGGCATTGAGACGATGGCAGAAAAGCGGACATACCTGACCCGCGAGGGCCGTGCGAAATTAGAAGCAGAGCTTGAAGAGCTCACGACCGTTGAGCGCAAACAGGTTGCTGAGCGTATCGCGGCGGCCAAAGAACTTGGCGATATCTCCGAGAGTGGTGAGTACGAAGATGCGAAGAAGTCTCAGTCGCTCCTAGAGGGTCGTATCCGCGATGTCAAACATATCCTCTCGCGTGCAGAACTGATTGATGAGGAAACCGTTGGGAACGGCGAGGTGCGCGTTGGCTCATCGGTGACGGTACGCATGGAGGATGATAACGAGGAGGAGACCTGGACAATCGTGGGCAGTGCGGAAGCTAACCCGCGCCAGGGCCGGATCTCCAACGAGTCGCCGATTGGCTCCGCCCTGCTGGGGAAGCGCGCCCGCCATAAAGTGACGGTGCAGACTCCCTCGGGGGTGATGAAGCTGACGATTGTGAAGGTGAAGTAGGGGCGAAGCGTCATGCGATTCGCGCACAACACCTGATGAGAAGAGCCGCTGATGCCCGATTATCGGCTATCGGCTATCGGCTATCGGCTATCGGCTATCGGCTATCGGCTATAGACACCCCCATCGCGCCGAGCCGCACCTGTGCCAACAACCGGTGCGGCTCTTTGTGTCGGTTCTTACCCCCACTCACCGCACAATACAAAGGCTACCGTCCGTCCAGACGGCCATAAAGCCACCGGCCATCCAGAAGTTCCAGCCTAACACCCCAGAAGACCTTCAATCCACCCACTCGCCTGATCTCTTTGCGTACCTCATTTCCCCGAAGGCTGGTAATATATCCTTGTTATGCTTGTAGTTGGTGGACGGTCTCACATCAAGAAGGGATAATATGAACACTAACTGGTTATTCATCCCTTCCTTCTATCCCGAGTGATTGATGACAGCACAAGGCACGATTCTCGTTGTTGACGATAATAAGCTCAATCGCATGCTGTTGTGCCTACAGCTTCAGCGCGAAGGTCATCGAACGGAGGCGGCAGAACATGGCCGACAGGCTCTGGAGATGTTGCGCGCAAAGCCCTTCGATATTGTGCTGCTTGATCTGCTAATGCCGGAGATGGATGGCTTTGAGGTGCTGAGTACCCTCCAATCTGACAGTGAACTGCGCCGGATTCCGGTGATTGTGATCTCTGCCCTTGACGAGATGGAGAGTGTGGCGCGCTGTATCGAGATGGGGGCCACCGATCACTTGCCCCGACCCTTCGACCCTGTACTGCTACGGGCACGCATCAATGCGTCGCTGGCAGCGAAACGCCTGCACGATCAGGAGGCCGAGTACATCCACCAGGTTGGTCGTCTGACCGATGCGGCGGCAGACATGGAGGCTGGGCGGTTCGTCCCCGCCAGCCTGGAGTCTGTGGCCGCACGTGACGACGCCCTGGGCCAACTGGCCCGGGTCTTCCAGCAGTTGGCCCGTGAGATTGACGCCCGCGAGCGTAAGCTCAAGCAGGAGAGCGAGTTTAAGTCGGCTCTGATTGGCAAGATCACCCACGAGCTACGCAGCCCCTTTGTTGCCGTTGGTTTCTCGGCCCAGTTGCTCCAACGTTACGCCGAACACAATATGCTCGCCGAGGTGATCACGGAGGCGCGTCAGCTCGACCGCCAACTCGCCGAGGGTCGCCAGATGATTGATAGCGTGATCAATTACGCCTCACTCGTGAGCAAGTTATCTGCACCCCGCGCCGAGCCGACCGATATTGCCGCCCTGATCCACGAGAGTGCCGCGCCGCTCCAGCGCATGGCCGAGGTGCGCGAGGTGACGATCTCGTACGCAATCGCGGAGCGGCTGCCATTGGTTATGGTTGACCGCCAGCAGATCAGCGAGGCGATTCATCATCTGGTGCATAACGCAATCAAATTTAACCATGAGGGCGGGCGCGTCCGGTTAAGCTGCCAGGCACATGCAGACTATCTGACCCTGATCGTCGAAGATAATGGCCCCGGTATTGACCCGGATAAACTAGAGACGATCTGGGAAGCCTTTGCTCAGACCAGCGACGACGTTCAACGCGGCATTGATGGACTAGGATTAGGACTTGCTCTGGTAGGCTGTATCGTGAAGTCCCACCGTGGCAAGCTGCTGGCCCACAGTACGCCCGGTAAAGGCAGTGCGTTTGGCTTTCGCATCGCTATCAGTTGAGACGCCGCGAGACCGCATGCTCTACTACACGATCATCTTCGCAGGCATCGTTTGCGCATTCCTGGCCCTGTTCGCGTGGTTCCATCGTACTGAGCGCGGCACGAAGGCATTTTTTGTCCTGATGCTCAGTGTGATGATCTGGTGCCTCGCCTCCGCCCAGGATCTGTATGCTAACGACCTGCCAACCAAGATCATCTGGTCAAAGATCGAATATATCGGCATTGTCAGTGTGCCGGTGGCATGGCTGGTATTCATCCTCCAGTATACCGAGCAACACCGTTGGGCAAGACGTGGGTGGCTGGCGTTGTTGTCAGTCCCGTCTCTGCTCACCCTCCTTCTGGTGTGGACGAATGAGGCTCACGGTCTGATCTGGCGCACAATCCACCTTGTGCCTCATCAAGACTTTATCGGCTGGAAAGCCGAGTACGGGCCGGTCTTCTGGCTCTTCACCGCCTATGCCTACATCCTGCTCCTTGTTGGCACCCTGCTGCTGCTCCAGGTCTACTTTTTCCGCCCCACATTCTACCGTGGACAGGTCAGCGCCCTGCTGATCGGGTCGCTCTTGCCGTGGCTGAGCAACCTGTGTGACATCTTTGGCCTCAGACCGCTGCCAGGGGTAGAGATTTCTCCCTTTAGCTTCACGATCACGGGGATGCTCTTTACCTGGGCGCTCTGGCGCTGGCGGCTGTTCGACATCATACCGGTTGCGCGTGATCGGGTGATCGAGCGTATGCACGATGGGGTGATCGTGATTGATACGCGAGGTCGGGTGGTAGACATCAACCCCGCCGCGTGTAAGATCAACGGCTGGGATCGACGTTCGGTGATGGGACAGCCGATTATGCCCATCCTCGGCCAGCAGGCCGCCGTTGTCGAGCCATTCATTGGCATGGACGAGGTGGACGAGCAGATCGCGGTGGATGTGGCCGGAGATCTCCGTGTGTTCCAGGTGCGTATCTCATCGCTGTCGGATCGGCTGGGAACGCCCGGTGGTCGTTTGGTGATCTTGAGTGACATTACCCGACTCAAGCAGGTTGAGCAGGAGATGATCCAGGCAAAGACGGCGGCTGAGGCGGCCAATGCGGCGAAGAGTACCTTCCTGTCAACCATGAGCCACGAGATCCGCACTCCGATCAATGGCGTGATGGGTATGTCCAATTTGCTGCTCGACACCCAACTAAACGCGGAACAACATGAACTGGCGCAGATGATCCACACGAGTGGCGACCAACTCTTGCGGGTGATCAATACGATTCTGGATTTTTCCAAGATCGAGGCCGGGCAGCTTGAGCTTGAGGCCCAGCCGTTCACCCTGCGCCACACTATCGAGTCGTCGCTTGATATTGTGGCGGCTATAGCAGCCGAGAAGGGTCTTGAGCTTACCTATTTGATCGCGCCCGGTACCCCAATTGCTCTGGTTCAAGACCCGACCCGGCTGCGCCAGATCCTGGTGAACCTGTTGAGTAATGCGGTGAAGTTCACGAAGCAGGGCGAGGTGGTACTGTACGTGAGCAGGATGGAGACGGGAGGCGGGAGACAACAGGCCGAAGACAGCAGGCTAGGCGCAGATCTTGACTTCCCGCCACCTGCTGTCTGTCTTATGTTCTCGGTACGCGACACCGGCATCGGCATTCCGACCGACCGCATGGATCGTCTCTTCCACTCATTCAGCCAAGTTGATGTCACAACGGCTCGCACGTATGGCGGAACCGGACTAGGACTGGCGATCAGCAAGCTCCTGGTGACGGCGATGGGTGGCACGATGTCGGTGGAGAGTACGCTTGGTCAGGGTTCAACCTTCTCTTTTACGATCAAGGCCACCAGTGCCGAAGGGGTTGCCTTAGATGACTGTGATATGGCGCACCCGGAGTTGCGGGGGCAGCGCGTGTTGCTCGTTGATGACAACGCGAGCAGTCGGTTAAGCCTTACCGCCCAACTTGGTGTATGGGAGATGCAGGTGGTTGCGGCTGATTCAGCGGCGGCGGCGCGGGAATTACTGGTGTACGACGACAAACTTAACCTCGCGATCCTGGATATGCAGATGCCCGAGATGAGCGGGGCGGCCCTTACAGACACGATCCGTCGCTTTGCCCCGCGCAGTTCTCTGCCAATCATCCTGATGACTGTACTCGGAGCGACCGCGCCCAGGCACGAAGATTCGCTCACGCTCACCCTGAGCAAGCCCGTTAAAATCTCACGGCTCTACCAGCATATCAACAGTTTGCTGATCACAAAGGCGCAGCCAAGCTCATTACCGAGCAGAGTCGCCTCGGTACAGACGCCACCTACGGCTGGGGTGACACGACAGCAGGTGCTACCGCGCATCCTGGTGGTCGAAGACAATACGATCAACCAGCAGATGATCATGCGGATGCTGGCGCGACTAGGGTACACGGCGGATCTGGTTAACAACGGGAGGGCGGCGGTTGACGCGCTGCGCCAGCAACGCTACGATCTTGTGTTTATGGACGTACATATGCCCGAAATGGACGGACTAGAAGCCACCCGCACGATCCGGGCGTCGTACCCGCACGATCAGCAACCGTGGATCATCGCCGTGACGGCGGGGGCTGTCCAGGGTGATCGCGACATATGCATCGCCGCCGGGATGGACGACTTTATCCTCAAGCCGATTGAGCGACAGGTATTGGACAGCGCGATTACCCGCTTTCGTCGGCAAGAGAGTTCTCAGGCACCGCACGAGATACTGCAGAATGATCCCGTGGTGTATGTAGACGCCGCCATCAACCCAGACGCCATCCAGCATCTTCTCGTGAGTCTCGGCGATCAGGACAATACGATCATGCCCACACTCATCGCAACCTTTATCGAGGGTGCCGAGACGATTCGGGACAGCGCACAGACAGCCCTGGAGATTGGCGACGCCGCGACGCTGCGCCGGGCGATGCATACGCTCAAGTCAAACGCCAGCACCTTCGGAGCCCAGCCCCTCACACTCCTCTGCCGTGACCTCGAAAATCGCGCTGCAAACGGAGAACTGGAGGGAGCCGACATGTCGCTCGGTCTGGTTATTGCGGAACTTGATCGGGTGCAAAAAGCCCTGAGTGATCTCTAGCAGTACAACAAGACCTCCTTAATTTATGGCCATAGAAAGACACAGAAGCACACAGAAAGACACAGAACTATCGTTCTGTGTCTTTCTGTGTGCTTCTGTGGCAAAACCTCGGAACGACGAGAATCACACGGCGCACCGTATGCTTACGGGGCGCAGAACCTACACCAGATCAACCGAGACGTCAATCATCACATCGCCTTGGCGAATGGAATTGACCACGTCCATACCGCTGGTGACACGCCCGAAGACGGTGTGCTTGCCGTCGAGGTGGGGCTGAGGAGCGTGGGTGATGAAAAACTGGCTTCCGTTGGTGTTCGGGCCAGCGTTGGCCATCGAGATCACGCCGGTCTGATGGGTGAGCGGGTTGCCACGCACCTCGTCGGCAAATTTATAGCCGGGGCCGCCACTGCCGGTGCCGGTGGGATCGCCGCCCTGAACCATGAAATTGCTGATCACGCGATGGAACTTCAGCCCGTTGTAGAAGCCCTGGCCGGTCAAGAAGAGAAAGTTATTCACTGTCTGCGGGGCATTCTGGGCGTAAAGTTCCAGTTCGATAGTGCCTTTGGTGGTATCAATCGTAACCTTGTAGGTCTTGGTCGTGTCAATTGTCAGCGCCGGTGGGCTGCTCCACTGATGTGCCACGTGTCTCTGCTACTTTCTACGTCCCCAAAGGTACGTGTAAGAAATCCTTGCTTCATCCTCAACATGCCAGATGTATGACAAATATCGGCGGCATTATAGCATGCTAAGGCATGTTTCAAACCAGCTTGACAGTTTGGGTACATGCACCGCGTCCTGTTGCGGCAAATCTGCAATCTAAAATCTGCAATCTGCAATCTGCCTAACGGGCAGGGCCAGCTATTCTTCCCGCCAGCAGCGCGGCACCGAGCGCGGGGGCGTGTCGCAGCAGCCATCCGTTTGCCGCCGTGCGCGTGCCCATGATCGCGTAGCTTACTCTGCTTGCCGGGTCGTGCCAAGCAATGCAGCCCGAGGCTCCGGCATGACCAAAGGACTCGGGCGCAGCATTCGGCGGACTCCAGTGAGGCTGCTTCGCGCCATAGATGTCGGGGCCGAGACCCCACGCGCAATCTGCGTACCACAGTGGTGGGCCCGAACCTCCTGGTAGGCCGCTGGTCTGGCTGCGACGAGCATCAGCCACTATGTGGGCAGACACAAACCCCGCCGGGTGTCCGGCGAAGGCTCGCACAAGAGAGAGAAACCCCGTTGCTGTCGTCACGAGCCCCGCCCAGGGCAGGGCCAGCGAGCGGTAGAAGGGTGAGGTGAAGGGCGCAAGCTCCGGCGGATTGGTGCCGCGCACATCGGCGAGCAGGGCCGGAGCGCGAGGTGGTTCCACGCCGAGGTAGCCCTCGATATGCAGCGGGCCGAGGACAAGATCCTGGAGCGCTGATGCAAAGGACGTGCCGCAGATCTGCTCGATCAGCACGGCAACGAGGCCGTAGCCGTGGTTGCCATACTGCACGAGAGTACCTGGCGCGGCGACGGCTGGTTCCGCCACGCAGGCGGCGGCCAGCATCGGCCAATCTAGGCCGGGGCGATAGGGCACTCGATCCGGGCGCACATCTATCGGCAGCCCGGCGCTGTGGCTCAGGATGCGACGCAGAGTCACGCCAGGTTGAGCCGCCGCCGCGTCGGGCAGATACTCGGCGAGTTCGCTATCGAGGGCGAGGGCACCCACATCGGCGAGGCGCAGGATGACCAATGCCGTCGCCAGCTTGGTGAGGGATGCGCCAATAAACAGCGTGTCAGCGTTGAGTAAAACCCCGGCGGCATCCACACCGATGGCGAGAGTCTGAGGGATACCATCGCCCTGAGCCGCCGCCAGTACCAACCCACTCATACGTGCCGCGACAAGGCAGCGATCTGCCTCCGGGTGATATATTTCGATCAACACATTCTCCTTGTGCGCCACATGTGGTGCCAAGCCAAGGTGATGGATTGGTTCATAAACGGTACCCTCCTGTTGCTCATTGTAGCACGATGGAATTGACGCCTTCGACATTGTCTTCCCCCGCTTGCGAACGCGAGATCTGCCTGTTACAATGGCCGCATGCAGCAGCGTATCCTTATTATCGAAGACGAGCAGGAGATCGCCAATTACCTGCGTCGTGGCCTCATCCTTGAGGGGTTTCAGGTGACGGTCGCTAACGATGGTCCCCAGGGCCTCGCCGCCGCCCGCGAGGCTGCTCATGATCTCGTCGTTCTCGATCTGATGCTCCCCGGAATTGATGGCATCGAGGTCGCCCGCCGCCTGCGCGCCGCGTCCGATGTGCCGATTATTATTCTCACGGCCCGCGATGGCATCCCCGACCGCGTCACTGGCCTGGAGGCCGGTGCCGACGACTACCTCGTCAAGCCCTTCGCCTTTGCCGAACTGCTCGCCCGCATCCGCGTCCAACTCCGTCGCCGCCAGTCTGCCCAGCAGATGGACATCCTCCGCTTCGCTAACCTCACCCTCGATACTGCCGCCCGCGAGCTACGCATCCGCGACCGTCGCGTTGAACTCACCGCAAAAGAGTACGATCTGCTCGACCTCTTTATGCGCCACCCCAACCAGGTTCTCACCCGCGAGGTGATCTACGACCGCGTCTGGGGCTATGACTTCGGCGGCGAGAGCAATATTATCGAGGTCTATGTGCGCTACCTGCGCCAAAAAATCGAGGCCAACGGAGAGCATCGTATCATCCAAACGGTGCGCGGCGCGGGCTATATCCTCCGCGAAGATTGAGCCTCTGGCCTGTTGACGATCTGCCATTTTTGCCATTGCTAGGCCATAGAATCCATCTGCTGAGCTATAGGATTCATTCCTGCCACGTATTGTCTCCCTCTGCCTCTCGCACAGCAATCTGCATAAAAAACCTGTTTTAATGCATTAGCACGCCATATATCCGACAATCCAAACTCTTGCGTTTTGATTCTTGTGGGCGTATAATGAAGAACACTGCCTACGGATCGCCCGGTTGGGACATATGGATCCTGGCTCACCGCTGTTAAGGATGCGCATGGAAGAACGTAAGGGGACAACCCTCGACTCAGACACGCAAGACCTGCCGGAGCCGGGGGATAACGGCACCATCAGTGCGGAGGATGCGGAAGAACTCGCGCTTATGCAGCAGTTCCTCAGCGATCCTGCCCACGATTATCGTAACCTGAAGTATGGCGACACGGTAGATGGTGTCATCATGCGGATTGACAAGGACGAGATCCTTGTTGATATCGGCGCGAAGGCCGAGGGGATCGTCCCCTCGCGCGAGATGCAGTCGCTGCCCGACGAGGATCGCGCCGCGCTGCGCGTCGGCAGTGCGCTACTCGTGTTTATCGTGCAGTCCGAAGACAAAGAGGGTCGTGCGATCCTCTCCGTTGATAAAGCTCGTCAAGAGAAGAGTTGGCGTACCCTTCAGACTGCCTATGAGAAGGGCGACGTCCTTTCCGCCCGCGTTGTTAACTACAACAAGGGCGGCTTGCTGGTGAACCTTGATGGCGTGCGCGGATTTGTTCCCGCCTCCCAGGTCAATGGCATTAGCCGTGGCCCCGACACCCAGAAGCAGTCCGATATGGCCCGCATGGTCAACACGGATCTCCAGCTTAAAGTGATCGAGATTAATCGTAGCCGCAACCGCTTGATCCTCTCTGAGCGCCAGGCCGTCCAAGAGGCCCGCGAGTCGAAGAAGGACGAGTTGCTCTCCCGTCTGAAGGAGGGCGATGTCCGAGCTGGCATCGTCAGTTCGGTGTGCGATTTCGGTGCCTTCGTGGATATTGGCGGCACCGATGGACTCGTCCACCTCTCAGAGATCTCCTGGAGCCGCGTGAAGCATCCCTCTGAGATACTCAAGCCCGGCGATAAGGTTCAGGTCTCCATCCTCAGCATTGACCAGGAACGCAAACGGATTGCCCTGTCAATCAAGCGCACTCAGAGCGAGCCGTGGACGCGCGCAGGAGATCGCTATCAGCTTGGTCAGGTGGTTGAGGGTACCATCACGCAACTCGCATCGTTCGGTGCCTTCGCACGGATCGAGGATGGCATCGAGGGCCTTATTCATATTTCTGAGATGGGTGACGAGCGTATCCAGCACCCCAAAGAGGTGGTTGCTGAAGGTGATACGGTTCAGGCTCGTATTATCCGGATTGACCCGGCACGCAAGCGTATGGGCCTCAGCCTGCGCCTGAGCCACGACATCGGAGATGCGACCGATGATGCTTATGGCTCTGCTGGCGATGAGTAGAGCTTCCCAGACATCCGTCACCTCAATCCTGTCCATTCCC
>Ga0194060_10004069_pt1 | contig 10186 bp, 7 predicted proteins | sample SepL225m_MetaG_FD_163427 | JGI IMG/M metagenome (GOLD analysis project Ga0194060, IMG submission 163427) | Anoxic zone freshwater microbial communities from boreal shield lake in IISD Experimental Lakes Area, Ontario, Canada - Sep2016-L222-5m | ecosystem: Environmental > Aquatic > Freshwater >... | reverse complement strand
GCGCGCTTCTGTTGGCGATTGAGATCCATTGACATAGAGGTGTTTAGGCTATCGGCACACAATGCCTGCTTTTGCAGGGCAGGAGGGATTTGAACCCCCGACCATCGGTTTTGGAGACCGGCGCTCTACCAGCTGAGCTACTGCCCTATTTACTTTAGATATATAGGAATTGTGAGGCTACCAGCCAATCATGGCTGGCTCACAGCCGATTACTTCTGGTCTGCGTCGCGCGGTAAATCTTTGGTGCGACTCGTTACTTCACTGAAAGTCCCCTCGTCAACTATGTGGGCATTCTCAAGTCGGTACAGACGGTCGCAATATTCCACAGTGCTGAGGCGGTGGGCGACGATGATCACTGTCTTATCACCTTGCAACGCTTGAACCGCCTGCATCACACCGTGTTCTGTTTCTGTATCGAGCGAACTCGTTGCTTCGTCGAGTACTAAGACATCAGGATTGTTGTACAAGGCACGAGCGATACCAATGCGTTGACGTTGTCCGCCTGACAAACGCACTCCGCGTTCACCGACCACAGTTTCCATTCCGTCAGGAAGGCTTGCCACAAACTCTTCAAGTTGTGCAGAACGAATTGCTGACCTCACTGCGTCATCATCAATCTTGTCTTTAGGTAATCCAAAAGCAACATTGCGCCGCAATGTGTCGTCCGTCAAAAATATTGATTGCGGCACATAACCGATTTGGTCTTGCCAACCACGAAGGTCGTCGTAAATATCTCGGCCATCAACTAAAACTTTTCCAGATTTTGGCTCGAGCAGTCCAAGCAAGATATCGATCAGAGTGCTTTTCCCTGAACCACTCGGACCGATGAATCCAACAGCCTCTCCACGACCTATTTTCACAGAAACTTCAAAAACTGCATCCTTCAGAGATTCAGAATATGAAAATGAAATATCATCAACAGTGATGCCGTTCCTTAATACTGATCGATCAGAATTTTCTTGATTCGACCGCTCTGGAAGATCCAGGTCATCGAACACGTCGTCAACTTGTGGGCGACTGACATTAATGATTTGAAAATTATTGATAAGTCGGTTCACGGCCGGTAAAAGACGAAAAGCAGCAGCCCCAAATAGTCCGAGCACCGGAAGAATCTCAGATAGCTCACTGTCCAACAAAACCATTGTCGAGACCAATACTGCTAAGCCAATAATTGTCAAAATCTCAAGTCCGAACCGTGGCAAAATCTGAGCAATTGAAAAACGGCGGACAACCTCCGAATTCTTGTGGAGATTTTCCCCATATTGAGTGACAAAGTATTCTTCGGTACCAAGGATTTTTACATCCTTTACGCCGCCAAATCCTTGTTGAAGATGCTGTAGCAGCATTCTTTTATGAAAGTTCTGCGCCTTACCCCAAGTTTCAATCCGCGAATTTGTAAATTTACGAAAAACCAACGAGGTAAGCCCAAATATGGAAATTGTGACGATTGTGCCAATTGGTTCGAGCCCAACAAGTAACACAAAGAGCCCTGCTGTTACCAAAATGTCAGATGAGATAACAAGCATTGGGTCAATAATTCCAGACATGACCAAACCACTATTTTGTGAATTTCGGATCAGCATCGCAGAATTTCGTTGTAGGTGAAATGCGTAAGGTTGATATAGATACGACCTAAATAACTGTCTTCCAATTCGCGTCGTCACCGATGCCGAATAGCCTCGCTGCACCCACGTGCTCCAAATCAAAAAAATTGACTTTGCGATATAAACCACCACAAGAGCAAACATGGTTCCAATCACAAATTGTTGTTCAGTTGGAAATCCGAGCAGTTCATTAATTCTGGGGAAATTTTGGATGTAGTTCGGTCTTGTCAGCAGTCCAACGACAGGAACCACTAGACCTAAGCTCAAAGTTTCAAGGACACTGCCCACAAGCATCAATACAAAAATCCACCGTAGGCCCCGACGTTCCTGACGGGTCAGGATTCGCCAAACCTGGCGGAAGATGGTCGACCTTGGGCTATTGCTCGACAACACAGCCACTTCGAGTTCGCCTGTTGTTCCACCGTTCCATTGTCACCATGCCAAATCTATTCTCTGTAGCGGCGGCCGGATTCGAACCGGCGACCTTCCGATTATGAGCCGGATGCTCTCACCAACTGAGCTACGCCGCCTTGATTACCGAGCCCTCTGTGGGAATCGAACCCACCACCTCTTCCTTACCATGGAAGTGCTCTACCGAATGAGCTAAGAGGGCGAAACTACTCCGAAGAGAGCGAATCGCAGATGCGAATCTTATCCCCTTATTTCAATTGCAACTTTTACTCCTTATTGACATGGTGGGCCGGGAAGGATTCGAACCTACGTAGGCATAAGCCGGCAGATTTACAGTCTGCTCCCTTTGGCCGCTTGGGTACCGACCCACAAGCCTGAAAGCCTATCGGCTTGAGTATTGTGTCGGTCATGCCAAGTTTTGATGTTGTTTCAGAGGTAGACCGCCAAGAGCTCAAAAATGCCGTTGACCAAGCCCAACGCGAACTCGCAAATCGCTTCGACTTCAAGAATACCGACTCATCCATTGAGCAAAAAGAACTCGTTCTCACTATCAGAACTTCAAGCGAAGACCGTCTTCGGGCACTCAAAGTTCTGCTTGAAGAAAAGTTTGTAAAGAGACAGATCTCGCTCAGGGGACTTGAGTGGGGAAAAATAGAACAAGCGAGTGGGGAAAGTGTGAGGCAAATCGTGACTGTCACTGTTGGCATTTCATCAGACAAAGCACGTGAGATAAATAAACTCATTAAAGAAAAAGCGCCAAAAGGTATCGCGAGTCAAACTCAAGGCGAACAATTACGAGTCACTGGCAAAAAACGTGATGACCTCCAGGAAACCATGGCTCTACTGAAGGGCGCAGAACTCGGTATTGCAATTCAGTTTGAAAACTTCCGCGACTAGTTCAGTCCAAGTTCTCTATGGAAGCCAAGAAGGAACTTCTCTAATTCCTTCATCTCGCTTGAATCAAATTTAATTCCCCGACTCTCCATCAACAACAACGCTTCAGACATAGATCTACCGCGATAATCCAGAAGCTTTCCAATTGTGGGAGTCATGTTTCTCTTGAGTGTCTGCTTGATCAACTTAGGGGTCACAGAGTTTAGGAAATACAGAATCTGATGCCACTTTGCCTTAAGTCGTTTCGGCTTATGTAGTGAATACGCGGTAAATTCTTCGACCACCTGAGTAACTACTTCTTTGACTTCACTTTGTGTACATGTTGCATCTTTAATTTTCTCAGAAACAATTCGATCAACAAAATCAACTAGCTCATTTGAATATTGCGGGTCAGAGCCCCATTCGCCCATCGGAATCTTTCTATTCACCGCTGCACTAGACATCGCTGGATTTTCCCCACTTCGCAACCACACCAACGAATCCACAGTTACTGAAGGACCAAGTAAAGTCCCAAATATCTGGAATGCAAGTTCATACACGTATCCCGAGGAGTACCACCTGCCATAAGACACGCGAACTACTCTTTTCCAATCCGGAGTGCGAAAAATTCCGTATAACAAATATGGTGCGTGCTCAGGATTCCCATTCTTAAAGGATTCCTTAAGGCGCGCAATATCGTTTTCAAACACTCCATTGAGCGTTGAATTCTGTTCGTAAACCTGATCTCCGTAAATGGCGGCATCTCTGTGGTAGAAAAACAATGCCCGTCCAACACAAGCAATTAAACGACTGTCTGACTCCAAAGTTTCAATGCAGTCCTTCAACCCTTGCACGGAATACAACTCATCGTCTCCAAGCAGTGCGACATACTTCGTCTGCACCAAATCACACGCCAAAACGAGTCGCTCATTGAATCCAATAGGCAGATGCTGGTAGTGAACATTCTTGCCCATTCGTTCAATTAATGGTTGTGGAGCGGACATAGTGCTTCCATCCAAAATGCATAAATGAATATCAGTCTGGGACCAGTAATCAATTTGGCGTTCTAAATAAGCTGGTCGATTGTACGCAGGAATTACAAGTGTGATCTCGCTGAGATTCGTCATTTCCAATTACTTCACAATTATTCCCTGGCCTGTGCCAGTTGTGAGAATTAAGAATCCCAACTCGTTGCTAAGTGCAGCCATCGCCTCATTCTGTTCCAATACTTGGGCATAATCATCCAAAACAATGATTCCGCCCTTAACAACTTTGGGCCAAAAGTATCGAAGCGCACCAACTTCTGCGGCAGCATTATTGAGGTCGATATGCAAGAAAGATACTTTTTCAATCGCAACTGATTGGAGTGAATCAGGAACAAATCCCACAACAAAATTTATGCGTTTCCACTCCGAAAAATTTGCCTCAACGTCGTTTAATGACTTTGCATATGTGTCACGAACACCAAACCTTTCGTCATTTCTTCCAGTTTCGGGATCAATCCCAAACGGCTGGAACGTGTCGCAGAGATACAGATTTTTGTTTGCCGTATTCCAATTTTCCAAACTGTGAAGTGCTGCTGACATCATCATTCCCCGACCAGTTCCGCATTCGACGAAATCTCCGTCCAACTTGAAACTGTTATGTGCTGCCCAGAGAATCTGATGAACGCGAAAATGTAGACCTGGATCATTCACCTCTCTGGATGCAACCCTCATTCTCTTATACGATGCTTTGAAAAGACCCTCATCCATAAATGAAAGTATTGAGCCAGTTGCAATTTCATCGCCTGAATAATTCCAAGTGATTCGTCGAGGCAAAAAAAATGCCCTCAAATTTTTTATTAGAAGCAAAACCGGCCACATAATTCTTGGAAACTTTTCAATATTTGGCCCAATATACCTAGATCGATACGGCCGAGAAAAAAACCCTCGTAACCCAAATTGATTGCCAATCCCCATCGCGTCATGACGGTCAATCGCGCTAGCCATCAAGTGGTTTTGGTCATTCATATTTGTCATGGCTCCCGCATTAATCTTCAGAAGGTAATTCGGCCGCACGGCGCTGTAGTTCACTTACAACAGACGCATCTGCAAGTGTAGATGTGTCGCCTAGGTTGCGACCCTCGGCAACATCGCGCAGTAAGCGTCGCATGATCTTCCCACTTCGTGTCTTTGGCAAGTCGGGCGTGAAATAAATTGCTTTTGGTTTAGCAATTGGCCCAATTTCTGTCGCTACATGATCGCGCAACACTTGCTCGCTCACTTCCAAACCACCACGCAATGTCACATATGCGATGATCGCTTGGCCAGTCATTGCATCATTGGCTCCTACAACTGCTGCCTCGGCAACACTCGGGTGAGACACCAAGGCACTCTCAACTTCTGTTGTGCTAATGCGGTGACCTGAAACGTTCATCACATCGTCAACTCGGCCGAGCAGCCATAGGTAGCCGTCATCATCCAACTTCGCACCATCGCCAGCGAAGTACTTGCCTTTAAAACGACTCCAATAGGTTTCGCGATAACGCTTTTGATCTCCCCAAATACCGCGCAACATTCCTGGCCATGGTTTTGTCAGTGTGAGATAGCCACCACCCTTGCTCACATGATTTCCTTCTTCGTCGACTAGTTCGGCACCAACACCAGGCACCGGAAATGTTGCTGAGCCCGGTTTCGTCACTGTCACTCCAGGCAATGGCGCGATCATGATGCCGCCGGTCTCTGTTTGCCACCATGTGTCAACAATCGGACATTTTCCACGGCCAATGTTTACTTGGTACCACATCCACGCTTCTGGATTGATTGGCTCGCCAACACTGCCGATTAATCGAAGCGACGACAGGTCATGCTTTGCTGGTTCTTCTGTTCCCCATTTCATAAAGGTACGAATTGCAGTTGGTGCAGTGTAAAAAATCGTTGCCTTGTACTTTTCGATAATCGACCACATGCGATCATTTGCAGGAAAGTTTGGAACCCCCTCGTACATCACTTGTGTTGCGCCATTGGCAAGTGGCCCGTAAACGATGTAACTGTGCCCCGTGATCCAACCAACGTCAGCGGTGCACCAGAAGATGTCGGTCTCTGGGTGGTGATCAAATACGTATTTAAACGTGTAAGCAACGTGAGTGAGGTAGCCACCCGTGGTGTGCATAATGCCCTTTGGCTTGCCCGTGGTGCCAGAGGTGTACAACAGAAACAACAATTGCTCTGCATCCATTGGTTCAGCAATGCACACGTCATCAGCCTTGGCCATGAGTTCGTGATACCAGTGATCTCGACCACTCTGCATCGACACTTCATTGTTGCCACGCTTCACCACTACGACGTGCTCAATTGTCGTCGTTAACTTAACCGCATCATCAGCCTGATTCTTGAGTGGAAATACTTCGCCTCTTCGCCACCCACCGTCGGCAGTGATCAATACTTTTGCTTCGGCATCATTAATACGGTCAGCAAGTGACTGCGATGAGAAACCGCCAAACACAACACTGTGTGCAGCACCAATACGCGCACATGCAAGCATCGCAACTGCTGCTTCTGGAATCATTGGAAGATAAATGTTGACGCGGTCACCTTTGACCACACCGAGGGTTTTCAATACGTTGGCAAACTTCTGCACTTCGCCCAATAAATCGGAATAAGTCACTACCCGAGAATCACCTGGCTCACCTTCCCAGTAGAACGCAACCTTTTCGCCACGACCAGCCAATACGTGCCGATCCAAACAGTTATAGGAGACATTCAGCTTTCCATCGGCAAACCACTCCGAATACGGAAGATCCCACTCACACACTTGCGTAAAGGGCACTGACCAATCGAGTAGCTCTCGTGCCTGGCGAGCCCAGAATCCCTCATGGTCACGAGTCGCTTCGTCATACAGCGACATGTCATTCGTATTTGCAGATTGAACAAACGTGCTCGATGGAGAAAACTTGCGTTGTTCGTACGAGAGAGCCTCTATGGCTTGCAGATTGTCATTCATTTTGAGTCACAACCCTTTGGTTTGGCGACAACTTTCACAAATGCGAGACTAGTCAATCCCTATGAATAGCCCTCAAACCGCAGCATCCGACAGCCAATCTGGCTTTGGATTTATTGATTGGATGTTGTCGCTTGGAATGGCCCTCACCTGGGGTTCCTCCTTCCTTTTGATCGACATCGCAATCCGTCACTTTCACACATCAGTCATTCCATTTGGACGTACTGGTTTTGGAGTTGCAGCCCTATTGCTTTTACCTAGCGCTCGACACCGTGTTGCGCGCGAACATTGGCCAAGGTTGGTTGTCCTTGGTTTTGTTTGGATGGCGTTGCCGTTCTTGTTGTATCCACTTGCCGAGCACACTGTCTCCAGCAGCATCACCGGAATGATGAATGGTGCACTGCCCGTAGTTGTCGCAGTTGTTACCGCTATTTGGATTCGAACCATGCCAAGTGGTCGTCGAATATTTGCCGTACTCATTGGATTCTTTGGAATTTTATTGATCGCGCTTCCCTCCATCAATGATGGATCCGCCGCAGACGTAAAGGGGATTCTGTACTTAGTTGCAGCACTTCTCTCCTACGCAGTTGCAATAAACATCGCGCGCCCACTTCAGGCCATGTATACGCCCGGGACACTCATGTTGCACGTAGAAATTGTCGCATTTGCAATGTCGGCCCCGTATGGCATTTGGGGCCTCAATCATTCAACATTCTCGCTTGCATCTTTTAGCGCACTTGCGGTGTTGGGTGTTCTCGGTACAGGTTTTGCATTCGTTCTCTTTGCAACACTCTCAAAGCGCACTGGTGCTGTGCGCAGCATGATTCCCACCTACTTCACGCCTATCGTCGGCACAATTCTTGGCACCACATTCAACAACGAGCCGCTATTGATTCTTTCGGTGATTGGAATGTTCGTCGTAATTGTTGGTGCTTATCTCATGAGCAAACCAGAGAGAATTCTGCTCACTTCTGCCAAGAATGCGCATTGAACGCACCCAGCCCAGAAAAGTCAGTGAGCGAAGTTGCTTCAGTCGAGCGACTTCGCATCTTCATAGCTGCCACATCTGGCGCATGCTTTATATTTTCCCAATAGGTGGCACCTTCAATTACTAATACATCGATTCCCCACTGCTTTAAGAAGTCGGCTTGAGTTGACGAGGCGAATCCTGCTGGCAACTGGTCAATCATCACTTGGGTAGTGATGTCCTGTGAGCCTGGGTTAGACAGATAGTGAGTTCCTCTACCTTGGTCTCGGTATGTGCGCAACCACTCGCGCCAAGGGGTAAGCGATATCTCTGCAGTTGAGGCGCTGCAGTAGTCGAATAAAAGCAACCGTCCATGATCGATTTTCGACAAACAGTCACGCACCCATGATGCGGCAACATCTTGGATTGGCGCACGTGAACCAAGTGGTGCGGTGTGTGGCAGGCACGATGGAACTACATCCGGCGTACGGAGCACTTCGACAAACTGACTGCCAGAAGCTTGTGAAACGAACGCTTCCATCCATGAACCATCAAATACAAACAACCTAAATGGCAAATTATCGAGCAATTCATTTGCCAAAACCACACCGGTGATAGGACCATCCGGCATGGTTTCGCGAGACTCAATTCCCTGCGGGTGAAGTGCTCGTTGCGATGCCGAAATCTCAACAGCAACATAATGCATCGCAGCTAAACACTCAGGCTGAGCCGCCAAGATACTGCGAGCAAGTGTGCCTGGGCCCGCGCCACACTCGACAACCTCAAAACGACTCGGTGAACCAAGTTCCTTCCACCAAGCGTCAAGCGCACGTGCAATTACTGTGCCAAATAATGGACCAACTTCGGGGCTTGTAATGAAGTCGCCACCACGTCGTCCAGCACGGCCACCTGTTGTGTAAAAACCGCCTTGACCATACAACGCAAGTTGCATGTATTCGCTGAACGGAATTGCTCCCCCAGCGGCGGCAATAGCCGCAGATATTTCGTCAGCCGCCGAAGGCACCAGTGATGTGCGCAATATCGCCGAAGTGCATTGCAATACCTGGCAACACACCAAGCACCAGTGTGGCTACACCCGTAATACCAAGTGCAAGGGCTAGCGAACCAGGTGTGCGAATAGGTGTGACGTCACCATGAGGTGCGGGCTTCATCCAGATCTCGCGCATCACGTTTCCGTAGTAACCAAATGCGATCACCGAGTTGACTGCACCAATAAGTGCGAGCCCGTAAGCCCAACCGGTACCTGCACTAATCAGTGTTTGGAATGCGGCGAACTTACCAATCCATCCACCCAGTGGCGGAATACCGGCCAGTGATGCGAGGAAAATTGTTGCAAGTGCGCCAAGGCCCGGTGCGTAGGAGAACAGACCGCCGAAGCTCGACACCGAACCACTGCGAGTTTTGCGCGAGACCGCAATGATCACTGCAAACATGCCGAGGTTGGTTGCCGCGTAAATAAGCAAGTACACAACAACAGCGCGAAGTGCAGAATCGCCAACACCAGCCATGCCGGCGACTGCCAGTGGCATGAGCACGAAGCCACCTTGGCTAATAGATGAATACGCAATCATGCGAACCACGTTGGTCTGTCGCAACGCGACAACGTTGCCAACTGTCATTGTGAGAGCCGAGAGCACCCAAATGAACGGCTGCCACACCGAAGATGCACTTGGGAATGCAACAAACAACAACGTTACGAGCGCGATGAAACCAGCTGCCTTGGATGCAACCGACAAGAAAGCGGTGATTGGGCTCGGTGCACCCTCGTAGGTATCTGGTGCCCAAGTGTGAAATGGAACTGCCGAAACCTTGAAAGCAAAACCAACGACAACGAATACGACTCCAAGTGCGTGTAGCGCGCTGAGTCCGCCATTGACTGTGATGCTCTTACCCAAGTCGACAAGCAGTGTGCTGTTGGCTGCGCCGTACAAGAGCGACATGCCGTAGAGCATGACTGCAGATGCAAATACGCCGAGCAAGAAGTATTTAACTCCCGCTTCGTTGCTCTTGATATCGCGCTTGCGCCATGCGGCGAGCATGTAGGCAGGTATGGAGAGAAATTCGAGCGCGACAAAGATTGAAATGAGATCGCGTGCCGATGCCATCATGACCATACCGAGAATGCTTGAGAGCAACAAGAAGTAATACTCGCCGCGCCAATACTCGCCTTCTTCAACATGGCTCGATGAAAGAAGAACGACCACATAGCCAGCAATCAAGAACATTGCTTTCATCACGATGCTGAAGTTGTCGACAACATATCGACCATCGAACATTGAGCGCACGTTGACATCGCTGAGCCCAAGTGTGAGAACTGGCAATACAGCTG
>Ga0194060_10004068_pt1 | contig 10186 bp, 9 predicted proteins | sample SepL225m_MetaG_FD_163427 | JGI IMG/M metagenome (GOLD analysis project Ga0194060, IMG submission 163427) | Anoxic zone freshwater microbial communities from boreal shield lake in IISD Experimental Lakes Area, Ontario, Canada - Sep2016-L222-5m | ecosystem: Environmental > Aquatic > Freshwater >... | reverse complement strand
CCAGGCTGGCAGGCGGATAGGGCTTACCCTTCCGCACAATGGCGCGGTTGATCACGCCATCTCGGTCGAGAAAGACAGCGTGGCCCATCAACGGGTCGACTCCCACTTGGTCGGCGCAGCCTTGAGTAGTGGGTGCGAGACCAGCAGGTGCCACACGACGGCCTGGAATGCTTCGGAGTGGGGCGTCACATTATCGGGGTTCACAGTAGGCACGATGACACAAGCATCGGCAACCTGCGCGGTGTAACCGCCGTCGCGCCCGACGATGCCAATCACCTTGGATCCAACTTCCTTGGCATAGCGTAGCGCCGTTACCAGATTGGGGCTGATATTCTTTTCCAGGTTGCCACCGCCGACCGACATCACAAAGATCATATCGTCCGGGCGCAAGTGGCTGACCTTCAGCCAGTTCACGAAGACCGTTTCCCAGCCCTCGTCGTTTGTACGTGCGGTCAACTCCGAGACATTGTCGGTCGGCGCGTAGCTCTCAATCCCGACGAGCTTACGGAAGTCATTCACCGCGTGCGAACAGTTGGCTGCGCTGCCGCCAACGCCGAGCAAGAAGAGTCGACCACTGCGGCTGCGCAGTTCGGCCAGCAGATTGACCATGCGGTCAATAGCGGCAACATCAAGCTGTTCGATAATCTTACTAGCCTCAGCCAGATGCTGTTGTGTATAGCTCATGAAGTTGTGTCCCCCCGTTGTGCGAAGTAGTGTCGGGTCTCATCCAAACCGGTATGAGAGCCAATTTCGTAGAAGCGTTGACTGACTTCAAAGCCAGCCAACTGCCCGTCTGCAAGAAGATCTTGGTAGATGATCGCGAGATCAATTGGTTGGTCAGCGGGATAGCGAGCGAACGCCTCTGCTCGAAGCGCGCCCAGGCCATAGTCAATATGGCGCATCTCGGGGGTGCGTTGCTGCTTGTCGTAGCGCAGGATCGCTCCATTTGCGAAGATCACATTACTGCGATCCCACCGATCCTCGTTGCGAAAAACAGTCATCAGGCCAAGTTTCCCGCTCTCCACAAATATCTTGGCCACAGCCTGATAATCGCACGGGAGGTAGGCATCACCGTAGAGTACCAGGAACGCCTCACCAAGAAGCGGGAGCGCTTGACGGATCGCCCCGCCAGTACCCATCAGGGTTGGCCCATCAAACGAGTAGCGTAGCTCCATGCCCCAGCGTGAGCCATCGCCCAGAGCCGCCTCAACCTGCTCGCCGAGGTGACCGATACAAAAGACCGCCTGGCGGATACCGTGCCGGTGCAGCAGTGCAAGCTGGTGTTCAGCAAAGGGCCGTCCCTCCACCTCGACCAGCACCTTGGGGATGCGCTCGCTGATCGGGCGCAAGCGCGTCGCAAGCCCACCAGCCAGGATGACAATCGGCAAGCTCATCAGATCAGCACCTTCGTCCCCTCAAAGTCGAAGCGGAAGCGTACTTCCTCTAGACCGGCGCGGGCCATAGCCTGACGTAGACGACCACGATCCTCCGCATAGAAGAGCAGAAATCCGCCGCCGCCCGCACCCACCAACTTCCCGCCCACCGCTCCGTTGGCTAGGCCCAGCGCGTACCACTCGTCAATATGAGAATTGCTCATACCGCCCGAGCGCCGCTTCTTGTGTTCCCAGTGCTCGTGCATCAGTTCACCAAAGAGTCGAGGATTACCTTCCTCCAGGGCACGCTGGCTGCGCAGACCCAGATCCTTCACATAATGCAAGTTCTGTATCATCTCCTGATCCGCCTGTTCCGTGCGGCTCTGCTGATCTTTGAGGATGCTCCCGGCACTGCGCGAGAAACCGGTGAAGAAGAGCAGCAGGTTATCTTCGAGGTCGAAGAGCGTATCCATACTAATCTTGAGCGGGGTAGCCTCAACGCTGTCGTTCGTATGGAAGCGGAAGCAGGTGATCCCGCCATAGGCGGCAATATACTGATCCTGCTTGCCAATTGGCTCCTTGAGCTTATTGATCTCAATCTCACAGGCCAGTTCAGCCAACTCGCCAGGATGCAACAGACGGCGGCGATGGGCGTAGAGCGCCTTGATCAGCGCGGTGGTGAAGCTGCCCGACGAGCCCAGCCCAGTACCGGCGGGGATGTCGGCCAGTGTCGTGATCTCAAGCTGCGGAGTCTTGAAGTCGAGCATACGGATAGCTTCACGGATGATCGGGTGCTGCACCTCATCAACCTGCTCGACATGCTCCAGCTTCGAGTATTTGAGAAAAATCCCCGGCGTAAACGGGCGCATGACCGTCACATAGACATAACGATCAATCGCTGCGGCGATCAGGAAACCGCCATACTCGCGGTAGTAGGAGGGCAGGTCGGTGCCGCCCCCACCCAGGGTGATCCGCAGGGGACTACGTGTGATGATCATAGAGGAACCACCTTTAGGCTTTTAGCCGTAGGAGGAGCGCAGGCTTTAGTCTGCTCTAGTCCATACTTGCACAGGTGTTCGATATATGATAGAATTTTCATACTATGAGACTTACGATACAACTAAAATTGCAGCCCACGCCTGAACAATCGGATACACTACGGCACACCCTCGTGCGGGCAAACGAGGCGTGTGACTACATTAGCCAAATCGCATGGGAGACCAAGACTTTTCACCAGTTCGCCGTTCACAAACTTGCTACGCCAATGTACGCGAGACATTCGATGTAGCCGCGCAAATGGCCGTGCGCTGCATCTCCAAGGTTGCAGATGCCTACAAGCTCGACACCAAGAGACTGCGCATCTTTGCGCCGCTTGGGGCGATTGCCTACGATGCACGCATTCTGTCCTTCAATCGCACCAAACAAGAAATCTCGATCTGGACATTGGACGAGCGGCAGTCCATACCGTTCGTGTGCGGTGATCGCCAGCGGGCCTTGCTTCACGCGCAGCGCGGTGAAACCGATCTGGCCCTGGTCAACGGCGAATGGTATTTGTTCGCCGTCTGCGAGGTTGAGACGCCCGAACCTATTGACGTGGAAGGCGTGCTGGGCATTGACATGGGCGTGACAAACATCGCCGTCGATAGCGATGGGGAGATCCACCCGGGTACGGCTATCAAGAACATCCGCTACCGACATCGGAGCCTGCGAAACAAACTCCAGCGGAAGCGCACCCACGGCAGCCGCCGCCGTTTGAGAAAGCTCGCAGGGCAGGAATACCGCTTTGCAATCTGGGTAAACCATAATCTCTCGAAACGGATTGTCGCGAAGGCCGAAGGCACAAAGCGGGCGATTGCCGTCGAAGATTTGACGCACATTCGCACGCGGGTAACGGCTCGCATGTCTCAGCGCGCGACACTCCATAGCTGGGCATTCGCCCAACTGCGGGACTTTATCACGTATAAAGCCCAGTTGCGTGGGGTGCCTGTCCATGCCATTGATCCTCGGAACACCTCGCGTACATGCCCGTCGTGCAGTTGTACCGACAAACGCAACCGTACGACTCAAGCCTCGTTTGTCTGCATATCCTGCGGGTTCGCTGGCCCAGCAGATGTGATCGCGGCTGGCAATATTGCCAGTCGGGCGCGTGTAAGTGCGCCATACTACCCGGATGCCGACTCGTCGGCAGACTAGGGTAAAGCCCACCAGCTTTAGTGGTGGGTTACTTATAGCCTGACTTTCGGTAGATCTGTTCGACGATGCGCAACGCCGCCTGAGCGTCGGCCAAACTGGCGGTGGGCGCTCGTCCCAGGCGAATATCCTCCAGGAACTCTGCAAACTCCAACTGCCAGGAGTTATCGCCCATCGGGTACTCCCAGATCGTCGTCTCAGGTGGCCCCATCTGGGGCAACATCTTGTAGTAGGCCAAACGCTCCAGACCGTAGCTACCACCGAGTCCTTCGATGTGCAGCTTCGCATCACGCCCATAAATCTCAAACGAGAAGAGATTCTTCCACTCGGTACAACTGACATGGAGAAACGCGGTCTGCCGCTGCGCGGTCTGGAGCAGCAGAAAACCATTATCGTCCACCGGCATCTGCCAGAAGTAGGTATGGGCGGTACCGACGACACTGCTAAAATCGCCGAGGAACCAGCGGGCCAGGTCGATCAGGTGGACACCCTGGTCAATTAGTTCGCCACCACCGGAGAGCGCCGGGTCGGCGCGCCACTCCTTGTCGTAGCCGATTCGCCCGCCGTGGCCGTAGCGCCCGCGCACAAACATCAACTCGCCGAGCGCACCGCTCGCGTAGATGTTGTGGGCCTGCTGGAGCGCCGGGTGGTAGCGGTGGTTAAAGCCAACCCGCACCTGCACGCCCCGCTTCGCCGCCGCGCTGATCAACGGGGTCAACTCGTCTGCGAAGCGTGCGGCTGGCTTCTCCACCAGCACATGCTTGCCCGCCTCAATAGCCCCGAGGGCGATCTCAGCCAGCACATTGTTGGTCGTAGCCACGACAACAATGTCCACATCCTCGCGAGTGACCGTGGTTTGCCAGTCGGCGCTGGTGACCGCGCCGGGGACGGAGCGGGCCAGAGCCTGCGCCCGCTCCAGGTTAAGGTCGGCGCAGGCCACCAGGCGGGCCGAGCCGAGGGCGCGGGCGCGCTTCTGGCCGATCAGCCCGCAACCAACAATTGCGATGCCAAGGGGATGCTCTACCTGTGTCATTCGCCCCACTCCAACCCGCGATCTTTCGGCACAATCCGTCGCAGCGTGTAGACATCCGTTGATCGCAGATCATCCAGGTGTTCGGGCATATTGGCCCAAGGGTCCCAGACCGCGCTGATCAGCTTGCCGGTGATGCCGTCGCTTGCGGTGGAAGCGAGGAAGACAGATAGGTCGGCCCCCTTGTCAAGCGGCGTGCCGCCCTGGGCCTTCTGCTTCACCGAGCGCTCGTAGAAGCCCTGGCCGACCTGCTCTGGCCCGGCTGCGATGATCTCATCAAGCAGGCGTGTGTTGAGCGCCCCCGGCGCGATAGCGTTCACGTCAATCCCGTCGTCCCGGGTCTCCTCGGCCAGTGTCTCAGCAAAACGCACAACCGCCGCCTTCGATGCCGCGTAGGCGCTGACTCGTGGCAGCGGATTGGTTGCACCGCCGCCGGATATCTGGATAATCTTACCGTAACGCTGAGCCTTGAAGTGCGGCAACACGGCCCGGCAGAGTAGTACCGAGCCAAGCAAGTTGATACTGATCGCCTGCACCCACTCGTCCCAGTCCACATCTTCGATGAACCCCTTCGGGCCGTAGATACCGGCGTTATTGACTAAGATACTCAGATGCGGGAAGATCTGGAGGGTCTCAGCGACCAACCGCTGGACATCCTCGGGGCGAGCAACGTCGGCAGCGCACGCCATAACGATCTGGTCAGGCTGGGTGTAGGTCACCAGTTCGGCGCGAGTCTGCTCCAGCAGTTCAGCGTTGCGAGCACAAAGCATCACGCTGGCACCAGCCTGGACATAGGCGCGTGCAATTTCCCGACCGAGACCCTGGTTTGCCCCGGTGATCAGCGCTGCACGTCCTTCGAGAGTGTATACCATCAACAGCGATCTACCTTCTTAAATAGCTACAGAAAGGCACAGAAGAGCACATAACTTCTGCGCCTTTCTGTGCCTTTCCGTGGATTATAGCGCCTTACCAACAGTTGCGTAGCGGATGCGCGGATCGTCGCCGAGCGTCCGGGCGAGGAAGCGGTTCGCGTCCACCACCGTCGGCTGGCTCATGGTCGCAATAACTTCATCGGCGGCGATAGCCAAGTAGTCCGGCCACTCGGTCGCCACCACCAGGGCCACTGCGCCATCTAGCGCGGCCAGGGGTGTCACGTGTAGGCTAAATATGTCGGCCAGGTCGTCAGGCAACGTCTGCACTGCTGGGTCGTGGGCCTGCACATGTGCGCCTTGCTCAACCAGCCAGCGACACAACTCAACCGCGCTAGAGCGGCGCAGGGTGTCGGTGCCGGGCTTATAGGTCAGGCCCCACACAGCCACTTGCGTCCCGGCAAGACGACCAAGCAGATCCTCTAGGCGGCGCCCGGCCCAGCCCTTGTGCGCGTCATTGCTGGCACGCACCGCCGAGATTAGATGCGTGGGGCGGTCGTGGGAGACGCCAATCTCGCTAAGAAAATGAATATCGCGGGCGAGCGTACCGCCGGCGAACGCCCCGCCGGGGCCAAGGTAGGCGCGTGGCCCAATGCGTACCTCGCTCTTAAGCCCACGCTCAACCTCTTTTGCGTCGGCACCCACCTGTTCGCAGAGGGTTGCGACCTCGTTGATAAATGTCACCGAGGTGGCCAGGAAGGCGTTCAGCGCGTGCTTGGTCATCTCCGCAGACTCCACACCCATCCACTCAATCCGCTCGGTGATCGGGCGCAGCAGCGCGGCGATCCGCTCCCGGTCTGCGTCGCAACGCACCCCAACCACCACGCGATCCGGCTGGATGAAGACGCTAATCGCCTTGCCCAGACGCAGGTTCTCGGGCGAATAGGCGAAGTGAACCCGCAGATCCGGGTGCGCTGCTGCGTACATCTGCTCAAGGCGATGGGTGGAACCCACGGGGATCTGCGAGGAAATCAGCACGAGCGCCCCAGACTCCAGCGCGGGAAAGATCCGAGCGACTCCCTCGATCACATACCCCACATCGGCGCGGTCGTCGTCATCTACCGGGGTGTCATAGGCCACCCAGACAACCTCGGCCCCTGAGAGCGCATCAGCCGGGTCAGTACTAAAGCGCAGGTGGCCAGCCCCGATCTCCTGCTGGAGCAGCGCATCCAGGCCCGGCTCGAAGAGCGGAGCCTGGCCCGCAGAGAGTCGCGTTACGGTCTCCGGGTCAACATCTAGGCCAACCACATCGTGGCCAACCGAGGCCAGACACGCCGCCGTCACGGTTCCCAGATGCCAGAGTCCAACCACGCACACGCGCATACATTCCCTACTTTTACCGCTTCTTTAGCCACAGAAAGGCACAGAAGAACACAGAAAGAACATGAGCTACACTTTTCTGTGTCCCTTCTGTGCCTTTCTGTGGCTACCATAGGCGGCCACAGAAAGGCACAGAAAGGCACAGAAAGAACGACGAAAGGGCCAGAAGGTTACAGAAAGACCGTGCGCGATACCCTTCTGTGCTTTTCTGTGCCTTTCTGTGGCCGACCTTACACTCGCACTTCCAACAACTGCTGATTCGCCCGGAGGTAGTCCAACGTCCTGATCACCCCATCGCGGATCGTCAGCTTCGGCTGCCATCCCAACCCACGGATTTTACCACAATCCAGAAAGATGAATGGGCTATCACCGATCCAGCCACGCTCACCACCGCTGTAGCTGAGCTGCGGCGTCAGGCCCAAGTGGCCGGTGATCCAGCCAATCGAGTCATTCACCTGGCAATACTCATCGGCACCGAGGTTAAAGATATTCACCTTCTCTTGGGCCGTATCCATCGTCAGCATGATCGCGTCGATACAATCCTGGACATAGAGGTAGGACTTGCGCTGGCGACCATTACCCAGGACATAGAGTTCGTGCGGATTGTCGCGCAAACGCTTGTAGAAGTCAAAGATATGGCCGTGGGTATAGCGCTCGCCGAGGATCGAGACAAAGCGGAAGATATAGCCCTGGAATCCGAAGCCCTCGCAGTAAGCGGCGATCATACCCTCACCAGCCAGCTTCGACGCGCCGTAGAGCGACGTCTGCACTGGGAAAGGCGCACGCTCGGGGGTGGGAAAAACATCAGCCTCGCCGTAGATCGAGCCGGTGGAAGAAAACGCAATCCGACGGACACCGGTGGCGCGCATGGCCTCAAGCACATTGAAGGTTGCTATCGTATTCTGCTCAAGATCCTTGCGCGGATGCTCGGTGCCGAAGCGCACATCGGCGTTAGCCGCCAAGTGGAAGACGGCATCACAGCCATGCATCGCCGCCGTCAGCGCGGGCAGGTCGAGCGTATCGCCACGAACCAGCGAAAAAGCCAAGTTGGCGCGAGCCTGATCCAGAAACGACTCAACGCCAGTGGAGAAATTATCATAGGCGACGACCGTGTGGCCTAGCGACAGCAGCCGATCCACCAGATTACTGCCGATAAAGCCGGCACCGCCGGTGACAATGTAGCGCATGGGAAGTTCACCTTTTTTGCCACAGAAAGGCACATTTCTTATTTCTGTGCGCTTCCGTGCCTTTCTGTGGCTTTTATGATCCGCTGCCCGCGACAACCGCCCACGCCGTGCGGGCCAGGATCTTCACATCCAGCCAGAGTGACCAGTTATCAATATACTCCAGATCCAGGCGCACCCAGTCATCGAAATTGCTAATCGTATTACGCCCGCTCACCTGCCAGAGACACGTGATGCCGGGGCGAATGCTCAGTTTGCGCTTGTGCCAGAACTCATAGCGCTCAAGCTCGTGGCGGAAGGCCGGGCGCGGGCCAACCAGACTCATATCGCCCTTGAGCACACTCCAGATCTGGGGCAACTCGTTCAAACTATACTTGCGCAGAAAGTGGCCCATCGGGGTCACTCGCGGATCATGCTTGATCTTAAAGACCGGGCCGCTCATCTCATTCTGGGCCATCAACTCGGCCTTGCGCTGGTCGGCGTCGGGGTACATGGTGGTGAACTTATAGCCCACAAATTCGACGCCGTTACGCCCAACCACACGCCAGCGGTAGAAAATTGGCAACTTCGGAGTGGTTATCTTAATAACCAAGGCGATGATGGTGAAGATAGGCAGCAGCAGCACAAGCAGGATCGCCGAGGCGACAATATCGAAGATGCGCTTGAAGAAGAGCGCGTGCGAGTCGAGATGCGGCGGAGCCAGCACCACCGCCGGTAGGTGCAACGGCTCGAAGGGGTAGAGAGTCTGAAGGACACGCCGCTCACCGAGCAGCAGCGCCTCGGGGACAATGCGCAACAGCACCCCCATATAGTCACAATCACGGATAACCTGCTCGATCCAGGTACCGCCGGCGGTGGGGTGAACCACGATCACCTGATGGATAGGGCGGCTGATCAGCATGTCGCCAATCTGCTCGACCGGGCCGAGGCAAGGCAGTCCCATATGCGCCAGTTGCGGCGCGTGCGCGTTAATGGACATGTAGCCCATGATACGGTGTTCAACGGTGGCCGGATTATCTGCAAAGTAGCGCACCATCCACTCGATGCCAGAGGGTGCACCGATCAGCACCACATTTTTGGCGTAGTAGCCGGCGCGGCGGCGGCGCAGAAAATAGACGCGGATGCCAATGCGGTAGATCGCCAGTCCCGCGCCACTGAAGGCCACAAAGAGGAAGATAAACAGGCGGCTGTCGCCGGGGCTTCTCAGGGCGAAGAGTACGAGGGTGATCAGCGAGAGGCCGACGAGCGGCGCGGCTACGCTGGTGAGGGCGAGCCGGGTGTAGGACTGATCGACCAGACGCAGGTATCCACCGATCAGTTCGATGAAGAGGAGTGTGGCAACCGTGGTGGTTAGCAAGATCCAGAGCAGATCGCCGATCTGGGGCAAATCGCTATTGGCTGGCGCGAGCCGCTCGATCCAGGGCAGGTGCAGCACGCCACCTGGGGCTAGCCAACCCTGGATGCCAGGCATCATCACATAGGCCAGCAGGAAGGCCCCGGCCAGCACGAGGATATCAAAGAGCCAGAAGATGCGGCGTGGGATCATCCGACCCTACTGCTACTTTCTAGGTGAACACATGTGATCATCGCAAGATTCCTGCTTCATCCCAGCGTGCCATCCGAAGATGTTCTTACCACGTGTATATATAGCAATCCCATCCCGGTTGTGTAAGGAGGGGGTCAGGCTTCAGCCGGCTAAAGCCTAGACTCCCTTTCACGACTCCAAAAGGATTGCTATAACTAGTACTACAACGAGATTCTGCCACAGAAGCACACAGAAAGAGACAGAAGAAAATATATAGCAGTCCTACGGGGGTCGTGAAGACAGGGTGGGAGTATTGAACAGTTCACATACCGCATCAGGAAGCCAACAATAACCACTCTAGCAACTTCACGACCTCCGTAGGATTGCTATATTTCTGTGTGCTTCTGTGTCTTTCTGTGGACATAAATCGAGGAAGTCTCATTGTAGTACTAGGTACTCCGAGTTTACCACAAAATCAGCCTTTGCCTATTATCTGTATGAGACGTTCTAAGAAGCTGTCTGAAAAGTCACCGCCCCCCTCCCAACCTCCCCCCGATGGGTTCAAAGGGGGGGGGAAAGAGGCGATTTGGGGCGTTCTAACGCCGCAAGATGCTGCGCAGTTGTTTGCAGCATCA
>Ga0194060_10004067_pt1 | contig 10187 bp, 6 predicted proteins | sample SepL225m_MetaG_FD_163427 | JGI IMG/M metagenome (GOLD analysis project Ga0194060, IMG submission 163427) | Anoxic zone freshwater microbial communities from boreal shield lake in IISD Experimental Lakes Area, Ontario, Canada - Sep2016-L222-5m | ecosystem: Environmental > Aquatic > Freshwater >... | reverse complement strand
CAAGAGCGTCATGGCGATCAGAAATGTGCAGCGGTTCATGTTAGTGTCCCTCCGGTGCAGTCGTTTGATCAGTCGGTATGTCCGGGAAGTGATCGGGCTTTTTCCCTTTGAATACCCGGCGTACGACGACAAAAAAGAGCGGTATAAAGAAGATTGCCAGGACGGTGGCCGTGATCATCCCTCCCATGACGCCGGTGCCGATGGCGTTCTGACTGCCCGAACCGGCGCCTTTGGTAATCACCATGGGCAGAACGCCGAGGATGAAGGCCAGGGAGGTCATCAGGATCGGGCGCAGCCGTAACCGCGCCGCTTCCAGGGTGGCTTCGATCAGCCCGACGCCCTGTTCCATCTGCTCCTTGGCGAACTCGACGATCAGGATGGCGTTTTTGGCCGACAAACCGATCGTGGTCAACAGTCCCACCTGAAAATAAACGTCGTCGGGCAAGCCGCGCATTCCCGCCGCCACCAGAGCGCCGATGATGCCCAGCGGCACTACCAGCATGACGGAAAACGGAATGGCCCAGCTCTCGTAGAGGGCGGCCAGGCACAGAAACACGACGAGCAGTGAAATGGCATACAACGCCGGCGCCTGGGAACCGGCCATGCGCTCCTGGTAAGAGAGGCCGGCCCACTCAAAGCCGATGCCGGAGGGCAGTTGGGCGGCCATTTCCTCCATCGCTTTCATGGCGTCTCCCGAACTGCGGCCCCGGGCCGGCTGCCCCAAAATTTCTGCGGAGGGGACGCCGTTGTAGCGCTCGAGCCGCGGCGATCCGTAGCTCCAGTGGGTCGTGGCAAAGGCCGAAAAGGGCACCATGGCGCCGGCATTGTTGCGGACATACCACTTGCCTAAATCCTCCGGCTGCATCCGGTACCGTGCCTCTGCCTGGAGATAGACCCGCTTGATCCGACCCCGGTCGATAAAGTCGTTGACATAGGCGCTGCCCCAGGCCGTGGAAATGCAGTCGTTGATCTCGGTCATGGCAAGGCCCAGCGCCCCCGCCCGTTCCTTGTCGATGTCCAGGAGAAATTCCGGGGTGTCGTCCTGGCCGTTCGGACGCACCGCCATGACGTGGGGGTTTTTGGCTGCCATGCCCAGGAGCTGGTTGCGCGCTTCCATCAGCTTTTGATGGCCGAGGCCGGCCCGGTCCTGCAGCTGAAAGTCAAAGCCCGCGGCGTTGCCCAGTTCAAGCACCGCCGGAGGAGCGAAGGCGAACACCATGGCATCCCTGATCCGGGAAAACCTTGCCATGGCCTTGCCGACCACCGCGCCTACCCGCAGGTCGGGGCGCTTGCGCACATCCCAGTCTCTGAGCTTGACGAAGGCCAAACCGGCATTTTGTCCCCGGCCGGCGAAGCTGAAGCCCGCCACCGCAAACAACGATTCCACGGCTTCCTTTTGTTCGACCAGGAAGTGCTGTTCCACCTCGTTAATGACCTTGAGGGTCCGCTCCTGCGTTGCGCCTACGGGCAGCTGGATCTGATTCATCAGAATCCCCTGATCCTCATCGGGAAGAAAGGCGGTCGGCATGCGCATCAGCAGAACGCCCATTGCCACGACGATGAGAAGATAGATGACCAGGTAACGCAGACTGGTAACGATCATACGCGCCACGATCGACTGATAGCGGTCGCGGCTGCGGTTAAAGACGCGGTTAAACCAGCCGAAGAAACCGCTGAAGAGTCCGCTTTCGGCAGCCTGATGTCCCTTGGCCACGGGCTTCAACAGCGTGGCGCACAATGCCGGGGTAAGGATCAGGGCAATGAATACCGAGAGGACCATGGCCGAGACGATGGTAATGGAAAACTGGCGGTAGATGACGCCCGTCGAACCGCCGAAGAAGGCCATGGGCACGAATACCGCCGACAGCACCATGGCGATTCCCACGAGGGCGCCCGTGATCTGCCGCATGGACTTGCGGGTGGCCTCCTTGGGAGAGAGGCCTTCCTCGCTCATCACGCGCTCCACATTTTCCACGACCACAATGGCGTCATCGACCAGAAGACCGATCGCCAGCACCATGGCGAACATGGTCAGGGTGTTGATGGAAAAGCCGCAGGCGGACAGGACAGCGAAGGTGCCCAGGAGCACGACCGGCACGGCGATGGTCGGGATCAGGGTGGCCCGGAAGTTCTGGAGAAAGATAAACATTACGAGAAATACCAGAGCTATGGCCTCGGCCAAGGTTTTGATCACTTCTTCGATGGAAATTTTAACGAACGGCGTGGTGTCGTAAGGATAGACGACTTTCATGCCCCGGGGGAAAAACTTCGCCAGTTCGGCAATCCTTGCCTTGACCGCCTGGGCGGTATCAAGGGCATTGGCGCCGGCCGCGAGCTTGACCGCCATCCCGGCCGCTTCCTTGCCGTTATATCTGCCTAGGGAGTCATAATTTTCACTGCCCAGTTCGATGCGGGCCACATCGCGCAGGCGTACGACCGAGCCGCTGCCGGTCGTGCGCAACAGGATGTTGCCGAACTGCTCGGGGGTTTGGAGAAGGGTCTGGGCGGTGATGGTAGCGTTCAACTGCTGGCCGCCTGCGGAAGGCGTTCCTCCGAGCTGGCCGGCTGATACCTGCACGTTATAGGTTCTGATTGCCAGTTTCACGTCTCCCGGTGTCAGCCGGTAGTTATTGAGTTTGTTCGGGTCGAGCCAGATCCGCATTGCATACTGTGAGCCGAACATCTGCACTTCGCCGACGCCGCCGACGCGGCTGAGCAGGTCCTGGATATTGGCGGCCACATAATCCGTAAGATCGTAGCGGTTCATGCTCCCGTCTTCCGAAAAGAAGGCCAGGATCAAGAGGAAGTTTTTCGTTGATTTGGTGACCTGAATCCCCTGTTGCTGAACAATCTGGGGCAATGACGGCACGGCCAGCTGCAGCTTGTTTTGCACCTGCACCTGAGCTATATTCGGGTCCGTCCCGGCGTCGAAGGACAGGGTAACGGTCACAAAACCGGCTGAATCACTGGACGAGGAAATCGCTCGCAAATGGTCAATTCCGTTCATCTTCTGCTCGATGATCTGGGTGACCGTATCCTGCACCGTCTTGGCCGATGCTCCCGGATAGATGGCATTTATGGAAATCTCGGGCGGGGCGATGGCCGGATATTGGGAAACGGGCAACACGTTGATTGCCAGGATGCCGGCCAGCATGATGATAATGGCGATCACCCACGCAAAGATGGGGCGGTCGATAAAGAACTGAGACATGGAACCTCCCTTACTTTGCAGCCTTGGCTGAAGTTGCGGGGGCTGCCGGTGCAGTCGTGCTTCCGAAGGCAACTGCCTTCACCGGCACTCCCGGACGAATCTTTTGCAGCCCCTCCAGGATCACCTGATCTCCCGCCTTCAGCCCTTCGCTGACCAGCCAGGTATCGCCGACGGAACGCTCCACCTTGAGCAGGCGCTGTTCGGCCTTGCCGGCGCCGTCTACCACCATGGCGGTGGCGTTTCCTTTGCTATCGCGGGTAACCCCTTGCTGGGGGACCAGAATCGCCCGTTCGTTCACCCCCTCCGCGAGGATGGCCCGGACATACATGCCGGGCAAGAGCAGCTGGTGCGGGTTAGGAAAGACGGTGCGCAGGATGACCGAACCGGTGCCCGGATCAACGGTGACATCGGAGAATTTCAGGACTCCTTCCTGCGGATAGGGAGTGCCGTCTTCCAGGAGCAGCTTGACCTTCGCCTGATTGGCGCCCTGCTTGATCCGGCCGTTTGTTGCGTTCCGCTTCAGGAGCAGCAGGTTGGCGCTCGACTGGGTTACGTCCACATAGACGGGGTCAAGCTGCTGAATCGTGGCCAGGGCGGTGGATTGGCCGGCTGTCACCAGGGCGCCCGTAGTCACCGAGGATTTGCCGATGCGGCCGGAAATCGGCGCGATGACGCGGGTGTAGGCCAGATTGATGCGTGCGGTTTCGACCGCCGCCTTGTTGACTTCAATATCCGCTGCGGCCTGCAGGCGGGCGGCGACTGCATCGTCGTAATCTTGCCGGCTTACGGCATTGACCGCCACCAGCTCTTTATACCGTTCAACCCGGGACCCGATCGCGGTCAGATTGGCCTCCGCCCGGCTCAATTGCGCTTTGGCGCCGGCGTAGGCCGCCTGATAGGTGAGCGGGTCGATCTGGTACAGCACGTCGCCGGCAGTTACGTCTCCCCCTTCCGTAAAAAGCCGTTCCCGAATGATGCCGCCAACCTGCGGACGGACCTCGGCTATCAGGTAGGGAAACGTTCGTCCGGCTAATTCCGTGGTGATCGCCACACGCTGTGGCTGCACAACCACTACCCCCACTTCGGGAGCTCCTCCCGGCGGTGGTCCTCCTCCCGCCGGCGGTTGACCGCAAGCGGTTACTGTCAGGCTGATGCAGAAAATGCCCAGGGCGGCAATATCCCTGAATTTGTTGGTTACTTGCATAACACACCTCGCATAATACACCTCATGAAACGAATTTGATGGGCAATGGAGTTCTCAGAAACTCAGCCCCGCCCGGACGGAGACAAAGGGGGCCGGAGCAATATCTATCCGGTTGAAGTCACGATCGCTGTAGCTTTGTCCTTCAAAGTACTGGCGATCGAAGGCATAGCCGCCCGCAAGATCGAACGTGACGCCCCGCCCCGGCTGCCACTGGCCGCCGATGGTCAGTCTTTTTTCCTGATAAAACAGCCGCCGCGCATCGTCACTGCGATCGGCACGGAAGTATCGTTCGCCTTTCCAGTCGAAGGAAGCGTGGAGTTTCACTGCTTCCCTCACGCGGTAGGTAACCCCGGCAGAGAGGTCCCGAATGGGGAAATAGGAAACATGCAAAGCAAGATCGGCTGCCGGTTTCACTTCCAGGAAAACAAAGGGGAGGCCGATGAGGAGGTGAAATGTCTGATTTGGCGCGTACCAGTAGCCGATTCCGGGCAGTGGAATGTTGCTCAGAAATTCCCGATTATTGTTGTAATTGAGCAGCAGTAGCCAGGCGTTCCGTTCTCCCGAGGGGATGCGGGTAAACAGGTTGGCCTGGAGGGTGGTCTCCTGCATGGTGTTGAAGGGACGGTCGCTCGCTGATCCCAGACTGGCCGAAACGCCTCCGATCCAGCCGTTTTGCAGGAGTTGCCGGTATTGACTGCCGAAACTGATATTCCACAAGGTATCGGGGAATCGTTCCTTCGTCGTGGGCAGGATGGCATCCGTCCGCATGTCTTTTCTCAGCACGCTGGTCCGGAACAGCCATTCGCTGGCGCTGTCCTGACGGAGCGGCGCGGAGAAGGCCGCCCGCTGTTCAATCTCCCGCCAGTCCGTTTTTTGCCCTTCTACTTCCCGGCCCGGAGAGCCGGTTGCTTCGTAGCTGATGACCGCCTTGGCTTTGCCCAGATCAGACCCGAACCAGCCGCCCATCTCATTTTCCGCCCGCAGACCGGCCGGGAAGAAGGAGATGGCCAGAATCGTCAACACTGTCAGGCAGAACTGAAACCGGCCGGTAGATCGTATCATTGTTATTCCCCTGGTTATTTGTTGCTGTAATGACCCATTCATTTTATGAATATCGATTCAATATATGAACGACCGCTCTTATTGAAGCATGGCAAGGCTTTTGTCAAGAGTTATTTCCCGGCAACAGTTTTGCGGCGATTCACCCGCTGTCCGGTTGGCGCGAGGACAAAGTTATCCTGCCTGTTCGGAGGAACTTGGTTTTTAGTATTGGCGTTACGGGTCAGGTGGTGTATAGTTTCCGCACTACTATAAAAGCGGGGTAACAATGCATGCAAATTGCCCTCCTGTCGAGAGTTGGCGAAGTTAAGGATGCCCACATCCAATTTTGTGAACATCATGGGGTCGAGCTGATCCATGGCACGTCGATTTCAGAGCTTTACACTAAATTTACCAACACCTTGCTCAGCGGCTTCATAATCGATGTCCCGATTGTTTTGAAGGCCACGGGAGTGGAGAAATCATTGCTTCAATCCATGGAGGGCATTTTCCCCTACCTGAGGACCAATTGGAGCCATGACACGGGATTCCGGGCCCTCTTCTATGAAAGCAACCAGTCGAGTGACGAGAACCTGCTGGAGTTCCTGAAAAAATGCCGGAATTTCAAGCCCCGTGCCTTGCGCAACGATCGGCGGGAAGCAAAAACCTTCAACGTTTTGTCCTGGCCGATTGATGGTGCACCGCAAGACGCTCAACGGGCATACACGGTGGACATTTCCAGCGGCGGCTTATGTATTGCGACGTGCGAACCGCCGCCTCCGGCAAGCATCCTGCAGGTTACGCTGAAGGAGCTGGATGAACGGCCGTTCAAGGTTTTGGTGCGGTGGAAACTGGAATGGGGGGTTGCCATGCGTCCCCCGGGTTTCGGCGGCAGTTTTCTGGACCTTGATGATTACCAGATGAAAATGCTGGCCGTAGCCCTTATGTAGGATCCACCGCTTTTGACGGGGAGACCGCGATGAATTCGGGATACAATTCCTTCATGCACACCGGGCAGATGCTGTGGCTGAATTCAGCTTCCGTGTGGGCGCGGACATAGTCTTCCACCTGGTTCCAGTATCCCTGATCGTCCCGGATCTGTTTGCAGTTCGCACAGATAGGTACAATACCGCGCAGGGTCTTGATTTGATCGAGCGCCTGGCGTAGTTCTTCGAGCCTGGCGGCCAGTGCGTCCTGCATCTCAACCATGCGCCGGCCCACCTCAACGCGAGCGTGGAGTTCGCCGGCGTCGAACGGCTTGGCCAGGTAGTCGTTGGCCCCGGCCTCGAGCCCGGCGATGATGTCGGCCTTCCCGTCTTTGGTGGTCAGTATGATGAGATAGGGCGGCCGATGGGTTGGCAGGGCGCGGACCCGGCGCACCACCTCCAGCCCGTCCATCACCGGCATCATCCAATCCAGAATAGCCAGTGCGGGCGATTCGGTTTGCCGGAGCACCTGCCAGGCTTCGTCTCCGTTTACCGCGACGAGTACTTCATGACCTTTTCTTTTCAACACGCCCGCCAGCACCGCGCGGGATGTGTGATCGTCCTCGGCAATCAGGATCCGCATAGGTCAATCTCCCTTGTTTTTCGTGGTTCCCGGCAGCGCTACTTCATGCTCCATTACTTCCTTCAGCTGATCGAACTCAGCCGACAGGTCGGACATGCGGGCCTTGAGAGCGGCCAGATCGCCTGCTTTCCCGGCCTTTTCCATCATCGCTGCCACCTCCCGCAGGCGCTCCGCTCCGGCATTGGCCGCTGCGCCATGCATGGTATGAGCCTGGCGCTCGGCGCCCCGGGCATCGCCGGCCAGCAGATAGTCCCTCAATGCCTCTATCTGCCGGGGGATGTCATCGAGAAAACATTCAACCACTGTTCCGGCCAGTTCCTCGTCATCCTGCAGCCGGGCCAGCAGGCCCGCCTTATCGAAGACCGGCGCCGCCGCTTCCTGCCGACCTGAAACGGAAGCGGTTGCGGTTGCTTCGGGCTCCCCGGGCGCATGATCCGCTGCTGTCGCCGTTTCCTGCGGCAGCCATTTACTGAGTGCTGCGGCCAGGGCCGGGAGGGAAATCGGTTTGGTTACGTAGTCGTTCATGCCGGCTTCCAGGCATTTTTCGCGGTCGCCCTGCATGGCGTGGGCCGTCATGGCGATGATGGGCACCTGCTGATTGCCAAGGGCGGACGGGGATTGGCGAATCCGGTTGGTGGCCTCGTAGCCGTTCATTTCGGGCATCTGCACGTCCATAAACACCAGGTCATAGGGAATGGCATTGAGGGCGTTGACCACCTCGACGCCGTTGGCCGCCACGTCGGCATGCAGGCCCAGTTTCTTCAGGATGCCTAACGCCACCTGCTGGTTCGTGATGTTGTCGTCGGCCAGCAGGATGCGCGCCTTGCTGCCGGCGAACAGATCCCGCCGTTCGTACCCCGTATAACGCGTGGCGATGGGCCGGGGTTTGGGTGCAGCCCCATCCCGCTCCGCCAGCACCAGGGAGAGAAGATCCTTGAGTTCCCGGTGCCGTATCGGCTTGGTCATATAGGCCGCGAAACCCATTTCCTCAAAGCGCCGGGCGTCGCCGCGCATCCCCAGAGAGGTCAACATCACCATCCGGGTGTCGGCCAGGCTCTTGTCCGCCTTGATGGTCCGGCCAAGGGTTTCGCCGTCCATATCGGGCATCTGCATGTCGATCAGGGCAATCCGGAAGGGGTCCTGCTCGTCCCGGGCGCGGGAGAACGCCTGCAGCGCCTCGGGACCGTCCTGCGCTTCCGATGGACGCATGCCCCAGGAGGCCAGGCGGGTGGTCAGGATTTCGCGGTTCGTGGCGTTATCGTCCACGATCAGGGTGCGTACCTCGTGAAGATCGGCCGCGGCGGGGCTTTCTCTCTGCTCTCCTTCGGACTGCTTGCCGAGGCGTGCAGTGAACCAGAACTCCGAACCGTTGCCGGCTTCGCTTACCACGCCGATCTCACCGCCCATCAATTCGGCCAGTTGCTTCGATATGGCCAGTCCCAGACCCGTGCCGCCGTATTGCCGCGTGGTTGAGCTGTCTGCCTGGCTGAACTTGGTAAAGAGGAGACCGATCTTTTCTTCCGGGATGCCGATACCCGTATCGCGTACCGAGAAGCGCAGGAGGACATCGCGTTCCGTCTCTTCCTGCAGCGAGATGCGGACCGCCACCTCGCCGGCCCGGGTGAATTTGATGGCATTGCCCGTCAGGTTGGTGAGAATCTGGCGCAGGCGGCCCGGGTCGCCCTGCAAAAGAATGGGCGTTTCCCCATCGATGGCGCAGAGCAGCTCCAATCCCTTCTCGTGGGCGCGTACGGCTATTGTGGCGGCAAAGTCATCGAGCAGGTTCGATACATCGAAGTCCAGCGTCTCCAGTTCGAGTTTGCCCGCCTCGATCTTGGAGAAGTCCAGAATGTCGTTGATGAGCGTCAAGAGCGATTCGCCGCTGGAACGCACGATCTCGGCAAAGTGGCGCTGTTCAGGGTTCAGCTCCGTATCCAGCAAGAGCCCCGTCATGCCGATCACGCCATTCATGGGTGTCCGGATCTCATGGCTCATGTTGGCCAGAAACTCGCTCTTGGCCATGTTGGCCACTGCGGCCTCTACACACATCTCGTTGGCACGGGCAGTGGCCTCTTCGAGGTTGCGGTTGGTCTGCTCCAGCGCTTTCTCCACCTGCTTGCGATCGGTGATGTCTTTTGACGTGACGGTTACTGAAGTTATGCTTCCCTCGGCATCTATTACGGGACTAAAGGTGCGGAGTGAACATTTTTCGTTTCTTCTGCCCGTCCATTCATCCTGATAGGGCTTGCCTGTCTCAAAGACGTAGTAGATGGCATCGGCAAATATCCGGGAGGCTTCCTGGCCATGCATCTCGTCATATCTTTTCCCCACCACCGATAATCCATCGAGGCTGGCTCGTTTATGATAATATTCATTTGCGAACAGAAAGCGGCCATCCTTATCCACAAGATACATCGAATCTACCGTTGATGAGAGAGAACGGTACCGTTCTTCCGATTCCCGGATGTTCTTTTCTATCTGCCGGCGCTGCGTAATCTCTTCGAGCGCCTGGCTGAGTAATGCCGACCTGCCGCGGATGATGAAATACGCTCCCACCGTGGCCAGGAGAGAGCTGAAAATAACCGTATAAAGATGCGATTCAAGAAGAGTTATATCCCTATGAAGATATTGCTTCGAAAACTCAAAAATCGACATGCCAATGGATGTGGCTAAAAATGTCGCAGTTAATGAAACAAGTAAATTCTTTTTCTTCATAAACACTATCTGCCCTTACCGCGGAGTAGTATGAACCGCAGCGGCTCCCGGCTTGCTACCGGTGAGCAATCCGTAAGGTTTCCTCGTTCCTTTCCGGCTCATATTTTCCCGGGGCCATCGGGGTGCGGGAGGATTGCGCGCTGCCGCTGATCACCTGCACCAGATCATCAACAAACCCTTTCATCTGCTCGGCCTGGGCATTTAATTCCTCTGCGGCGGCCGCCGACTCTTCCGCATTGGCCGCCGTCTGCTGCGTCACCTTGTCCATTTCAGTCACCGCAATGCTCACCTGTCCGATCCCTTGCGATTGTTCCTGCGATGCCGACGCAATCTCATCGACCAGCTGCTCCACCTTTGTCGAAATACTGGCATTCTCCCGGAAGGCCTCCTGGGTCTGACGGGTAAGTTCAATGCCATTCCGAACCGCCTTGATGGTGCCCTCAATCAGAC
>Ga0194060_10004066_pt1 | contig 10188 bp, 6 predicted proteins | sample SepL225m_MetaG_FD_163427 | JGI IMG/M metagenome (GOLD analysis project Ga0194060, IMG submission 163427) | Anoxic zone freshwater microbial communities from boreal shield lake in IISD Experimental Lakes Area, Ontario, Canada - Sep2016-L222-5m | ecosystem: Environmental > Aquatic > Freshwater >... | reverse complement strand
GAATGGCACGGCAGCGGCGGCTCGTCTGATGGTGGCACGGCGATTGGTCGAAGCACAGCAGTATGCAGAAGATTGAGATAGTACGATCTCTTGTTGTAGAAATACACGACGAGCGTCTTGCACAGTGCGCTCAGGAGTGGGAGACGGCCCAGGCCGCCGCCACCGCCGCCATCGCACGGCGCATCAGGCCAGCAGGAGGCTACGCTGCTCCCTGGTGGCCCTGGCTCCGTCTGAGGCAGAGTCGAGGGGAAAGCCCAGGATTTTCCCCATGCCCCCCCCTTTTTCTGGTGGCCCTGGCTCCATCTGAGGCAGAGTCGAGGGTGCATTTGCACCCTCAGCAGAACGTTATACTCTATCTTGTCGTTTATGCTGTATCGGATTCAGATCACGTGTCCAGGTTGGACACCTGATCGAGTGAGTGCACAAGAGCAGCATGCCTTACTGGTGCAAAAATACGCGACGAGCGTCGTACACATCAGACACGGTCGTACTTGCCACAAACCACACATCCCGACCTTCCCTGAGTGAAGAAAGTACTACGGGTGGGCGGTTGACTTTCGCGTGCCGATTGCTTACACTTTCCTTATGTTTAGCAAGGGACTGCTATGCGACTGCGTATCCGACCTCAGCCTGATGGCTACTGGCTGGAGCACGAACTGGTTCGTCGGGAGTGGACCTACCAGACTCTCGCATTCCATGCGGGTATTAGCCGGATGACGATCTATTTTCTGCGCCACCCCGGCGAATATGGCGCAGCCCGCAAACGCCGCAGTGGACGAGTCAATCTGCCCACCGCTCGCGCCATCGCGACCGCGCTCGTTGGCCCCCAGGGAGATGTCGATATCTTTCTCGCGCGCTACTTTGACGTCGACCATTGACAGGAGCTGCGGTGGAGCCGAGCTTGATGGCATCCGTTGATTCGCTTGATCGTGCCTCGCCGCCGCTGCTTCTTGCCGTCGGCTTGGAGCGCACGGTCGAGCAGTCGCTCATTCGCCTCAGCCAGCATACCCACGCGCCCTACCTGGCCCTCAGTTGCATCTTCGCCGAGCGGCTCGCCGATCTCGCGCCACGTGATCGCCCCCGCCGTGCGGCACGGCTCTTCCACGATCTCCTACAGCCCTATCGTGGATCCCTCACGATCCTGGATCGCACCGCTATCCTCTTTGCAGCCGAACTCATGCTCAATCCCCTTCCGCTTCTGATTGAGACCAGCCGTCTCCACGGACCCCTCATCGCGGCGTGGTGCGGTGGCTGGGATGGTGACACTCTCACCTACGCTGTTCCCGCGCATCCTGAGTATCACCACTATGTTCATCCGGTTGCGATGATCGTCACTGTCACCTGAGGGATTCATCCATGCAGTATCGTGACCTTGTGGACTTCGAGGCGCTTCCGAGCGTTGTCCAGTTGATCGATGTCGGTGAGGAATCCACGGCCCGCCAGCGCGTCGCCAGCTATGTCATCTCACGACGCATGGCCGATATGCTTGCCACCCTTGTCGTCCCGCAGCTTCAGTTTGCGACCCCGCAGGATAACCGAGGCATCCTGATCGTCGGTAACTATGGCACTGGGAAGAGCCACCTGATGTCGGTACTCTCTGCCATCGCAGAGCGGGCCGATCTGGTGGATCTTCTAACTGACCGTGTCGTTGCCGATGCAATGCGTCCCATCGCGGGTCGCTTTCTCGTGCTGCGCCTAGAGATTGGGGCCAGTACCCGTGCGCTGCGCGATACGATTCTTGATGAGATCCAGGCGTTTGCTGAGGATCTGGGGGTGACCGTCGATGTCCCCGCGATGGATCAGGTCACCAACAATAAGCTGGTGCTGATGGATATCGTTGGGCGTATCCAGGAGCAGTATCCCGGCAAGGGTATCCTGATCATCGTTGATGAGTTGCTCGATTTTCTCGAGTCGCGCAAAGACCAGCAGTTGCGTCTCGACCTCGCGTTTATGCGTGAACTCGGCGAGGTCTGCGCACAGACGGCTTTTCGGTTTATTGCCGGTATCCAGGAGTCGCTCTTCGATGCGCCGCGTTTTCAGTTTGTCGCGGACTCGGTGCGCCGGGTCAAGGATCGTTTTGAGCAGGTGCGGATTGCCCGCGAGGATCTGGCCTTTGTGGTCGAGGCCCGACTGTTGCGCAAGTCGCCCGCCCAGCGCGACCGTATCCAGACACATCTCTCCCGCTTCGCTGCCCGCTATGGTGGTATGAGCGAGCGCATGGATCGTTTCGTCCGCCTGTTCCCGGTTCATCCCGACTACCTCGCAATCTTTGAGCAGATCAGTGTGATCGAGAAACGCCAGGTCCTTCTGTCGCTCACCAGCGAACTGGCCCGTGTGCTTGATCAGACGGTGCCGGAGGATGGGCCGGGGCTCCTTTCCTATGACCGGTTCTGGGGCCAGATTGCGGAGAACGCCTCCTGGCGATCTCTCCCCGATGTCCGCGAAGTTCTGGATAAGAGCCAGGTGCTTGAGAGTCGCGTACAGGCGTCCTTCGACCGCCCAGATCTTCAGCCGCTGGCCATTCAACTTATCCACGCCCTGAGTGTGCATCGGCTGACCACCGGTGCAATAGATGTCCCCATAGGGGCTACGCCGACGGAACTGCGCGATACCCTGTGCCCGATCACGCCGCCGCCTCATGATAGCGCTGAGGATGTCGAGCGCGTGATCCGCCTTGCTCTGCGCCAAATCGAGCGCACCGTCAATAATCAGTTTCTCAGTCGCAACGAGAGTGGCCAGTACTACCTCGATCTGAAAAAAGATGTCGACTACGACGCCCTGATTGATCAACGCGCCGAGTCGGTTGACCCCGAGGCGCTAAACCGGACGCTGTTCACGACGCTGGCGACACTGTTGGAGCGCCCAGAGGCAACCTATGTGCAGGGCTACCAGATCTGGCCCTATGAACTGGAGTGGAGTGAGCGGCATGTACTGCGCCCCGGCTACCTGTTCTTTGGCCTACCCAACGAGCGGAGTACCGCCCAGCCACCCCGCGACTTCTACCTCTATGTGCTGCCGTTCGGATCGGTCCAGCCGCAGCCGCAGCCCGATGAGGTCTATGTCGAACTGGTTCCCGACGAGGTGTTCCTCAGTCTGTTGCGACGTTACGCGGCCGCCAGCGCACTGCGTGCGTCATCCGCAAGCGATGCTCGCCGCACCTATGACACGAAGCTGGCCGGGTTCAGCAAGGCGATGCTTGAATGGCTCCAGACCCAGGGTGGGCGGGCATGGCGGTTGAGCTACGGTGGTCATACGCGCCTGCTCAGTGCGTGGCCACGGGGTGCCATCACGGCCCGGTCGTTGAGCGAGTACATCAACGCGGCTTCGGCCACCTGCCTCTCCTCTCAATTTGCCGTGCAGCGCCCCGACTACCCACGATTCACCGGCTTTCAGCGTCCCATCAGTAGCCAGAACCGCGAGGAGAACGTTCGCGCCGCACTCCAGACGATTGTTGGCCCAATCGCGACTCACCAGGGGAACGCGGTGCTGGAGGCATTGGAACTCCTGGAGGGTACGAATCTCCGCCCACGCGGTTCGCGCTACGCTGACTATCTTAGTGGACTACTGACGGGGCGCGGCGATGGTCACGTGGTCAATCGTACCGAATTGCTTCAGCCAGTGGTTGATAGCCAAGGCAACACCCTGCTGGAAGAGGAGACCCGCTTTCGGATCGAGCCAGAGTGGCTGCTCGTTGTCCTCGCGGCCCTCGTGTTCAAGGGCGAACTGGTGCTGGCCTTGCCGGGCGGTCAGCGCATTGACTCGTCTACTCTTGGTGATGCCATCCGCCGACCGCTGCGTGAGTTGCTCGCCTTTCGACATATCGAGCGCCCGCGTGACCTCCCGCTCGCTGCGCTGCTGGAGTTATTTCAGATCCTCGGCCTTGCCGAGGGTTTGATCCGCGACCCGAATCAGCGTGAGGATGGGGTGCGTGTACTCCAGAGCGCCGTCGAGCATGCACTGGCGCAGGTTGTCCAGACCCAGCAGATTATCAGCCGGGGCCTGCTGCTCTGGAATAGCGCGTTGCTCGAAGGCCCGGCCCTGGGCGATGCGCAGCGCGCCCTCGATGGCTACAAACGCATGCTTGAGGGTCTGCGGCCCTTCACCACGGTCGGCAAGCTCAAGAATGTGCGGCTAGCCCCCGAGGAGATCGCAGCTCAGTCCCCGGTGCGTCAGCTTCAAACATCGTTGGAGAGCTTTGCGGGTCTGGTACACGAGCTTCAGCCGTTGGCCGCGTACCTGACCACGGCGCAGGCGGTGCTGCCGATAGAACACCCCTTCCGCACGACGGTGCAGGCAGCCCAGAATGCGCAGCTTGCGCTGCTGCGCGACCCGCAGCGGCGTGACACACCCGGCATCCGTGCGCAATTGCTCGCCGAGTTGACCCACCTGCGGCACACGTATGCCACCGCGTACGTGGCCCTGCACCGCACCGCCCGCCTCAGCGCGACGCAGGATGATGCGAAGAAGCACCTGAGCGATGCGAGCCACCTGCGCCACCTGCGCGTCCTGGCTCATATCACCCTGCTGCCGCGCACCCAACTCGACACGTTCCAGGCTGACCTGGGACGACTAAAGCCGTGCTTTGGGTTGAGTGTGGACGACCTGCGCGATGGCCCCGTCTGCCCACGTTGCGGCTACCGCCCGATTGAAGAGCCCACCACAGAGCCGGTGGATGCGGCCCTAATTCGCCTGAGTGCGGAGCTTGATACACAGTACGCTACATGGCTGGGCGCGCTGCGCGAGAATCTTAGCGACCCCATCGCCACACATAGTTTGGAACTATGGGACGATGCGGCGATCCGGGGCAGCATCCGCGACGTGCGTGATGGCGGGCCGCTGCCTGACCCGCTGCCGACCGCCTGGGCTACCGCCGCGAACGCCATCCTCGCCGGGCTGGAGCGGCTCAACCTCAGCCGCGACGACCTGCTGGCCGCGATGGGCAGCGCGCCGCTCACCCGCGAGGAACTGGAGGCCCGCCTGCGCCGCCTACTCGATACGAAGCTTCAGGGACGTGACCCTCGGCGGGTGCGAATTGTGGTGGAGTAGCAGCTCCGTTACAGAAATAGCCCGTAAAGCCCAGGAGCTTTAGCCCTGGGATATAAGGGCTTCACCCGCTTGAGCGGCTTTAGCTTCTTGACGAACGGGCGTGTGTATAGTATACTGTCTGTGCGTATCTATCACAGGTGGTATATGGAAATCAAGAAACCTAACAAAGCCTACCATACCGATCATAGCATTGTCTTTAGCTGTCAGTACCATGTGATCTTCTGCCCGAAGTATCGACGGAAGGTGCTGAATGAGCCTATTGCGCTTCGTATGAAGGAGTTGGTGCGTGCAAAACAAGCCGAGTACGGCTACACGATCATTGAAATGGAAGTCATGCCTGATCATGTCCATCTCCTAGTGGACGCAGACCCGAGAGAGGGCATTCTTGGGATTGTGGCGAAGATCAAGGGCTATACCTCCCATGAATTGCGCAACGAGTTTCCCTGGCTCAAGAAACGCTTGCCCACGCTGTGGACGCGCAGCAAGTTCATCTCAACCGTGGGAGCTGTCACATTGGATGTGGTCACGCAGTACATTGAAGACCAAAAGAGCGTCTGATGAGCCGCAAGAGCTTCAAATACCGGATCTACCTCTCGAACGGTCAACGGCACATCCTTGAGCAGCAGCTTGAGTTGAGCCGTTGGGCCTACAATGAGACGCTTGCCGAGCGCAAGCGGGCGTATGAGGAACGCGGCGCGAGCCTGCGCTTGTACGACACGCAGGCGTTGCTGCCGGTCTGGAAGCTGACCAAGCCTGAGTTGAAACTCGTCCATAGTCAGGTACTCCAGAACATCAGTGTGCGGGTGGATCTCGCATTTCACGCCTTCTTTCGTCGGGTGAAGGAGGGTGCTGCCGAGGTCGGCTTTCCCCGGTTCAAGGGCTTCGGTCGCTACGACTCGCTGACGTACCCGCAGTATGGAAATGGTGTGCGATTGGAGGGTGAGCGGCTGATCCTCTCGAAAGTCGGTGCGGTTCAGGTTGTCTTGCACCGTCCGGTAGAGGGGACGCCCAAAACGGTGACGCTCACCCGGTCGCGCACCGGCAAGTGGTTCGCCTGCTTCTCGTGCGAGACGGAAGCCGAGCCGCTGCCGCCAACCGACGCCGTGGTGGGCGTGGATGTGGGGCTGTCGTCGTTTGCCACGCTCTCGGACGGGGGGAAGAAGATCGATAACCCGCGCTTCTATCGGCGCGACGAGGCCGACCTCAAACGTGTCCAGCAGCGCAAGGATGCGGCCAAGAACGCTCAAAACTGGCCGGAGAACGTCAAACAGAAGGGCATTCTGGCCCGCATCCACGAGCGGATCGCCAACCGGCGCAGCGACTTCGCCCACAAGGAGAGCCGCACGCTGGTGAACCGCTATCAGGTGATCGTGTGTGAAGACCTTGCTCCGATGGAGATGGGCCGAAGTCGCGGGATGCGCAAAAGCATCATGGATGTGGCGTGGACACAGTTCATCCGCATGACCGTCGCCAAAGCGGCAGAAGCTGGGCGGCGGGTAATTCTGGTGAACCCCCGCAATACGACCAAGATGTGTTCGACCTGCGGCGAGATTGTCTCCAAGGCGTTGAGCGTGCGCGTCCATACCTGCCCCCACTGCGGGCTGGTGATGGATCGAGATGAGAACGCAGCGCTCAACATTCTGCAACGGGGACTTCTTTCGCTACAAACCTGACTCTGTGGGATGGGGCGGCATCCCCGTGAAGCCCAAGAGCTTTAGCCTTGGGAGCCGTCACCGATTGTTGGAACCAATGGAACGCCGCTTCAGCAACTGTTTGATTACCACCTCAAGCTGGGCGATAGAGAAGGGCTTTGGCAAATAAGGGTTCCCGCTCCGCTCAAGTTGTTCAAGAGTGATCGGGCTCAGTGTATCACCTGTGATAAAGATCACCCGCTCGGCCAGGTCGAGGTCGCGCTCGCGGATGATGGACAGAAGCTCAAATCCGCTCATGCCCGGCATCCGCACATCGGTAAGAACCATGTCGAAGGATTCGCGGCTCAGGGCGACAAGTGCGGTTTCGCCACTGATCGTCACCGTCGAGCGGTGGCCGAGGTCGTGCAAAAGGCGTGAGATCAGACGAATCACAGGCTCCTCATCATCCACGACGAGGACGTTGAGCGATGGTTCTATCTCGCTGATGACCGAATCCAGCAGAGCGGGTTGCTCAGTTATCATAACGGGAAGTTGGCGGACGGGCAGATCAACGAAAACACGTGTCCCCAAACCAATTTGGCTCTCAGCCCAGATCCGGCCCTCATGCTCCTTCACAATACCGAAGCAGATTGAGAGCCCGAGACCAGTGCCTTGCCCTATCGGTTTCGTCGTAAAAAAGGGGTTAAATATCTTACGCAGATTACGTTCGGGGATACCCACACCCGTGTCGCCCACCTCTATCTGGATCATCTGCCCTCCAACCTCGTCCTCAGGACGAGTCGGCACCACCCGCGTGCGCAGGGTGAGCGTGCCGTGTCCACCACGCTCAACCATCGCGTGGCGTGCATTGGTGATCAGATTCAGGAAGACCTGCTGGAGCTGATGTGGGTCGGCCACCGTCTGAACAAGGTCTGGGTCGAGGTCGAGCTGTACCGCGATATTATCAACCCGCAATTGATATGACTGAAGGGCAAGGGAGTCGCGCAGCACCGCATTGAGTGCCACCATCGAGCGTTCAGGCGTATGCTCACGAGCAAAGATCAGCAGGTTCTGGACGATCCTGGACGCTCGATCAGCCTGGGTGTGGATTTGCTCAATATCTTGGCGGATATCGTCGGAGAGGTGCGTATTACGCAAGGTGAGCTGGGCGTAGCCACTCACGCTGGTGAGCGGATTATTCAACTCATGGGCCACACCAGCAACTAATTGGCCAATCGCCGAGAGTTTCTCCGACTGGATGAGCTGCTGCTCCATGCGACGGCGTTCGGTCAGGTTGCGCGCAATACAGTGGAGACCTCCGGGCTTACCTCCGCCATTCTGCATCATGTGGGCGCTCACCTCCAAGTAGATCGGCTCCTGATTATGGTGCGCCAGCTCAAGTTCGAAGGGTAGCACTGCCTGTCCATCGAGCAAGTTACGCAGATGAACCTGCGCCGCTCTCCACGAGTCGGGGGCGCAAAGCGACCAGATCGGCTGGCCAATCAGATCTTGTACGGGGTAGCCGGTGATCTGCGCACCAACTTTATTCACGCTCGTGATGCGCAGATCGCGGTCAAGCATAAAGATCATATCGTAGGCGTTCGCGAAGAGATCTTTGTAGCGTCGCTCGCTCAGTTTCACCTGCTCGTAGAGTCGGGCATTCTCAATCGCAATTGCCGCATAGTCGGCCAGTGTCGCCAGCAGATATTGGTCATTTTCACTGAATACCCGGTCGGACTGCTGATTATCCACCGCCAGCACACCCACCACCTGATCGCCCACCATCAAAGGAACCTGAAGGATCGCCCGTACGAGAAACCCTGTCTTCACCTTTAAGGCCACACCGTTGCGAGTCCTATCGGTGCGGATCGGCTTACCTGTGCGGACGACCTGGCCTGCTAGGGTATCGTGAATCGCCATGCGTAGACTCTGGGCGCGCTGCTCGCCAAGGTTCTTCGCCGCCCGCAGGTACAGCTCGTCGTGCTGATTATCGCGCAGCAGCAGGAAGCCCTCTTCGGCCTGGGTAATATAGACACCGGCCTCAACGATTCGCTCAAGCAGTTGCTCCTGCTCCATCAGGCCAGTTACCGATTTGCCAATACGCGAGAGTACGGTAAGTTCCTGGACGCGCTGCTGGAGCGAGGCGGTAAGACGTTCCTTATCGCGGCGCAGGCGACGCTCACGCAGAGCTTGGTCAATCACCGCCCGCGCCTCGGTGTCAGAGAATGGCTTGATCAGATAATTCCGTGCGCCGAGGCGGAACGCCTCAACCGCGATATTCTCCGATCCGTGGGCGGTCATCAGAATGACCGGCACATCATAGCCTTCTTGAGCGATCAGGCGGAGGAGGTCAAGGCCAGAAATATCGGGGAGTTGGAGATCGAGCAGGATCATATCAGGCAAGCGGTCACGAAGGCGCTGAAGCCCCTGACGCCCGGTATTTGCGACAATCGGGCGGTATCCAAGCTCAGGCAGCACATAGTTCGCGAGAAGCCCGCAGATCTGCTCGCTGTCATCAATGATGAGGATCTCTTCCATAAATGGTGGTGCTGTTACTGCCCAAGGCGCTACTTACGATAATGACCCACTACTCGATGGTATGTTGGTAGGAGTGTCACATGGCTTTGAATTGTACCCTGTTACGATAGCGGTGGCAAGGGATTGTCCTTATATGGTGGGCCACATCAAAGTCACCCGTCAGGAGATTCAGTCTCCCGTACAGTGGATGAGCGACGCTGGGCGAATTGCTGGTATCATAGGCTCAGTTTTTTCAGGGGCACGGATCGGCAATCGGCAATCAGCAATCAGCAATCGGCAATCAGCAATGGGGGAGGGAGCGATGCGAGCGATCCGCATTCGTGAGACGGGCGGGCCGGAGGTGTTGCGCTACGAGGATGTGCCCACGCCCGATCCAGGGCCGGGCCAGGTGCGGGTGAAGGTGGCGGCCACCGGCTTAAACTATATCGAGACTTACCACCGCACCGGGCTTTACCCGTTGTCGCTGCCCTTCATCCCCGGCGGCGAGTTTGCGGGCACGGTGGACGCCCTCGGCCCTGGGGTGAGCGGTTTCGCCTTGGGTGATCGGGTTGCCACCGCCTCGGGCGCGGGCGGCTACGCCGAGTACGCCCTGGCCCCCGCCGATAAGCTTGTCGCCGTGCCCGAGGGTGTGGATCTGCACCTGGCCGCTGCGGTCATGCTCCAGGGCATGACCGCGCACTATCTGGCCTACAGCACCTACCCGCTCAAAGCGGGCGAGATCTGCCTGATCCACGCAGCGGCTGGAGGGGTTGGTCTGCTGTTGACGCAGATCGCCAGTCGTCTGGGTGCGCGAGTGATCGGCACTGTTGGCTCACCAGAGAAGGCCGAATTGGCCCGCGCCGCCGGGGTCAGCGATGTCATCCTCTATCGCGACGAACCCTTCGCCCCGCGTGTACGTGAGCTAACCTGCGGGCGTGGTGTGGATGTGGTCTACGACTCGGTGGGCCAAGATACCTGGGAGGGCAGTCTGGAC
>Ga0194060_10004065_pt1 | contig 10188 bp, 9 predicted proteins | sample SepL225m_MetaG_FD_163427 | JGI IMG/M metagenome (GOLD analysis project Ga0194060, IMG submission 163427) | Anoxic zone freshwater microbial communities from boreal shield lake in IISD Experimental Lakes Area, Ontario, Canada - Sep2016-L222-5m | ecosystem: Environmental > Aquatic > Freshwater >... | reverse complement strand
ACCTGCAGCGTCACGCCCAGACTATCGAGTGCGCCAAACCAGGCGCTGCCCTGAGTCGCCTTGTCCAGCCGCGGCAGCAATATCAGCGTGAGCGTGTCGTCGGCGCCGCTTGAGCGCTGTGCCAACTCGGTGATAACCTGCGCACCCTCCTTGCCCGGCTTGCCCGAAGGAATCCGCAGTTCCAGCAACTGTTTCTCGGAAAAAAGGCTCATGGAGCCACCTGCGGCCAGCACGGCGCTCCAGTCGAAACGCGCGCCGCTGACCGTATGCGAGCTGCGCTCGGTAAAGCCCTGACTGCGCGCCACGGCACGAATCGCGTCGCCTGCCTCCTGGATCAACAGCGGCTCGTCGCCGTGCAGGGTGTAAAGGCTTTTCAGGCCCTTTTGCAGATGGGTTTGGAGCTGGTTAGGGCTTAGTTGCATTTTCTTTTGCTTTTGCTTTTGCTTTTCCCCCACTCACTCCCCCCGCCCTCTCCCGCCCCGCCGGGCGGAAGAGGGCGCCAACAGCCCTATTTGGCCTCGTGTTTGAACAAGGGCCGTACACAATCAACGGACTCTTGCAGAACCCTGCCAACAAGCTCGGAAACATCGCAGTGCCCACAAGCGCACGAGTACCAGAAATTAAAAGCGTGGAGAGGAACGTGGCTGCTTTAAAGACGCGGCCACATGAAGCTCCCCTCTTTGGGTTATTGGGGTCAGACACCAATTTCGCTGCGGCGCATTGCGCCGCACCCTTTGGGCGAGCCAACGGCTCGGCGAATTTGGGCTCTGACCCCAAAAACCCAGGCGGGGGGGAGTGAGTGGGGGAAGAACCCAAGAAATAAAGAGAATAAAACACAAATTTCAGACGGGCCTAACTGCCGCCAACCGCCGCAGCAACTGCTGCACGATATCGCTTTGCATATCCCGGTACAGCAGGACTTCTTCGGCCTCCTTGGCCAGCACGGCCGATTCGTTGAAGCTGATGTCGCGCTGCTGCACGATCTCGACCGGTGCCACCAGTTCCTGCCCCTGTGCATTGCGGACCAGGAACTTGAGACGAATACGCAGCTGGAATTCCCGCACCTGGCCCGAACTGTTGACACCGACGACGATTTTCTCGCGCTGCTCCTGCAGGATTTCGACCACGATCTGCGCCTGGCTCAGCGCTTCCTCGGGTCTGAGCACACGCACCGCGCTGCCGAAGGAGCGACGCAGTTCGATGGCCAGCGGCCCGCCTGGCTGGGGCGTCACTGCCAGCGACGAGAAGGCGAAATCCTGAGAGGCACGCAGCTTGAAGCCGCAAGCTGTCAGCCCCAGCGCGACCACGCCGCTGCTGCCCAGCCTGTACATCCCTCCCAGAACACTGCGACGATTCATGGCAAGCCGCTCACAGCACGACGTTGACCAGACGGCCTGCCACAATCACGATCTTTCGGACGGCCGCGCCGCCAGAGAGTTTCTGGAAAATATCGCTCTCAATGGCCGCTCGCTCGATGGCTTCGCGCGGCGCAGTGGACGGCACCACGATGGAGCCTCTGAGCTTGCCGTTGATCTGCAGCATCAGCTCCATTTCGTCCTGCAGCAGAGCCGCTTCATCGGCTGCGGGCCAGGCCGCATCGAGCAGGTCGCCATATTCACCGGCGTAGCCAAGCTCTACCCACAAGGCGTAGGTCAGGTGCGGTGTTGCCGGATAAATGGCGCGCAGCAGGATGCCAAAGCCTTCACGCAGCGCTGCCTGGTTGCCGCTGGCACCATCATCCTGAAAGCCTTCGAGCGCATTGAGCATCTTCATGGCGCCTGAGACAACCGTGTTGTACTGCATGCGCTGATAGTCGTAATCGACCTGCTTGAACACACTGTGGATTTCGCGCCGCAGGGCTTTGGCGCTCTTGCCCAGACTGACACCCTGCAGGCCGGTCGGCCCCGCCGTACCCGTTCCAGCAGCGTGCAACTTGGCACCAAAATTCCAGAGACGACGCAGGAAGCGATAGGAGCCCTCCACGGCAGCGTCGTTCCACTCCAGCGTGGCTTCTGGCGGCGCCGTGAACATGGTGTACAGGCGCGCGGTGTCAGCACCATATTTCTCTATCAGGTCCTGCGGATCGACACCGTTGTTCTTGGACTTGCTCATGGTGCCCACACCCTCGTAGTCAATGAGCGTGCCGGCTGGCAGCGGGCCCTTGGCCTCCTTCAGACTGGCACCCGTGACCTTGCCCGCATCGTCATGGATGTCCTGCACTTCATGGGGCCAGAAATATTCGATACCGCCCTTCTCGTTTCGGCGCGAGTAGATGTGGTTCAGGACCATGCCCTGCGTCAGCAGCTTGGTAAACGGTTCATCAACCTTGACCAGTCCGAGATCCCGCATCACCTTGGTCCAGAAGCGCGCATACAGCAGGTGCAGGATGGCGTGCTCGATACCGCCGATGTACTGGTCCATCGGCATCCAGTAGGCCGCACCCTCGCCCACCATCGCCAGCTCATTGCGGGGATCGCAGTAGCGCATGTAGTACCAGCTTGAATCGACAAAGGTGTCCATGGTGTCGGTCTCGCGCCGCGCCGCAACGCCACAGATCGGACAGACGACGCCCGAGTGAAATCCGGCATGCTTGTGCAGCGGGTTGCCGGAACCATCGGGCACGCAGTCCAGCGGCAGCACCACGGGCAAGTCTTTCTCGGGCACTGGCACTGCCCCATGCTCGGGACAGTGGATGATGGGAATCGGTGTGCCCCAGTAGCGCTGGCGGCTGACGCCCCAGTCGCGCAGTCGCCAGGTGATTTTCTTCTCTCCTAGCCCCTTGCCGGCCAGTTTGTGTGCGACCGCCTCGACTGCCTGAGTGAAAGACATGCCGCTGAAACTTCCGGAATTGATGACCACACCGCGCTGCTTGTCGGCATACCAGTCCTGCCAGTGCTCGTAGTCGTAGTGCTGACCATCCACATGCACCACCTGCTTGATTGGCAAACCGTACTTGCGGGCAAATTCAAAATCGCGCTCGTCGTGCGCCGGCACACCCATCACGGCACCGTCGCCATAGCTCATCAGGACGTAATTGCCAATCCACAGCGGCACGGCGTCACCGGTCAGCGGATGCGTCACGCGCAAACCGGTGTCCACTCCCTTTTTTTCCTGCGTTGCCAACTCGGCCTCGGTGGTGCCACCGGCTTTGCATTCCTCGATGAAGGCCGCCAGTTGCGCCTTGCCTTGGGCTGCATGCACGGCCAACGGATGTTCCGGCGCCACAGCGCAAAAGGTCACGCCCTTGATGGTATCGGCTCGGGTCGTAAAGACGTACATCCTGCCGTCGCCGATCAGCGCACCGGCGCCATCCCGAATTTCGTGCGGGAAGGCAAAGCGCACACCCTCGCTGCGCCCGATCCAGTTCTCCTGCATCAGCTTGACGCGCTCGGGCCAGCCCGGCAGGCCCGACTGCACCTGCTCCAGCAACTCCTGGGCGTAATCGGTGATCTTCAGGTAGTAGCCCGGAATCTCGCGCTTTTCCACCACCGCGCCGGTACGCCAGCCCTTGCCGTCGATCACCTGTTCGTTGGCCAGCACCGTCTGGTCCACCGGATCCCAGTTGACAACCTGCGTCTTGCGGTAGGCGATGCCCTTTTGCAGCATTTTCAGGAACAGCCACTGGTTCCACTTGTAATAACTCGGGTCACAAGTGGCGACTTCGCGGCTCCAGTCGATGGCCAGACCCATGACCTGCATCTGGCCCTTCATGTAGGCGATGTTCTCGTAAGTCCATTTGGCCGGCGGCACGCCGTTCTTGAGCGCCGCATTTTCGGCCGGCAGACCGAAGGCATCCCAACCCATGGGCATCAACACGTTGTAGCCGTTCATGCGCAGCTGGCGCGTCAACATGTCGTTGATGGTGTAGTTGCGCACATGACCCATGTGCAGTTTGCCGCTTGGGTAGGGCAGCATGGAACAGGCGTAATATTTCTTCTTGTCCGGATTTTCAGTAACGCGGTAGGCATCCACTGCGCTCCAGTGAGCTTGCGCGGCCTTCTCGACCTCGATGTGCTGGTACTTGTCTTGCATATTGGGTTCACTCAAGCGATCAAAGGACCGCAATCAGTCGATTCTAGGGTTTGCCAACTGGATCAGCGACAAAACCGATCCGGTTCAGGCCTGCTTTTTGCGCCAGGCCCATCACTTCCACGATCCTGCCATAGGGCACAGCGGCGTCGGCGCGCAACTGTACCTCGGTATCAGGGCGAACGGCAGCGGTTTGCGCCAGATTGATGGCCAGCTCGGGCAACTCCAGCGGCCGGTCGTTGAGAAACGCGCGGCCCGATTTGTCAACAACAACGCTGACAAATCTCGGTGCTTCTCCCGGTTTGGCAGCGTCAGAGCGCGGCAGATCCAGCTTGATCGAACTTGCCAGCAGCGGCGCCGTGATGATGAAGATAACCACCAGCACCAGCATCACATCAACCAGCGGGGTGACGTTGATCTCGCTCATGGGCTGCGAGCCCTGCGTGCGTTCCAGACGACCAAAAGACATCTTATGTAACCGCCAACAATTCCCGCAGATCGCGCGCAAAGCCTTCGAGCTCGGCCTCGATGCGTGCTATTGAGCGTCCCAGCACGTTGTAGCCCAGCACCGCCGGAATGGCAACAGCCAGTCCGGCAGCGGTCATGATGAGTGACTCTCCGACCGGACCCGAGATCTTGTCGATGGTGATCTGTCCGGCCGTGGCAATACCGATCAGGGCGTGATAAATACCCCAGACGGTGCCCAGCAGACCGACAAAAGGTGCGGTGGCACCGACGGTGGCCAGCAGCACCTGGCCATACTGCAGCCTGGCCAGTGCCAGATGCAGGGCGTCACGCAGTACGCGGGTGAGCTGCTGCGATCTGTGGCCAGCCGTCGCCAGCGTACCGACGTCTTCCCTTCTCGTTGCCAGCAGCATGGATACGAGCAGCCCTTCCCGGTCAAAGGCCTTCATTCGGTCCAGCGCCTGGGAGACCGAGGCGGACTGCCAGAATGCAGAGATGGCGCGCGCCACATCAGAGCCGACACGCCGCAGCAGCCAGCTCTTCCAGAGAATCACGACCCAGCTGCCAACCGACATGGCCAGCAACAGCAGTGCAACTGTCTGCGTCACGGCGTCACCCTGCAAGAACAGCTGTGCCACGTTCATTGCAAGCCCAGCACATCAGCCATGTTGAACAAGCCCGTCTTCTTGCCAGCGAGAAAATGCGCCGCGCGCAAGCTGCCCTGCGCGTAGGTGGCGCGCGAGCTCGATTTGTGGCTGATCTCGATGCGCTCGCCGGTCCCGGCAAACAGTACCGTGTGGTCGCCCACAATGTCGCCACCGCGAATGCTGGCAAAACCGATGGTCGAAGGATCACGCTCACCGGTCACGCCTTCGCGGGCATAGACGGCACAGTCCTTCAGGTCGCGCCCCAGGGCGCTGGCAATCACCTCGCCCATCTTGAGCGCGGTGCCCGACGGCGCATCGACCTTGTGCCGATGATGCGCCTCGATGATTTCAATGTCGTAGCCTGTGGCCAGAGCGCGCGCCGCCATTTCCAGCAATTTAAGCGTGACGTTGACACCCACACTCATGTTGGGTGCCATGACGATGGCGATGTCTTTCGCGGCCGCTTCAATTTCAGCCTTCTGTGCAGCGCTGAAACCGGTGGTGCCAATGACCATGTTGACACCACGCTGCCGGCAAACCTGCAGATGCGCCAGCGTGCCCTCGGGCCGCGTGAAATCAATCAGGGTGCTGGCCTGCTGCAGCCCGGCGTCCAGGTCGGCCGTGATCAGCACGCCGCAGCTCTGCCCAAGAAAGGCGCTGGCGTCAAAGCCGATGGCCGCGCTGCCGGCAATATCGAGGGCACCGACCAGTTGGCAATGCTCGTCAGCGCGCAGCGCCTCAATCAGCATCTGACCCATGCGGCCTGATGCTCCTGCCACGGCAATGGCCTGGGTCCGGGTGCTGCCACTCATGGTCAAACTGCCCTCTAGCGAGTAGCCGGCTCGAGCGGCGGATAATTTGTTGGCAGTGGCGGCAGCGGCTTGGCATCGACTTTCTTCGCCGGAACAGGCAACTGCTTCAAACTTTCCTCACTCAGCTCCAGCACTGGCACCTTGCCGGCCGGGCGTGCGGAGTCCAGCGAAGCAACGAAATCGGCCTCGCTTGGCATCGGTTCGGCATCGATGCGATCGAGCTCATCGCCCTTGAACGTGACGGTCAGTTTGCGCAACTGTGACGGCAGACCCTGGCGCTGGATCGTGAAAACGTAATCCCATCGATCCGCATGAAACAGACTCATCAGCAGCGGCGTGCCCAGAATATCGCGGACCTGGGCCCGTGTCACCCCGGGTTTGAGCAGGGCGGACTGCTCCTTGGAAACAAAATTGCCTTGCACAATGTCCACCTTGTACGGAGTCACCACACCGACGATCCGGTTGCTGGCATTGTCCAGACTGCCGCAGGCGAGCAAACCTGCGCTGCTGGCCAGGAGCATCATCAAGTGGACACTGCGGCGATAAAGATCAATCATGGGATGAGCTGATGGGTAGCGATATGATCGCTGCATTGTACCGGCTGTGCCCGCAGCCGCACACTGTCGGCCGGCAAGAGAGAGAGACCCATGACCACTATCGACGAACTCAAAAGCACCGGACTGAAGGCAACCCTGCCGCGGCTGAAAATACTGGAAATTTTCCAGGGCCATGGGCGCCGCCACATGTCGGCCGAAGATGTCTATCGCGTGTTGCTGGAATCGGGCTCCGATGTCGGACTGGCCACCGTCTACCGGGCTCTGTCGCAGTTTGAACACGCCGAGATCCTTAGTCGCAGCCATTTCGAGGGCGGCAAGGCAGTCTTTGAACTCAATGAGGGCCAGCACCACGATCATCTGGTGTGCCTTGACTGCGGAAAGGTGGAGGAGTTTTACGACGCCGAAATCGAGCAGCGCCAGCACGCCGTGGCCGCTACCAAGGGTTTTGCCATTGCCGACCACGCGCTCAGCCTGTACGCCCACTGCACGACACAAGCCTGCCCGCATCGCCCGAGCGCCGAACCGGTTTAGCCGTCCTGCTCCTCAGGGTCCATCGCTTTGCGCTGTCGTTCGACAAACTCCTGGTAGGTGTCGATGCCGCGCAGCTGCAAAATGGTATTGCGCACCGCCGCCTCCACCAGCACCGCGATGTTGCGACCGGCCACCACCTGAATCACCACTTTTCTGACTGGCACACCCAGCACGTCCTGTGTCAGCGGCTCATGCGGCATGCGCTCATAGTCGCGCTCCAGGGTTTCGCGGCGAACCAGGTGCACGATCAGCTTCAGACGCATCTTGCGTCGCACCGCGGTTTCGCCAAAAATGCAGCGGATATCGAGCAGGCCGATGCCGCGCACTTCGAGCAGATTGAGCAGCAATTCGGGGCAGCGGCCTTCGATGGTGTCCTGGTTGATGCGATAAAGATCGACCGCGTCGTCTGCCACCAGGCCGTTGCCGCGCGAGATCAATTCCAGTCCGAGTTCGCTCTTGCCCAGGCCCGACTCACCCGTGATCATGACGCCCAGACCCAGAATATCCATGAACACGCCGTGCATGGTGCAACGATCGGCAAAATGCTTGGACAGGTAGGCACGCAGCACGTCGATCACGAAAGCCGACGAGCCTTGCGCCGCAAACATCGGAATCTGCGCTTCCTCGCACATCGTCAGCAATGCTGGCGGCGCGCGCTGGCCATCGGCCAGTACCAGCACCGGCGGCTCCAGCGTCACGATGCGCGAAGTCCGGCGCGCGCAGTCATCCGGGCCGGCGTTCGTCAGGTAGGCGATCTCGCGCTCGCCAAGAATCTGGATGCGATAGGGATGGATGTAATTAAGGTGACCGACCAGATCGGCGCCGGAGCGCGCCGCGCGCACCGCACCCTCGTCAAAGCGGCGCTCGGAGGCACCCAGCCCGGCTACCCACTCCCACTTCAGGGTGCTGCGGAATTCCTCAAACAGTACATTGGCACTGACAACATTGGGTTTCACAGCGTCAGGCCAACTGGGTCGAGCGCCAGCCCGCGATCAGGCCGTGGAGCTCGCCGGCATCGACACTGCCGGTGAGCTTTTCTCGCAAGGGAGCATCGCTCAGCAGTTCGGCAATCTCGGACAGAATTTCCAGATGTTTTTGCGTTGCTGCTTCAGGCACCAGCAAAAAAATCAGCAAAGCCACCGGCTGCTCGTCCGGCGCGTCAAAAACAATCGGCTCGGCCAGCTGGAAAACCGCAGCCATCGGTGCCTTCAGGCCCTTGATACGACCATGCGGTATCGCCACGCCATGCCCGAGCCCGGTGGAGCCCAGGCGCTCCCTGGAGAACAGGCTGTCGGTTACCAGAGCCCGGCTCAGGCCATGCAGTCGCTCGAACAACAAGCCAGCCTCCTCAAAGGCTCTTTTTTTGCTGCTGGCTTCAACCCGCACAAGCACTTGCTCGGCACTAAGGATGTTGGAGAGTCGGTTCATGATTTAGCGCCAGATTATGCCCTCAAGTCTGCACCTCGCGTTTCGGCGTTTCGTGGTGATGGTCCTGCTTGCGGTCCTTGTAGCGCACCACCTGGCGATCAAGCTTGTCCATCAGCTCATCAATGGCAGCATACAGGTCGGCATCCGAGCTCTCGGCAAAGATATCGGAGCCTTTGACGTGGATGGTGCACTCAGCTCGCTGTCGGCCCTCCTTTTCTTTCTGCTTCTCCACAGTCAGCAGCACCTTGACATCAACCACCTGGTCAAAATGCCGGACGATCCGATCGAGTTTGCTCGTGGCATAACTGCGCAGTGCGGGTGTAACTTCAAGATGGTGGCCGCTGATCGTCAGGTTCATAAATAATCTCCATTTGCGTTGCGTGTTAAAAAAGCTTTCAACGAATTCACTATGCCCCCTGTGCGTTCAAAGTGCAATAGCATTTGTTGACGCAGTGCAATTAAAGCAGAACTTTCAAAAATATTTCTGTCGCACGCAAGTCCTCTTTCCGTGAACCATTCGTCATTGCGAACGAAGTGAGGCAATCCATGACCCCGAAAGCCATGGATCGCCACGCTACGCTCGCGATGACGAGAGGAGAGCGCTCGCGATGAGACGAGATGCCTGGCGATGACGAAAGTGGCGCTCGCGATGACGGTTCAAGAGCCGCGTGAGGTATCGGGCAGGACATGGCGGGGCTCGCAATGCGATAATTTCGCCACCTCAATTGCTGGAGAAAACTCCTTGTTACCCGTTCCCAGTTGCTAGCTTTCAATTCCCATGACTGCATCGGGGTTGAAAGCCGAAACCCGCAATCCCTGCCAGATGCAATCCACCATGAGAGAGTAAGCCATGCTCAACATTTTCACGCTCGCCAACGGCCGGCTGTGCCAGGAAGAAATCGAGGCCCTGGAAGAATTGTCCAAGTTCCAGCCTATCTGGGTTGACCTTGAGTCGCCAACACTGGAAGAGAAGCGCTGGATCAAGCAGTACTACGGACTGTCCATCCCGCAAGACGCGATGGATGAAGACATTGAGGAATCCGCGCGCTTTTACCGCGAAGAGAACGGCGAGTTGCACATCCGTAGCGACTTCTTGATCGCCGACGAGACCGAGCCGCGCACCGTGCGCGTCGCCTTCATCCTGAACCTGGAAAATCCCGAGCTCAAGAGCAAAGGTGTGCTGTTCTCGATTCACGACGAGGACGTTCCCGTGTTTCGCCTGCTGCGCATGCGCGCGCGCCGGGCCCCGGGGCTGATCGAAGACGCCAAGGAAGTGCTGCTCAAGCTCTTTGATGCAGACGCCGAATACTCAGCCGACACGCTGGAAAGCGTTTACGACGACGTGGAAAAAGTCAGCACCAAGGTGCTCTCGGGCAATATGACCGACGCCCTGGCCGGCGAAGTGCTGGGTGCCATTGCGCGCCACGAAGACTTGAGCGGCCGCATCCGGCGCAACGTGATGGACACCCGGCGCGCCGTCAGCTTCATGATGCGCAGCAAGATGCTCAATGCCGAACAGTTTGAGGAGGCTCGGCAGATTCTGCGCGACATGGACTCGCTCGATTCGCACACTGCTTTTTTGTTCGACAAGATCAACTTTCTGATGGATGCCACGGTCGGTTTCATCAATATCAACCAGAACAAAATCATCAAGATCTTCTCGGTTGCCAGCGTGGCCCTGCTGCCGCCGACGCTGATTGCCAGCATTTACGGCATGAA
>Ga0194060_10004064_pt1 | contig 10190 bp, 9 predicted proteins | sample SepL225m_MetaG_FD_163427 | JGI IMG/M metagenome (GOLD analysis project Ga0194060, IMG submission 163427) | Anoxic zone freshwater microbial communities from boreal shield lake in IISD Experimental Lakes Area, Ontario, Canada - Sep2016-L222-5m | ecosystem: Environmental > Aquatic > Freshwater >... | reverse complement strand
CCTCAGGGCCTCGCTTTGCCTGTCGCGCACCAGCACCGCTATCTTCTTTTGCATCGCGCCTCCGCCGCTACCTACTCAGTGGGATGCCCCCGCCAACCAGAGAGCTCGGGGGATTGTCATGAGCAATTGCGCGCCGGCTACTGCTTCTTTACGTCGCCCGTGGCCGCGCCGTGGAGCTTGACCTCCACCTTCTCTTCGAGATTGTCGTAATACTCGTTCAGCACCGCGATCACCTCGGGCTTGGAGAATTCGGGAGGCACCGGCTTGCCTTCGCTCATGAGCTTGCGCAGCAGCGTGCCCGAGAGCAGGAGACGGGCGCCTCCCTTGTAGTTGCCGTTGTCGTCGATGACCGCCTTGCTCTCGTGCGGGCAGGTCTTCATCGAGGCCATGCTGCCGCACTCGTAGCAGTAGAAAGTCCAGTCCATGCACAGCGGCTTCAGCTGCAGGGCGTCCTGCGGGATCTCGAGGAAGATCTTCTGCGCGTCGAACGGCCCATAGTAGTCGCCGACGCCCGCGTGGTCGCGGCCGACGATGAGGTGACTGCAGCCGTAATTCTGGCGGAACACCGCGTGCAGGAGCGCCTCCCGCGGACCCGCATAGCGCATGTCGAGCGGGTAACCGGCCATGGCCGTGCGCTCCTTGCGGAAGTACTTGTTGATCAGGGCGTCGATCGCCTTCACGCGGACATCGGCCGGAATGTCGCCGGGCTTCAGCTTGCCCACCAGCTGGTGGATGTACACGCCGTCGCAGACCTCGATGGCGATCCAGGCCAGGTACGCGTGGGAGCCGTGCATGGGGTTTCGAAGCTGCAGCGCCGCGACCGTGTTCCAGCCGCGCTCCGCAAACATCTTGCGCGCCTCGGCCGGCCGCTGATACAGGCCCTTGAACTGCTCGGGAAAGTACGACTCGGAGAGCACCTTGACCGGGCCGGCCAGGTTCACATCGGCCTGCTCCATTACCATCTTGACGCCCGGGTGCGCCATGTCGGTGGTCCTGAAGATCTGCTCGCACTCGTGCTTCTTGTCGATGGCGTACTTCTCGGTCACCCTCATGGTGGCCATCAGCGTGTTCGTTTCGGTGTCCCAGAGCGCGACCTCTTCGCCCTTGTTGATGGAATCCGCGAGGGCCTTTCCGGCGGATAGGGTGATCGGGATCGGCCAGAACAGGCCGTTTTTGGACGGCATCTTGTAGGAATCGCAGACACCCTGCCAGTCCTCCTTGCCCATGAAGCCGTCAAGGGGCGTGAACCCCCCGATCCCCATCATGATAAGGTCGCCGGTCTCGCGGCTGGTCAGGGGCACCTTCTTCAGTTCCTTCGCCTTCCTGATTTCGTCCTCGAGTGCCTTGCCTTCGAGGAGCAGACACTTGAGCTCCTTGCTTCCGTGCGGGCTTACCAGCGTTACCATTGTGATGCCTCCTTGTTCGAGTTGGAATCCTTTCCCGGATCCGTCACCTGCTATATGAATCCTCCGCACCCCCACTCCCGCGGGACTCAGGGCATGTCCTTCATTCGTCGTTCAGGCTCTCGTACTGCTGGTCCTGCTCAAGCACCTTGCGTCCGGCGGCGTCGCGCTCCAATTGCTCCACTCTCCGGCGATAGCGCTCGCGCCGTTTTTCCGCCGCGTCCGCCCGCACCGGAATGCTCATTTCGCCGAACAGCGCCTGCTTGAGAAAGCGAAAGGCAAAGCGCAGCAGCACCTCGTCGTTCCCGAGCATTGCCTGCTTCTCGGCCGGATCGAGTTCAAACAGCTCGGAAAACCCGGGACCGGAGATGAATTCGCGAAAGCCGTCGATGTCGTAGCTCGCCAGGAAGAACAGCTCCATGCTGCGCTCCGAAGGCTTGCCCACGGCCGGCCCGCCGGAGCGCTTTTTCAGCACGATCTGGCGCCACTCACGGTTGATCGCGTCGTAGTCTTCCAGCCCTTGCTCCCTGCGGAAGTCACCCACCGTCTGCGTGTTCGGCTCTAGGTGACCGAGACAGTGGTCCTCTTTCACCACGAAATACGAATCCTCGTCGGTAGGCGAGTCTTTTTTTCGCATGGCGAGGAGGCCGAGCGCATAGTAACGGCACGCCGTCGGGCGGTCGGCGTATACGCCGCAGCCCTCGGGCCCGAGGAACACGCAGGCCGGTGATTCCTCCTTGGTCGCAAGCTTCAGCCCCGGCATGCCGTGACCGTCCATCTGAAAATCGCGGGTAAAGTTGTCGAGAAAGTCCCGCGACGGAATTCCGAGGCGCCGCTTCAGCCGCAGCACATCGTAAGGCGCGAGCATGATGTCGATGTTCTCGCAGCACTTGTTGAAACAGGCGATGCCCTTGTGGCAGCGAAACTGGAAGCTGCCGTCGAGGCCGAGTTGCACCGGCTGGACCGGGGTAACCGGGCTGGGATCGCTGAATTCGTTGCTCATAGTCGTACCCTGTCCCGATGGGCGGCCGCGAGACAGAAAGGGTCCGGGCAGACTCTGCCCGGACCCTCTGCCAGACTAGTGGCGCGCAGAAATTACTTGATCACCTGCACGTACGGCACTTTCTTCAGGGTCCACTTCTTGGTGGCCTTGTCATAGCGCGAGTTGCTGAAGCATTTCCAGTTCTCGTCGTCGATGTAGTTGTAGTCCATGTGGTAGTAGAAGCCCGGATAACGGGTCTCCTCGCGAAACTGGATGTGCTTCATGTGCGCCTCGGCGGACATGATGCGGTGGTAGTTCTCCCACGCGCGCAACAACTCGTGCAGGTCCTTGGCGCGCATCTTGAGCGCGTCTTCCTTCAGCATCTCCAACTTCCCCTCCGCCACCTGCAGCATCTTCTTGTTGGTGCGGTAGTAAGTGGACACCCCCGCCACGTACTCGTCCATGATCTTCTGCAGCCGGAACTGCAGCATCCTGGGTGTGATGTAATGCGGGTTGACGTCGATCGCGGTGCTGTAGTCCTTGTGCTCGAGGAAGTTGCGCACCGGCTGGTAGATCTCCGCGACCAGTTCTTCCTTGGTGCGCTCGAGCTCGGGCTTCCAGTCCTTGTTGTCGAGCGCGTACTTGACCATCGCCTTGCCTGCGATGCGCCCTTCGGCGTGCGAACCCGAGGAAAACTTGTGACCCGAGGCACCGACGCCGTCGCCCGCCGAGAACAGGCCTTTCACCGTGGTCATGCTGCGATAGCCCCAGGACCACTCCTTGGGCACGCCCGGCAGGTCGGTCGGGCCCGAGACCCAGAGGCCGGCGCAGCCGGAGTGCGAACCGAGCAGGTACGGCTCGGTCGGCATGATTTCCGACATGGTTTTGTCCGGCTCGATGTTCTCCCCGGCCCAGATGCCGCACTGGCTGATGGTCATGTCGAGGAAGTCCTCCCAGGCCTCGGCTTCGAGGTGCTTCAATTCCTTCGGCGTCATCTTCTCGCCCAGCTTGGCCAGCGCGGCCGGCGTGTCCATGAAAATCGGACCGCGGCCGTTGATCATTTCCTCCAGCATGATGTGGTTGCGCAGGCAGGTGCCCGGCACGCCCTGGCCGTACTTGCCGAAGCGCTTTTCGTCTTTGATGATGTCTCCGCGCAGCGTGTTGTAGTCCTCGCCCATGCCATTCACCACCTTGGCCTTGAACAGCAGGAACCAGGCGCCCACCGGGCCATAACCGTCCTTGAAGCGCCCCGGCACGAAGCGGTTCTCCATCATGGTCATTTCGGCGCCGGCCTCCGCGGCCATCGAGTAGGTCGAACCGGCGTTCCACACCGGGAACCAGGCTCGCCCGGTGCCTTCGCCCACGGACCGCGGACGGAACACGTTGACCGCCCCACCGGCGGCGAGCATGCAGGCCTTGAACTTGTAGATGTAGAGTTTGTGCTCGCGCACCGAAAAACCGGCCGCACCGGCGATGCGGGTCGGGTCGTTCTTGTCGTTGATCAGGCGCACGATGAACACGCGCTCCTGGATGTTGTCCATGCCCAGGGCTTTTTTCGCCGCCTCGGCGACAATCCATTTGTAAGACTCGCCGTTGATCATGATCTGCCACTTGCCCGAACGCACCGGCTTGCCGCCGTCGCGCAGCGATTTTTCCTCGTCGCCCTTCGCTTTCCAGATCGGCAGGCCCCAGTCCTCGAAATTGTGCACCGAGTCGTCCACGTGGCGGCCGACATCGTAGACCAGGTCTTCGCGGATGATGCCCATGAGGTCGTTGCGCACATAGCGCACGTAGTCCGCAGTTTCGTTCTCGCCAAGATAGGTGTTGATCGCCGACAGCCCCTGCGCTACCGCTCCCGAACGCGACAGCGCGGCCTTGTCCACCATCTTGACCCTCAGCCCGGTGCCTTCGGCCCAGCGCGGAACCTCGAACGCACTGCCACAGGCGGCCATGCCGCCACCGATAATGAGGATGTCAAGCTCCTCCTCCACGACTTCCGGATTGCCAAAAACGTATTCAGCCATTTCAGTCTTCCTCTCTCAGTGCGGCCTGGGCCAAACCCGGTGGCCATCCGCCGCAAAACCGTTGAAATCTAGAGCGCGAACAAGGAACTCAAATCTCGCGCGCTTTCGCCAGACATGCCCCCGATCGACTCGTTAGGCCTTAAGGAACTGGGTGGGGTCGCAATTCTTATGCAACGCATTGGTGAACAGCACCTTGTCGTTCGCGATGTCTGCCATATTGGCCTTCGGCTTGCCGCCGTAGGGGTCCGCCGAGCCTTCCGCCGTGGTGCGGATCGGGAACTTGAAGCGCTTCATGGTGCCGTTCCTGAACTTGATGGTCCACATGATGGAATCGGTGCCGCGCAAGGGCTGCACCGAAGCGCCAAGCGGCACGATATCCGCGTAATGACGACACTCGATCGCGTTCTGCGGACAGATCTTGACGCAGGAATAGCACTCCCAGCACTGCTCCGGCTCCACGTTGTAAGCTTTCATCGCGTGGCCGGTGACCGAGCCGTCGCGGTCCAGATGCATCAGATCGTGCGGGCAGATGTACATGCACGCAGTCTTGTCCTGCCCCTTGCAGCCGTCGCATTTTTCAGTACGTACGAATGTCGGCATCGTTATTACCTCCTTAAAAAAAACCAGATTGAACGAAATCTGCTAGCGCGCGTCATTGCCCCGGGCGCGCCACTTTCACCTTTATCTGCGTGTCGCTCCCGGCGTACAAGCCGTGCAAGGTCGCGAGCAGCAATGGCTCGGACGATACTCCGCCGTGAGGATGGGCCCGCATGGACATGCTTTCTCCTCGAGATTCTTGGGTGCTTTTCTGCTTCGCCGCGGCCAAGCAGCGAAGATGCACTGCGTTTGAACCGGATGTATTGTGCGCAGTGGCGGGCAGGCTCACAAGCCAGAGATTTTGATTTGCTGATAAGGCGGGCTGATTAAGTCGTCAAGCGGATCCGAAAGCGGCTATTCGGGCGGGCGGCGGAGGTGCCAATCGCTCGCGTTCTGGTAGGCCCAGCCGATGCGCAGCGCCGTCGCCTCGTCATAACCGCGGCAGACGATCTGCAGCGAGGTCGGCAGTCCGCCGCTTCCGCAGCCGTTCGGCAGAGCCACGGCGCAAAGATCCAGGAAGTTGCTGAAGCGGGTGTAGTGAGCCGGGGCCTTGGACTGATCGACCTCGTCGAGCGGCAGCGCAGTGCTCATGGTCGTCGGCGTGAGCAGCGCATCGATTCCGTCGAAGGCCGTCGCGAACGCGAGCTTCATCGCCTCGCGCTGCTGCAGCGCCTCGACATAGGCTTGCGCGCTGATGCTCCGGCCCGCGGCGATGCGCGGGCGCACATCCGGGTCGAGGGGCGCGTTCTCGTCGTCTACGAGCTCGCGCAACAGGGCGTAGCTCTCCGCCGCCATGATGCGAAGCGTGAACGCCGCCACGTCGGCAAAGGCGAACGGCAGCTTGATCGAGACGATCTGCGCGCCGAGGCGCTCCAGCTCCGCGACCGACGCATCGTACGCGGCGAGCACCTCCGCAGAGGCATACTGGCGTTCGGTCTCGGGCATGCGCGCGAGGCGCAAGCCGCGCACGCCGCGCTGCAGCTGCGGCATCGGATCTACGTAAGGCAGGCGCTCGGTGCGCCGATCGAGCGGATCCGGGCCTTGCATCGCTGCGTAGAGCAGCGCCGCGTCTTCGACCGAGCGGGCCATCGGGCCGGGGGTGTCGAGCGTCGGGCTCAAGGGCAGCACGCCGTAAGTGCTGACCCGCCCGATGGTGGTCTTGAGTCCGGTGATGCCGCACCAGGAAGCGGGCAGGCGGACCGAGCCGCCGGTGTCCGTGCCCACCGCCCAGGGGCACAGCCTGGCCGCGACCGCGACGCCCGAGCCGCTGCTCGAACCGCCCGGGGTGCGCTTGCGCGCCGGGTCCCAGGGATTCCAGGGCGTGCCGCGGCGCGAGTTGGTGCCCCAGCCGCCCATGGCGAACTCCACCGTGTGCGTCTTGCCGAGCACGATCATGCCCTGCGAGATCAGGCGCTGAGCCAGCGTCGCCGTGCGCTCGGCCTTGCGCTGGCGCCACGCCTCGCAGCCGCCGGTGACTATCCTGCCTTCGAGTTCGATCAGGTCCTTCAGGGCAATCGGAATGCCGTGCAGCGGCCCGACCGCGTGGCCGGAGCGGATCGCCTGGTCGGCGCCGTGCGCCGCAAGACGGGCATCGGGCGCGTAGACCTCGACGAAGGCCTGCAGCTTCGGCTCTTTCGTCGCGATGCGCTCCAGATAAGCTTCCGTCAGCGCGACGGGAGACAGTCGCCGCGCCATGATCTCCCGCGAGAGCTCATGGACGCTCAGCAAGGTGGGGTCGGACTGTGACATGGAATCGGCTCCTGGTTGTGGTCGGGGAAAAGGGCTGCAGCGGGCACTAACCCTGGACTGCGGCTGCAGGAGCGCCACATCCGGGAAGATCGCGAGTAGCGGCAAACCAAGGCAAAGCAAGAGCGGCTATACCGATCAGATTGCGCGACACCAGCGCCTGACTTGCTATTGACATGGGATCGTGAACTCACAACAATGCAGGGATTCATTCTATTGGAAAATCAGGCGCTCGGAAGGGGGAAAGACGGGAGAAGGCGTTCCCAGACAGGAAATCCGGGGCGCAATTCCCCCAAGGGGGTTCGGGAAACAGGGGTTTGCAGGTTTGGCGCTGCCCCACAACCAAAGAAAGGCAAACCATGCATACGGCAATCCTGGTATTCGTCGCAGCGCTGTCCTTGTCATTTGCGCCCGCTACGGCCTGGGCCCAGGCCAAGGTGGACCCGCTGAGCATCAAATTTGCCCATGCCGGGTCGTCCACCCACCCCTATTCAGTCGGCGTTAATCTGTTGACTCCCATCCTGGAGAAGAACTCCGGCGGCGCGGTCAAACTGCAGGTCTTTTGCTGCGCCCAACTCGGTTCCGAACGCGAACTCGCCGAGGGCGTGCGCCTGGGGACGATCAACATGACTTCGGTCGCCGCCGAGGGCGCGCTGCCTGCCTGGGTTCCGGAACTCCAGGCGTTCGGTCTCCCTTTCATCATCCGCGACCGAGAGCACATCTACAAGGTTCTGGACGGCCCGGTGGGCAAGGAGCTGGAGACCAAACTGGGCGCCCAGGGGTTCGTGGTTCTTGGCTGGTGGGAGTTGGGTTTCCGCAATATGACAAGCAAGGACAAGCCGATCCGCACGCCCGACGACCTGAAGGGGCTCAAGATGCGCGTGCAGGAGGCCAAAGTCTGGCTGGGCATGATGCGTGCCCTCGGGGCCATCCCCACGCCTATCCCCTTCGGCGAGCTGTATAGCGCCCTGCAGCAAGGGGTGGTGGACGGCCAGGAGAACCCCATCGTCAGCATCACTTCGATGAAATTCTATGAAGTGCAGAAGCAGGTCGGACTGACCGAGCATACCTATACGGCATTGCCGGTGCTGGCGAGCAAGAAGTGGTGGGATACGCTCAAGGCTGCCCAGCGGGACATCATCATCGCCTCCGTCAAGGAATCCGTACCGCTGCAACGCAAGGCGGTCGCCGCGCAAGTGGACGAGGGAATCGCCTTCCTCAAGACCCAGGGAGTGACCATCAACACGGTGGACAAAGCGAAGTTCATGGAGGCCACCAAGGATGTTCCCAAGTTGACTGCGGACCAGGTGCCCCTGGAATTCGTACGCAAGATCCGCGACACCAAGTAGCAGCGAGTCGCCGGCCGCGGGCGGCGATTCGCCCCGGGGCCGAGCGATCGCAGGAGTAGGCATCGTGTTGGCGATCCTGGATCGGGTTCTCAAATACACGCTCACGCTGCTGATCGTCATCCTCACGCTCAGCGTCTTCCTGCAGGTGCTGATCCGCTTCGTCTTCAAGTCCCCACTGCCCTGGACGGAAGAAGTTGCGCGCATCGCGTTCGTCTACTGCATTTTCGTCGGCGCCACCATCGCCGTGCGCGAAAACAGCCACCTCAACGTGGACTTTCTCCTGGTCGTCCTGCCACAGCGGGTGGCGCGCGCGGCCGTCTTCCTGGGAATGCTACTGGTGGGGATGTTCCTGGTATTCGTCACATGGCAGGGAATCGTCCTGGTCATGGCCACCGGCGTGCAGATGAGCCCGGTGATGCAGGTGCCCTTTCGCTATCTCTATCTCATCCTGCCGGTCAGCGGAGCCCTCATGCTGCTCTTCCTGACAGCCAACGCGCTGGACCTGATCCGCGGAAAAGGGAAGAAATGACGGCCTGGCTGATGATCGTGCTGCTCTTCGGCCTGTTCCTGCTGGGGATTCCCATCACCTTCAGCCTGGGTGTGGCCTCACTGTTCGGTCTGATAATGATGGACATCCCGCTGGTAGTCATCGCCCAGCGCCTGTGGACGGCAGTGGACACCTTCACCCTGGTGGCCGTTCCCCTGTTCATCCTCGCCGGGGACCTCATGTCGCGCGGAGGCATCTCGCGCCGGCTGGTGGACTTCGCCCAGGCCTTGGTCGGCCATTTGACCTCCGGGCTGGCCATGGTGGCGGTGATCGCCTGCATGTTCTTCGCCGCCGTTTCCGGCTCGGCAGTCGCCGATGCGGCGGCCATCGGCGGACTGCTCATCCCGACCATGATCGCCAACCGTTACCACCCCGCATTCAGCGCCTCGCTCATCTCGGCCGCCGGGACCATCGGCCCCATCATCCCGCCGAGCATCCCCATGGTCCTTTACGGTGCCATGACCAACACCTCCATCGCCATGCTCTTCGCCGGGGGATTCATCCCCGGGATATTGATGGGCGTGAGTCTGATGATCTATTGCTATTACGTCGGCAAGCAGCGCGGGTACAAGGGACGGGAGCACAGGGCGCCTGCGGCGGAGGTTTTCCGCGGATTCATGAACGCCCTCCTGGCCATGCTCATGCCCGGCATCATCATCGGCGGGATTATCAGCGGCATCTTCACCCCCACCGAGTCCGGGGTGGTGGCGGTGGTGTATGCGCTCATCCTCGGCCTTTTCGTGTACCGCGAACTCGCCTGGCGGGATATTTTGCCCGTCTTCCACGAGAGCGCCCTGCTCACCGGCAAAATCCTGTTCATCCTCGGAACGGCCTCCATCTTCTCCTGGATCCTCACGGTGCAGGGCGTCCCGCAACAGGCCGCCGACGCGGTCTCCAGCCTGAAGCTGGGTTGGGCGGGGACGCTGCTCCTGATCAACGTCATCCTCCTGGTGGTAGGCACCTTCATCGATACCATCAGCGCCTTGCTCATCTTCACGCCGATCCTTCTGCCTCTGGCCATCGCCGTCGGCGTCGATCCCATCCACTTCGGCATCATCATCGCGGTGAACCTCACCATCGGCATGATCACGCCGCCCGTGGGGGTGGTGCTCTTCGTCACCACCGCCATCGCCAAGCTGAGCATCCGGGAGATGATGCGCGACCTCATGCCCATGATTGCGATACTCGTCGCGGTCCTGGCCGTCGTCACCTTCTGGCCGGGCCTGGTGATGTTCATCCCCAATCTGCTCAAGTAGCGTTGCGAAGAGGCAAACAAGACATGATCACACCGAAGCAGCTTTCCCTGAAGGTCAAGCACCGCCAGGGTTCGCAGGACCTGGTCTTCAGTGCCGAGCGCCTGGTCTGCAGCGGCTGGGTGGGGAGAGACCCGCTCGCCCTTCAGGCACACATCAACGAGCTGGGCCGGCTGGGAATCCCGGGGCCGACCCGGGTTCCCATCTACATGAACTTTTCCACCTACCTGCTGACCACGGACGACGAGATAGCCGTAGTGAGCGCCCAGTCCTCCGGGGAGATCGAGTA
>Ga0194060_10004062_pt1 | contig 10198 bp, 11 predicted proteins | sample SepL225m_MetaG_FD_163427 | JGI IMG/M metagenome (GOLD analysis project Ga0194060, IMG submission 163427) | Anoxic zone freshwater microbial communities from boreal shield lake in IISD Experimental Lakes Area, Ontario, Canada - Sep2016-L222-5m | ecosystem: Environmental > Aquatic > Freshwater >... | reverse complement strand
GGCGGCAAGGGCTGCGGTGAATGGATCAATTTTTGCCCACCCAATGGCTTATATAGCCCACAGCAGACGATAAAGCTGACACTATTGCCATGCCCATCCAAAAGCCTCCGCGCCCTTGATTTGCAAGCGCCACTAGCTTTTCAATGGAAAATTCCAACTTGTCTATTTTGGTTTCCATTTGATCAAATCTGCGTTCATAGTCCTGAACCTTTTGCCAAAGTACGCCATATTTAACGGGATCAATTTCCATAATCAAGACTTCATGATGTACGCAAGCGCGTAATAGGGATTAAGGATGCTGAATGCCGTGCCTGATCCAGTTGCAGTATTAGTTGTGGCGACTGTGATGCCAGTTGTTGCTGTGTTTGTGCTTTTATTAGTACCTGATCCCGATCCATCCATAACTATGTCATTGCCAGCGGAAGTGTGTTGATAAATACTATATTTAACTACATGCGAATGTCCTGCGTCAGTAACAACAGAAGTTGCCACATGGGTGTGGCTTGGAAGTTCAGTTGTGGTAAGTGTGCGTGATGCTGAACCGCCAGTAGCTGCGACAGCATAAGTGTTTCCTGCGCCAATAACAAAACGATCTCTTAAATCAGGCGTGCCGTTAGACCCATCACACAAATACCACCCTGCTGGGACGCTGCCAATTGATCCATACCACAGCGAAATCAAGCCTGCTGGTATGGTAGTGCCACTTGATGCTTGAACGCCAATAATGCCGTAAATATTGTCATATGTGCCAATGGTTGTGGCAGCGGATGTTTGGACTACAAACTTGTAATTAAATCCATAGGTAAGCCAAACTTGGCTAGTAAATCTGCCTGACGAATCCAAGACAATAGGATTTGCATTTGCTATTGCGCCATTAATATCTGTGTAAGTGGTTAATGGGGTGCTTGATCCAGCTTGATAGGTATAGACCAAACCACCATTCAAGGGTTCTCCATTGTTGTTAAAGAATTGCTGACCGTTGCCGATTGGCGAAAGATTGACTGCCATGATGCGTCCTTATTTGTTTATCAATTCTTTGATTGGAACAAAGCGTGATTGTGCATTTTTAAATGCTTCGGCTTCAGCTTTTTCAATTTTCTTTTGCTTACCTTTTTCTAACCTAGCCCCAATTAATTCGTTGGTTGCAAGTGCTGGCAATCCAAACCCAGCGCCGCCTGTGGCTAATTCAGCGGCAGCGGCAGCACCTTTCTGCAAAACTTGTTGACCAATTTTGTTACCTAATTTTTGTTCTAGATTTAGTTTTTGTACAGCCGCACCGGGGTAACCCGTATCTGTTTTCAAAATATGCGCCACATTATGCAAGTCCCTAAAATTATTCATTTCTTCTGCATTAAACAATCGCGGCATAACTTCACGATTGTCATTCATAAACTTGGTCAACTGTTTTGGCTTATCTGCCAATGCAGCTATGTTGCTTGCAAATTGTGACTTGATGTTTGCTAAGGCTTGACCACCAGCAACTTGCAATTCGGGCGGCATATTTTTTAACGTATCAATCACATGGGTAAATTGCTCAACAGACATATTTGCAATGTTTTGAGAAATTTTTTCTTTGTCAACTTTGCGGTTTATGTTGTTAGGGCCACTTTCATCCAAAATTGCAGATATGCCTTTGGGATTGTCTAATGTGTTTTTACGCAATTCAACCAAACTTCTAGCGTCTTTGTAAATCGGTGAATTGGTATCTAAGTTTGCCAATACATCTTCATCCACAGCCGCCTTTAAAGCGCGATGCAAATTTGCGTTTTTCCGATCATAGTTTTCATTTAAAAACTTTCGGAAGTTTTCGGCAGTTTTGGCATCAGTAGGTAGCAAATTTCCATCTTTATCAATCATTTTCAATTGACGCATTCTTGCTTTAGCAATGTTTGATAAACCAATGGTTTCTGTGTTTGCTAAAGTCAAAGATTCATCATTTAAGATGTTCAGAATGTTGTTTGCTTCAACAGGAATAGTTGCGGCTTGCGTGTCTCTTTCTTTGTATATCTTATTGGTTTCTTTATCAAAGTAATCTTCTAATTTTTTTAATGGATCAAGGATTGCCTCACCGCGTTTGTATTTGGCGCTTTCATCCAATCCAACAATTCCACCTGTTTTTTGCGCTTGTTGATCAGCAAATGTTTGTAATCGCTTTTGCTCATCTTTAAACCGTTCTGCAAGGTAATTACCCAAGGGTGTATCAGATTTAGAGGCTTGATAGTTTGTTGCGCGTTCTTTGCCTTTGCCCTCTAATGCCGCCAAATCAGCCGCATGATCTTCACCTAAAACACGCTGCATTGCTTTTGCTCTTGCAAATTGCTCATCCAATGGCAAACCATTTTCAGCATATTCAACGGGCTTAAATTCAGAATCTGCGCGGGTTGGCTTTGCTGTCCCAAGGTCAGCTTGTCCAATCACTTGCCCATTTGCGTCTAAAATTGGTTGCTGAACTGATGCGGCTTCAGTAGTGCTGGCCCTTTGTTGTTCATAATTTTGATTTAGTTGATCAGCGTTTTGCTTTAAATTGCCTCCCCTAGCTTCAAATTGGGCTTGCATTTGTTCAGGTGTTAAACCGCCAATTTTTGATGGCTTGTAATTGGTAGTGCCGGGCGCTATTGCCTCAACAGTTGCCCCAACTACATTTTGAATAGGCTTTGGTGTTACCGTTTGAACACCTTGCTTAACCGCACCACCAATTGCCTTTGCTTCGGCAATGATTGGTTTAATTACGGGTGACATTACCTTTCCTGCCACACCGGGTGCAGCAAAAGTAAGCGTGTTCATCATGTGTTCAATGTCTGCCTTTGGCAAATTAAGACCAATGCTTTTTTGATTTTCATATATCCAATCTGCAGTTTTTCCAACATTTTCACCAATAAAATTAATAGCTTTTTGTGATAACTCGGCTTTATAAGCAGGGTCTTGAGTAACGCCAAAAAGTTTTCCAAAAGGTTTGTCAAAGATAGCGGTTGTTTGTTGCCCTATGTTTTGGGCTTGTTCAGGACTTGTGAATGGGCGCACAAAGCCTTGTGTTACATATCCCGCAAGTGGGCCACCAGCCCCAAGTGTAGTGTCTGCCAATGATGCTGTTGAAGCACCGAATTCTTGCAAACCGCCCAAAATCCTGTCTTTAATACCTTTGACAGAAGCAGTTTGTGTTGGCTGCGGCGTTTGTGTTTGCGTGGCAGGAACTGAAGTATTACCTTGAATTAAACCTAAAACCTCATCTTCTTCTTCAGGCTTTTTTTGCCCAACAGAAAGTGTTGCGCCTTTAGATTGATTGGCTGGCGCAGTTGAAGGTTTTCCGCGAATAAGTTCTAAAACATCATCAGCCATTACAAAGTCCCATCTTTAATGAGTTTCTGAATGTTCATGTATTGTTGTTCAATTTTTGTGCGTTCCTCTGAACCGGGTGGAAAGCCAATAATTTGTTCAGCCATTTTTGCACGCAATTCTTTATTTTTAATCAATTTAGGCAAAGACATAATTTCAAATACTTTGCTATCAGAATTGTTATCCCACATTTGGCTAAAACTTGCCATGTTGTTTTCACCAAATCTTCTAGAATATTTATCAGTGGCTATACCTAATTTGTCTTTGCTTTCCATTTCCCCATGAATTTGTACTGCAATTTTTTGCAGAACTTCAGGCGGGTAAACTTCTGAACCTGTTGCCGCTGCTGTCATTTGCTTGCCAGCGTCTGAAGATAAAGCTTCTTTGTTATTTCCAATTAAGGAAATTTGCAATCGTGCAAGTTGTTTGCTTAATGTTTTATATTCGCTGTCATCAAGCAATTTATTCAAGTATTGTTCAATTTGTAAACCTTTACCAGCCTTAGCAATTGTGTTTTCTAACAATCTATCAGTAGTAGCAACAAGCTTTTCAACGCTACCACGAATTGGCGCAATTGAACCACGATTAGCAATAGCATCCCTTAAATATTTGCCGCCCGCTTCTTGTGCTTCTTTTTCGCCTACTTGCAAGTTGAATACAGGTTGACCGGGTTGGCGCACAGGAAATCTTGGCGGTACTGGTTGGCTATGAGGAGGCACATTTGCTGGCGTTTCTGCGGGTAAATTTTGAACCATTGCATTTGGTCTTGGTGCAATCACAGCAGATGGCGCATTTCGCACTGGCGTTGTCGCATTTGCTGAAGGTGCTGGCGCAGATGGTGCATTTGTAACAGGACGAATGGTAATTCTTCCTTGATTGTCTTTACTAGCAATGAAATTGTTGCCTTGCGTATCTTGCACCAATTGTTCGTTGGGCATGAGTTGTTGCTGGCGATATGTGCCTTCAATTGGCTTACCAACTGGTGTTTCAGAAAATGGGTTTGTAGAAGTAACTTGGCTTTCTGTACCGCTGGATATACCAATACCGCTTGGTGTTAATGCTGATGTACGACTTGCTTCATCAAGTCCTGCAATGTGTCTTTCTTTGAAATACTGGCGCAATTGACCGGGGTTGTTGGTGGCAATGTCCACATAAGGTTGCAACAATGCTTTAGCCTCATCAGGCTTAATTTGTAAATCCCTTGCCATGTTCATGCCGTTTTGCATAACCAAATTAATCAAAGCCTCTTTGTTTGCAGCATTAGGATTTTTTTCAGCTTGAATAATTAAAGGGTTATTGATCATTCCAATTTGACTACTTGCAATGTTTTTTAACTTTTGATTCATCAAATTAAGTCTGTCTCTTTCAGCAGTTGATTCTGCTGATGATGCCGTTGCGCCTGCTTGTGTAATTCTTGGTTTAGAAGTTTTTTCAGAAACAGTAGCTTCAGTTTCAGCACGACCAGCTTCTGCTTCTGCACGGCGCAATTCTTGAGGTGTTAATTGTTGCAATCTGCTTAATTCAGCAGCGGATCGCTGAACCGCCAAAGGGTTTAGTTGTTGCGCTTGTTGGTATGACTGTATACCGCCAGCAAGGTTAACCATTTCAGCCAAAGACATTGGCGGTGTTGGTTTTGATTGCGATGCTACTGGTGTGTAAGTTGCCATTTTTTATCCTTATGCCGCAGATACGTTTAACTGTGGCGCTGGTGTTCCATATCCTACTGGCGCTTGCATTCCTGTTTGCATTTGAGGGCGCAACAAGTTAGACAACATATAAGCATTGCCTGCGCCTTGTAAACCGCCACTCATAGCGTTACCAGCAGCAACTTGACCAGCACCAATTGCAGAACCAGCACCAGCAATAGAACTTCCAATGCCAGTTGCGGCTTGTGAAGATGCTTGGCCTGTTTGACCAAGTGACGTTTGACCCAAGCCAGCAATAGATGCTAAGTTGTTGTAAATGTTTGATCGCTGGGTTTGGAAACGGTTAAACACATTTCCATATTCTGTGCTTGCTAAATTCTGACCGTAGTCTGTCAAACCTTGCAAAGCATTACCACCAATCATGCCACCAGCCCTGTTAGCCATGTTAGTGGTTGCCAAATTACCTTGCTGAAGTCTGAAGTTATAGCTTGGGTCAAGTCCCGCTTGGAAATCCTCAGGGCTAAACTGACGGGTTAAATAACCTGTGCCTGTGCCTTGTCCAGTAATTTCACCACCCGGCCCATAGATACCATAAGTACCACTGCCAAGCTGACCAATTTGATTTAATGCGCCATAACCTGTTTGTCTGTAAGGTGCTTGTTGTGCGTTTTGCACATCAAACATTTGTTTTTCTAAGGCAGCGGCTTCCCGCATTGCGTCAGCTTGTGTTTGTGCGCCTTTTTTTGCGGCTTGGCCTGACATATAGCCGCCAACAATTGCCGCGCCCCCAGTAATTAACGCTGCCGTTACAAAACTCATGTTATTCCCCTTTAATTTCTAAAACCTTTAACTTATTGTTAGAGTCAAACAATGAAAGTTCATCAGGCTCAATTAAATCTTTTTCAATTTCATCCAAGTCGGTCTTGTCAGTCTTGTGAAAGGTGATTCCAATTGCATCAGTTACAGCCAAAGTTACCCGCTTTGTGCCGGGTCTGCTTTCAATGATGTCACCCGCATTCAGGTGAACCATCCCCTTTTCAGACCATGCAATTATTTCACCTTTGGCGCATAAAAAATAGTGGTCTTGCTTATGAACCTTACCAACAATCAAAGTTCCTGCTGGGCGGCTTAACTTTCTAGCATACATACCAGCATGAAAATAATGCTCTGTCTGCATGGCATCTGATGCTAGTTGCAAGTCAGCCTGTGGCATCTTTGACATTTCCATTTGCAGTCTTTCAATCTGCTCACGGGTAGGGATACCATCAAGAATTAAATCGTTCATTGGTTGTAGTAGGGAACTTTGTAAGCCACCCCATTTACTGTAACGTTTATGAACCCAACAGGATTAGCTGGCAAAGTACCTGAACCAGCAGTCGCAGTTGTTGCGCTGCTGAAATTAAGCAGATTAATGAAGAACTGTTGCCATGCCCTTGTAGGGCGCTTAGTCTGACCATCCAAAAATTCAGATTGTGGGTAAGGTTGTGATTGTGGATTAGGTAACAATGCCATCAATTTTCCCCTGCTGTTGCTTTAAGGTTGGCAGACACAATAACGCATTTCACAGGATCAGAAACTGTCACTTCAAATATTCGATCTCGCGCCATACCCAAGCGCCGCCAAATAGCACGGTTTAGGTATCTACCAATACGCCCAATAGAAGTCCAATACTCATTTGACCAAGTAGAACCGCCATCATTTGACCAACGCAACATGGCTTGGGGGTTTGCACCAGTGCCTGTCACTAAACCAACTCCGGGCTGAAACTGAATTTGCAATTCATCAAAATATTGCCTCTGAAAATCAGAAACCAAATGCGGCGCACGGCGTAACCGCTTAACATTTTGCCCATCATCTGTGTAAATATTCTTGTCTAAGTGGTAAATCTTGCCGTTAGAGTAATCCCCAACCAAAACATATCCTTGGAAAACAGCCGCACAGTTGCCCCTGCAACGTTCATATTGACCTAGATTGTTGGTATACAACCATTTATGCCACATTCCTGACGCAACGTCATAGCACCAAGTTAACTCAATTGAGGGGAAGCTAATTACATAAACTTCGTGTCCCTCTAATTGATAAGTCCATCCAATAGCATCGCTAATCACTTGATTTGTCAAAGAATTTTCAACTGCGTGAGTGGAAATCCTTGTAGGTACATAGCCATTCATTTGCACAATTTGCGCTGTTCCGCGAATGTTTTGGCTTAAATATGCAAAAGAATTGCCAAGTCGCGCCACGCTAAATGGGGCTGCAATACCGTGCTGGGTTGATGTGCCGGGGATTCTTTGAAATGGAAAAGGGCTTGTTCCCGCATCAATCCACACCTCGCTAGAAACTTCACCCAACAAATAAACCTCACGGTGATCAACAATCAGTGAAACCAAATCATCAGGTGCGCCATCTTTGCTGGCAAAACTCAATGCTGGCGAAATAGGCGACAAAACCGCAGACGCACCAAACTGCTGAGTATCAGGGCGGTTATAAACAAAGTAGTTATCCACAATGTCCACAGAAGTGGCGCTAGTGAATGCCCCATCAGTGCTTGGCAATATTGACCAATTTAGCCCATACAGCGTCCTTGATGTGACTGTTTGGGAATTGTTAACCGTGTATGTTCCAGCCCCACCTGTGCCTGTTCCAAGCGCCGTGATGATGGTTTGTGCGGTTACCGTTGACCCTTGAATGGTTTGACCAACAGTTAATGTTCCGCTGGTTACCGCAGACACTGTTAGGGTTGTCCCTAAAATTGAGCCTGTAACAACTGCGCCCACTGTGGCGCTATTCATCAATGTAGAGGCTACGGTTTGGCTTTGATTAATAGTGTAAGTACCAACCCCGCCAGTTCCAGTACCCAAAGCAGTTATAACAGTTGCTTGAGTTACGCCTACGCCAAACAATGCTTGATTGATGGCAATTGTTCCATTTGTAATTGCTGTGACTGTTAAGGTTGTTCCGCTAATTGAACCAGTAAAAACCGCGCTAGATGGGGTTGAAATGCGCCATGTGTAGCGATTTTGACCGTCCACAATGTACACATTCACACCGTTGTCAGTGATGCCAACAATGCCTGAAGAAGTAGTTAATTGACCGACCATTGTGGTGGTGTAAGTGGAAGTTAAAGCATAGACATAAGGGCCACAGACCGCCACCAAAATGTTGCCGCCACTTAGGGTACGCATTCCCCTTACTTCCTCTTTATTTTGGAAAAGCACCAAAGATGAAAGCCCCGGCGTTGGGTACAGCGCCACCACGCCACGATCGCCCGGCTGCTTTAGCGGATCAATCTCAGGAAACCAATTGATGCACTCTTGGGCATCTTGGTAAATGCTTGGCGCTTCGTAGGATGGGCCGACAAAGCCAAAATCAGCCATTATCTAAAGCCCCCATCCATGATAAATCCAGCGTCTTTTGCTTTACCAACCATCAACGCATCAGGATACCGCGCCACTTGAGGGGGTTGCATATTCATGCGTTTGATAGTCGCCTTGGCTTGTGCGGCATACGCATTGATCATTGTGATTTGGGTTGTGCTTGCCTTGCCATACATTGGCATTAATCGTTCAGCCAAACACCAACGCAAAGCCATGTTGTAGCCTTGTGGCAACGTAATTGCATCAGTTAAAGACCCAAATTCCCTAAAAATGGTGTTAGTGAACAAGTGAAGTTCACCAGATGACGGGTTTGGAAAGACATACAGCGTTCCCAATGTTTCACTAGGCTGGTAATAAACCATCTTTGCCCAAGGGCCGTTCAATTGTTTGATGCCAAGGGATTCATAAGATTGCAAGTCTAAAACCGCCACAGGATAATCTAAATAGCCCCCTGCAACGCTTGAACCGCCTTGCATGGTAGCTACCCTCACAAACGCTGAATCAATCGACAAAGGGCGTTCATAGTAGGCTGAAATTGTGATGCTAGAAACCGTTTGGGACTTGCTGACAGTGTATGTGCCGCCCTCATTTACGTTACCGCCTGCACCTGTGCCAAAGCCCACAATGGTTGTTCCTGCTGTAACACCTGTGCCGCTAATGGTCATGCCAATAGTGATTGCACCATTAATTACGCCATCAACAGGAACGGTTAGGGTTGTTCCTGAAATTGATCCTGTAAAAGATGCACCTACTGACCCACTTGGGCCAAGCGTGTATTGCACAGTGTTTTGAACGGTTTGAAAAATGATTTCGGTCTTATAAAAGACCATCATATTTTCATTTGACCATTGGGCGCACAAGTCATTCAGCATATCTAATGCGTCTTGTGATGCGTCCGCTGTTGGGGATTCGCCAGCCTCCAAAGCCCCAATGTCTTTTAACGATCTGCTAATTATGTCGTATGGAGTTGTCATGGCATTTTCTTAAAAATTTACGCTAAAAATCTGATTTTTCCAAGGAACATCAGTGCTTACAGCGTTTTTTAGGTAGTCCAATTGTTCTTGTAATCGAGATTTTAGGGACTTTGGATCATCTTGCATATACATTTCTGTAAGGCAAGCAATTATGGTGGTTTCCCTAATGTCGGTGTAAGGAATGGTAATCTTTCCAGCAACGTCTGCATGGCCTTGGCTTTGCACTTCATGCGTTTCATCTTTGGCAGTAACCAAATAATGAACGCTAATCAATTCCTCACCAATAGAGGATGTTTGCAAAATTTTCCATTCAAATGATGTCATTTTTTATCCAAGATTCGGTGTTTTCATCCCAACCATATAAATTGCCATCTACTGGAATTGGCACTGGCGCATTCCAAAGACAAGTTTCCTCATTCAATATCCAACTTGGAAATGGCTTTTGTGGAATAAACGCATCACGCACTGAATCATAGGTATAGCCAATGCCAGCATAGTTCTTGCGTAATGGTCTATTTTCAGGATGCCAACCACCGCTTGTGTTGTATGAAGTTTGAACCCATCCATCACCAAATAAGCCTGAGTCAATTACATCTTGATCAGCAACAATTACCTGAGTGACAATTCCATTTTCAATTTTTGCAAAGTGTGACATTTTTTTCCTTAAATTGGAACTAAGGAACTAGATGAATTGAATGTGTGGATGGTATTGCCACCGCTTGATGTAACTGTTCCACCAGTAAATCTTTGCGCCCCAACATAAGAAATAATGACCACGCCCGAACCACCGTTTGCTTGAGTTACCGCAGTTGTAAGCCAATCAGAGCCTCCACCCGCGCCGCCGCCTGTATTATCAGTGCCGTTTGTACCC
>Ga0194060_10004061_pt1 | contig 10202 bp, 9 predicted proteins | sample SepL225m_MetaG_FD_163427 | JGI IMG/M metagenome (GOLD analysis project Ga0194060, IMG submission 163427) | Anoxic zone freshwater microbial communities from boreal shield lake in IISD Experimental Lakes Area, Ontario, Canada - Sep2016-L222-5m | ecosystem: Environmental > Aquatic > Freshwater >... | reverse complement strand
GCTTAACACAGTAAGGAATTACTTCGTCCTGAACGATTCCAGTCAAAGGCGTTGGTGCCCAACCAGTTTTCATGAACTCACCAAACATCTCTGATGGCGCAACGTCATAAACGCGCTTGCTGCCGGTATCCAACGCTTTGTCTGAATTTTCCATATGGTGAGCGTAACTTAATCAAAGATAGAACTTCAATATTCAGAATAGGAAAGAAGTACCAACATCTTCACATTGAACGAATACTTGATTAAGGTGACAGCATGAAACTCTTTGGTCTTTCAGGTAACCGTGATGATTTTAGGAAAATTACAAGCCACCCCCAACAAGCGGTAGGAGCTGAACTTTTCCGTTCTCTTGACGGAGACATGCTAGATCAAAGGGTTTTACGGGTAAGAAATGGAGAAATTGAGCTTGAAATTTTAGTTGATAGAGGTTTTGATATCGGCAGAGTCTCATACCGAGGAATCCCTACACAATGGATTTCTCCTGCTGGTTTTCGTCATGCGCACTCATTTACACCATCAGCAATTGAACCTGATGGGTGGGGCTGGCTGAGATCCTGGCAAGGCGGATTCCTATCAACAATTGGTGTTGATCATGTTGGTGGACCGACTGTGCATGCAAATCGACACCTTCATCCAGCGATTACAGCCGAGAGAAGATTTACCGGTGGGTTTATTTCGCTCTCTCCAACAACCATTGAGATGGTGAATGTTGACTGGAATGCCGGCACAATAGAAATACAAGCTAGCGTTCGGCAGGCCGCTCCTTTTGCTGAGCATCTTGTTATGACACGAAGAATCACGATGAATTTTGGTGAACCTACATTTCACTTATCGGATGTAGTGAGAAACGACGGGTATATCGAAGAACCAATTCAAATCCTTTATCACATTAATCTTGGGTGGCCATTCTTGGCCCCGGGAACCACATTAGAAACATCATGTACGGAAATGCTTTCGTGTATCGACTCAGCAAATGGGGAAGATCCGAGCATAATGCCACCACCTACTGAGCGAGATGTTGAAAGAGTTTGGGATTGGAATGCGTTACCAGGTTTGCAGTGGGCAAAATTAACTAATCCAAATGTTGCGGAAAGGGGTGAAATGTCCATGTCGTTAGAGTGGGACGGTAAGCAACTTCCACATTTCATGCAATGGCGCAATGCATGTGAGGCTATGTATGTTCAGGGGTTAGAACCATCGACAACCGGATTACTAGGCAGAGTTGGAGACAATTCACATGCAGGTCCATCACCTTTAATTGCACCAGGAAAAAACAGAGCTTTTGATTTAGATTTTAGATTCAGTAGCAATTTCTGAAATAAAATTAAGGAGTAATAACTCTTACAGAAGCCTTTTTAAGCGCACTCAACAGGGTATTTGGCGGGGGGGCGTCTGAAACTAAATATGTAGCCTCCCGTAATTCTGCAACCTGAACAAATAAATCCCGCTGAAATTTTGAGGAGTCAGCTAGAACAATTACGCGTGAACAATGACGCATCATGTCACGCAACATAGTCGCTTCTTGCAGATTGCTAATGCTAAAACCTTTTTCAGTCGAGACCGCTCCAACAGAAAAGACACCCCAGTCGGCACGGATATCAAAAACTTCTGCATCCTGAGTATTGTAAAATCCAATACTTCCAATAGTGGCATTTGAGTTGTATGAGAGAGTGCCACCAAAGATATGCAGAGCCCTATAACTTTTTGGTGAAAGATCTCTAGGGACTAATAAGTTATTTGTTGCCACTGTTAAGCCTTGATGATTTTTTAAGTTCTTCGCAAATTCAAGAGTAGTAGTTCCGGCATTAATCATAATTACCGAGTCATTTGGAATTAAGGAAGCAGCCAAAGCTCCGATTTTCTCTTTTGCAGCAGCCTGGATTTTAAATCTTAAATCAATATTTGAATCTGCAGGTATAAAATTATTTCTGACCGCACCCCCATGAGTTTTAATCAGGACTTTTTCGGACTCCAGATCAGTTAGATCGCGGCGAATTGTGTCCAGGGAGACTTCGAATTTGCTCGCAAGTTCAGCGACAGTAGCTTCGCCTGCAGAATTAACAAAAAGACCGATTTGGATTTTGCGAGTTACTGCAAGTCTTGGATTGCCAGCCTCTGGCTTCACTTTTGCAGTCATCTTCTTCTCCATTTCTCAGCTATCTCCTCTAACTAGTCACCTTTGCCAGCCTCACACTATAAAGAATCTAGGGCCATCGCCCTAGGGGGTCCTCCCCAAGCCATTTCCTCCCCAATGACCCTTGACATCCGCTCGGCATTCAGTTACCTTTTCAAAACGGCAAATAAATGCAGAAAACTGTAATATCCTGCATTTTAACTTAAAGGAGGAAAAATGCACAATAGAGGAACTGGGATCCTGAAGTCACGACAGATCGTGATCATGGCCCTAATTGCAACTGCAACCATGGTCTTCGGCTATTCAGCCCCAGCCCGTGCTGCTTCTACCGTAACTATCTCATTTTCACAGTGGTGGGAGCCTGAACTACCAGCAGGTGCTCTCCGCTCAATTATCGATACATTTGAAAAGCAAAATGCTGGCATCAAGGTAAAGCTTGTTAGCGGTCCATATTCAGCGACTAAGGCACAAACAATTGCTGGGGCAGCCACGGGAACAATGTCTGATGTTGTTGGACTAGATGGAGCCTGGGTAAGCGACCTTGCAAAGCAAGGAGCACTTGCAAGTCTTGATACAGCCCTCACCCGAGTTAAGTTCCCAACCAAGCAGCTAGCTGGAAAAATCAAAGTTGGCACAACTACCTACATGATTCCAGTTGTTAACTACATCTACCCATTGTTCACAAACGATGATCTTCTCAAGAAGGCTGGCATTAATTCAGCACCAACAAATCGCACACAATTTGCAGCAGCTGCGAAGGCAGTTTCTGGTTTGGGTGGAAATGTAAGTGGTTGGGTTATCCCATTATCTCAAACAAATCCAAACGGAATCCAAAATGACATTATGTCTCTAGTTTGGGCTTCAGGCGGTTCAATGCTCAAGGCCGGTAAGCCAAATCTCACAGGCAACGCAGAAGTAAAGTCTGTACTTACCTTTGTTAAGGGTATGTGGGATGCAGGTTCAATCACTAAGGGTGCATTTACTTTAGCTGAGCCAGACAAGGTCACTGAATTTACAAATGGCCGTGCAGGAATGATGATTGATTCACTTTCACACATCACTCAAATCAAAACTGCAACACCTGACCTAAACTTCAGCATTCACGCACTTCCAAAGGCTGATGCTTATTCAGGTAAGGGTGGAATTCCATATGCTTCATGGGGTATCGGAATTTCAAAGGACTCAAAGTATCCAGTTCAAGCAGCAAAGCTCTTGGCTTACTTAATGAGCACATCAGTAAATACAAAGTTAGCTGATCTTGGACATGCCTTCCCAGGCAACACATTGTCAGTACCAACATGGGTTTCAACGGACCCAATGTTTAAGACCGCCTTCACTGTTTACCAGAGCGGTTACCCTGCAAATGAGTTCACCGGACTTCCAAAGGCCGAAGACCTAATGCTGCAGTTTGATATTCCATTCCAGAAGTATCTGAGTGGAACATTAACTGCAGATCAAATGCTGGCTGAAGCTCAAAAAGCTTGGCTAGTTAACTTCAAGAAGTAGTTCCAAGGGGCGAGTGGCGCCGTACTGCAATCCTTTTGATAGCAGTACGGCGCTTCACTTCACATTATTTGAAAGGGGATGATTCCAAAATGGCTGTTATCGCACACGTGATGAAGCCACGAAGAAAAATCAGACGTACTCTCGAACCTTTTCTTTATCTTTCACCAACCATTGCTCTGCTACTTATTCTTATGGTTCTACCGGTCGGAATGGTGATTCAGTATTCATTTTTAGATAACGTCATAATGAATGAATTCCCAAAGTTTGTTGGTTTAGAAAACTATTTCACTGTAATCAAAGATCCCACTTTTCAGATTGCTGTTAAAAACACAATCTATTTCACTGCTGGAAGCGTAGCAGCTCACCTTATATTGGGATTATGTTTTGCAATACTTCTCAACTCCCAAGCACTTGGGAAATACACACGATCAATATTTCGCTTAATCTATATATTGCCCTGGATATTCACTGTTGCAATCATTGCCATTCTTTGGAGAATGATTTTAGACCCAGTGGGTGTATTGAACTACTGGCTGATTAAATTAGGATTTATTGAATCTGGCGTTGAGTGGCTAGCTAGTCCAAAGACGGCCCTCATTACCGTGACAGTGATAAATATATGGGCCGGCTATCCCTTTTACATGATGAGCTTGCTGGCTGGAATACAGGGCATCAGTAAAGATCTTTTTGAGGCTGCCACAGTAGATGGTGCATCATGGCGACAATCATTTTTTAATATAACTTTGCCACAACTCAAGCCAATCATTATCAGCATGTCAGTTCTAGACATTATTTGGACTTCCCAGCAATTTGCAATGGTCTGGATGACCACTGGTGGCGGACCGATTACCAGCACACAAATGGTCGGCATTTATACGTATCAGCAATCCTTTGGCAGATATGAGTTTTCATTAGCCTCAACGAGTGCGGTATTGCTATTAATAGTTTCAATCATCCTTTCGACGATTTACGGTCGAATCCAAAGTAGGCAAGATTAAAATGAATAAAAAGTACTCACTTCGAAAGCGCAAAGTGCTCGTAATTCTTGCCTTGGTACCAGGTGCGCTTTTTGCAGGATTTCCTGCCCTGTGGATGTTCTCCAATTCATTTAAGAATAACTCAGAAATATTTGCCTACCCTCCCAAGTTTATATCCAAGAGCTTTTCATTCTCTGCGTACTCAGCCATTTTCAAAGATCCTGAAAAAATTAGATATTTTATTAATAGCTATTCCATCGCAGCAGCAGTCACCATACTGACTCTTCTAGTTTCCATACCTGCGGCATATACATTTAGTAGATTCGATTTCAAATTTAAGGGAATATTAAACGGTGTAATTCTTAGTTTGCAGGCTATTCCACCCATCACTCTGATGATTCCCTACTTTGCCCTCATTGTTAAATTACATATTTATAATAGCTATCAAGGATTAGTTCTAACTTATATGGTGTTTACTCTTCCTTACGCAATAATTATGCTCACCGGTTACTTCAATACTTTGCCTCGAGATTTAGATGAGGCAGTAAAGATTGATGGTGGTAGCGCCATGACCACCCTGTGGAGAGTCTTAGTTCCTATTGCCGTCCCTGGCATAGTAACCGTTGGTATTTATAACTTCATGATTTGTTGGAATGAATTTCTTTTTGCACTTACTTTGACTAAAACAAATGAAATGCGAACAGTTCCAGTTGGAATTCAACTACTAATGGGCCAGCATGCTTATAAGTGGAATGAAATGATGGCAATGAGCGCGTTAGGTTGCTTACCTATTCTTATACTTTTCTTATTTTTCCAAAGATTCTTTGTTGGGGGGTTAACTTCAGGATCTGTAAAAAATTAATTAATCGACTACATTCACTACTAAAGGAGTAAAAATGTTAACCAATGGAAAAGTCTTACTTGATGTTGCCAACAAGCATAATTTTGCGATACCAGCCTTCAATATGAGTGATTATGCAATGCTCAATGGCATATTTGAGATCAGTGAAGAGATGAACGCACCGCTTATTGTTGCGATTCACCCTGATGAACTTCACCATATAGGTTCAGAAGTGATGTCTTCAATTATTGCTAAAGCCCATAAAGCAAGCGTGCCAGTGATTATCCATTACGATCATGGAACTACCTATGAGCATATGATGGAATCGATTCAGACCGGTTTCACCTCTGCCATGATCGATGGTTCATTACTTTCATTTGACGAAAATGTCGATATTACGAAGAGAACAGTAGATGCATTGAAGTTAGTTAACATTTCTGTGGAAGGCGAACTAGGAACAATAGGTGCTAATGATAGTTATGGAGAAGCAGGAGCTGCTGAGATCATCTACACAAAACCTTCTGATGCTCGAATCTTTATTGAGCAAACAGGTGTAGACAGCCTAGCTATAGCTATCGGCACTAGCCATGGACTTTACCCAATTAATGTCAAGCCTAAGTTGCGAATTGATCTGCTGAGAGAAATTAAAGGGGACTTAGGAATACCTTTGGTATTACACGGTGGTTCGAGTAACGCCGAAGAAGAATTGGCAGAGGCCGTAAAATATGGAATCAACAAGATAAATATCTCAAGTGATATAAAAGTTGCCTACCAAGACAAGATGCGTGAAGTATTGGGCAACAAAAAATTACGTGAACCAAATGCCATTCAGCCAGAGTGCATTAAAGCTATGAAGAAAGTAGCACGAGAGAAGATAGAGTTATTTAATGCTGATGGTAAAGCTGATTTGTATTAAATAGCTATGGAAAGCACTAATGCCGATCTCTTAGTACTGGGCCTAGGGGGCACAGTTGACTATGAAATTTCCTGGGATAACCGAATTGTGGAAGAGTTAGTTGACCTCTACGAAATCGGGCTTCAGGATTTAACTAAGAGTGAGGCAATTAGTTCTGAGCGGGAGTTGGTCTGCACAGTCCTTTCATACCTGGCTAACTCTTCAGGAGGTGAAACGCAAGTCACTGACCCCCGGGTAGTTAAGGAATTTAGTGACCGATTCGTAAAACGGATAACTTTGGGTGGGACGGGTGTGCGGGCAGCTCTAGCCATGCAGGGTTTCGGGGTTACTGCAACCCAGCATCTAGTGAGTATTGATGAGAATGTGCGGAGGTTACTTCCCGCAAATTCGAAATACATTTGCAGTGCTGACACTGACTCCTTTGACCCACACCTGATTATTCAATTTAATGAAGCTTCAGTAGTGAAAGTTCAAGACACAATCATTCGAGCAACAAAAGCTGATCGTATAATTCTCACATGTGACCCGCCCAACGAATTGCTTTTGATTAGTAAGGAATTACCAGCTGCTTTGATGAAAGCGCGTTTATTCCTAATCTCTGGGTTTAATTCAATTCACGATGGAGAGGTTTTAGCTCAAAGGCTTGCACAAGTGAAGAAAGATGCAGAGGAAATGCAAGAAGGGGGATTAATCTTTTTTGAAGATGCTGGATATCACCGTCCGGGATTTCGTAACATAGTGATGAAAAGCGTTTCCCAATACTGTTCATTCTTTAGTCTCAATGAGGAGGAACTACAGAACTATTTAGGGAGAAAAATTGATTTTCTCAGTGTGGGTAGCGTGGTCAAAGCATTAACAGAGATAACCACCTTAATACCGGTCCCTATTTTGATAATTCATACTAAAGCTTGGTCGGCAATCCTAGGCTCTGATTTTATGAAATATCAGGAATGTGTTGTATCTGGAATGATAATGGCCACAACACGGTACATCTATGGAGATGCATTTAGTATTGAAAATTTCGAATCTACTAAAATGCTTCCAAGAAATACAGTTAGTTCGACTTTAGCCAAGGTGATAAACCGCGAACTTGGAAATTCTGGAGTATTCATTCCTGCCTACGAGGCGAATTGTTTGACACCAACAACAATTGGCTTAGGAGATAGTTTTGTAGGTGGATTTTTACTCGAACTCTCACGCGATATTCTCTAGAGATTAGTTAAGGAAAAAAGCATGTCTATATCTGCACCAATTCCACAGAAATTGCCATCAAACCAGTTTGATCATTTCTACCTGGGTGGCGAAAGAATTGGGACTTTAAGACAGGGGCCAGGAGGGCCAATGAGGCCTGAAGAATGGATTGGATCTATAACAACGCGTTTCGGAGAAAAATCTCTGGGTTTGTCCAAATTAAAAGACGGTGAATTACTAGTCACAAAAATCCATGAGAATCCAAAGGCCTGGCTCGGCGACGAGCACTTCAAACAGTTCGGAGCTAGTACTGAAATTCTTGTAAAACTCCTAGATCCAAGTCAGCGTTTACCAGTTCATTTTCACCCAAACCGGAGTTTTTCGCGAAAGCATTTAGGACTTACTCATGGTAAGACCGAGGCATGGATAATTTTGGAAGCACCCATAGGCGCACAAGTAGGATTGGGATTTTCTAAGTCTATTTCGAAAATGGAGATCTTTAAACTAGTTCAAGAGAAAAACACGGATGCGTTACTTAATTTACTTAAGAAATTCACAGTTAAAACTGGTGATTCTATTTTAGTCCCGGCGGGCGTACCCCACGCAATTGATGCAGGAATCTTTCTATTAGAGCTACAAGAGCCCACCGATCTCTCCGCCTTGTTGGAATGGAATGATTTTGCTGTCGACGGAGTTAAAGATGGGCACCTAAATCTTGGATTTGATTGTGTATTAGATGCATTAAGATACACACCACTAACTCCCGAAGAGATTAAAAATATTATTATTTCACGAGATGATTTTGGATCAAAAGATGAGGCACTTTTTTCTGAGGCGGCAATGCCATATTTTAGAGCAGACTACCTGTCTGGAGGAGACAGAGTTATTGAATCAGGGTTTTCTATCCTGCTAGTTCTAAATGGTGAAGGGAAAATTCATTTCTTAAACAGTCAGGATATGCCAGTTGTTAAAGGTGATGCAGTTGTAATTCCAGCCAATGCCGGGGAGTGGGCTCTCGAAAAAGCGTCAGGAATTGTGAGTCGCCCTCCTCTTCCAAAATTTGCCAACCTAGCCGAATGACGCTTCTCAATTAATAAAAAAAGTCACATTCACAGAAGGAGATTGGCATTTGAATGAGTGTTCGGCCGAGTTAAATAGAAGGTAAACTTGCATTGCACTCGCAGACGTCGCATAGCCCGTTCGATTGCGCCTCACTGCTAACGAGAGAGAGGAGATCAAACGCATAATGCAAAACTGGAGCAAGAACATTGATTTTAATGAACGTCAATATTTTCAGCCAGAGTCGCTTGTCGAATTGCAAGAATTAGTTCGCACACACCCAAAGATCCGTGCCCGCGGTACAGCCCACTGCTTTAATGACATAGCAGACATAAATAGCGTTGCGATTAACGTAGGTAAGATGCCTAAGGTTATTGAAGTTAATTCTAATTCAAAGTCAGTAAAAGTTTCAGCCGGCCTTACTTATGGCGAGTTAGCACCTGTGCTACATATGCAAGGCTGGGCACTCAATAATCTCGCATCTCTGCCACACATTTCTATTGCAGGATCTGTATCTACTGGAACTCATGGTTCAGGAATGAAGAATCATAATCTTGCCAACCAAGTCATATCTCTCGACATAATTACGGCAAATGGTGAACTCAGACATATTGATCTCACAAATCCTGCATTCAGCGCACTTGTTGTTGGATTAGGTTTAGGAGGAATTGTCTATCAATATGAGCTCAGGATTGAGCCCACCTTTGAAGTGCGGCAAGTTATTTATCCTGAGGTACCTCTCGATATTCTGCAGCACAACTTTAATCAGATCATGGGAAGCGCATACAGCGTCAGCTACTTCACCGATTGGGACAGCGCTCGAGTCGGAAATCTCTGGTGCAAATTCCGAGATGGAGAGGCTATTCCTCAAACTATTGGTGGGAGTGCAAAAGCAAACAAGAAGTTCCACCCAATCCCTTCAGTAGATCCTGTTGCGTGTACAGAACAATTAGGAGTCCCCGGAAATTGGCATGAGCGCTTACCCCACTTCAAACTTGAGTTCACACCAAGTGTTGGAGAAGAGATTCAAACCGAATTTTTTGTTGATCACAAGGATGCTGTTGCGGCGATTGAAGCTATTTCCAAATTAGGTTCTGAAATTTCACCACTCTTATGGATTACAGAATTGCGCACATTTGCGGCAGACCGTCTCTGGCTCAGTGGAGCATTCGAAAGAGATAGCTTAGGAATTCATTTCACGTGGAAGAAGCTTGATGCCATTTATCCCGTCATCGAAAAAATAGAATCAGCGCTTCGACCATTCAACTATCGCCCCCATTGGGGCAAAGTATTCATGGCAGATTCCTCATATTTAAAGAGCGTTTATTCAAAGATGGGCGAGTTTCAAGCATTGGTTCAAGCCCTCGATCCAACTTCTAAATTCGAAAATTCATTTACTCGACGCGTTCTCGCTTGAACTAAGCGGGCCGCACTGGCTTTGGCAGGCGGTAGACTTCCCCTGTACTCGGAGACGTCGCATAGCCCGGTCGAGTGCGCCTCACTGCTAACGAGGTAAGGGGTTAAACCCTTCAGGAGTTCAAATCTCCTCGTCTCCGCCAGAAGAATGATTAAAGGAGT
>Ga0194060_10004060_pt1 | contig 10204 bp, 19 predicted proteins | sample SepL225m_MetaG_FD_163427 | JGI IMG/M metagenome (GOLD analysis project Ga0194060, IMG submission 163427) | Anoxic zone freshwater microbial communities from boreal shield lake in IISD Experimental Lakes Area, Ontario, Canada - Sep2016-L222-5m | ecosystem: Environmental > Aquatic > Freshwater >... | reverse complement strand
GAACGACCAGATCCAGATGAGCAGATTGATAACGAAGTTGATATAGAACAAGCGATGTTTTATGTTGTTGACGATAGGCTAGATGACGTTGAAGAAGATACTATATTAACCAGAGACTCTACATTAGAAGATTTAATGAAAGCGATGGGGAGGGCTTAAATGAGTAAGCATCCATTCCGTAACTATTATGATAGATGCGTAAGTATTGTTGGTCTTTCCGATAGGATAGGAGAATTAGACCCACTTTCAAATGATTATGATGAATTACGTCATAAGTATTTTGAGATTGAAAATTCATTTTATAGGCAATATCTAGCTACTCATGTGCTGCCTCCAATGATTGACAAGATTCTTGTTATTAAGGGAGACAGGTATAAATTTACATGGAAGATGGATAATTCCTACGGACGCTGTGATATTTATTTTGAAAAAGAACGAAGATGCTAAGAATAGACCCAAGGCTTAAATACTTAGATCCTAAATTTATGGATAACAAACTTATTATTGATGATCTTGAGGGAGAGGAACAAGAGATTGTTCGTGTTTGGATTAATGAAGATGAGTATGAAGAAGTTCAGGGTGTAGTAAAATCTCACGTTATTGTTATTTGTCCTAATTGTGAAGGTGTTGGGAGGCATTTGATAACCTCTTTACGGAACATTGCCTTTTCTTCTTATGACGAAGATTACGATCCAGAGTTTATAGAGAACATGTGTCAAGGTCATTATGAACAGCCTTGTGAAGTGTGTAATGGTCAAGGTAGACTAATAACTCTTGCAGAATACGAGAGGGCTTATTAAAATGCTGCGCCAGCTTGAATTACTTTCAAAGGAATTCGATAAGTTTTGGGGCGATTTTTATACTAACCGTAAAAATTTAGATCTAAAATTAATTGACTGGGCCTTTAGTGCCATTCAAGAAAACTTCAAAAAATACGAAACATTAGAACACGTTAATATAAATATAAATTTTTATGGCGAAGATATGTCGGTATCTATTAATGGCTATCCATATGAAAGTCTTCCCGAAGCAGAAGAATTAGATCTTCAAGATGAAATGGAAAGAGTTCTCTGTCACGTTGTCTATCGTATAGAAGAATGTGTATTAGAGGAAACTATAATTACCAGAACTTCTACATTGGCCGATTTACAAAAAGCAATGGCGAGGTATTATGCATAATCAAAAGTTACGAGAAAAAATTTTTAGCGACATTCAAGACTACTGGTTAAGTGTCGAGTATATGGAAAATTTGGATTTAGGCGCTATCTCAAAGATCGTTTTTAAGAAAGAGTTAAATGATGAATTGAGAATGGCAGCTTTCAAATATCTTTCTGAATATTATGAAAACGCAAGAGAAGAAAGCGATATTTGGACCGATGATTTTACAATCCAGAAAAAGACTTATTCATTTAATATTTTTGAATCAAATGGCGAGCTTGTCGTTGTTGCATATCCGGTTATTCCAAATGGTGAAAAATACACTAGAGAAGATACCGATAAGGGAGTTGAGATCTTACGAATAAAAGAGGTAAACGTTGTCAACCTCTGATAATATTTACTATCCATTAGAGAAATATAAACTTACAGAGGCTCAGGAGCAGGAAGTTATTGAGTCAATGTTAGAAACATTGGAAAAATATTATCCTCCACACGACATTGATCATATTGCTGATTCGACAGTGGTAGAAGATCAGGAGGATGCTCTTGTTAATTTGATTGTAGATACTCTGCTATTTTGTAAGCTTAATGGTCATAGCTTTCAGTATCTACACGCAATTGCCGATGCCCAATATCGTAAAATTAGGAACGTAAAATGAAAAAATATCAAAAAGAATCATTAATAGATATTAAGTCTTAGACAGATGGATGGTAAATATGACTTGGGCAGAGTTAGCAGAACTAATCATGAAAATGTCTCCAACAGAAAGAAACTCTCATATTGCAATTCTTATTGGTGATGAAGTTTATTCTGGAGTTGACGCTAATCTATTAATTAATACGAATCTATTAGATCAACTTGATCACGGTCATCCTTATTTGGAGATTAATACCAATGACCCTATTTAGAGTGTGCTGGACCGAGCTTTACGCCTTCGAAGCCGATGTTGCCGCTAATAGCTTAGAAGACGCAATTGAATTGGTTAAAGATGATCCTTCCTTATATGCTAAGGATCAATTTAGTGGTGAATACGTTGACGGAACAATGGAAATCAATTATGGATTTACTAAATTTGTGAATGATGAAGCAACTAAAGAAGGATAACCATGCAAGAACTATTAAGGCATTTTGAACAAGACAAATATCTTTTTGATAAACAGGGGGTGGAAGTAATTCCTCCCTCTGTTGTTATTGTAGACGAACTTGCTGGTGTCGATCTTTGTAAGAAACTTGAAACAATTATTCGGGTTGCTTATAAAAGTGAAGATAAGATTACAGAAAGTTCTTATATTAAAATGTTAAATTTAATTAAAACAAATAAACATTTAAGCACATTCGAACACGTTGCTATTACATTTAAAACAATTACAAATCGTGGAGTTACGCATGAGCTAGTCCGTCATCGTATTGCCTCGTTTACTCAAGAATCTACACGATATGTAAATTACAACAATCACCCAGCCCAGATTATTTATCCAGCTTGGTTATTTAATAAAAATATTGATAATAAACGTTTATGGTATAACTTTGTTTATGATGCAGTAGTAAATTATAAAGACCTAATTGAAGAAGGATTTAAACCGCAGGAAGCCAGAGGGGTGCTTCCTAATGATATTAAAACCGAAATCTATGTAACAATGAATATCCGTGAGTTATTGCATTTCTTTGAATTAAGAACATCACCTGCGGCTCACCCCGATATTCGTGTATTAGCCAATGATTTGCAAGATCAACTTGCAAAGAAGATTCCAATTATATTTGATCGGACTTAAATGTTAACTCATAAGGATATTTTAATAAAGTTAAGAAAATCTTATGGATGGGATTGGCAGAATCTAGAAGAACTAGCACTTGCTATTGGCTATGTGTTTGATCGCAAAAATTCTTCTCACAAAATCTTCAAGCATCCTGGAGACATTAATAACTTAGTGATTCCTTGCAATACAGATCTACGAAGAACTGATTGTTCGATCATTAGACAATTACGTACAGTGTATTTCAATATACACCCAACTCTAGTCCCAATTGTTAATATACCAGAGGAAAGTATGGCTAAGACTCCAAAGGGAGCATGGTTTGATTTTGTCAGGAATACTCGGCACAATGCCGGGCTGAAGCAAAGAGAAGTAGCAAAAGCTCTTGATATCCCCGACAATACTTTTAGTAGAATTGAATTAGGTTTCAGACACTTTTACGAAGATGAATTTTACCGATGGGCAAAATTCTTTAAGTTAGAAAATCCTTCTGAATATATTGAATATATCGAACTTAACCAAAATCTCAATAAGCGTAGTGCCAAGGAAAAGAGTGAGGAAATGATTCCAAGAGAAGCAAAAACGATTAGTGTTTCTAAGCCTGTTAAGGTTTTAAATCCTGAAGAGATTATTGAAAGTATTAAGATGAAGCTTGAGCGTCTTGAAGAGTTGCAAATTATTCTTAAGGACATAGACAAGCTTCAGGAAGAGTATGAAACCTTGCTTGAAGAATTAAGTCGTGCAGGAACGCTTTGATGCTATACGTTCACGATTCTGCGAAAGAAAAGTTAACGAAAGCTTTGAAGTTTGCCCATCGGGTTGATAAGGAACATGAACTACTTCGCCATCTTTATCGTATGGGGCAAGGTTGGAACGAGAAACCATATCTCTGTTTCTTGTATAACGACTTTGCCCCACACTCGTTTACCTTCAGCTGTTATGCCTTAGAAGATTGCATGATTTATGAAGATTCAGAAGGAATGAGTATTGCGGTTAAGAACAATACTAACCCCTGGATGAATGGTGGGCTGATTTATCATGGACCTTTAGAAGATGGTAGTCATCCTGAAACTTTCAGCACTCAGTTAACCCCGCATGATGGTTGGAGCATTCACACTTAATACTTGCTTTCATTCGTAACTTGTGTTACAATAGAGGGACTATGACAGATCTAACAGACCAAGCTCTACAAAGAGAAGCTGAAGGAATTAAAAAAGCTGAAGATGGTCGTAATGAGACTATCTCAGAATTAATGCTAATTAGATTCAAGTATATCCAGCCGCATTTGAATACTTTTCGTATGGATTTTGATAAAACCGAAATATGCGTGGATAGAAAAGAATCAGCATATTTCTATACTCCTGGCTATTTAGAAATAGAAGGAGTTACCTTATCTTATATTTTAAAAATGACAGCACAGGAAATCACCTTTGCTTTTGACATTTGGTTAGAAGGAACGCTTACTAAATATCGGTTTTCTGAAACGAGTAATTTAGCTGAGTATACAACTTTCCTTTCTAATATGCTGTTATCAATAACACGTTGCGTAAATAAATTAAAAAAAGAACAGCTTGAAAAAATTGAAAAGTTAGCTACTGATTCTCGTTGCGATTATCATTACTTCTTAAATGACTTGCAAAAGAATGTTTGGATTGACAAGGTTACAAAAGCTACATTTTATAAGAAATATTCGTGGCTTGCTCAAGTCCAACAGCTTAAGAAAACTTTAGCAATTGCCCAGCGGGAATACTCTCAGATTCATATAAAACAATTTAATGAAGAATATGAAAAGCTGTTTGCTCAATGGAAAAAAGATTTTGATATTTGGGTATATGCTTTTGAACAGCAGAATTACACTCCTGTTGATTTATATCGTTTAACCTATTTCCCAAAGGACGTTACTTTAAGTACCATTCATATTGAAGACGATGAGTTAGCTTTTGATTATAGCGAACTGTATCTTCATTGTGATGTTACTTCTGATGAACCTGATGAAGTTGGTTATTATACACGATTTAAAGATGGCATCAAAATCAAAATTCTTGGACAATTAGTTAGCGTTACTAAGCAGACTTTAACAAAGCCTACCTCTGCACATTGTCACTCGCTTAGGCTTCCTGGCGATCTGCCTGGATATGGATATAAAACCTATATTTATGTTAATCCAAAAGATCGAGAGAAGATTGAAGAAAAGCTTAATAATACAGAACGGCCCTCTATTCTTACGAGAGAGGAATTTATGATATCAAAAGGATGTGTGAAGAATGGAAACGACTGGGTCTTTAACTCGTAAAGAAGTTAGCCCTGAGATTGAAGAAAAAGTCTTACGGTTCGCTAAGGACCGTGAGACTTTTACGGTCAAAGATGTATTTGAAGCATATCCAAATAATCAAGAGTATTTATTAAGATATGCAATTCTGAATTTAAGGATTGATGGAAAAATCTTTATGTTTGGAAACAAACGTGGAGCTTATTATTCGGTTAGTCCGGTTGAGCAAGCTGCCGTAGTTGAAGAAGAAAAAAAAGAGGGATTAACTTGGCATGAGCTTGTTTTAAGAGAAGCCAATAAATTCCAGGGGAAGTGGTTCAAGCGAACTGACTTAAATCTTAAAGATTATTCTGTTCCGCAGATCATTGCTACTCTTAAAGAACTTATCGAGTTAGGTAAGATCGACAAGCGGGGCGAACTTCGATGGACAGAATATTATCTTACAGATGAAGTTCGTAAAACTATTGAGGAACCTAGAACTAGGATTAATAGAGAACAGATTCTTAATTACATTAAGAAAATGAAGATCGTAACAATCCCAATGATCGTGGATGCTCTTGAGATTCCTAGAGTGCAAATTGTTCCTATTATAGAAGCATTAGAGCAATCGGGAGAAGTTAGGCACGAAGGTTCTGGTAGAGGTTCAAAGTATCTTTATAAAGATGTAAAAGAAGGTGACATTGAGAAACTTACCGAAGAACTTAATGCTGAACGGAAAGTTAGTCAAAGAGTAGATGAGCTTTCTGACTTTTTATTTTCGGATGAAGTAGTCACAATTGGTATTGGGCATAAGGATGGGAATAGTCTTCATATGAACTTCTTTTCTAATGGAGAAACAATCAAAACTTTTGAATTCCCTGATCTTAATGAGTTGATTAAAAAGCTTCATGATATAACGGTGTTACGTGGATAGTCTAAAAGATCTAACTTCTTATTTGAAGACACGATCTGATGGAGCTTCTTTTAGTGAATTACGAAATGTGTTCAATGATGAAGGCGAATTAAAGTCATTTATCAAGATTGGGTTAGAAAATGGCGTAATCCAAAAAGAAGGTGAGAAGCGTGGAACTCGTTATTTTGTAGGTAAGATTACAAAGAAACCTGTGAATGATGAGAATGACTTTGAGCAAGCTACATCAGATATCCAAGTCTTTCTTAAATCTGATAAGCCATGCATCGGTCAACCATATTTTGTAACAGTTACTCCATTTGGAGAAAGTGACAAGAATTTAAAGAAGTTTTTAGAATCTGGCGTTGTTATCAGGCAGACGCTTATTGGATATAATAAGGAACTGCAAAAGAATGAAATCATTCTCGAAGAAAACAGATTCAGATATAACCAAGTTTCATTTTGCCAAAGAGGGCGTAATTTTATTGTTACAAAATATTATGCTGGCTATTCTAAGCCAAATGAACTTGAAGAGTTTAGTGAATATGAGGAACTTCGTGAATTCATTCGCATCAATCTATCATAGGAACAAGTATGCGTCTTCGCAATCTATTAGATTATCTTGACTCTCGCACTACGAATGGTGCTAGTTTCGATGAGCTAAAGAATAAGTTTGACGATGTTGAGTCGGAAGATATTCAACGTCTAGTTAAGAGTGCCTTAGACCTTTCAGAGATTAAGAAGGATGGGCAGGGAAGGGGTGTTCGTTATTATGGGATTAATTTTGACATTGTACGCATTAAAAATGAAGCCGCTAGACCCCTGACAAATGAGGGGAACAAGGTTGATGGAGCCATCGACATTAGCAAGTGTTCCAATACAAAGGAAAAAATTCAAACAGTTTTAGCTTCTACACATTGTTTAGCTCATCCTGTTAGATTCAGCTATCGTGAGAAGATTGCTTTTTCGGAAAATGGGAAAGAATTACATGACTTTATCTTAACTGGTGTTAAGGATATTGATATTGGAATTTATTACGATTTAAAGAAAAAGTCAAATTCAGTTTATCTACAAAGAGAAAAGAAATCTTATAATAGTTTATGGATTGGGAACATTGAAGGTACATGGGTTATTAAAAAGTTTTTTAATGGTATGAATAATAGCCCCGAAATTAAAGAATTTGAAAATTTTAGCGAGTTAGAAAAATGCGTAAGAACGTTACTGACAACAAAGTAATCGGTTTTTATGATGAGTGGGGCCATGCTTATTGTCTTAAGCATGGCTCTACTCACAATGATTGTATTCGCAACGAGCCCGATACTTGGGAAAGATGCGAAGTCTGTGGGATAGAAATTATCGGAGAAAATAGTGATCCTAAAGAGATTGCATGAAATAAAATTTATTCAAACTAAGAAAGATAAAGCAAGCACGATAGATTTCTTAGTTTCTTTTGGTAATATTTATAAGAAATTATTTACTATTATCTTTGATAAAGATGTTAGATTTTTTGTAGATACTGACAAGATAGTGATAGATAAGGTTAAATCTTTCTGCGAAAAAACAGATGAAGAACTTGACTCTGAACTGCTTGATCTATTAAGTAAATTAGCTTCTGGCGACCTCAGAGGTCATGAAGGAATTTCTAAATCTTCAGATTTTGTCAATCAATTAGATAGCAATGACGAAATCGAAATGTTTAAAAATATTCTTGATAATAAGCTACGGCTAGGTATTGGAGCAACTGATGTTAATAAGCTTTGTACAAGTTTGTCAGTTGATCAGTTTCAAGTAATGTTTGCACAACAATATAAGAAAGTTAAAAACATTGATTGGAAGAAAGAATATTATATTCAGCCGAAAATTGATGGTATGCGTTGCATTGGAATCAAAGAAGGTCTGAAAGGTATTAAATTTTATAGTCGTACTGGCAAGGCAATTACATCGTTACAACATCTTGAAAAAGCAATCAATGATAGATGCTGGAATAAAGAGTTTGTAATGGATGGCGAAATCGAATCGGGTGCTTCATTAGAAGAAACTGGGGCAATTAGACGTAAAGATGAACAGGCTGAAGATGCGGTTTACACATTATTTGGTGTATACAATTATGAACAATGGGAAAGTAAAAGGCATGTCGAACCATATATCACAACCTACGCAATTACCCACGATTTCATAGAAGATTATGGGGTCGAAGGGATTAGAATAATCCCAACATATGTTATTAAGTATGCTGAGAGTGAAGAAAAATTTCATGCTTTAGTAACCGAATATTATCAAGAATTCTTGGAACAAGGCTATGAAGGAGCAGTATTAAAAACTGCCAATCATGTTTATCAGCCTTCTACCGGGAGTAGACGATCTGCTGATTGGATCAAGATTAAGCCCGAAGAAACTACGGAAGGTATTATCGTAGATATTCTTGAAGGCAATGGCGATCATCAAGGATTGGTTGGTAAGTTCATTGTGAAGTGGGTTGATGTTGAGTTTGAAGTTGCCCCTGGAAACCTGAATCATGAATCACGTAAGCGAATTTGGGAGAATAAGGAATCGTATATTGGATATGAAGTAGAATTCAAATATCAGGTTCTTAGTATCTATGGAGTGCCTAGACACGCTTCGGCCATTAAAATAAGGAATAAATAATGTTATATGCTATTCGCTGGAAAGAGACTAAGGAATATTTTGTAGATACATATTCGGAAGAAGTAGTTTTGAATTATAATAAAGAATGGTTTGATGATGCGCTTAAGCATCGTTGGCCTGAAGTAAATCCTAGTGAAACTGAAATTGTCGAATGGATTCCCAAAGACAACTTCTATTTTGTAAATGAATATTTTGATATCCATCATGGCTGTGCGCTTGTTCGTATGGTAGATGTTACGGAACACAAAACAATTGAGAACGAACAAGGTTATTCTGATTATGCTAAGAACGAATTTGAAGAATACCTTTGGGGGACTGTAAGAAAACCTCAAGTTAATCTAATCTCTGGTTCTGCATCATACGGTTATTCAACACGTACAGAAGAAGGCTATTACTCACAAATCACTTATATCCGTGAAGGGCTAGATGAGCAGAAACAGCCTATTTGGTTAATAGATATTTCAACGGATTCCAGAGATTGTGATGGTAGAATGGAGCATCATTACTTTATGAAATCCAAGGGTGGTTTGAAAGATTTAAAGCAAGCCGCACAAGAATATGTTGTTAATGGCTATGGCTATCTGAAATTAAGTCAAGCCGAAATCGAAACTCATATACTTGATTATATGAATGAACATAGTCAAGAACAATATGAATCTAAAACACAGCCTAGCAATCACGATAAGCCATATCAGCGTGATTACTCTGCGGAAGCGATGGGATACTAATGGAAGCTAAAGAGTTTTTCCGAAAACTTTATAGTGGTCAGCGTAATTTTATGACTCCAAAGATTAAGGGATATGGAAAACTTAATAGAAGGTTTGCTTATGAGTTCTCTTATGGAAGTGGCATGACAGGCAATACTATTTATGGCGTTACTGTTCTTGGGGTTAGTAGCAAGGGAGAAATTTTTAAATGCCCTAAGCTTAGTCAATGTTGTCATAATCTTAATGACGCAAAACGATATATACAACGCTTAAAGTATAAACTGTCTAAGAAGGAGTATAAGTGAGGATTAGTGATGCAAAAAAATCCCCGTTATATTCTTTAATGAACGATCCTTCTGTATTCGCTAGAGGGACAGATACTATCGTCTTTAGTTGTTGGCAAAATAACCGTCTTTCGTTATTCCTCTTTTCAAGAGATCCTAGTAAATATGAGTATTATTTATTTGCTCGTATTAACAGATTCAAATATGTTCCCAAAATTCATTCGCTCTTTCATGATGCGATTAATAACATTTATGTAGTTGAAAGGGAATGCTGTAATCCAATTGTCCAAGATCGAAAGCTTACTCGTATGGAGAAGATTAGGTTTGAAGTGAAGCATTCACAAGCTGACGACCCTGTGACTGAAGAAATTTTAAAGTTCTATTATGCTAACGATAATAGTTATAATCATGAGTTTGATTTTGGGACTCATTGGTTAATGCAAGATGATCATGGGAAATTAGTTGTAACTGATGCGTATACGGATAAGCTATGATT
>Ga0194060_10004059_pt1 | contig 10205 bp, 8 predicted proteins | sample SepL225m_MetaG_FD_163427 | JGI IMG/M metagenome (GOLD analysis project Ga0194060, IMG submission 163427) | Anoxic zone freshwater microbial communities from boreal shield lake in IISD Experimental Lakes Area, Ontario, Canada - Sep2016-L222-5m | ecosystem: Environmental > Aquatic > Freshwater >... | reverse complement strand
GGCCATCCGCAATCCCGAAGACGTACTCATTTGCGAGGGAATTCAGTTCTGGGATGCGCAGTATCAGGTGCTGACCGTTTTCTGCACCACCTGCACGACGAAACTGCTCCAGAAGGCGCAGCGTCCGCCGCCACCGCCTCCGTCTGCTGTCATTTGATACCACGTAGGACAATGGAACACGGAGCGAACTGATGACACGAACGCGCCGTCTCACCGCAGAGGAAGCAGCCGAACGTCTAGGTCTCCGCATAAGCCGGGTCACGGAGTTGGCGCGGAACGGTGATCTGGGCCGAAAGGTAGCGGGCCGTTGGATGTTTTCGGAGGCGGAGGTGCGGCGAGTCATGCGCGAACGCGAGGATCGGGCGACGGCGATCACCCAGCGTAAGCGCATGGAGCGAGATCATCGTCGACTTCAGGGTTTGCCGCCGAAACGACCGAAGCCACGGCAACGGACACGCGCCACCGACGCACCACCACGATCCCGTCGACCGCGTGGGGTGAGCCGTGAGGACATGGGGGTGTCGTTTCTGCTCGATAACATTCTCGCGCAAGAGCGAGCGGTTGAAGTACAGTACCGCCTGCCCTTTCGTGCCCCCCACCACACCGAGATGGTTCTTCACACCTGCACGCGATGTACTCAACCGCTGCTCTTGTTGATTTTCGGCGACCACGCCACCGACACGGAGGGATTGCTCGCCTACGGTCGGTTGATGGATGTCGCCATTCGACAGCATGGGGTACCCGCCTATGTCGTGAGCCAACCTGTGGGCACGGGCGACGATGCTCAGTCACTCTTATGCCGCGTCTGGCCCGATACGGGCGAGGTCATCACGATGACCCCAAACCACTGGGAAGCGTTCGTGCTGGCGTTGAGCCAATCGCATGGATGTGCGGGCGCGGCACCTCGTTGAGCGCTACGAGCAGGGAGTCGCGCCATACGAGTACATGGCAGATCTGACAGACGTACTTGCCACGAGTGCGTCCCCGTGCCTCAGCGACGGTACATACGTCTGTCAGATCGGTCACCGCACGACGATGGCTCACCACCCTGGTGGTACGCCCCAGCGATGGCAGATCCGCCGTTCCGATCGACCGCCACCGTGCCCGAGCAATCCATCGATGAATGACCATCGTCTATTCATGCTATGCTGAACGTATGCGCGTAACGTAATACGGAGCGACCGGCGCACCGCACCATGCGGTACATGGTGAGAGGATTCTCTCAATGCCGACCCGAATAAACCTGACTGTGGATCTCCAACGGGGTGTGGTTCCCATCTCCAAGGCGGCCTCATCGCTGGCCGCGCTGATCATGCGCGCCCGTTCGACCGGCCAGCCGGTTATTGTGACCCAGAAGGGATACCCTGTTGGGGTACTGCTCTCCATCGATCTGTTCAGTACTCTCAAAGACCTCGCCGATACGACGGGCGAGCCCTTCGTGCTTCCTCCCTCAACGGCCAGCGATGCAATCGAAGACGAACGGCCCGAGGAGTCTGCGATAAACGACGACTGAAGATGGTGTCGCCCCCGCAGCGCCACACCCCTCTCGCGCCGCCGCACGGTCGCGAAGGCCGATGCGGTCGCCTCATCATCGGCACCCCGGCGACTGCCATGTCGTATGCTATCGGTGCCAGAAACTGTCATGTTCTGTCGCCCAATGATACACACATGGGAACTGCCCCATGGTGGTGTGTCATCAGGTTCAATGACGCAGATAGAAAGGAAGGAGATGCCGTGACGACGACCGATGGCCGCTCACAGATCCGCCGGGGCAGGCGGAAGATGCTTCTCCCCACCCAGGCACTGATTCTTCGCTTTCGCATTGAGCTTGAGGAGAGCAACCCGCTGATCTGGCGGGAGATCGAGGTGTCAGGCGATGTCACCTTCTGGGATCTTCACGTCGCTATTCAAGACGCAATGGGCTGGCTCGATTATCACCTTCACCGGTTCACCATCCCACACCCGCGCACGAAACAGGCGCGCATCTTCGGCATCCACAACCTGAACCAAGACTGCGACGACCCGCCGAGCTGTGCGCACCAAGTCGCAACAATGTTTACCCTGCGCAATGACACCGCACGCTATGAGTACGACTTCGGTGACAACTGGCAACACACCGTGCGGCTAGTCGATGTGCTGCGCCGCGACTTCACGCGCAGCTACCCGCGCTGCACGGGCGGTGCGCGGGCCTGTCCGCCGGAGGACTGCGGTGGACGGCATCGCTTAAGCGAGATCCTCGCGGACATCGCGGCCGGTACCCTCGATGATGACATCCGCACGTGGCTGCCATCGGGCTACGATCCTGCCCACTTCGACCCGATCGCGGTGCGCTTTAGCGACCCGGCGCGCCGACTGGCCTATAGCTGGTACGGCAACCCCGAGGCGGGTGATAGGCCGTTTGAGGATGGAGATCCCCGTTGGCGATAGGTCATGTCGTCGTCACTGTCCACTAAGCGGCAGAGTCATGAGGCCGTTCATGGCGTTCGCGAACACCGCGAACGCCGTGCGAACACCCCGCGAACGGGGTCTATGTGAAACATAGGGGCTGATATGTGACACATAGCATTCAGATTAACACAATGATGGTCGCGACTCTCCGTTGAGATTCTTATAAATAACAGCCTATATAAGCTACTGTACTGAGAAATAGTGTACACACGGGTAACTTTATTGATGATGCCATGCGGGCTTATCTCCGCGTTCCAGATGGCACTACCGACCGCTGCGCCGACGACGCACTTCGGACGCATGGGGCACGCCGTCCTCCGCGCCGTACTCCTGACCCTGCTCTTTCTCCCCGTGGTGGGGCTACGCCGCACCTGGGATCTCCGCAGCTACACCGGTGATACGCTGGCCTTGCTCATCGGACGCGGCTGGGCCTATGGCTACCGGCACGTCGAACACTTTCTGGCTCACCCGCGACCTGACGGCCCTCTGCGAGCGCGTACACGCCCATGCCCCACACCTCCCGGACGGCCGGCAGTTGGTGCTGTCCGTGGGCATCCCGGTGGCACGTAATTCAGTTCTGCATTCCCGTTGCTGAGGCGCGAGACCCTGCCGTCCTGCGCCGCTACATCCGCGAGGGTTCGGTCTTCCGTGAGAATGCTGCGGCTGCGATCGGCTTGTAATCGAGGTTACGCAGAGGGCCAGGACGGTTATGTAGCGTCCTGGCCCTCTACGCATGCTTATGAACACTACCGCGCATTCTCGATCCCTAGATCTGGAATCGGGTGTCTGGAGTGGGCGTTTCCTCGGCGCTAGCCGCCTCCCTCGGGCTACCGTCCACCTCGACGCCCTGATGCTCGTTGCGCAACCCGTGGATCCCAGGTGCCCAAACGAATGGCACATTTTTTCATCCGCGTCGTTCCTTTTTGACCTGCACCCCAAAGCGGGCAAGATCCTCGAAAAAGCGAACCGGCTCAACCAGCGTGGCCTGCCGCCATAAACCGGGTTTCGGAAGGCTGCCATCCAGATATTGCAGCAGGCAGGCGACGGCCGGTGCGGCGGTGAAAAGATACGAATCCTCGTGGAAAATAGTCATCACCAGCGAGCCTCCTGCACCTTGTGCCTTCATGTGCACGACCGCTCCGTAGGGCGGCCGGGTCGTATGCTTCAGCCCCCATTCCACCAGGCGGGCGATCAACCTGCGGGAACGATGTGGAGCAATGGTAAGCAGAATGAACGCCAGCGGGACGATCAGATAATCGACCACGCCGCCAAAACCGGCAGAGTAGTAGCCCGTTTCTTTGAGCGAAGGGATGCATTCCGGCAAGGCTCGGAACTCCTCCATAAACATCGGCATGCAGTATTTGCGGCCAAAGGGTTCGCCGAAGTCAACTTCCCGCATTTCGCTCATGTTGCCGGGCTCCCACCTCCCGTTTTTCAAAACCAGCGGATTGAGACTCTGTAACTCATCCACAAATTCGGCGGCAGTTGATCTAGAAAATTCACGTTCTTTCCAGTTGACCTGAAAAACTGTGGCGACCGGTGCCGATTCCAGCTCCGAGATTTGGGTGGCGGCGTAACGGACCATTGCAGCTGGGATCCCAGGACGGTAACCGCCATCGGTGATAAAACATCGCCCGGAACTGAGAATCTGTTCATGCAGGGCTTCCAGCGCCTGACGCTTCGTCGTGGTCGAGATTTGGACATCAAAATAGTCGATGCCAGCGTCGAGGGCGGCTTGGGCGACAATTGAGGTAAATTCAATGGTGCTTGACGCAACGACGACCAGTTCGACCTGCCTGAACGCCGCCACGAGCGACTGATGACTGGCGGCGTTGACCTGTACGCCACTGACACAACCCGTCTGGAATTCAGCGTTGAGCTGCTCCGCTGCACGTTGGGCTCGCGTGCCGTTGCGACCCGCCAGGATAATCCCAACCCTTGTTTGACTGACCAGCAGGCGGGCGATTGCCAAGCCGGCATTGCCGTAACCGCCGAGGATGAGCATAGCGCTACGCTTCATGGTGAAATCCTTCTGCGCGTGATACGTTGCGCTCGGGGATTGGCAATTGTTTTCCCCAGAGCAACAAAGCAATCACAACGATCATCGGAATCCAGCCGGCGAGGCCGAGGGGCGACCCAGCCAGAGCGGTATCAAAACCAGGTGTCAGGAGTAAGAAGCCCAGGCCGGCAACGGCATTGAATGCACCATGCCCGAGCGCAGCCGCCCAAGGGCTGCGAGTCTGTACGGTCAGCCAGGACAGGATGACCCCCAGCAACATACAGCCAATGGTCATAATCAGCATGCCCACATAGGGGTGCTGCGGGAAATTGTAGCCGTGCAGCAAGGTGCTGGGAGCATGCCAGAGGCCCCAAATCGCGCCGCTAAGCAGCATGGCTCTCCACTGACCCAGGGGCATGAGCCTGGGCAGCAGGAAACCGCGCCAGCCCAATTCTTCACCCAGCGCAAAAAGCATGTTGATGAAAGGGGCGAAGGTCAGCGCCGATGCGACCTGTGCCAGGACTACGATTTCAACCGCAGGCACAGTGGTACCCGCAGGAGCGTTGGCTAAGGTTTCGCGCATAAAGGTAAAGTTGGGGTCACGCGTTCCCGTCCCGAGCAGGATACTGGCGCCGATGCCGGCGATTGTTATCAGCGCAGGCAGAAACCAGGCTGCCAGGTAAAACCGCTTGGGGCCAAGCGTATTCAGGCGCAGGGTTTGGATGACGGGTTGTTTCTCCACCAGGCGAATGGCTACGATTGCGGCAATCCCCGGCGCCCACATGGCGGCCATAAAACAGACCTGCATGGCAGCCAGATACAGGTTTGGTGAGGAGTCGTTCTTGAAGGCCAACGGCAGGCTGAACAACGCCCAGGCCAGGCCGAAGGAGATAAGCAAGAAGGTGCGTAGCGATGTGCGGTTCATCTGTCTTCCCCAGTGTCAGCTCAACCGATACCCATGTGCATTAGATCTGAGGGCTCGGTTCGGCCAACACCTGCTCGACCGGCCGACGTGGCGAGCGGGGCATTGTGTCGGCATAGCCCATGCGAACCACAAGTTGCGGCGTCGCGGTGCCCAGACCGCACGCCTGCTGGAACTGTGCGCGCAGCGCGGCGACTTCGACCGGCTGGTTCAGGAACGCCGACTTGATGTTCAGCGCCGTGGTTGTGAGCGCCAGGCGATCATACACCTGGCCGGTGCGCACCCATGCCACCTTGTCATCCGTCGCCGACGCGATCAGCGCCACGGCCGGCGCGCTGCGTAGCTTTGCGGCATCGGCGTCGGCCTGCTGCTGCGGCTGCGTCCCTGCCACAACGCGCTGCCCGATCCAGCGCGGCACCTCGGGATTGCCTGCGCAGCGGGTGTAGAGCCCGTCGAGCGTCGCCAGGGCCTCGCGCTTGTTGAACCGTAGCCAGGTGATCAGCTCATCGACGAAGGCCGTGTCGGCATACTGCCGCAGGTTGCCAAGCGTGACATACTCCCGCACCATCTCCCGCTCCGCAGCGCCGGTTCGCACCTGGAGAGTGACACCCGGCTCCCGAGGCATTCCCTGGATCCGATCCAGGTCGGCCACGGGAATGGGTTGCCCGTTATAGGGCGCGCGCGTGTTCTGACGCAACGGGATCGCCGCGAACAGCGGGCTGGCCTGCGCGCCCCCCGGCAGCAGGCGAACGGTGATCGCGTCGGTGGCCTCCGGGTAGGTAACCTCCGGCGCATACCCCATTGCCCGCGCCGCCACCAGCAGGTTCTCGAGCGCGCAGCCGAGGCTGATCCAGAGCTCGCGGTCGTGGGGGTCGACAACTGGCAACCGGCGTGCCGCGTCGGGCAGGATCGTGATCGCGTCAGGAGTGATGGCGAAGCGCCAGGGCTGAGTGTTGTGCCCATTGGCCGCCAGCGTCGCGGCGCGGACGAGATCACGCATGCGAGCCTGGCCGGTGGCTCCCACGGCAATGGTCTGCCGCGACAAGGCGACGTCCTGATCGTAGTTGAGCCACGGCGTGGTCTCGTAGAACACAGCGCCGCCGACCGCAGTTGCACCTCCAGCGGCAAGAAGCTTCAGGAAGCTGCGGCGGCTCAGACGCGCGCGAGAGGGGGTTGTGTTCATGGTGATGATCCTTAATAGCCAAACAGAAAGCGGATACCGTCACGTCACGGCACCGTCGGTAGACTCGGGAGCGGCAGGCTGCACGCTGATCAGCGTAACCCCGATATCGCGCAGCCGGCTGATCATGCCATACAGGGCTGATTGGTCAGGCACCGGGCCAGTCAACAGGGTGACCGGGTGCTGATCCGGGGCGAAGGTGTGGGTGATGGTGAAGCCATCGAAGGCGGCTTCCCAGCGCCGATCCAGATGCCCCGTGAGTTGGAAGGTGTAGCTCGTCATCGCCGTGCCTGTGGAACTGAGCCTCGCCTCAGCGGCCCGCAACGTCGTATGCGACGTGGACTACCTCGAAGCGGGCGTAGGTGAACTCGCCGCCCGGCAACTGCCAGCGGGCCTCGGCATCCGGCATCGTGTGCCCGTTCACGCTGCGCCAGCCGCTCACCGGCGTTGACCAGCGAATCTGCTCGTAGGTTGTGCCGTCCAGGGTGCGCGCGCGGTCGTCGGAGACGAAGTTGGTCAGCGCGCCGTTCTCCGCGAAGGTCAGCACCGCCGCAATCGTGTTGCCCTGGTTCGTGAAGGTTGCCCGCACCGTCTGCGGGTCGATCTCCTCCCAGACGATAGCCGGGTCGATCAGCGTCGCCGGGGCCAGCAGTACCATGTCGTTGAAGAGCGTGACCGTCTCGCTGCGGTTCATCTCTGGCCCGTGGGCGTTGACCACGCGCACCAGGGAGGCGACGCGCACCACGAAGGTGGCGCTGGGGCCGCTGTAGCGGTGGTACGCGGTGGTGGGCAGGCCGAACATGGGCGCATCGACGATGAACAGCCGCTCGGCTGGCGCGACCACGCTCTGCTGGTCAGCCTCGATTGGCATCCAGGCGTCGTTCGGGCCGCTGCGCAGGGCGCCGTGGAAGTGGAGCCGGTAGTTGACAATCCTGGGCTGCCCAATGACCCCGGCGAAGTGCAGGTATCGCTGCACGCTCGGCGGCAGATGGGTGAGGTCTGCCTCAGTCACCGGGGCGGCTTGTGCGGGTGCTGCGGCCAGAGCGGTCGCGGCATCACGCTCATACTGTGCCCGGTAGCTCCACGGGGCGTACCCCAGGCCAGCGATCACGGCGGGAACCAGCACGATCAGATTGGCAAGGGTGCCGAACTTTGCATCACTCCAGGCGGCGACGATGACCAGTTGCGAGATCAGGATCGCCCCGAGGGCCGGCGCCCACCACCAATTGGGCGCGGCGACCAGGAGGATGGCGCTTAGCAAGAATAGCAGCGCGGCGGCGAGCCAGATCAGCCCGAGGGGCTGGGCGATTGGCACGCGGAGTTGCTCGAACGACGCGAGGTTGAAGGCTTTAGCAAAGCCCATCAGGTGGATCAGGCCGTGAACCGCGACAATGACGATGAGCAGGTATTTCATGGCGCCTCCAGCGGTGATAGTGGCGTGTCGTCACCTAAAGGATAGCGCAGGGCAGGATGGAAAAGCTCCATCCATCCGGATGGAGCGGAGGATGGAAAAGCGCCGAGGATAGTCTCCTGCCCTCCGTGGTGCGCCGGGTTCAGCGAGCGGTCACGCCAGCAATCGGAGTTCACGGGCGCGCGCTACGGCAGCACCGCGTCCGCTCACATCCAGCTTGGCGAAGAGCTGGCTGGCGTACCAGCGGACAGTGTTGACCGAGAGGGCCATCTCGGAGCCGATGGCCTGGTTGGAAAGCCCGGCGGCCATCAGGCGCAGGATCGCCAGCTCGCGGGGATGCAGCGGCTCAACCGGAGGGTGATGGGTGAGGGATGCAGGACGCAGATCGGGCTGGGGCGGCTGAGAGAAGGCATCCAGCAGCCGTGCGGTGTAGCTGCTCATCCTTCCGCCTGCATCCTTCGTCCTACCCAGGAGAGCGGCGACCGGCGGCCCGCCTGCGATAAACACTCGTACATACCCCCCGGCTTCGCCGAGGGCGAGCGCTTCGTTGAGCGTGGCCATGGCCTCCTCGCGGTGCCCCAGATCCGCGAGCGCACGTGACCACCAGACGAGGGCGGTCAGGAGGCGATCATTGCGCCCGACGGCGCGGAGCTGGTCGGCCAGGCGTGCGAAGCAGCGTGCGGCGCCGGCGTGGTCGCCGCGAGCGACCAGGAGCTGTCCGAAGGTCTGGACGTCGTCGAGACGGGTGCCGGAGGCGACCGTGTCGGCGGTAACTCCGCTCGTCCGCGTCCAGTCGTCCACGGCGGCCAGATCGCCGTGTGCCAGATCCAGCCGGGCCTGCGCCACCTGTACCGCAGCCTGCCCCCAGGGCGAGGCCATCACCGTGACGAGCTGGCGCAGCTCGTCGAGAGCCTGCTGGGCCAGCACGAGTTCGCCGCGCTCCTGCTGCAACTCGGCGTGTTCGATCAGCCCGATCGCGAGCGCGTCAGCTTGCTGCCACTCCCGACAGAGGGCGATTCCGCAGGCGACCGATGCCGCCGCCGCCTCCAGCGCATTCCAGGCGCGCTGAACGTGGCCAATCCCCAGGTAGGCGAACCCCGTGAAGGGCGTATCCGGCCGACCTGTCACACGTGTGGCAAAGTCCAGCGCTCGGTTGAAGCGTTCCATCGCCCGGTGGAGTTGCCCCCGATCCTGGTGGATCATGCCCAGAGTGGCGTAGTAGAGCATCGCCGTATAGATGCTGCCAGTCGTCTCGATACGCTCCGCCAGCGGAATCAGCACATCCTCGGCGGCCTGGAGCTCCCCGATGAGGCGCAGGGCGCTGCTGAGCATCACGGCGGTGCGTACGCGGAGTACGTGATCGTTCGCGGGAAGCTGGGTCAACGCCTGCTGCGCCGCCTGATGCGCCGCCGCGAACTCGCCCTGGAAAAAATGCAAGTAGGCGCGGTGGGCCGCCACGTGCCCGGCGATTCGATCACGGGTTGGCCCGTCTGCCACGCGGTCGCCGTTTTCAACCACGGCAAGGTAGACGGCGGCCTCGGCCATCCGCCCGGTGAAGGTCAGTGCCCAGGCGAACTGCACACACAACCAGGGACGCTGCCGCAGCACCGGCACGGGCAAGGCAGTCAGCCAGTCAAGGACGACCTCCGGTGCCTCCTGGCCGAGGGCCTCTGGGATCAGGAACTCAAGCAGATCAGCCGCCTGAGCATAGTCCGCAGCCGCAAGGGCATAGCGAAGCACCTCGCGCGACAACCCCTTCGCCGCGTACCAGGCGCTCGCCCGATGGTACAGCACCCGTACGTGTTCAGGCTCCGCCTCCTGTAGCCGCAGGTGGAGGAACTCGGCGAACAGATGGTGATAGCGGAACCAGCGGCGCTCGCGGTCGAGGGGGATGAGGAACAGGTTCGCCCGGTCCAGATCGTCGAGGATCTGCTGGCTGTAGGAGCTGCGCTCGATATGAGCCGCAGAACCAGGTTGCCCTATGCCTAGCACGGCGTCGCAGAGCGGGCCGCAGAGTTGGTGCAAGATGGCCGTCTGGAGGAGAAATGCCTTGCGATGGGGTGGTTGCTGGCTCAGCACCTCGTCAACCAGATAGTCGGTGAGAAAGCGGTCACTCGCACTGAACGCGGCCACGAAGGCGTGCTGGTCGGTGGTGTGCTGCAGCGAGAGGGCGGCCAGCCGCAGCCCGGTGATCCAGCCCTCAGTACGCGCCACCAGCGTGGCGATATCTGGATCGGGCAGGGGT
>Ga0194060_10004058_pt1 | contig 10207 bp, 10 predicted proteins | sample SepL225m_MetaG_FD_163427 | JGI IMG/M metagenome (GOLD analysis project Ga0194060, IMG submission 163427) | Anoxic zone freshwater microbial communities from boreal shield lake in IISD Experimental Lakes Area, Ontario, Canada - Sep2016-L222-5m | ecosystem: Environmental > Aquatic > Freshwater >... | reverse complement strand
GCACTGGAACTGGTATAGCTGGCAGGTATTCATCACCACCTAATATTGCTTACAAAAAAGGCTCCACATCTGCGGAGCCTTTTTTACTGAAAAATTATGTTGGTGCAAATTATTTGAAGTGTGCTTCAAGCGCTTCTGTCAGCGCATCCAGAGTATGCTCTGCCGGCTCTATGTCCACTTTAAGTCCGAGTTCTCTACAGCTCTTCGACGTGATCGGACCGATTGATGCGACGACCACTCCTTTCAGCATATCCAGCATCAACTCTTCTCCCAGCATGGCCGCCAGGTTTTGAACTGTTGATGATGACGTGAAGGTGATGCAGTCAACAGAGCGCTTTTCCAGGGCAAAAAGCGTTTCCGGGGGAAGCCGTAACGGAACGATATTGCGATATGCCACAGGGCTGTCCAGATGCGCACCAAGTCGCTGTAATTCGCGTGGAATGATATCGCGAGCCTTGTCTGCGCGCGGGTAGAGTACCCGGCTATTGCGCAAATCAAGGCGGGAAAACTCTTCAACAACCCCTTCGGCTTTGTAGTCTGTTGGCACCAGATCCGGCTTTATACCAAAGAGGCGAATTTCGTCAGCCGTCTTGGGACCGACTGCGCAGATTCTGCACCCCGCAAGGGCTCTGGCGTCCAACCCAAGCGATTCCAACCGGCGAAAAAAGTAGCGCACAGCATTTCCGGAAGTCAGCACAAGCCAGTCATACCCTGACAGGTTACGAATCGCAAGATCAAGCAGTTGCCAGCTATCAGGTTCAACCAGACTAATCGTAGGACACTCCAGAACCGTCGCTCCACGAGCCGCCAGCTTGGCTGAAAATTCACCTGCCTGTTCGGCGGCGCGGGTGACAATAATCTTCTTCCCGCACAATGTCCGCTGGTCAAACCACTGCAGCTTTTCCCGCAACGCCACAACCTCCCCGACAATAGTAACAGCTGGTGGTTTGAAGCCGCACTCTTCGGCCAGATCGGCAATGTCAGCAAGCGTGCCGGCCAAAACCTGCTGTAAGGGGGTTGTAGCCCAGCGTACCAGGGCAACCGGAGTTTGCGGGGATCTGCCATGCTCCACCATCCGCTGCATATTGCGGCGCAGTGATGTGACTCCCATATAAAATACGACGGTACCGCCTCCTAAAGAGAGGCGCTCCCAGTCGATCTGCGATTCATTCTTCTCTTTACCTTCCTGTCCGGTTACGAACGCCACCGAGGCGGTTACATCTCTGTGGGTGAGTGGGATACCGGCGTATGCGGAGGCACCGACAGCGGCGGTGACCCCGGGGATTACTTCAAAAGGGATGCCGGCATCACGCAGCGCCTCGCACTCTTCTCCTCCACGGCCAAAAACAAAGGAATCACCACCCTTGAGACGAACAACAATTTTACCTTCTCTCCCCTTTTCAACAAGGACATTATTTATCTCGTCCTGACCCTGATTGTGACGCCCTCCGATTTTGCCGGCATAAATACGCTCGGCGCTTTGGGGAGCGTGGTTCAGCAGCAGCTCATTCGCCAGATAGTCGTAGACAACTACATCGGCTTTTCTTAAACACTCAACGCCCCGCAGCGTAATAAGTGCCGGGTCGCCGGGACCTGCGCCGACAAGATAAACGATACCGTTACTCACCTATGGACCTCTGATAAACCTCTTCCAGAATTGCCCTGCCACCTTCGGCAAGTAACTGATCCGCAAGACGGATTCCCAACTGCTCACTTTCGGCCACCGCCCCGCTGATTTCGCCGCGAACAGAGCGTTGACCATCTACCGCAGCGATAAAGCCGACCAGACGCAACTGGCCGTCACTGACGATCCCGTGAGCTGCAATCGGCACCTGACAGCCACCCTCGCAACGCTTAAGCAGAGCGCGTTCGGCGCGAACCGCATAGCTGGTATCGGAGTGATTGAAGAAAGCAATAGTTTTGGTGATGACCGGGTCGGCCAGACGACATTCTATTCCCAAAGCACCCTGGCCAATGGCCGGAATGGAGAGATCGACGTCCAGATATTCAGCGACACTGTCGGTGAAACCGAGGCGTTTCAGCCCGGCGGCAGCCAAGATGACCGCGTCCAGATTGTCTTCGGTAAGCTTTCTGATGCGGGTTTCCACGTTGCCGCGAATCATACACATCTGCAGGTCGGGTCGCAGTTTCAGGAGCTGAGCCTGACGGCGCAGGGCGCTGGTGCCGATACGGGCTCCCTGTGGCAGATCGGCTAATTTTACGCTGCGTGAGATCACGGCATCACGCGGATCTTCACGTTCTGTAATGCAGTACAACCCCAGACCTTCCGGGAAGTCAGTCGGCACGTCTTTCATACTATGCACAGCAATGTCGATTTCATCTCGCAGCATCGCCTCCTCTATCTCCTTGACGAACAACCCCTTCCCCCCGACCTGTGCCAAAGGGACATCAAGAATTTTGTCACCGATTGTCTTGATCTTTGTCAGGGTTACTTCCATGCCGGGATACCGTTTTTCAAGCTCTGACTTTACCCAGTTGGCCTGCCATAGAGCCAGTTGACTGGCACGGGTACCTATTCTCAGTTTATTTGGGGGCATGCTGATCTCCATTTCTTATGGTGAGTATACAGTTCTTTAAGAATTGTTTATTCTTCCAGCTCCAGCTCTTCGTCGTCTCTTCGCGGCGCTTCCAGTCCAAACAGTTGACGCAATGCATCAACATACAGATCCACACGGCCACCCTGGCCGGTCTGCTTGAGCAGGGTCGTGGGGGAATGAAGCAATTTGTTCATCATGGCGAGTGTAAGCGTCTCCAAACGCTTTTCGGCATCGGGGGGTAAATCCTTCCAACCGGAGATAGTCTTTTCAAGTTCTGCACGGCGAATTTCGTCAAAGCGGTTACGCAGCGATACAATAGTGGGGGTAACTTCCAGTGTAGAAAGCCATTTGTGAAACTGGCCGATCTCCTGATTGATAATCTCTTCGGCTTTTTCAGCCTCCAGGCTGCGCTGGGCTAGATTGGCCTGAACTATCTCCTGCAGGTCATCAACGGTAAAGAGGTAGGCACTCTCAACACCGTCAACCTTGGGGTCAATATCGCGAGGCACAGCGATATCAATGAAAAAGATCGGCTTGAACCGACGGCGCTTGACTACCTCTTCGACATCTTTCGGGCCAATGATGCAGTGGGGAGCCCCTGTGGAGGATAGCACAATATCGGCCAGGTGGAGATGCTCCAGAAATGACTCGAAAGGAACCGCCACACCGCCGAACTCTTGAGAAAGACGTTGCGCCCGTTCAAAGGTGCGGTTTGTAACCATCACCCCTTTTGCACCACTGTTTACAAAGTGTTTGGCAGCCAGCTCACACATTTCACCGGCACCTATCAGCATGACGGTTTTGTCCGACAGATCCCCGAGAACTTTTTTGGCAAGTTCCACAGCGGCAAAGGCAACGGAAACGGCAGAAGTGGCAATTCTGGTTTCGGTGCGTACCCTCTTGGCAACGGAAAACGCCTTATGCAGAAAACGATTGAGAATTATCCCGGAAGATTTAAATTCAGCGGCATACCCGTACGAGGTCTTAATCTGCCCAAGTATCTGCGGTTCGCCGACAACCATTGAATCGAGACTTGAGGCGACTCTGAATACGTGGCGGATGGCATCTTCGGCGTGATAACTGTACAGATGCGGCTCAAGCTCTTCAAATATGAGGTGGTGATACTCGGCCATAAAACGTTTGATGCGTGCGATGCCGCCTGCAATATCCCGAGTAGTGGCATAAATCTCAACACGATTGCAGGTAGAGATAATTACCCCTTCGATTATGCCATCAAGTGTGATCAATTCTCCGAGTGGCTTTTCAATATTGTTTGGCGAGAACGCTACTTTTTCCCTGATCTTAACGGTAGCGGTTTTATGAGAGAGGCCGACAACTACGATATTCATCAATAATTCCATTTTAGAGTTTCATATATATCTGCAGAAACATACATGTTGCGGTTCTACCAGGTTATGCTGTGCTTCATGCTGAAAAAGGTGAACAACACCACGATGAAACCGATTATTGACAGTATGGCCGCCCGCTTTCCGCGCCAGCCGATTGTAATGCGGCCATGGAGGAGCGCAGCATATATAACCCATATAATCAGGGACCAGGTCTGCTTTCGATCCCATATCCAATAGCTTCCCATCGCCTGATCAGACCATATTGAGCCGGAGATGATGGCAATAGTCAATAGAGGCCAGCCGACCGTCAGGCAGCGGTAACTGATGTCGTCCATCGTTTCCAGTGATGGAAGTCTCTGGAAGAGTGCGCCAAAATGCTTAGTTTTGAGGAAATATCGCTGAATCAGATACATGACGGCAACGCCGGCGGCAATTGTGAAGCAGGCATAACTGGCAAAAGCCAGCAGTGCATGGAACCAGAACCAGTTACTCTGAAGAATAGGCGGAAGCTGGCGCGCTTCTGCGTGTAATGAACTTGATGCCGTCAGCATAATGAGTGCGACCGGAACAACAAAAGATCCGAGCGTTGTCACTTTGTATCTTCGCTCAAAAAGAATGAAGCTACCAACGACAGCAAGACTGAAAAAAGAGAGTGATTCCTGCATGTTGGTAAGTGGCAGGTACTTCATGTTAACTGCCAAATGGATTGTAGAGAGCAGATGTGTGGTGAAACCGACAGACAGGATACGCCCTGCCCACCGTGTCAGTGGCGGTGATGTGCGCACCAGGCAAGCAAGGTATGCGGCGGTTGCGCAGCCATATAAGACCACCGTTAGAATGAAAAACAGATGTATCAACGTCATGGTAGCAATTCCTTGCGTTCTGTAAGCTCGGCGATGAGACAACTGGCAAGCGAGTGTAAAACCCGCGCATTGTATGTGCTGGAGCTCCCGTTCGTCAACAGCTTTTCTCGTTCTGCTGCAACCAGCTCGAGGATTTCAGCGTATTCACGGCCAATATGTCGGGCAATCTGATCACGCACATCGACGGCAAACGTCGGACAACGGCCATCGGTTGAAACAGCGATATTGAGATCGCCCCGTTGCAGAAGCGCAGGAAAAGTGCAGTCTCCGGCGGATGGATTGTCGGCTATGGCAACCATGATTCCTCGTTGTTGAGCATCATCTCGAACCTGTTCATTTATCATTATATCGTTGGTGGCTGCAACCACCAGGAAGGCGTTGTCAAGATCGGCTGCCACATAGGGACCGACTCGTACGGCGACTCTTTTTGAGTCATTCAGCGCATTAATCCCAGGGCAGATTTTAATGGCTACGACCCTCACAACGGCTCCTGCAGCCAACAGTTTACCGAGTTTACGCTGGGCTACAGCGCCGCCGCCGATGACAACAACCAGTTTGCCCTGCATTCGTATGTTAAGTGCCAGAGATGACATGCCCTGTTCCTCCTGAAGTCACGATCATACTCCCCTCTGACTCTCTTTTCAATGATATGCGGTGGCCCGAGTTTGGGCTTGATTTTTTCACTGTCTGGTATATCATCGATAAAAATTGCACTCAAAGGAGAATTTCCAGATGGCCAGTGAAAACGTAATCGCATTTAACGATGCAAATTTTGACCGTGAGGTGCTGGAGTCAGCCGTTCCGGTACTCGTTGATTTTTGGGCGACATGGTGCGCTCCGTGCAAAGCGATCGCTCCGATTATCGATTCTATTGCCGATCAGTATGTCGGGACAGTCAAGGTGGGCAAGGTGAATGTTGATGAAAGCCAGTCGACTCCGGCTAATTATGGTGTGCGCGGCATCCCTACCATTATCTTGTTCAAGAACGGTATTGTAGTTGACCAGATTGTCGGGCAGGTTCCTAAATCGCAGATTGACGCACTTATCGCAAAAGCACTTTAGAGGCATGAGTCCGGTAGTCCCCTTTATCAAAACAGCGATCGCCTTACTAGCCGCATCATTCCTGCTTGTGCCTCTGAGGGTTGATGCGGCGCCACAAATTGGCCACCCCTCCCCGAACTTCAAGGTAATCTCTACATCAGGACAGCTAATAACTCAGGAAAATTATCGGGGTTATCTGCTGATAATTGATTTTTTTGCCACCTGGTGCCTACCCTGCCGCCAGTCGATTCCGCATCTGGTGGAGATGAACCGCAAATATGGCAAGCAGGGGCTTCACATCCTCGGTTTGAGTGTCGACGAGGATGGGGAACGGGTGGTTAGAGCGTTTACTAAAGAGCTTCGAGTCGATTATCCGTTGGGATTGGCGGGAGACGCGGCGACGGATGATTTTGGCGTGCGTTCCGTGCCTGTCATGTACGTGATTGATAAAAAAGGGAATATTGCCGAGATCTATCGTGGCTACTCCAGCGACAAGGGTCGCTCTCTGGAGTCATTGATCAAGCGTCTTCTGGCAGAGAAATGAATTTTTCAGGATAAACTACCTCCATCAGGCATAAACCGCAGGCTGGCGCAGTACATCCGGCCTCTTTTCTATCCCCCCCATTTAGCAAACGGTCGATGTCCATCGGAGTAAAGCGCCCCTTGCCGATGTCAACGAGAGTGCCGACCATCACGCGCACCATGTTTTTCAGGAAACCGCCACCAATAACGTCGACAGTAATTCTGGAACCTTGCCGGGTTATCTGAACGGAATCTATTCTTCTGATTGAAGTCTTGGCGGCACAATTTGAGGCGCGGAATGCTGCAAAATTGTGGAAGCCGACAAAACGGCCCGCAGCTTCTTCCATAGCGTTAAGATCAAGCGGCTTCCGTACCTGCCAACTGTAGAGCCTGTCAAGGGGCGAACGGACAGAAGAATTGATGATCGTATAGCGGTACTTTTTGGCGTAAGCCATTATAATCGGCTTGAAGCCATCGGGTACAATTCGGGCACTCTGGATGGCTATTTCAGCAGGGAGGAAACGGTTCGTGCCTTCTATGAAAGCCTGTAGCGGGAGATTCCGGCTAGTCGAAAAAGAAACCGGCATGGCCCGGGCGTGAACCCCAGCATCGGTGCGACCCGACGAACGAACCTGCACACGTTCATTCAGCAGTTTTTCAAGAGCATCCTCGACAACTTTCTGGACAGCCAGCCCATTTGGTTGAATCTGCCAGCCGGAATAGTTGGTGCCTTCATATTCAATAGTCAATAATACGGTAGGCACTCTACAAACCTGACGGTTCTGAAGCCAGAGAGATCAAGTTGTCTAACTCATCTATGCCCAGGCGGTACGTTTTACGACAGAATTCGCACGTCACTTCAGCCCCCTCTCTCTTCAGACGCATCTCCTGAAGTTCCTCGCGCCCCAGGGTCAACAGCGCCCGCTCGATCTTTTCCATACCGCATCCACATCGGAAGAAGATGTCATGTGACTCAAGAATAGTATACGGTATATCACCAAAAAGCTCTTGAACAATCCGCTCGGCTCCACCCTCTTCAAGAAGTTCTGATAGCGCTGAAAGTCCTGCTATCCTGGACATGATCGCATCTATTTCAACGTTGTCGGCCTTTGGCAGCGCCTGTATCAAAAAACCGCCGCAGGTTGCAATGTGGTCATCTTCAGCCAGTGTCGCACCCAAACCGACCGCCGAAGGGGTCTGTTCCGAATCCGCCAGATAATACGCCAGATCCTCGCCGATCTCACTGCTGACCAGTTGGACCACACCTTGATACGGTTGACCACCCATACCTAAATCTTTGGAAACAGTCAGAAAACCGGCTTTACCGATCAATCCAGCGACATTCCATCTGCCGTTCACCGGTGCAAGATCAGCAGCAGGATTGCCAAGACAGCCGCGTACCGCCCCGTCAAAGTCTGCTTCTATGATCATTTTTCTAAGTGGGCCATTACCCTCAAATTTGAGCGCGGTTCGCTGGCCATCTTTTAGAATGGCACCCATAAGGGCTCCACCTGCCAATCCGCGGGAAAGTGCAATCCGAGCTGTCGCAGATGCCTGCTGCAGATCACATATCTCACGTGCCAGTTCACAAGCACTGCAGGCCAATACCCTGATACCGCCTGACAGACATAATGCCCGAACAATCTGGTCGCCCATAATTAAGTGAAGTCCTCATCTGGGAAAATGTGGTGACTTACGGCTTCGTACTGGCCTGCCGTTTAGTACTCATGTTTTTGGCGAATAGTCACGGAATTTCTATTGCCGTGCACAAACGTCGTTATTAGGGTCACCGCACCAGTTCTGCCACATCCTGCGATACTGTGCCTCAACCGCTCTAGCGTATCTGGTGTTGTTGCCAATAGATGATTCGGTAATTTTAAAACGCAGTTGGTTACGGAGTTTACCCAAAGTCGACAGATCGGCGGTAAAGGCAGCCGCTTTAGCTACAAACGCTTCCGAGTCCGTGGCGATCCAATCATCTAGCCCAATCGCCGACAGTATGGCAGACGCCAATCGCGATGAGGGGGTAGCGCCAGGCATGGTCAACACCGGTATTCCCATATACAGGGCATCAAGCGTGGTCATGCCTCCACTGTGTGGCTGTGGATCAAGACAGATGTCAATACACCCGTAAGAGGCTAAATGGTCGTTGTGGCTCATGTATCCGAGAAAACTTATTTGGTCGAGAGTTCCTCCGCAGCGCGCAAACCGATCCAATAGGCTGGCACGTTGCTCAGGTTGATCCCACTCCGGAGCCTTCATAAGAAGAACGGATCCCGGAACTGCATTGAGGACTTTTACCCACAGAGTCATGAGTGCATCATTATGTTTCGCACCTCTATTGAACGAGCCGAACGTGACACGCCCTGAGGCAATGGCCGGTAATGGGCTCGGCTCTGGTAAAGGTTCAGGCACCCAATACCCAAGGAAACAAGGCAGGTCAATTATGGTTTCCGCGAACAAATGCCTCTCCTCTGCCGGAATAAGGACTGGATCAGCCATAAGATAGTCCATGGCTGACAGCCCGGTACCGGTCGGTTCACCCCATGCGGTTACCTGGATCGGTGCAGGTTTACGAGCAAATGCCAGTAAGCGGTTACCTTTTTGAAAACCGGCGCAATCTACGAGGATGTCGATTTTATCTGCAGTGATAAGTTGTGCAACCTCGTCATCGTCCTTTCCCGAAATCTCCCGCCAGAGAGAGGCCTTGCTCTTAAAAAGCTCTGTGATCGTATCTCCTGTCGTCTGGTCAGCGTAGCAGACAACTTCAAATTGGTCATGATCAAAGTCAAGTATCAAGGGTGCAAAGGCGAAGGTGGCGGCATAGGCATTGAAGTTGCCGCTAACGTAGCCGATCCGCAATTTATGCAGCTTATCCTTGACCAACCTCGGATCCACGCCATAAGTACGCCAATACTTAGCATCAACATATTGCCGCGCATAAGCGTCATTATATCTTGAACGCTCCTGCTGCTGCTGAGCGGTGTCCATGCCAAAAATAAAATTCTGGGTGAAAATGATATTGCCATGGGCAACATGGTTCTTAGGATTATGTTGAAGTGCCTTTGAAAAACTGTCTATTGCCTCTTTAAAGAGTCCCTTTTTTTGCTGCGTCGCTCCAATATTTATATAGGCTGAGGCAATAGATAGTTTCGCACTTTCAAAATCTGGTCTCAATTGGATCAATCTCTCAAGCTTGGCAACAGCACTCTCGAAATTACCCTGGGAAAAAAGATCGTTTACTATCTGTATGATCTTGCCGTAGTGCTCAAGGGCGTCTGCAGGTCTGCCCTGCTGCTCAAAAGCAACTGCCAGGTTAAAACGGGCATCTGCAAATTCAGGATCCAACCCGATAGCACGCTTAAAAAAATCGATCTTCTCATTTGGATCAGAGATTAGTCCAAGATTGTTGAGCACTGCTAAATTATCAGGTTCCAGGGAGAGTATGAATCGGTAGAGTTTGCTGGCTTCGACAAAATTACCGCTGCGATGATAGGATAAGGCTGTGGAAAATGGATTGTTGATAGTATTCATTTAATAACCTCGGCAGGCCATTGTATTTTATAGATTTCCAAATCAATGACCCCGTCGCAAGCGGACGGGGTATGAATGTGATCTTTTCGCCGCTGAGCACGGCGGACCCTATCAACGCGGCAAGCCGCGGGAAATTTGCCCCTCAGAGATTAAAATCCATTCTATCAGAAGGTAAAGTACCAAACTGACAGATATATGCTGAGGAGAGTATTGAGCTGATTGGCTGACCTGGATATTCGAGAAACTCTCTGGCAATTAATACACCTGTTCCCTGATCTGGCGCGAAAACGACATTGCAACTATTTTTCGTAGGCCGGATCAAGCGAAGCGGATCCGGCAT
>Ga0194060_10004057_pt1 | contig 10207 bp, 7 predicted proteins | sample SepL225m_MetaG_FD_163427 | JGI IMG/M metagenome (GOLD analysis project Ga0194060, IMG submission 163427) | Anoxic zone freshwater microbial communities from boreal shield lake in IISD Experimental Lakes Area, Ontario, Canada - Sep2016-L222-5m | ecosystem: Environmental > Aquatic > Freshwater >... | reverse complement strand
AAAGATCCTCGAGGGAAAGATGGGCAGCTACTACAGCCAAATCGTGCTGCTCGATCAGCCGTCGGTGCGCGACCAGGCCGTCACGGTGGGCCAGATGGTGTCGGACGCGGTCGCCAAGACCGGCGAAAACATCGTCGTCGCGCGGTTCTCCCGCTTCAAGCTCGGCGGCAGCGCCGAGTAGCGAGGCGGTCGCCACCCGATCGTGTCGTCGTGGCGCAGCCGTCTCCACATCCGGGGACGGCCGCGCTGCTCCCCCACCGACGTCATTGGCGCCGCTGTTGGCCGGCCTCCATCGCCATCGAGTCCGGTCGGTTCCAGGTCACCAGTTTCAGATCGAGCACCGAGATCGCGTAGAGCACCGGCACGAGCCACAAGGTGCCGACCGTCGCCAGCGTGAGCCCGCCGATCTGGGCGTAGCACAGCGGTTCCCAGAATGGACCGCCGTGCAGCGCCAGCGGAAACAGCGCGAACACGGTGGCCCCCACCGTCACGAGCACGGGCCGCAGTCGAACGATGCCGGCATCGACCAGCGCGTCCTCGAGCGGGGCGCCCTCGTCGTGCTTCTCTTCGATGAAGTCGAACAAAACGATGACGTGACTGACGATGACCCCGATCAGACTGGCCACACCGAGGAAGGCAATGAACCCGAAAGGCGTTCCCGTGATGGCCAAAGCCGCCAGCGCGCCGACCACGCCCAACGGAATGGTCAGAAACACGATCACCGGCTTGAAGGCATGGTTGAACTGGATCACCAGCGCCAGAAAGATCATGAACACCGACGTCGCCATGATGAGCGACATTTCGCCAAAGCCCTTGTTCTGTTCCTCCTCCGCCCCCCCGATCACCATCTTGTAGCCCGGCAGCAACGAAGCATTGAGCCTGGTGAGCCCGTCTCGCGCCGCGTTCATCACTTCTGACGGCAGCGCGCCGGGAACCGGGAAGGTGGCCACCGTGATGGTGCGGAACTGGTCGCGGCGGCGGAGTTTCTCGGTTTCGGTGCCGTACTCGAGATCGGAGACCTGCCGGAGCATGGCCTTTCCTCCGCCCGAGACCGACGTCACGTTGAGGCTCTGCACATCGGTAATCAAGGCGCGGTCCTCGAGCCGCAGCCGAAGCACGACGGGAATCTCCTGATCGCCCTCCCGCATACGCGTCAGCGGCATGCCATTGATCGAGGACGCCGACGCAATGGCGACGTCGAGGTTGGACACGCCCGCATCGCCGGCGCGCTCCTGGTCGACTTTCAACTTGACGGTAAAGCTCTCCTCGCCCCAGTCGTCGCGGGTGCCCTGCGCGAGAGGCACGGCGCGGAACACGGCCTTGGCGTCTTCGGCCAGCTTGCGCAGGGTGGGAACGTCCGATCCCGAGATCCGGACTGAGACGGGAATGCCGACCGGCTTCCCCATTTCGAGCGAACGGACGTCAACCAGCGCCCCGGCAATCTGCTCCGACACCGCGTGCTGGAGCAGCGGCAGCAGCGGATTGGTGTCGTGCTTGTCATTGACCTGCACGAGCACCTGCGCGTAGTTGAGCTGCTGCACCTCGGGCGCGACCGAGAACCAGAACCGCGGGGATCCGCCGCCCACGAAGCTGGTGACCGAGCGGAGAACCTCGCGCGGCTTGCCATCTTCTCCAGGGTGCTGCGTCCCATACTCCGCGGCCACTCGCTCGATGATGTGCTCGGCCTGGGTCGTCAGCGCGTTGGTCGCCGATAAGGGCGCGTCGGTGGGCAACCAGACGTCCACGTACGACAGGTACGAGAGGTCTCGAGGGAAGAAGTCGCTCTTGATCTTCGACGTCGAGGCGAACCCAACGCCGATCACGACGCCAGCGGCGGCAAGCGACAGCCAGCGATGCCGGAGGGTCCACCGAACCGCTCCGGCGTATATCGCGGCGGCGCCGGTGTGACCACCGGCAGCGGCCCGGACCTGCGTGGTCTGAGGGGCAAGCAGATAGTACCCGAGCATCGGCACGAACGTCATCGACACGATACGGGAAGCGACGAGCGAGGACGCGAGGACCACCGGAATGGAGTAGATGAAGCGGCCGAGATCGCCGCTCAACAGCAGCAACGGCAGGTACGCCGAAATGTTCGTGATGGTCGCGAACATGATGGCGCGACCGATCTTGGTCGGCCCGAGCCACGCGGCCACCAGGCGCGAACGGCCGTTCGCGATCTCGCGCTTGATCGCGTCGTTGGCCACGACGGGGTCGTCAACCAGCAGCCCGAGGGCGATGATGAGCGAGCCAATCGAGATCTGCTGAAGGTCGAGGCCAAGCGCCGACATAAAGCCGGCGGTCAGGGCCAGCGTGAGCGGGATCGACAGCGCCATCAACAGCGCGGAACGCCACTCCCAGAACCCGATCAAGGCCACCACCACAACGAGCACGACCGCCTCATAGAGGCTGTTCATGAAGACGTCGATGATCTCCGAGACCTGCTTGGGCTGATCAGAGGTGCGGGCGATGATCAGGTCGGCAGGCAGTTGCGACGTGAGGTCGGCCAGCACCTTGTCGATCTCGCCACCGAAGTCGCGAATCTGGCCGCCCTGGCGCATCTGGATGGCCACGGTGACGGCGCGTGCCCTGCGCCACTGCTGGTCGGGCCCTTTGTAGGAGTAGTAGTTCTTGAAGGACGCCGGGCTCTCGTAGTCACGGCTGACGTCGACCACGTCGCGCAGGTGCGCGGGCAGCGCGCCGGGCGCTCGTGGCGCCACCATCTCCCCGATCTCGCGCTCGCTGGTAAACTCGCCCGACGCATCGATGGTGATGTTTTTCGACCCGACCTCGAGAATGCCGCCAGGAAAATGCGTATTGCGCGTCGCGAACAACTGCGGCAGCGCGGAGGCATGCACCCCGTAGGCCGCGAGCCGTTGCTGCGAGTAGTCCAGGTAGATGCGCTGCTTGAGTACGCCCGACCGCTCGACTTTCGACGCCGCCGGAATGGTCTGCACCGACTTCTGAATCAGGTCGGTGAACTGGTCAAGCTGGCGGTAGGAATACTTGTCGCCGGCCACGGCGGCCAGACGGGCCAGCGCGTCGTTCGGGTCTCGAACCACCGCTGGAATCGAGACGTCGGGATGAAATTCCGAGGCGTGCAAGCGTTGGGTGATGAATCGCTGCACCTCGGCCAGAATGCGCCGGTCGTCGGCCGGAAACTCGCCATCGATCACGATGACGCCCCGCCCCATCTGCACCCGGACGTCCTTGCCAAAACCTGTGGCCTCGAAGAAGGCCCCCATCAGACGCCCGGGCCGTTCGACGACCTCTGCCGCCAGCGACTGCGGAAACGAGACGACGATCGCCGCGCGCCGGCCGCCTCCCCCGGGGACGCCGGCCCGCAACCCGGCGATGGCCTGGCGGACCGCCGCCGCCTTCAGCTCGAGTTCGGGTCCCGACACCGGCGGGCTCGCGACGGTGAGCATCAGCGCGGCAGTCTCAGCGAAGTCCTTCAAGAAGATGATGGGCTGCGTCCCTGACGGCAAATCGGTAATGCTGTCGAGCCGGAGCTTGACGTCATCGAATTGCGCGGACGTGTCGGAAATGCGCTCGTCGATGTTGAAGTAGACAATCGTGACACTGGTGCGCACGATCGACTCGAGCTTGGTGATGGTCGGGTTCTCGGCAATCTTCTGCTCGATCTTGCGCGTGACGAGCGCCTCGATCTTCTCCGCGCTGACACCGGGCCACACGCATACCGCCACTGCGGTGCGCGCGGGAAAGACGGGGTCTTTCCGCTTGGGCATCTTGTAGTACGCGAACACGCCCCACAGGATCGTCGCCACCAGCAGCACCCAGGCCACCTGGCGGTGTTCGACGAAGAAACGTGCGGCGTTCTGGGTCGTCGCGATCGACTGATCGTCGTTGTGTCCGTGACTCATGGCGGCCTACGACTGTTCGCGCACACGCTGGCCGTCGACCAGCAGCGTGGCGCCGCGGACGATGACGCGCTGGCCGGCGGCGAGCCCGTCGGTCACGGCGATGGCATTGCCGAGCACCTCACCCAGCTTGACAGGGCGAAGCCGGGCCACCTGCTGCCCGTTCTGTTCATCGAGCACGAACACCGCGTATTCGGCTGATCCGGTGGCCGGCTTGACGATCGCCTCGAGCGGCACGGTGACCACGCGCGCGCCCGGCTGGTCGGCCAGCAGCAGCGTGGCGATGAAACCCACCTCCAGCTGACCTCGCAAATTGGGCACCGTGATCTCAATCTGATACACGCGACTGACCGGGTCTGGCGCCGGCGCGATGGAGGTGATGCGACCGTCGAACGCATCGTCTTTGAGCGCTTCGAACGTGAGGCGCTGCGGCCGGCCCATGGTCAGCTGTCTCACCACCACATCAGGCACGCCGAAGACCGCCTTGACCGACGTCGTGTCGGCGAGAAGAAATGCGGGCGTTCCCGGTGCGACCAGCGACCCACGCTCCACCAGGCGCTTGATCAAGATGCCCGACATCGGCGCCCGGAGGACCACGTCTCCGAGGAGAATCTCGGCTTCGCGCAACCCGGCGCGGGCACCCTCAACGCGTGCAGCGGTGGCGTCGAGTCGACCTTTCGCCCCGTCGAGATCGGGTTTGGTCAGACTGTGTTTGTCGAACAGCCGCACCGCGCGTTCGTAGTCCAGCTTGGCGTTCTGATAGACGGCCTCGGCCTCGGAGAGTCCAGACCTGATCTGATCGACTCGCTGCTGGTAGTCGGACTGGCGGATTGAGGCCAGGGCGGCGCCCTTCTGCACGCGGTCGCCCTCCTGCACGTCGCGCAGGTGTCCCCGGTCGTCCCGGGTCGTCAGGATGTCGTCCACGTAGCCCGCCACCTTGAAGGCGAGACCGACCTCCACGCTCGGTTTGACCGTCGCGGAGTAGCGCACGGTGGTACCGGTTGTGACGGATTCGGCCTTGGCGACCGTGACCGGCGTGACGGGTTGTTGGTAGGCCGGCGGCTCCTTGCACGCGACCACGGCGAGTGCAGCAGCGAACAGCGGTGCCACAAACCAGGTACGTTTCTTCATGGCTCAATCGCCATCGCTTTCTCGAAATCGGCTCGCGCTTCCCAGTAGGTCAACAGCGCGGCCTGGTGCTTGTGGACGGCCTCGGCAACGGCCACCTGGGCCTGCAGGAGATCTTTGGCCAGGATCGCGTCCTCGTTGCGCCTCTCCAGCATCACGCGAAGCCGTTCGCGCGCGGCGGTGACGGTCAACTCGGCCACCGACACCAGCGAACGGGCCTCGGTCAGCGCTCGAGCCCGTGCCTTGAGGTCGACAGCCACGGTGGCCTCGACTTGTCGGAGCTGGGTCTGGGCCTGCTGCATCGCCACCTGCTTCGCGGCGAGTTCGCGACCCTTGCGGCCCCAGTCGAACGGCTCCCAGCTCGCCTGAATCACGGCCGACGCGATGTTGCCCGGCAACAGCGGCATGTTGATGTTGCCAATGTACCCGAACAACGCACTGACATGCGGGTACTGTTCGGCCTTCTTCAACCGCCAGTCGGTCTTCGCCAGGTCGATGGTGATCCGGGCCTCGCGCACGTCAGGCCGTCGATCGAGCACGACGCTGAGCACAGCCGGCATGTCGGCCTCGGCCGGAATCGCCACCGGCAGCGTCTCCAGGCTGAATGGGGTGCCCGGGTCACGCCCGAGCGCCACATTGATTTGCTCGCGGCCCGTGGCCAGCGCGTTCTCGAGCACGAGGATGTCGTGCTCCTGTTGAGCGCGTCGCGCCCTCACGTCGAGCCGGTCGGCCTCGAGCGCCACCCGTTCGCCAACCAGGTTCGCCATCAGCCCCTCGACCTCCTTGAACAGGGTGAGGGCCTCGCGCGACGGGATCAGTCCACTTTCGGCGCGCAGGCATCCGTAGTAGGCGCGCTTGATCTGGTCGACAGCCGCCTGTCGCGCGCCACGCAGCCGCTCGGCGGCAATGTCCTTGTTGAGTTCCGATGCCTTCACACCCAGACCGATGTCATAGAGTTGCGAGATCGGTTGGGCGATCGTGCCAATGGCCAAGCCGAAACTGGCGGGCAGGTCGAGCGTGCCAAGCGGGCCGAGCCTCAGATCGAGGTGCGTCAAGACGACGGGCGCGAGCAGGCTGACGCCGAATCTGGGGAGTCGCGCGATCTTCGCCACCGCAACGGCCGTGTCGGCCTTTTCAACGTCCTGCGCGGCAAGCGCCAGGCTGCGGTTGTTGGCGAGCGCCAAGCGGACCGCGTCGTCGAGCCGAAGCGTCGGAGCTTGCGCCCAGGCCCGATTTGCGATGCCGGCGGTGAGCAGGAAGGCCAGTGTCAGCAGCAGCCCGGCCTGGGCGCCAGAGTGTCGTCGCGCTCGGACGACGGCCAGAATACACGGTCTCAATTTGGACCCCGTGGGCATTCGACGCCCTCCTCTGCCACCCCTGCGAGTATTGGACGAACGGCTGGCCGGTGAGACGCATCTTAGCCGTATTCACGCCAAATGAGAACAGCCCGGTTCGGCCTCGAATTGGCGCGCGGCGCGGGACTGATATAATCGGTCTCCTTATGACTGACGTCAGCCATCCGATGCCCGCCTTCCGCCGCGTGCTGCTCAAGCTTTCAGGGGAAGCCCTGATGGGCGAACAGCAGTACGGCATCGATCCCCGCATCGCCTCGCAGATCGCCCGCGAGGTCGGCGAGATCCAGCAGCTCGGGGTGCAGGTCGCCATCGTGATCGGGGGCGGCAACATTTTTCGCGGCGTGGCCGCGAGCACCAAGGGGATGGACCGCGCCCAGGCCGACTACATGGGCATGCTGGGGACCGTGGTCAACGCGCTGGCGCTGCAGGATGCCCTCGAACAGATTGGCGTGGTCACGCGGGTGCTGACCGCGATCGAGATGCGGTCGGTGGCCGAGCCGTTTATCCGGCGCCGGGCGCTGCGTCACCTCGAAAAGGGCCGCATCGTCATCTTCGCAGCGGGCACGGGCAATCCGTATTTCACCACCGACACCGCCGCCGCGCTTCGCGCGATGGAGATGAAGGCCGAGGTCATTCTCAAGGCGACGAAGGTGGACGGCATCTACACGGCCGATCCGGTGACGAATCCGACGGCCACCAAGTTCGCGGAAATCACCTACCTCGAAGTGCTGGAGAAACAGCTCAAGGTGATGGATGCCACGGCGATCTCGCTGTGCATGGACAACCGGTTGCCGATTATCGTCTTCAATCTGCGCACGCCTGGCAACATGAAGCGGGCGATCATGGGCGAACCGATCGGCTCGACGGTCAGGAGTTAGCCAACCGGACATCCGGGTCGCCGGGCCGGCTGGGGCCGGTTCGCGTGACGACCTGGCGGAGTACATCATCATGGACGTCATTGATCTCAAGAGTCTGTACGCCGACCTCAAGAAGCGCATGGACGGTGTGATCGACCACTTGCGGCACGAACTGGCCGGCGTACGGACCGGCCGTGCGGCGATCGCCATCCTCGACCCGGTCCACGTGGACGCCTACGGATCGCGGATGCCGCTCAACCAGGTGGCCTCGCTCTCGGTGCCGGATCCGATGACGATCGTGGCGCAGCCGTTCGACCCGTCGCTGTTGAGCGCGGTCGAAAAGGCGATCCGTTCGTCGGACCTCGGGTTGAATCCGAACAACGACGGCAAGCTGGTGCGCATCCCGATTCCGCCGCTCACCGAGGAACGCCGCAAGGAGATGTCGCGGCACGTGCACAAGATGGCCGAAGAGGCCCGCAACAGCGTGCGGCAATGCCGGCGCGACACCAACGAAAAGCTGAAGAAGCTGCTCAAAGACAAACTGGTGTCGGAAGACGACGAGCGGAAGGGCCTGGACGACGTCCAGAAGGTCACCGACCAGCACGTCCAGCTGGTGGACGAACTGCAGAAGAAGAAGGACGTCGAACTGCTCGGCAAGTAAGGCGCTCGCCTCGCCAGCTCGACTCGCGCGCTGTCACCCGCCTCCGTGGGGAATCCGTCGTGTCGTTACTGACCCATCTGGAATGTTCGGTGCCCTGCGGCGCTCCGCCCCGGGATCCACGGCAGTGGAATCACCTCTGCGTGTGCGGCATGCCGCTGGTGGCGCGATACGATCTGGCGCGTGGCGCTGCCACGTGGCGCAGGGAGAGCCTGCGCGAGCGCGAGCCGAACATGTGGCGCTACCGCGAGATGATGCCGTTGCTGGACGGCGAAGAACCGGTGACGCTGGGCGAAGGCTTTACGCCGCTGTTTCACGCCGCGCGACTGGGTCGAAGCCTGGGGCTCACCGATCTCTACATCAAGGACGAGTCGCTCAATCCGACCAATTCCTTCAAGGCCCGCGGTCTCTCGGCCGCGGTCACCCGCGCGCGCACGCTCGGCGCCCAGACGCTGTCGGTGCCCTCGGCGGGCAACGCGGCCAATGCGATGGCGGCCTACGCGGCTGCCGCCGGCCTCGAGGCCAAGGTGTTCATGCCTCGCGACGTCAAGATCCCGTTTATCCGCGAGTGCGAGTTGTACGGGGCCGAGGTGACGCTGGTGGACGGCCTCATCACCGACGCCGGACGCGTGGCAGCCGAACGCGGCGGCCCGCTGGGCTGGTACGACGTGTCGACGCTCAAGGAGCCGTATCGCATCGAGGGCAAGAAGACGATGGCCTACGAACTGGCCGAGCAACTGGACTGGCGATGGCCAGACTGGATCATCTATCCGACCGGCGGCGGCACGGGCATCGTCGGCATGTGGAAAGCCTTCGAGGAAATCGAGCGGCTCGGCTGGGTGCGCGATTGTCCCCGCCCGCGCATGGTGAGCGTGCAGGCCGAGACGTGCGCGCCGATCATCCGCGCGTATCAGCAGGGCGCCGATCGGGCGGAGATGTGGCCCAACGCCAGCACGATTGCCGACGGACTGCGCGTGCCCAAGGCGATCGGAGATTTCCTGATCCTGCGTGCGATTCGCGAGAGTGGCGGCACGGCGCTGTCGGTGAGCGATGCCGACATGGTGCGCGACATGAAGGCGATCGGCGCGCTCGAGGGCATCAGCGCGGCGCCGGAAGGCGGGGCGACCCTGGCGGCGCTCCGCAAGATGCAGACGCAGGGATTGGTCACCTCCAATCAGAAGGTCGTGTTGTTCAACACGGGCGGCGCGCTCAAGTACCTGGACGTTCTGGCGTAGAGGCGCGATGTGTCGCACCCGGCGCTGTCTCGCGCCCGCGCAGCGTGCACCTGCTGGCGCGGCTGCGACGCTCGACGGTTTGTCTGGGCGATTGGTCACATGGTAGGATAATTCGATAGTGGGCGGCTAGCTCAGTTGGGAGAGCGCCGCGTTCGCAATGCGGAGGCCGCGAGTTCGAGCCTCGCGCCGTCCACCAGACGTCACCACTCGACAACAGGCCTGGTCAACCGCGATCGGGCCTGTTTTGCGTACCGGCGTCGCGCGGTGGTCATCGCCTCGACGCTCCGCCCGATGCTGCTCTTTCCGCTACCCGTCGGCTTCGCACGCGGCTATCATGCAGGGTGTCCACCCGAAACGGGTCCGCGGCGTCCCGGTAGAACGACTCGGAGACTGGTCGGGCGAGTCTTTCGAACCAGCCGTCGTCCGATTCCATTTCACTTCGGGAGTCAGGAGGCCACGAGCGCCATGCAGACACTGATTGTCGAAGACGATTTCACGAACCGAATCATCCTCCAGGAAATTCTGCAGCGCTACGGCCCATGCCACGTGGCGGTCAACGGAAAAGAAGCCCTGGCGGCGTTCGAGCGGGCGCTGGAGACGGGCCGCCGGTACGGCCTGGTGTGCATGGACATCATGATGCCCGAGATGGACGGGCACGAGGCGCTCAAGGAGATCCGGCTGCTGGAGGCGATTCGCGGCATTGCGCCGATGGACCGCGCCAAAATCATCATGATTAGCGCGCAGGCCGACGAGGCGAATCTCTTCAAGGCCCGCGCCCAACGATGCGACTACTTTCTGGTCAAGCCAATCCACCGGGCGAAATTCCTTGATGAGCTAAGGCGCCTCGGACTTATCACGTGAACCGTGGACACTGCCGGTCTCGGGGCGGTGCGTGTGCGGCCGCCGGTCGCGGCTCGCGACAGAGCTACGAGCCAGGCGGCGGCGAATGACGGACCTCGAATCTCCCCTCCCCTCTCGGCGCCACAACTCCCGGCGCCACAGTCGACCGACGGAAGATTTCCAGTTACACTAGCCTACGCTAAATTCGCGAGTGACTGGTGAGCGCGAGGCATTCGATCCTTCGGATGCTCGACGC
>Ga0194060_10004056_pt1 | contig 10213 bp, 7 predicted proteins | sample SepL225m_MetaG_FD_163427 | JGI IMG/M metagenome (GOLD analysis project Ga0194060, IMG submission 163427) | Anoxic zone freshwater microbial communities from boreal shield lake in IISD Experimental Lakes Area, Ontario, Canada - Sep2016-L222-5m | ecosystem: Environmental > Aquatic > Freshwater >... | reverse complement strand
GCGTGTCACCATCTGAATGAGCCGCATCAATCTCAGCCACCATGGCTTGGCTTGTCTTTGGATCCCAACAACGGACCGGATCGGCATCGACCAAATCTCGATCAGCAAATGTTGGAAGCGGCATTTCGTCTGGTACTCGGACTGACCCGATGGAGACTACGTGGCTCATGATGGTTATACCCACACTTTGCTCCAAAAAAGCCCGAGCAATTGCACCTAATGCTACGCGTGCAGCCGTTTCTCGAGCACTTGCTCGCTCCAGAATCGGTCGCGCATCGTTAAAGGCGTATTTCTGCATACCGACCAAATCAGCATGACCCGGACGAGGTCTAGTAAGAGGTGCATTTCGGGCTAAGGATGCCAATATCTCGGGCTCCACCAGATCGGCGGACATGACCTTCTCCCACTTCGGCCATTCAGAATTACCTACTTCGATGGCAATCGGGCCACCCTGGGTCAAACCGTGTCGAACTCCCCCTTGGATTGAAACCACATCCGCTTCGAAATTCTGGCGGGCACCCCGTCCGTAACCCAAGCGGCGACGTTGGAGGTCAGCATCAATAGCTGCTGTTGAAATTTCTACTTGCGCTGGGATACCTTCGACGATCGCGGTCAGGGCAGGTCCATGAGATTCTCCTGCTGTTAACCAGCGAATCATTTATTCCTCCTAAGGTTCTACTGCAGAACGTGGGCAATTGTCTCAGATTCTTCTCCTACCCGCTTCGAAATACCCTTCTAAGCTGACCGGACGACTCCATTTAAGAATTGTCGCATCTGTGTGTATTCGAAATCTCGGCCCGTCATGATCCTAATTTGATCCAGGGCCTGCTCCACCAGAAGGGTATATCCATCGATTACTGGCAAATTCAACGCCTGCCATTTTGCCACTAGTTGGGTAGGCCAAGGGTTGTACAGGACTTCGAATAAGGTTCCTCGGGCTTGATGTACTGCCAACGCCAACGAATCGGCTGCCCCGGCTGGCAGAGTAGAAACAACCAGGTCGTAATCACTGAGGCTGGAATTGAGCGGCAGGAAATGGAGATCGAGATCCTGTCCGGCTTGCTGCAACTTCGGGATCCGCTCGCGACTTCGCAATAAAACATCGACACCCGAAACTAATCCTGTCAACGCTCCAAGTGCCGCCCTAGCTGTCCCACCTCCGCCGATAATCGCCACCTTGCTGATTTTCACATCTTGAAAAATTCTGACAAAGGCCAAGTAGTCGGTGGAACAGAGGATTGTCTTGCCGTCTTCAAAGAAAAGGGTATTTCCCGAAGAAATTCGCGCAGCTACAGGATCAACGAAATCAACTATTCCCAGTGCGCTCTCTTTTAACGGCATGGTTAAAGAGAGTCCAGCCCATTCCGAAGCGTCCAAGGATTTGAGGAAATCGGCAAAATTTGAATCCGCCATTTCAATCGCTGTATACATTCCCGGGTAACCCAGTTGTTGGTAAGCCGCGTTGTGAATAAGTGGAGAAAGACTATGGGAGATTGGCGACCCTAATACAGCAGCACGCATCATTTAAAAGCCCCCGCCGCCAAATTTTGATGGTAAACAATCTCCCACTTCGCAAATTGTGAATAATCTGCAGTGAATCGAGTATCTCCAGGTTTGACTGTGATGAAGTACAGCCAACTTCCTTTCTCTGGATGAAGAGCCGAAAGAATTGCTGCCTGACCTGGATTGGAAATTGGCGTTGGCGGCAGACCTACATTTCGATAGGTGTTGTATGGAGACTGGATCTGCAGACTCGACGCGGATAGCGAAATCTGGCCGCGCAGATTTGCGGCGTATTGAACCGTCGAATTTAATTGCAACGGCATTCCGATCCGCAATCTGTTGTAAATTACTTGACTAATCTTTGCGAAGTCAGAAGGGTCGCCTTCCACTTGAGCCATGGATGCGACCGTGAGTACTTGGTAGCTGGAATAGTTTTCGAAACCTCGTTCTAAATGTACTTCCGCTGAAATCGTGGAAAATTTAGCGACCATAGCGTCGAATGCGCTCTTGGCCCTAGTTCCTTTAGCAAATGAATATTGGGCAGGAAAGAACATCCCCTCCAGGCTTCCACCTACATTTGCAATTGCTGGCTTTACCTTTTTCAGAACAGCGTCCGAATAACCAGATATAGATGAGCTGCTCTTTACTTGAGCCACCACATCGGAGAGTGTCGTGCCCTCTTTAATGTTGATGACACCAATCAATCTTTTCGTGTCCAATAGTTCCAAGAGCGCTTGGTTGGAAGTCAGATGCGTGTGAATTAAGTGGACGCCGGGCGCAATGGATTGAGAGCGAGGATCTTTTACGGCTAGTTGAAAAAAGATCTTAGAACTCTTGATGACGCCTCTCTTCTGTAAATTGATAGCAATAGCCGAACCACTTTGACCGTTTGCCACCTCAAAAGAAATTTCAGTTCCTGGTGTGCCAGCCTTAAATTCGGCTGTAGGCCGGAACTGACCATAACTGAAAACAATCACTATCAGTATGCCGCCAATAATCCATTTTCTTTTGCCAAGGAAATTCACAAAGTAGTCCCTTGAACTTTCCCGGTGATTCTCTCTTGTTCCATGGCGCTTTCCAGTATTACTACCGCTGCCATTTCGTCAATGGTCGAACGGGCACTCTTTGTGTTGTGACCCGAAGTACGCATATTCTGCATAGCCCCTACAGTGGAAAGCCTTTCATCAATCATGATTACTGGGCATGGCGCCAAAGTTGACAGCATCCGACCGAAGTCAAGTGCTCCTTCACTTTTTACGCCACGATCGCCAGACATATGTTTAGGATCGCCCACAAAAACATAGATAGGTTCTACTTCAACAAAAATTTCACTAATTCGAAGTGCCAGATCTGGATCGCTTGCATCCAAGGTCAATAACGGTGAGGCCAGAATTCCGGAGCGATCAGAAGCAGCTACGCCAATTCGCACCTGTCCAAAGTCAAAGGCGATCCTTCTGCCAGTGAGCATGAGTTACCGACCGGAGGATTCGCTAATCAGAGTCAAGATCATCGAGAGCGCTTCTTGGCTCTTCTCTGGATTAACGCCGCCACCTTGAGCAAAGTCAGCCTTACCTCCGCCGCCGCCACCCAAAACCAAAGATCCAGCTTTCACCAAATCACCTGCCTTTATTCCAAAGCTTTGAGCGAATTCACTGACGGAGGCAACGAGAGTTGCCCGGTCGCCGGAATTGGAAATGAGAACCACCACACCATTCTTAATACGATTGCGCAAATTGGCAGCAATTTCCCGCAGATTCTCTACCGCTATGCCATCGGATAATTGAGCGATGATGAAACTAACATCCCCAACTTGTCCAGTTTTATCCAAGAGTTTTTCGGCATCTTTGACCGCTTCGGCAGTTTTATATGTCGCAAGATCTTTCTCAGCGACCCGCAATTTCTCCAACATAGAGTGAATGCGCTCTGGAAGTTCTTCAACGCGAGCACCCTTCACTATTTCGGTGAGTGAGTTCAAAATCAGATGTTCCCGGGCCAAGAAGTTAAAGGCATCGGCTCCAACAAGAGCTTCCACTCGGCGAACCCCGGCACCAATGGAGGACTCGGAAAGTAACTTGACTAGCCCTAATTGGGCAGAGGAAGTCACATGCGTCCCACCGCATAATTCTTTTGCCCATTCACCAATACTGACAACGCGCACACGATCGCCATACTTCTCACCAAATAGCGCCATTGCTCCGATTGCCTTCGCTTCACTCTGGCTCATGGTTTGGGCCTGCACGGAAAGATTTTCTAGAAGTACAGTGTTAACTCTAGATTCAACTTCTTGAAGAACTGAATCCGGAACCGCGCTGGAAGAGGGAAAATCGAATCTAAACCGACCCGGAGCATTCTCGGAACCGGCCTGAGTTGCAGCCTCACCTAGGGCTTCGCGAAATGCCTTGTGGACCATATGGGTTGCGGTATGTGCACGACTAATTGCCATACGTCGTTCAACGTCGATGGATGCCAGCACCGCAGAATCAACCGCCACAGACCCTTGAACAATTCGACCGCGGTGAACATAAAGACCAGGAACCGGACTTTGCACTTCATCAATTTCAATCAAGGAGCCGTTGCTCAAACGAATCAATCCGCCGTCAGGAAGTTGTCCACCAGCTTCCGAGTAAAAAGGAGTGCGATCCAAGACGATTTCGACATCTTGATCGAGATCGGCTTCAGATACCGGCACACCATCAATCAAAATTGCTTTTATCGTAGATTCAGTTTCGGTCTGGTCGTAACCTAAGAATGAAGTGGATCCCACTGTGTCAATAATGGCGCGATACTCACTTAAGTCAGTGTGCCCAGTCTTCTTGGCTCGAGCATCGGCCTTCGCGCGATCCTTCTGCTCCTTCATCAATCGACGGAAGCCATCTTCATCCACGGAGAGATTCATTTCCGTGGCCATTTCCAAGGTCAAATCAAATGGAAAGCCGTAGGTATCGTGCAATTTAAAGACGGTATCTCCAGTAAGTTTTACACTCTTGCTCTTCTTTACCTCTGCCGCCGCTAGATCGAATATTAAAGTTCCACTTTTGAGAGTTTGCAAGAAAGACTCTTCCTCGCCAACAGATACTGAAAGAATTCTGGCTCGGTCTTCAATCAATTCTGGGTATTGAGGCCCCATTGCTTGCAATGATGCTTCAATGAGTTCACCGAAAGTTGGCTCGTGCGCTCCTAGGATTCGCATATTTCTAATAGTGCGTCGCATCATTCGGCGAAGAACATAGCCACGACCTTCATTGCCCGGCAAAACTCCATCGCCAATCAACATCATGGAAGTTCGTGCATGGTCTGCAATGACGCGAAGAGCAACATCACTTTTTGCATTGGAACCGTAACGAACATTGGTTAACTCAGTAGCCCGATTTAAAATTTGCATAGTGGTATCAATTTCGTAGATATTTTCCACACCTTGCAAAAGCGCAGCCGTTCGTTCCAAACCTAGGCCAGTATCAATACTTTTGGCGGGAAGTTCTCCGACGATGGGGAAATCATCTTTACTGCCACCTTGACCACGCATATTCTGCATGAAGACAAGATTCCAGACTTCCAAATAGCGATCCTCGTCAGCAACCGGACCGCCCTCTTTGCCGTATTGGGGACCTCGGTCGTAATAAATTTCCGAACAAGGTCCGCACGGTCCAGGAATACCCATTGACCAGAAATTGTCAGCCATACCCCTTCGTTGAATGCGTTCGCGTGGGATCCCAATTTGGTTGTGCCAAATATCAGCGGCTTCGTCATCGTTTTGATATACGGTTACCCATAACTTCGATTCGGGAAATCCATAACCGCCATCGGCGATAGGTTTTGTCAGTAACTCCCAGGCCAGAGCAATGGCGCCCTCTTTGAAATAATCACCGAAAGAAAAATTTCCGCACATCTGAAAGAAGGAGGCGTGGCGGGTGGTCTTTCCCACTTCCTCAATATCCAGGGTCCGCACACATTTTTGTACCGAGGTGGCACGTTGATAAGGAGGAGTCATCTCCCCCAAGAAGAAGGGCTTGAATGGAACCATCCCGGCGTTGACAAGGAGCAAGTTGGGATCGTCAGCTATTAAGGAGGCCGAAGGTACCACGGTGTGTTGTAAGCCTTGGCTATTGCCTGATTCAAAAAATTTAAGCCAACGTTCCCGAATTTCTGCTGAATTCACGCTTGCTACTCGGAATCGCTGGAAGATCGGCGCCTGGACTTGTTGGGCTTACTAGCGCCTTTTTTCAATTGCGCGGCAGCCAAAATCGCTCCAGCTGCTTTCATGGCCAAAGTGTTCTTATCCATGAAGGAACCCGTTGCGGAGGTGATCTTCTCGGTCAACTCTTCAGCCGACTTGGTAATTTTGTTGATGCTCTGGAGTGGGCCATTAACCAAAGTGACCGTAGTAGTGACCTCTTCGATGAGAGGCGCGGTTTCATCCGTTAACGACTTCAACGAGACCTTTGCTTCGTCCACCAGTCTGCCGACTCGGATGACTACATAAGAAATCGCGATAGCAATAACTGCCAATGATGATGCCGCAATGATTGTGGCAATGCCTCCAGGACCCATACCTACAGACTACCCGAAACTACTCTTGCGTCGAAGCAAATAAAGGAAGCACCACATCAGATTTCTGATGGGATTTGTGAGCATTAAGTGCCGCCAGATGGTAATCCTCAATCGCTGCAATATTGTTGGAATTCAGGTATGGACGCCCATCTACCAAAGGTCCTACAGACCCTTCCATAACTGCCACTACATCTTCGCCCGAAAGTGTTTTATAGGTCTCTAATGCATGGGCCAAAGCGAGTACTTTGACACGATTCTCAACCAAAATCTCCAGCGCTTTTTCAAGAAGTGTAGATAAATTATCTTCGATTCGATCTGAAAGGGCTCTGCGCATCTCCTTTGCGCCATCCTCCTTACCTTTGCCGCCCCCGGGTGCACCAACTTCAAAACGGCGATTGGATGCATGGGATGAGACGGTAATGCCCATCCCCCAGTGACCTTCCATAAAACTAGCGATAGTGGTTGCACTCTCTAAATCGCCAGAGACTCCGGATGAGTTATCTCCATCAAAGAACATTCGCTCCCCAGCCAAAGAGGCAAGCGAGACCAGAATGTCGGCTTCGTACTCAGTGCGCCATCGGGTGAATTGGTCATCGGGTGGAATGCTGGCAACCATTCCCAGATAATCCGAGCCCTTTTCGATCGTAGCCAGATCAATAGTCATGTGATACCGAGCTAAATAGGCCATAACTCCATGGCAGGCTTCATGAACCGCCACTGCATGACGCTCTCGGTCGATATATTCAACATCTTCGGCCGGTCCCAACTCCTTAAGTTGCTTTGCCTTAATCATGTCGGACCAGGTGATGGAAGTTCGCCCATGACGAATTGCCATGATCAGCGCTTCATTTATCGTGTCCTTTATTGTGGCACCAGTTGCATACGGGGTGATGGTCGCCAATTTATCAACTTCTTCGGCACTCAAGGAGTGCGAAACTTTTGAGAGATAGCCTTCATAAGTCCTAATGCGACCAGCCTTGCTTGGGTACCCGACTCGGTACATCCGATCAATTCTTCCAGGGCGCAACAGCGCTTCATCCAGCGCTTCTGGCATGTTGGTAGCCATCACAACCAAGATTCGATACTTGGGAGGATTCTTCGGGCGCATTCCCAAAGTACGGCGAACAATGCGATTAAAAAATCCGCGCGGTTTCTTCAATCCGGAAAGTTCCGTTAGTAGGGCTTGAAGCGTACCCATTCCAGAATTGCCACCACCCATGGCGCTGTTGGCAACAAAACTTTCTTGAGTGAGAAGGTTGTGAGTTAATAAGTTCACACTTGGTTCGGACAAATAGGTACCGCCTCGGCATTGGGTTCCCGATAGCGCACTTGTGTTATTGGCAGAGTTGAGCGAGAAGCGACCACCTGAACTGGAAATTCCACGATTACCCAGAGAGTCTGCTTCATCAAAAAATACAACGACTCCGCCATAGCGAAGTGCAAGCTTTCGTAATTTTCTAAAGAGTGATTTTACCTTCAAGACACCAACACCAAAGAACATATTGTTAAAGGCGCCAGGATCTACGAATACAAAAGGTTTACCGGTCTCCCCCGCCATGGATTCGGCCATCAAGGTCTTTCCAGTTCCCGGAGGTCCCCACAACAAAATTCCACCGGGTACATAGCCGCCATGTTTTTCAATTTCCTCGGGTGATTCTAGGAAGAGCAAATTCTCACGAATTCGATTGAGAACATGGTCCTGCCCCCAGACATCGGAAAACCTAGTGCGGATGTCATCTGGGAAATAGGTATCAATGCCACCTCGACTGAGAAACCAAAACATCGCAACAAATTGAATGACGACGAAAAAGACTCCGAAGAGTAACTGACCAAGGAGCGGAAGTGCGCTCCAGAGCGCCTTAGGCGCCATAAACAATGCCTTAACCGGAGTTTCCTTGTAGATCGCGCTCAGTACAACCGACAACATCACAATAAAGAGAAGAGCTTTGACCACTCGAGAAATTCGGTAGCGAGTCCAATCGCTGAACTTGTGAATCAGAGAATCTACAGCTGCAAAATATCTTTGCCAGATCCCATGATAGGGAGCGAGCATTTCGGCCAACCCAAAGTGGGCCTGTCGGATGACTTCGGCACCCAGAAGGAAGAATATCCACCATCGAGTGCGAAAACCGCTGACGATCGCATCTTTTGCAGAAAGGATTGGATTATCGGCCAGATCGGCCCAGACCAAAATGAAAAATACGATGGTAAAAAGAAGCGTGAACTTCAAGCGATCATAAACCGATAAGTGAATCCGAGTTTTTCTATCGGTATCTCGCGGACGACTGCTCTCGGTCATCTTTTACCTCTCACTGTGAAGGAACTGACAATCTCATCGATAACTTTGAGATTCTTTGAAAAACAAGTACTAGTACAGCGAACGATCAAAACGTAGATTGTGGAACGATCATCGGAGACCAAGGCGGTCTGATCAATTGTTTGCGAGACACCTTTCTTAGGTGTGAATTCGAAAACCGTATGAACACCACGAGCGATTTTCTGAATAGATTCTGCGTCATCAAGCAATTGAAATTCTGGAGCGGTCGCGTCCAGGCCAGAGGCCCAAGAAGTCACTGGCACAATCATGTTTCGAAGCGAGTTATAGGAAACTGCATCTATTTCCTCTGGCAACAGCGACCGCACTCGAATGTAGGCAAGCGGTACCGTTGGCGCCACTAAACTCAAAACATGTGAAGAAGTAATTTTCTTACTGGGTGAGAATGCCTCTTGCCACTTCACTGCATATAACCGATCTAATGCCGTCCCCGTTGCACCTTGACCTTCGCGCGCATTGAGCGCCGCATTAGAAACACGTATCCAATTCTTCGGCACCGAAAAATAGACGCCATCGGTTTTATCGACTGCATAGAGCCGACTTGGCCCTGAGCAACTTGTCAGTGCGAGGCTGGAGATGATCACGACAAAGCAGAGAGCGCCTAATTTTCGAATATACACCGCGGCAATCTTGCCCTATTTCCGGCTATTTTTCCGCTCAGGCGAGCATTGACTATGGAACTGGTGTGAAGTCAACGCCGGCTTCTTTGCGTTGTGGCGCAGTAATCGGAGTCGGGGCTCCAGTTAATGGATCTCCGCCACTGGCCGTTTTTGGAAAAGCAATCACTTCGCGGATGGATTCAGCACCTGCAAGCAGCGCACAGAGTCGATCCAGTCCGATAGCGATTCCACCATGGGGAGGTGGCCCGTAGTTGAAGGCCTCTAAGAGGAATCCAAACTTGCTCTCGGCTTCTTCAGGAGTCAAACCGATTACATCAAAGACTCGCTTTTGAACTTCGCGTTGATGAATTCTTATCGAACCGCCACCAATTTCATTTCCGTTCAGGACAATGTCGTAGGCATATGCAAGCGCTTCCGCTGGATTGGTGTGAAAGTTTGCAGCAAATTCGGGCTTTGGTCCGGTGAATGGATGATGAACCGCATGCCAGCCACTTTCGGGGTTTTCGCTATCCAATAGTTCAAACATTGGGGCATCTACGACCCAGAGGAATTCCCATTTGGTTTCATCGATCAGCTTGCATCTACGACCAATTTCCAAACGGACTGCGCCTAGTAAATTTAGTGAAGAGATCCGGTTGCCAGCTGCGAAGAAGATTGCATCTCCGGGGGCAGCGCCAACTTTGCTAGCAATTCCAGCAATTTCTTTCTCAGATAAATTCTTTGCAACTGGACCACCCAAAGTTCCATCTTCATGGACCAAAATGTAAGCCAAGCCTTTTGCTCCGCGGGCTTTTGCCCAATCTTGCCAGGCATCCAGATCGCGACGAGCTGAACTAGCGCCGCCTGGCATAACGACAGCGCCAACGTATTCAGATTGGAACACGCGGAAAGTTGTTTCAGCAAAGAACTCCGTGACATCTGTGAGTTCGTTGGCAAAACGTAGATCTGGCTTATCCGACCCAAAACGACGCATTGCTTCGTGATAGGTCATATGTGGAATTGGGGTAGGAATTTCGTAGTTAACAACCTTGCGGAAAACATCTGTGAGAATCTTTTCGGCAACCTCGATGATGTCCTCTTGATCAATAAAAGACATCTCAATATCTAACTGCGTAAATTCGGGTTGTCGATCTGCCCGAAAATCCTCGTCTCGGAAGCATCTAGCAATTTGATAGTACTTCTCCATGCCGGCGACCATCAACAACTG
>Ga0194060_10004055_pt1 | contig 10214 bp, 10 predicted proteins | sample SepL225m_MetaG_FD_163427 | JGI IMG/M metagenome (GOLD analysis project Ga0194060, IMG submission 163427) | Anoxic zone freshwater microbial communities from boreal shield lake in IISD Experimental Lakes Area, Ontario, Canada - Sep2016-L222-5m | ecosystem: Environmental > Aquatic > Freshwater >... | reverse complement strand
GCGAACGGATCGCTCCCGGTCTGAAAGCTGTAAGATCGCCTTTTTCCGCCCCCACCTGCCGCAGTGAAGCCCCGGAGGATCTCATTGATGTCAAAACCGCGGAAAATGTCTTCCTGACTGTAATGCTGACTGAAGCCATCAGCTCCGTAATTATCATATTGCTTGCGCTTTTCCTGATCGCTCAATACGGCATAGGCCTCGCTCATTTTCTTAAATTTTTCTTCCGCTTCCTTGTTGCCGGGATTCTTATCAGGATGGTACTTTACGGCCAGCTTGCGGTAGGCCTTTTTGATATCATCACTGCTGGCATCTTTTTCTATGCCTAGTACTTTATAATAGTCTGTGCTCATGGTCCCCCGAATAAGTGAAGGTTAACTAAATTAGTATTGGTTAGAAATTAATAGTTTATAGGCGAATGTCAAGGGTTTCTATTGCCACCAGAAATCGTTGTTGCTTACCGGATCCAGATACCTGAGCCGGTCCCATTTTATTATCTGTGGCGCCGTGTCTATTTCGTTGCTTTCGTGTATCAAGCGATCTACTGTCAAAAGCAGGCCGCCCATGAATCCATGTTTCTCAACGGCTTCCCGACTATAGGCGGCGCATGTCGGGTACATATTGCAACGATCACCATCTACCGGCGATATATACTTACTGAAAAATATAAATCCACCTTTTAATAGAGAGCCTGGCAATGATAGCGCTGGTGATGAAGAACCAGCGCTCTTCACTTCTCGCCGGGTTAAGTCCCAATGGCTAAAATTATCGTCATCCTTCGTCTCGGAGGCGTCGCAAAGTAACGGCGCGGCATAAAATAAGAGGAGGATGATGAATAATACAAAGCTCTTGCGCATCTGTGCCCTCAGAATCTATGACTGATAATAATGGATGGGCCACCTGCTTCACGAGAGAAGGCAAGCGAGAAATTATCTTTCAGTTTTCGGATGAAGTTAGTCTCTTTATCGCGGTTATACTTATGAACACTGCTGACGGCGCTGTAAATATTGCCGCTATACCAGCCTAGTTCAAAAAAGGCCAAAATGCCGCCGGCTGCATAGTTGTCATGGTGAAAAAGTTCCGTTGCCCCCAAGATAAAAGCACCATTCAAAAGAAAAGCTACCAAGGCATCACGGTGTCGTTCCGCATACAAATGACCAGCCCCTGGGAAAACTGCGGCAAGCAGTCCGGCTGTAGTCGGTGATTTATGGGGCAAATATTCATTCTTTTCCATTTCGATGGCAAATGCCGAGGCAATCGGGAAAAGAGGGCTCCCCTGATTGATCTGACGCAAAGCATCTCCGACGGCTTGCCAGTTCGTGCGTTCCAGCATGACCAAAGCCTTTTGGTATAGTGCCTTATCTTGATAATTTGGCACATTGGCGATGACGATGAGATCAAAGGTGTGCAGCGCATCATCATATCTGCCGGATAGTTTCTCTATCCTACCTTTCAGGTAGAGCATTTCAAAATAAAGAGGACTGGCCGGATACTTGGAGAGAAATTGATTGCAGGCATCAATCGCCTCAGTCCATCTTTTCGCATGGAAATAACATTCGGAAATACGAAAAGTTGCCTTTTCAGTCTGATTGCTTGTCGAGCCTGAGGAAGTAAGGTAAATATAGCGTTTATATTCACCGATGGCGCGAAAATAATCCCCTTCTTCATAAAGCGATTCAGCAAAGCCGAAAACATGCTCGGCTTCCGTCTCACTTTCACCCCAGGCCCGATGAATAAATGTACAGTACAGCACAAAAATTGCGATGAAAATAAAGGCATAGTTTCGGTTGAACATAGTTGTTGCCCCTACTAACTGAGGCCGGCAATCTTTCTTTTCAGGATCATCTGCATAGTGGTATCGGTGGTCTTTTCCAGAGACTTCCGATAGTATTCAAGTGATTTTTTTGGATCATTCATCTCTTCATAAATCCTGCCCATGTCTCGGTAAACCGACGCTGCCAGATAAGTTGCGTCCGGCATTTTAAGCGCGTTTTCGAAAGCACCCAGGGCTTTTTTATAATCCTTCTTAACTTCATACCCGTAACCCTGGCCAGAATAAACAAAATACTTTAGATAATTTTTGCGGGAAGCCCGCTTCAAAAATTCGTCGTAGGTTTGGAGTGATAAATCAACCTGATTGAGGTTAAGGTACAGATTGCCCAGTTGATAATATGCCTGCAGGGCGGCCTGACTATGAGGATATTTGGTTGTCACGTTCCGGTACACTTCAATCAAATTTGGAGTAGGGCCATTCTTCAGAGCCATTGCTTCCGCCTGGCTATAGACTTTGAGGGCAGACTTTTCGTAATCGATTCGATAAAGCGACCAACCAGCTACGACCGCTATACAAACCACAACCACCGCTGTTAAAATGAATAGTTTTGTTTTATGACGGGCAGCAAATTGCGTTAGCTTGCCTAATTCAACCTGCAAAAAATCGGGCTCCTTTAATTCCTTCAATACCTTTTTCGTAATTTTATCCGACATGTATCTTGCCTCTCTGGGTTAAATTTTTTCCGGATCTATTTTTTCAACGATACCCGCGGGAATGCGCACAACCGTTCCCTGCACATTGATGCAAGCGTGAACAGATTCTCCTTCGACGAGCACCCGTTCCTGCTTTTCATCCCGGATAACGTAATTGAATTTTATACTCGCCCTTCGCAGATAGACGATCTCCGTTTCGATAACAACGATCTGATCGTATCTGGCGGGATACAGATAGTGGCACGCGACTTCCGTCAAAGGCAAATTATAACCACTCGCTTCAATTTGGGCATAGGGGATCCCGAGTTCTCTCAATAACTCGGCGCGGCCGATTTCAAACCATTTAATATAATTCGTATGGTACACAATGCCCATAGCGTCTGTATCGGCATAGATAACCCTGATCTTAGTGAGATTTTTCTTTGACAAATCTCCTCCAATCAAGGATGAAATGATCAATCAGCAGATGGCCTGGTGATATTAAGAGATCTGCTTTCCTGGCGGCAGTTTCCCCGAAGAAATGACCGCGCGTAATGTTTTCGTCAGCCTGAGAAGAATATACGGCGAAGGGACTGGGTTCTGATCCGTGGGTCATCAGCGCTACTGGGGTCGGATGGTCGCTCAGCACCATGACCCGGAAAGCTCCGAATTGAGGCATACCTGCCAGGATCGGTCCAACGACTTTCTTGTCGAAATCTTCTATGGCCTTGATTTTCCCCTTCAAGTTGCCCTCATGTCCCATCTCATCGGGTGCTTCCACATGCAGGAAAATAAAATCAAGTTCCTGCAAGGCAGCCAAGGCGTTTTTCGCTTTCCCCAGATAATTAGTATCCGTGTATCCTGTCGCTCCTTCAACGGGTATCACCTTGAGTCCCGCATAGATACCGATTCCATTCAGCAGATCTACAGCGGAAATCATACCACCCTTAAGATTATACTTTATGGTAAGCGGGACGATCTGCGGCGCCCTTCCCTGCCCCCACAGCCAGATTGCGTTAGCGGGTTTTTTTCCTTGATTGATAAGCCGCTTATTCACTGGATGATCCTGTAAAAAATCTTGAGCGCGCTTCATCAAACCTTTTAATTGTAGAGATCCTTCACCTTGAGGGAAAAAACCTTTAATCTCGCGCCCCGTGATGTCATGGGGTGGCTTTGTTTCCATCCCGCTGAAACCATTTTTCCACACCAAAAGATGGCGATAGCTAACACCGGGGTAAAAGGCAAAAATGTCAGAACCAAGGTGGTCATGAAGATCACGGATAATTGTTTTGGCGATTTCCGAACTGATATGGCCGGCCGTGAAATCGAGCAGGCATTCGTTGTTATCACCCCCCAAGGTTACGAGGTTGCATCGGAAAGCCACATCCTCAGGTTCCAAGATCACACCGATATTAGCTGCTTCGAGGGGGCCGCGTCCGGTGTAGTATCGACCGGGGTCATACCCAAGAACAGCCAGATTGGCCACATCGCTGCCGGGAGGAAGTCCGGCCGGTATCGTATCGATCAGTCCTAATGTGCCTTCTGATGCCATCCGGTCCATATTCGGAGTATGGGAAAATTCGAGAGGCGTCTTGCCGCCCAAAGAATCCAGAGGGTAATCGGCCATCCCGTCGCCCAGCAGAATTATGTGTTTCATCATGAAGGCCCGTTATGAATGGTCGTCTTCTATGCGGATAACCATTGTTTTATCGAGGACAATTTCTAATTGGTCAATTTCCCGCAGGGCATCCTGAACATCTTTTTCCCTGGCTTTATACGTAGTAATGACCACTGGCACAGCGCCGCTTTGCCGTCTGCCCTTTTGAATAACGGCGGCAATGCTGATATGCTTCTTCCCTAAAATGCCGGATATTTTTGATAACACTCCCGGTTGATCCACGGCCGAAAAGCGGAAATAATAATTAGTGAAAATATCTTCCATCGGTTTTAAGTTGATATCTGCGGTCTCCGCTTCACGATGGGAACGGGCTGGCTTCAGGCAGGAGATACCTTTCATCATCTCGCGGGCCGTATCCACCAAGTCACTGACAACGGCACTGGCGGTGGGCATCATACCGGCCCCTTGGCCAGACAGAAATATGGGTCCGGCGGCATCTCCGACAATGTGAAAAGCATTGAAATTGGCATTGACATTGGCAAGCAGATGATCGAAGGGGATCATCGTCGGGTGCAGGCGCGCCTCTACTACCCCACCCTCTTCCCTGGCAATTGCCAGCAATTTTATCCGGTACCCCAGTTCCCTCGCAAAATCAATATCCTGCCGGGTGATTTGGGATATTCCCTCACGGTATATATCTTCCAGATTGACCTTTTTACCGTAAGCAAGCGCAAGGATGATCGCCAGCTTATGGGCCGCATCAATCCCCTCAATATCGTAGGTAGGGTCTGCCTCGGCAAATCCTAGTGCCTGTGCCTCGCTCAGAACGACATCAAAAGCTTTTCCTTCATCAGTCATTTTCGACAAGATAAAGTTGGCGGTGCCATTCACTATGCCTAAGACGGACTTGATATTGTTGGCAACGAGACTTTCTTTTAACGTCTTGATCACTGGAATGGTCCCGCCGACGCTCGCCTCAAAGCCTATATTGACACCTTCCTGCTCGGCTACGGCGAAGACTTCATTGCCGTAAGTGGCTAATAGTGCTTTGTTGGCAGTAACTACGTGCTTCTTGTTATGCAGAGCTTGCAGAATAAAAGAACGGGCTGGTTCATAGCCGCCCATGAGTTCAATGACAATATCGATGCCGGGATCATTCAAAATCGATTTGGCATCGGTGGTGAGGATGTGAGGATCTACCGCAACAACCCGGGGAGTAAGCAAGTCCAGGTCGCCGATTTTGTTTATAACCAGCTTCGCTCCCAACCGATCTTGAATAAGTTCGGCGTTTTCCCGCAGCAATTTAATTACACCGGATCCAATAGTGCCGAAACCGATTAACCCAAGGGAAATTTCCTTCATGACTGTGCTCCGAATCGTACTGTCAATAAGTTATCCAATGTTTACATGAATCTATGAAGCGTCTTCTAATACATTCGCGGCAAATAGGCAAGGGGAAAATTCCTGTTCTCTAACTTGACACACAGACGTCATCAGGGTAAGGTGGCGGTAAAAAAGCTCAGTAGGATTAGACATGCAGACCAATCCTGACGGATTAAGCCAACTGACCGGGATAATTCTTGCCGGTGGCAAGAACCGCCGCATCGGAACGAACAAGGCCTTTCTGGTAGTGAACGGGACCCGGATTATCGATCGTACGGTAGGCATCTTCAAGGACATTTTTGCGGAGGTGATTATCGTTACCAATGAACCTCTCGCCTATCTTGACCAAAACATAACCATCGTGACAGATATTCTGCCTGACAAGGGCGCTCTGGGCGGGCTTTACACGGGGCTTTTTTTTGCGCACCATAGCCGGGCCTTTGTCTGTGCCTGTGACATGCCTTTTATCGACAAAAAATTTATTGAGTATATGATCAGTCAAGCCGGATCTTACGATATTGTGGTGCCCGACGCCGGCGACGGTCTGCAACCGATGCATGCCATTTACAGCAAGAAGTTTCTTGTGGAAATTAAAACCCTGCTCGAACAGGATAAACTGAAAATTGCGTGTATGTACAAGAATAGCCGGACCCTTATAATCTATAGCGACACCATAGACACCTTTCCTCCAGGGAAGAAAATGTTTCTTAATGTGAATACCTATGATGATCTTCAAATGATTGCAAAAGAGGTGTAACTTGCCGAGAGTCGATGATTTCTTGAATGCCCTGATCCTGGCCAGAGAGATTCTGCCTGCCCGTGACCCGGAAACTCTGTGCCGTAACGCCGGCGCAGAATATCTTGCCCTTCATCCGGGTGGGAAGATTACCCTGCCCTTCTTCATGAAACCGGTCAATGTCACCTATCCCGAAGGCCAGGTGGAATATGAAGATCAAGAAATCAAGCTTTCCTTGCAGGAACAGGGGCTTATCCTGCACTATCTTTTGGGTGTCCAGGATATCCCGTTGACTAATGAACCTATTACCTTCCGCGAAATACCTTCCGGGGAATTTTACTACCAGCCCTTTCTGAAAAGGGCGCAGGTTCCCTTGGTGCAAACGTTTGGCTCCGACCATGAACTGTTTTGCAGAGCAGGTCAAAAAGTGGGGGGGGTAGATGCAAAAATGGCTGATGTTTCGTTAACTTTTCGACCATTCCCGAGAATTCCCATTACCCTGATCCTCTGGAGAGAAGACGATGAGTTCCCCCCGGAGGGGAATATTTTATTTGATGCTACTATCAAGCATTTTCTGAGTGGTGAGGATATTGCTTTTCTTGCCGGGACGGTGGTTTATAAATTGATGGCTAGTGCAAAAGGTCTCAAAATAACAAAATAAAAAAGGCTCCCTCAGGGGCGCCTTTTTTATTTTCCTGCTTTCATTTCGATTTCGGAACCGTAGGAACACCCAATCGCTTGCCTATGTGATCGCGGCCCAGATAGTAATTGAGCCACGATGCCGTCTGGTAGAAGTCCCAGTTACAGGGTGGCACATTGACGTCTCTGATAAATTCTTCCTCGCCGTGTTTTTTCAACCGTGCGTAAGCCTGGACATAGATACATTTCTTCTTGTTCGGATAGACCTCGCACCATCCCTCAAAAGAACCGCCGCAGGCACCGTTCCGCTGCTTTTTGGGGCATTGACTCATGGGGCAGAGGTAGGCTATTTCGAAAAGGGCACAGTCGCCACAATTCTCACAGTCGAAAAGTACAACCTTGATGAGGTGTTCCAACTTCGTGACAAAACCCTCTGCATTGCTGCCGTCCACAGACTTCATTAGTGAGCGGATCATGCCGAAGAGGCCCTTGCCAGGCTCGAACATAACGTTGTGCATCAATCTGTTCATGCCGTACATCATCGGCACATCGGTGTCGAGAGGTCGATCTTTGCGATTCGTTGGAGTCTTTGCATTGAGACCGGTTTTCTCGTCCTTCTCGTAATAGTAGAAACCCTTTGCCTGGGGGAATTCTAGTTCCTTTACGATATCGTGCCAGTTGGGTGCCAACTCATCGCCACGGCCGATAATGTATTCCACATCGCCGATGGGCACACCATGCCCGCCGATGTGAACACCATCGTAGCCCATTCCCTTAAAGCAGGCGAACATCTTGGCCGCACGTTCGAGGCGGCTTTTCTTGCCCTTGTCCTCGGCATCCTTCTCTTTTTCGAGTTGTGCCAGAAGCTCCTTGGTGACCACGCAACCTGGTACGAAGTTTTGACTCATCGCCTTACCGGCTCCAAAGGGAAGGATGTAGATATTCCCCATTATCGGGATAGTCCAGCCATTCTCTCTGATGAACTGGATTACTTCATGGAACTTCCGCATGTCATAACCAAGCTGAGGAACGATGAAGTCGGCGCCGGCCTCGATTTTCTTCTTAAGCTTGTAATACTGGACCAGCTGTTCAGCCTCGTCGCGTTTGAACGGCGAGACGGCACAGCCCGTAAAAAACTCGGTTTTCTGCAGCTGGGCCGGCTTTGCTGCCGAACCCACCTGAAGTCCGGCATTCAAGTCATTGATTAGTTGGATGCCGTGCACAGGATCAAGATCGAAGACGGGCTTCGGCCGACCGGCAAAACCGCTGACCGGATAGTCACCCGTCATGACAAGCATATTGCGCACACCGGCACGGGAAAGTCCGTGTAGAAGCCCTTCCATTTGGTTTCTGTTTTTGTCTTTGCATGTGAAGTGGACAAGCGGCTCGATGCCCAGCTTCATAATCTCAGAACCAAGAAATTCGGAGGAGATGGCAGGATTCCCCCCGGGATTATCGGTAATCGTCAATGCATGGATTTTCCCACTTTTTGCCGCAGCCTCTGCATTGGCAAAAACCGTCTCTTGCGCCTTTTCTCTAGCCCCTCTGCCCGGCACCAGCTCCCAGGTAACAGAAAATATCGACTTGTCGAGCAAGGACTTCTTAAAAATGTTTTCCATTTAGAACTCCAACCATGAATCCGAATAAAGGGTTTTCCCGATCAAGACTTTGGTCGTCTTTATATAATTCACCTGTTCTTTTGTAAACTTGCTGAGATCGAGATCCTCGCCATCCATAGTGCGGGCAACAAGATCGCGTAGATCCGGCCTGCTGCCGCCGGCGAAAGCCTTCAGTTCTTCGTCGAAAGCATCCACAATAGCGCTCACCATGCCATACCTTTCCAGCATCATCATGTATGTTTGATTAATGATAGGCCGCAAATGGTCTGGTGCCCCGTTGGAAACATTGGAAAGACCGCAGGTAGCCCTCAAACCAGGAGTCATCTCCTGGAAATCCTGGAACATCATCATGAACTCTACGCAGCTCGGCACCTGTACCTGACTTTGGGGACTGGTTACGGGAGTGACAATGGGATCAATCCACAGATCCTCATTGGGAATGCCGAACTCGGTGGCCTTCTGCATCAACTCCGCTGCTAGCACTCCTCGTTCACTGGCATCCCGGGGCAGTCCGGAAGGTCCCCAGAGGAGCGCTACTAGGCCGGCATTGTATTTCTGGGCCAGCGGAAATTTTGCAGCCATGCTCTCTGGCCGGGCCATAACGGAATTGATAACGGGCTTGCCCTTTTTATTTTGATATACCTTCAACCCGGCCTCTATGGCTTCGTTGTTAATTGTGTCGAGGTACAGCGGGGTGTCAACGACTTCCTGCACGATTTTGACCACCCATTCCATTAATTCGGCGCCTTCTTTACGCGCCGGTCCCAGATTGATATCTATATAATCGACCCCGGCTTTCGCTTCGGCAATGGCCAGTTCCTGGATCGGTTTGGGATCCCGGTCTTTCATTGCCGCACCTATTCTTTTAACCATTACATTAAGGTTTTCTCCAATACGAATCATCTGCTGCTCCTCCTCTGTTACGAGTGGGAAACGAATAAATCATACTCGTCCCGGTAATTGATTGCTGTCTTACTAAACACCCATTTTCAGAAACGGCGTGAGGTGAGCTGCTTCTCGCGGCCCAATCTTCACTTCCCATTCCGGTCCCAGTTCCTCTTCCAGATCACCGCTGACAGCAGCTACAAATCCGGGGATGGTAATCTTCCTATGATTCACTTTCTCCGTAATACCGCTTTTCTTGACAAATTGGCCAATAGCGTCACCGACAAATTTACCGGCTGCCCAGGCGGTAAGAACGGAAAGCCCTTCCGTGTCCATAACCAGAAGCCAGCTAGAAACGCGGCTTGCCTCTATCTCACCGGATACGATGAAGTAGGTCAGGGCAAAATTGGTGGTAATCAGTACCGGGGAATCCGCCGTGGGATTGCCGATCGGATAGATGCCCTGCTGCATCATCATGGGACGTTGCGGGTCGGTGTAGATATTGAGTCTCGATACCAACAGCGGGAAGATCACTTCGCCCTGGAAATCTGAAAGAACGATTATTCCTGAATACTTAGCTATAAATGTAGCGGCGATAAGCGCTTCTTTCAAGGGATCGGCCGTCATTTCGCAGGGGAACGTGATAGTGGGGAAACCGAGGGAACGATTCTTCTGGACCAGGGCAGCACGGCGTAAAAATACCTGATCTTCAAAGGCGCGACGCACCGTTCTGGCGCCAGTGTCCAGAACAATATCCTTTGCCCCGGCAGCAGCGAGCTTATCAGCTAGAGCGCTCAAGCTATCAATGGTATCTGCCTTTGCGGTTAGAGGACATTTATATTCCTTCGCCAAGGAGGCCAAGGCGTCACTG
>Ga0194060_10004053_pt1 | contig 10216 bp, 5 predicted proteins | sample SepL225m_MetaG_FD_163427 | JGI IMG/M metagenome (GOLD analysis project Ga0194060, IMG submission 163427) | Anoxic zone freshwater microbial communities from boreal shield lake in IISD Experimental Lakes Area, Ontario, Canada - Sep2016-L222-5m | ecosystem: Environmental > Aquatic > Freshwater >... | reverse complement strand
GGTACCGATCGCCTGGCAGTCGTGCTGGACGTGGAGCAAATACTGCGCGACGTGTTCCCATTGGCGCACCAGGCGATCCCGGAAGGCAGCGTCGTATCCGAGATCCAGTTGCCCGCCGGTACGGCCATACTCGCAGCGGACGATTCTGCCGTGGCACGTTTGATGATCGAGCAGGGCCTCAAGGCCATGGGCGTGCCTTATATCATGACCAAAACCGGGAAGGAGGCCTGGGACCGGCTCCAGTCGATCTCGGCCGAGGCCGTGGCCGAAGGCAAAACGGCGCAGGACAAGGTGGCATTGGTACTGACCGATCTGGAGATGCCGGAAATGGATGGCTTTACCCTGACGCGCAACATCAAGCAGGATGCGCGCTTCAAGTCGATCCCGGTCATCATCCATTCGTCGCTCACCGGTGCAACCAACGAAGCGCATGTGAAAAACGTGGGCGCGGACGCCTACGTCGCCAAGTTCATAGCCGAAGAACTGGGTGCCACGATCCGCAAGGTTCTTGCTGTCTGACACGCGACTGAAACCCCGAAATCCATGAGCACGGCGCACGAACTTGTGAAGGATATCCGCGGCCTGGTGACGCTGCCACACGTCTACATCCATATCGGCCGGCTTATCGACGATCCCAAGAGTTCGTCTGCGGACATTGCCAAGGCGGTCAGCCAGGATCCGTCCTTCGCGCTGCGCCTGTTGCGGGTGGCCAATAGCGTTCTTTACCGCTTTCCTTCGGCGGTGGACTCGGTTGCCAAAGCTGTTTCCATCATCGGCACGTCGCAAATCCGCAACCTCGCCCTGTCTATGTCGGTGGCCAGCAGCTTCGAGGGCCTGCCCAACGAACTGGTGACGATGGAGAATTTCTGGCGGCACAGCCTGCTTTGCGCTCTCACCGCACGCGACCTGGCTAAGCGTGCCGGTAGCTGTGATCCGGATGCACTGTTCACCGCTGGACTGCTCCACGACATCGGTGAACTTATCATTTTCAACCGCCTGCCGGAGCAGGCCAAGCAGGCCCTGCTGATGGTGCTGGACAGCGGGGAAGAAATCACGGTGCAACAGGCCGAGCGCCAGGTGATGGGATTCGACCACAGCGAGGTCGGCGGCGAATTGGCCCGGGAATGGCGCCTTCCCTTACTGCTTGAAGAATGCATCGCCCATCACCACGACATTGCCGGCAGCCAGCGCCATCGCCGCGAGACGGCATTGGTACATCTGGCCAACATCCTCGCCCTGATGGCCGAGTTGGACACCCTGGACCCACTCGATGTCCCGCCCATCGACCCCGCAGCCTGGGACCTCATCGGACTGGCGGATGACTGCATCGAGCCTTCCGTGCGCGAGGCGCAGGCCGAGATCGTCCAGATCGAGCGCCTGTTCACCGGCCGATAGGCCCCCAGGAACCCGCGAATTCCGTGACCGGCATGCACCCTCCCCTCCCTCCGGTACTTCCCGGGTTTGAGCATATCAGGCGGACTTGGAACGAATCCCACGCGTTCTACACGGCCCGCATCCTGCCAGGGGAATACTTCGTGACTAAGTCCGACGAAGCGGTCGCGACGACGCTGGGATCGTGCATTGCGGCATGCATACGCGATAGAGTCTCCGGCATCGGAGGCATGAATCACTTCATGCTCCCCGCATCGGGCAGCGGCGAATCCGACGCATGGAAAGCGAGCGGGCTCGGCGCCGGGACACGCTACGGAAATTTCGCAATGGAACATCTGATCAACGGCATCCTGCGCAATGGCGGACGGCGGGAAAATCTGGAAGTCAAGATATTCGGCGGCGGGCGCATAATCGCCAACATGTCCGACGTGGGCATGCGCAATATCCTGTTCGTGCGGGAATATCTGAAAACCGAGAAGTTGCGCCTGGTGGCAGAGGACGTCGGCGATGCCTACCCGAGGATGGCGATATATTTTCCGGCCACCGGCAGCGCCAAGGTCAAACGCCTGCGGTCGCTGCACAATAACGTAATAGCCATTCAGGAAAAGAGCTACATCGAGAGCGTGGTCAGCAAGCCGGTCGCGGGCGACATAGAACTTTTCTAGTCCTGCTGCTATCTGCTACCCCGGCATGCAGGTTCCGCCGGCTGCAACGGCACGCGTCAATGCCCCGTCAGGGTCAGGCGGGAAGTCACCTGCTTAGCCTCGGCATCCGAACTCGGTTCTGCGATCGTATGCGAAATGCGGGAGGCGTCGGCGCCCGCCGACTTCAATGCGGCTTCGATCGCGAGCGCGCGCTGTTGCGCAAGTTCGGCCAGGGCGTTGGTGGGTAGTGTCTGCGACTCGCGCAAGCGGCGCAGCAGCGTCTGGTGGAACTCGCGCGTATCGACCAGTTGCGGCTCGCCGCTGGCGAAATTGATGACGCGCGTGGTGACCGACGGCGCGGTGTGGCCGGCTGCTAGGGCCTTGGCTTCCGCTTCGGTGCGCAGGCGGTCGAGTTCGGCCTTGGAAAAACGCTCGGCAAAAGCGCTGCGCAGCGCCCGTCGCGTCGACCGGTCTTCAATATTCACCGGTCCCGGCTCTTCCCCATCCGTGACTGAGAAACCGGCCCTGCGGCCGATGTCGCGGTTAAGCGCGGCGCGCTTCATGGCGCGCGCGTCAGACTCGGTATCGTAGTGCGCGGGGATCAGGAGCTTCAGTTCCGGGTGTTTGGACAGGGCCGCAACCACTCGACCCAGCTTTTCCTTCTCCGGCGGCAGCAGCTTCGATTTTCCCGGGTCGAAGGCTATCGCCCCGAGGTCCTCGCCCGAACTGCCGCCAAACAGATGCGCCAGAGCCCGGAACGGTGCGGCGATGATGTTGCCGATGAAATGCCCGACAGCCTCCCAGATGAGCGGCGCCAGACTGAACTCTGGATGATCGAGGTTGCCCTTGACCGGCACCTCCATTGAAATCTTGCCGTCCGGATCCTTCAACAGCTTGACTGCGAGTTCGAACGGCAGCCTGAGCGCATTCGGACTGTCCACGTGCTCTCCCAGCGTGAATTGCTCCAGCGTGATCTTGTTATCCCCCTCGATCAGGCTGTCGCGCACACGGTAACTGAGGTCCAGCTCAAGGCGCCCGGTAGCGATGCGGTAACCGGCAAAGCGCATCGCGTACGGCGTTGCCGTGACCAGATCGATGTTGCGCAGCTGCACCCGAAATGTGCTGCGGTTTCGCGGCGCGAACGGATTGACTGCGCCGGAGAGGTGCGCATAGCCGAATTCGTCGACGCGCCCTTCGAACGAAAACTGGCTGCGGGCTTCGTGGTTGCTCGACAGGCCGTTCGCCGTCCCGGCTAAATCATAGATCTTCGCGACGAAACCCGGGCTCAGGCTGTCATCGGAAAAATTGAGTGCGCCCTGCTCCACCCGCACGCGCCTTACGGCAACCGCAAACGTACCGGCAGCGCCGGGCGCCGCCTCACCCGCCTTTGCCTCGGGCGGCGCAGCCGTGCGCGCCATATTTGACCCCGCCGCAGGCGGCCTGCTCGAGCCACCAGCCGGCGAAGTCAACGCAAACGCGCGAGAAATGTTGCTTGTGCCGTCTTTCGCAATCGCGATCCGGCCGGCGGGAGCCGTTAGTCGCAGTTCGTCCACGTCGATGCGATCCGGAGTCAGCGACATCTTCAGTGCATCGGTCGCAAGCGATTTCCAGCCGAACAAACGCACCCCGGCCGTATCGTCCAGCGCGAGATTGGTGATGCCTGCGCTCCCGGAATACCCCAGCTTAGCGTCCTTGCCGCCGGCGCGCAGCGTGCCCGAGAGCGAAACGTCACCCGACGCGAATTTCACGTTCGCGAATTGCGCCAGCACCCCTTGCGCCGGTGCCAGCGCGATGCCGCTTGCATCTAGTTTTGCCTCGATCGTTCCCTGCGCGGGCAGTGCACGCCCGCGCAGCGCAATGCGCCCGCCGCTTTTCACGTCGGCGCTCAAATCGAATGTCAGCGGCTTCGCGCCGTCGTTCGATGCGTCGCCGAGTTTCATCCCTACTCGCTCCAGCGCGAGCGCGATGTTGCGGCCGCGATCAATGAAATTGACCCCGCCCTCGCCCAGATCGATCGATTTGGCCCATGCTGAAAACGGCTTTTCCGACTTGGATTTTCCCGGCGCCGGCACCAGGTCGAGCAAGGACAGGCGGTCGTTCTCGAGCGCCATGTCCAGACCGAAGCTGCCTGCGCGCAAGGTCCCGACTTCGATCCTATTGGCGCCGCTGTCGTAGCGCGCGCCCTCGACCGCCAGCCTGGCCAGTTTCACCGCCGGCTGCGGCGCAGATCCCGCTGGCGCAGACGCCGCGAGCGCCTCCAGCTTGGCCAGGGCGAAATTCCCGGAGTCCAGGTTGACGCGCACGCCCTCGCCTGACGACGACGCTTCGAGCGAGAAGTTGCCGCTCAGCCCGTCGAGCGCAAGCGCAAGCGGGGTCTTCGCCGTGTCGTCGCTGTAACGTGCAGCCCCGTTGCCGAGCTCCACTGTACCGACGCTGGCCCGCCATCCGGCCGGTTTGGCGCCGCTGTCCGCTGTACCGCCCCCGCCAAGACCGGAAATGAGCCGCAGCAGATCCAGTTCGCCATCGACATCGCGCTTGACCGCAAGCGTGACCTCGGGAACGCGCAAGCTCCTGGCCGACATGTTCCGTGTCCGCAGATCGAATGCGATGCCATCGAGCGCAAGCTGGCGCACGCTCGCCATAGGCCTATTTTCATCGCCCGCAGCGAGTATCAGGCCTGCGATGCCCAGTTCGTGCACCGAGCCAACTCCAGTCGGCAGCGCAAGCTCTGCACCATCGAGTGTCAATGGGCCGGCTTTCGCAAGCAGCCTCTTGTCCTTCATCCCGGTGACCGTCGATTCGCCGACGTGCAGCGCCTTGATCTGGAGATGCTGCTTGCCCCAATCGAAGTCGACGCCGCCGAAAGCAATCGCCCCGAATTTCGTCAGCAGCGCTTTTTCTCCGGCGCCCGCGAGCGCGAGTTCCCGCAGATGGATTTTCGCACCGTTCAAGGAAAACCTGGGCTTGCCCTCGGCGAGCGCCAGATGATAGGGCAGTTCGAGATCGGCGCGTCCACCGACCACGCGTTCCGCGGTGAATTCATCGATGTAGGGCATGAGTTCCTTCAGCGCCGCGTTTCCGACCGCGAGCGTGCCGGTGGCTGCGATCGGCGCGAGAGCGAGTTCCCCCTTCCAACGCAAGGTCGCACCGCCCGGGGTCTGGCCCGTGAGCGCATAGGGCCCCATATCCGCGTCCAGCGTGGACAGCGACGACAATTCGATCGAAAGGCGTTCAGCGCGATTGCGATAACCGTGCCTGTGATCTTCGAAGTCGATGCTGCCGTTAGCAACTGAAAAATTGCCGATGGCAAAACGCAAAAGTTCAGTCTGCTCCGCGCCCCCGCCGTCAGGGGCAAACGCCGCCAAATTCAGCCGGCCACCCTTCGCAATTTCCACGTGCACCTCGGGATCGACCAACCTCACTTCGCTAAACACCCAGGCGCGGCGCAACAGAGAATGCCATTCCAGATCGACCACGGCAGCGGTGAACCCGATCACCGGCCGCCCTTCATTCGTCTCCAGCGCAAAGCCGCGCGCCTGCAGCCTGAGCGTAAACGGGTTGAAATCGATCCCGCCTATGCGCGCATGATGATGCAGCCGTTGTTCGACAAAATTCGGCAGTTCGCGTTCTGCGAACCAGGGCAAAACTAGGAATCCGGCGAGCGCGTAGGCCGCGGCCAGCACGGTCACGACGACCGCGCCGAGCAGCGGCTTGCGGGTGATTTTTTTCGGTCGGGTCTGCTGGCTCATAGCCGTCGCTCGGTGCGCGCTGGACCAACGCCATCGCGCATATTGAGTATTGTAGTCCAGCGCGTATGATAACCAAGGACAGCAGGAATTTTGATGCCTTTTCCAGCCCGCAACGCCTGCTACGACGACGATAGCCGCGCAAATGAGCCTGGATCCACTTTATCTCGCCATTGACCAGGGCACCCACGCGAGCCGCGCGGTGGTGCTTGATCGCCGCGGGTGCGTGCTTGCGAGCGCTGCCCAGGATATCGGTCTTCTGCGGCCCCAGGCGGACTGGGCCGAACAGGACGGCGACGAAATGGTCGCCTCGATCGTAGCCGCGGCGGCGCTGGCCCTGTCCGGACTCGAAGAACGCCGCAGCGACGTCGTCGCCGCAGGCCTCGCCAGCCAGCGCTCCAGCTGCGCCTGCTGGGACCGGCGCGACGGCCGGCTGCTGTCGCCGCTGTTCAGCTGGCAGGACCGGCGCGCGCACCTCTGGCTGCGGCAGTTCGAGCCTGAGGGCGAAACGGTGCATCGAAAGACGGGGCTATTCCTGTCCGCGCACTACGGCGCGAGCAAGCTGCGCTGGGCGCTGGACCACCTGCCTGCGGTGCGCGAAGCGCGCGCCGCAGGCACCTTGTGCTGGGGCCCGCAGGCGAGCTTTCTCGTATTCCGGCTGCTGGCCGAGCACCCGATGTTTGCCGATCCGCAGTGCGCTGCGCGCACGCAGTTGTGGAACCTGGGTACGCGCGACTGGGACCCGGATTTGCTCAAGCGGTTCGGCCTGCCGCAGGGATTCCTGCCGGAAAGCGTGCCTACCTGCCATCCCTTCGGCACACTGCGGGTCGGAGACACCGCGATACCGCTCACCGCCGTAAACGGCGACCAGTCAGCGGCGGTGTTCGCCTTCGGCTGGCCGGAGGAGGATACCGCCTACGTCAACATCGGCACCAGCGCGTTCGTGCAGCGCACGCTCACCCGCGATCCAGGTTATGTTCCGCGGCAGCTCACCGGCATCATCCTCGAGGATGGCGATACCACGGTGTACACGGTGGAAGGCAACGTCAACGGCGCGGGAACGGCGCTGGAGTGGCTGCGCGAAGAACTGGGGATCGCGGATGCGGAATCGCTGCTGCCGCAATGGCTGGTACAGCCGGGCGAGCCGCCGCTGTTCCTCAACGGCATCGCCGGGCTCGGAGGCCCGTTCTGGATGCCCGATTTCGCCTCACGCTTCGTCGGCGAAGGCGAACCCTGGCAAAAGGCCGTGGCTGTGGTGGAAAGCATCGCCTTCCTGCTGCAGGCCAACATCGAAGAGATGGCAAAGTACATACCGCCGGCCGCGCGCATCCGGGTGAGCGGCGGCGTGTCCCGTATCGACGGCCTGTGCCGCAGGCTGGCTGCGGTAAGCGGGCTGCCGGTGCATAGGCGCGAGGACCCCGAAGCTACGGCGCGTGGAATAGGTTATTTGGCCGCCGGGCGGCCGGGAGGGTGGAACAACAGCGCTGCCGAAGAAATCTTCCCGCCGGCCGGGGATGCGGGCCTGTCCAGACGCTACCGGCGCTGGCGGACATTGATGTCCGAAGCGACAGGAATCTGAGACCTCCCCGGCGCATTTCATTCCATGCGGCAACTGACGGCGAACGACCTGCCGCTAGCTCTGACACTCCCTCTCCTTTACGATGTTTCCTGATCGAGCTGATCGTCTCTCAGACCTTGCCTAGGGCGCGCAGGATCTTTTCCGGGGTGATCGGCTGCGACGCCACGCGGGCCGAGAATGGCGACAGTGCGTCGTTGATCGCGTTCATGACCGCGGCCGGCGCTCCCGCCGTCCCGGCTTCGCCAGCGCCCTTGGCGCCCAGTTCCGACGTGGCCGTATGCGTCGCCACATGGATCACGTGGATGTCCGGCATTTCGGCGGCCATGGGCACGAGGTAGTCGGCGAGGCTGCCGTTCTGCATCTGGCCGGCGTCGTCGTAAAGACACTCCTCGAACAGCGCGCCGCCCAGGCCCTGGACGATGCCGCCGCGTATCTGCTCCTCCACCAGCATCGGGTTGAGCACGCGCCCGCAGTCCTCGACCGCCCAGTGATTCAACAGCTTGACGAAGCCGGTTTCAATATCGACTTCAACATGCGAGGCCTGTACGCCATTGGTGAAAATGAACGGAAACTCGCGCTGCGAATAATGGCGCGTGACCATCAGCTCCGGCAACGTTCCGGGCGGCAGCGTATCCGGCCGAAAATAGGCGATGCGCCCCAGTTCCGCCAGCTCGAGCAGGTCTTTGCCGCCGGCGCGCTCGAAAATCCGCCCGCGCGAGATATCGAGCAGGGCCGCGTCTTTCTGCAGGATCATGCCGGCAAGCTCGAGGATATTCCGCCGCAACGCGAGCCCGGCCTGCAGCACGGCCTCGCCGCCGATGCCTGCGCCGCGCGACGCCCAGGTGCCGCCGCCGTAGGGCGTGATTTCAGTATCCCCGGTGACGACTTTCACGCGATCGATGGTCACGCCGACTGCATCGGCCGCGATCTGCGCGAATACCGTCTCCGTCCCCTGCCCCTGTTCACCGACGCCGGAGAGGCAGGTCACCATGCCGGTGGGATCGAGGCGCATGGTGGCGCCGTCGCGCGCCGCGATGCGCGCGCCGCCCACGCCGTAGAACGCGGCACCCGGGTTGGTGAGTTCGATCAGCACGGCAAGGCCGATGCCGCGATAAACCCCCTTCTTGCGCAGCGCCGCCTGCTCCTCGCGCAGCGCCTTGTAGCCGATCAAGACCTCGAGCTTTTCCAGGCACAGCTCGTGCGACAGCCCTTCGAGCTTGATGCCGGAGGCGCCTTGGCAGGGATAGGCGTTGTCGGGAATCACGTTCCTGCGCCGCATCGCCAGCGGGTCCAGGCCCAGGCGCGCCGCGGCGAGGTCGACGATGCCTTCGGTCACGGCGCAGGCGATCGGGTGCCCCACGCCCCGGTACTGGCTGGTCGGCACCTTGTTCTGGAACACTACCTTGAGCTTTGCCCGGTATTCGCGATGCTTGTACGGGCCGCCGGTGATATTGACCACCTGGTTGCCCTCGATCGCGCTGGTGCGCGGATAGACCGAATACGGACCGATGCCGGTGAGGTCGTCGATTTCGATGGCGAGGATTTCGCCGTCCGACTTCGCCGCAAGCCGCGTCAGCACCCGGTGCTCGCGCGCGTGTATATCGCTGACGAAGGACTCAAGGCGGTCAGCGACGAACTTCACCGGCCGCTTCAGCAGGATGGCGACCGCGACCGTGGCAAAATCGTCCGGATAGGAATGCACCTTGATGCCGAAAGAGCCGCCTACATCCTTGCAGATGACGCGCACCGAGGACTCGGGCAGGTTGAAATGGCGCGCATAGAGGTCCTGCATCATGTGCGGCGCCTGGTGCGACTGGTACACCGTGAGCTTGCGCTCGGCCGGGTTGTAGTCGGCCAGCAGCGAGCGCGTCTCCATGGTCGCGCCGGTGTGGCGGGCAAAACGGAAGGTCTCCTCCACCACCACGTCGGCGGTGGCGAACGCCGCGTCCACGCCGCCCGTATCCAGGCTGCGGGAGAAGCACAGGTTGTCGCCGAGTTCGGGGTGGATCACCGGCGTGTCTGCGGCCAGCGCCTGCTCCATGTCGGCGACCGCCGGCAGTTCCTGCCAGTCGACAAATATCGTCTGCAGCGCATCCTCGGCCAGCCGGCGTGTCTCTGCCACCACTGCCAGCACCGCCTCGCCCTGCCAGCAGGCCCGGTCGATCGCCAGAGGATACTGCGGCGCCGACTTCATCCCGGTCAAATGCGCCAGGGTCGCCGTCCACGGAGTGCAGATGGCCGCCAGATCTCGTCCGTCGAACACCGCGATCACGCCGGCCATGGCCCGCGCCTGCGCTGCGTCGTAGGAGGCGATGCGCGCATGCGCCATCGGGCTGCGCAGATACACCACATGCGCCATGCGCGGTAGCGCGATGTCGTCGACGTAGGTGCCGCGGCCTTCGAGCAGGCGGCGGGCGGTCGGGCGCACCAGGGCCTGCCCGACGTAATCCAGTCGCTCGCGCCTGGCGTCGGCCTCGACTGCCGTTTTTTCCACCTCGCGTTCCGACACTGTATTCACGATTGCCCCCTAACCGCGCCCGGCCGCGGCGCGGCGGCTGTCGCGCACGTCGCAAATGGCGTCGACGATGGCGTGATAGCCGGTGCAACGGCAGTAGTTCCCCGAAATGAACTCGCGCACCTCGTCGCGGGTCGCGTCGGGTTTTTCCTCGAGCAGCGCGGCTGCCGTCAGCAGCATGCCCGGCGTGCAGAAGCCGCACTGCAGGGCATTGCGCGCATGGAACGCCTGCTGCAGTTCGGCCAGATCGCCGCGATCGCTCGCCCCTTCGATGGTTTCGACCTCGGCGCCGTTGGCCTGCACCGCCAGCACCAGACAGCCGCGCACGATTTCCCCGTTC
>Ga0194060_10004052_pt1 | contig 10217 bp, 6 predicted proteins | sample SepL225m_MetaG_FD_163427 | JGI IMG/M metagenome (GOLD analysis project Ga0194060, IMG submission 163427) | Anoxic zone freshwater microbial communities from boreal shield lake in IISD Experimental Lakes Area, Ontario, Canada - Sep2016-L222-5m | ecosystem: Environmental > Aquatic > Freshwater >... | reverse complement strand
CATCAATTCCGGCAGGAATTTTGATCTCAAGGGTTTTTTGTTCTTTGTGTTTACCACTACCATGACAAGTCTTGCATGGCTTAGGTATGTACTCACCAGTACCGCGGCACTTAGGACAAGTTTGCTGCATGGAGAAGAAGCCTTGTTGTACTCGCACCTGACCATGGCCATCGCAGGTGGTACATTTTTCAGCCTTACTACCAGGCTCTGCGCCAGTGCCATTGCATGGCTTGCAATTACTCCAACTAGGCACACGAATTTGCGTGGTGTAACCCTCCGCCGCTTGTTCAAGCGTAATATCCATGTTGTAGCGTAAGTCAGCACCCTTGTAAACTTGTGGGCCCGCATGACGACTGCCACCTTGACCGAAAATATCGCCAAAGATATCACCGAAGGCATCGGCAAAACCACCGCCACCGCTAAAACCACCGCCACCGAATCCACCCATAGAAGGGTCAACACCGGCATGACCATATTGATCATACGCAGCGCGTTTATTAGGATCTGTCAGTGTTTCATAGGCTTCTTTTACTTCTTTGAATTTAGCTTCTGATTCTTTGTTATCAGGATTGCGATCAGGGTGATGCTTCATCGCTAATTTGCGATAGGCTGTTTTTAATTCTGCGTCGCTAGCTCCCTTTGGTAAGCCAAGCACTTCGTAATTATCGCGTTTACTTTTCGGCACAACTCTTCCTCTCAACAACCTGAATGGCACAAGTCGGCACGAGGCCGACTTGTTATTTAATTACTGCAAAAAACCTGTAAATGACGTCGATTATTTCTTGTCATCAACCTCTTTAAAATCGGCATCAACCACATCAGCGTCAGGGGCAGCAGCTTGTGCACCGCCTGGAGTAGCACCAGGAGCACCAGCTTTAGCTTGTTCAGCAGCCATGGCCTTTTCACCTAGTTTTTGACTTGCCTTACCCAAAGCTTCGGTCTTAGCTTCAATCGCAGCTTTATCACTACCTTTGATGGCTTCGTCCAACTCTTTCAAAGCTGTTCCAATCGCTTCTTTTTCAGCAGCTTCTAAACTTGCGCCATGCTCTTCCAAAGCTTTCTTAGTAGAGTGAGCCAAAGCATCAGCGGTGTTACGAGCAGTTACCAACTCGAGCACTTTCTTATCTTCAGCGGCATTGGCTTCAGCATCTTTAACCATGCGTTGAATTTCTTCTTCGGTCAAACCAGAGTTTGCCTTGATAGTAATTTTGTTTTCTTTGCCGGTCGTTTTATCTTTTGCGGTGACATGCAAGATACCATTGGCATCAATATCAAAGGTCACTTCAATTTGTGGCATGCCACGTTGTGCTGGAGCAATACCTTCTAAGTTGAATTCACCTAACAACTTGTTCGCTGCAGCCAATTCACGTTCACCCTGAAAACACTTAATCGTTACAGCGGGCTGGTTATCTTCCGCAGTGGAATAAACCTGCGAATGTTTAGTAGGGATAGTGGTGTTCTTCGGAATCATCTTGGTCATTACGCCGCCCAAGGTTTCGATACCCAATGACAATGGGGTAACGTCCAAGAGCAATACGTCTTTACGATCGCCAGACAATACGGAGCCTTGGATCGCAGCACCAACAGCAACTGCTTCATCAGGGTTAACGTCCTTGCGTGGCTCTTTACCAAAAATTTCTTTTACTTTGTCTTGCACTGCAGGCATACGCGTTTGACCGCCCACCAAAATGACATCGTCAATATCAGCTACGTTGACACCGGCGTCTTTAATAGCTGTGAGGCAAGGACCAGCAGTGCGCATGATCAACTCTTCAACCAAAGACTCCAACTTAGCGCGGGTCAACTTGAGGTTCAAGTGCTTAGGACCGCTGGCATCAGCCGTCACGTAAGGCAGATTAATTTCTGTTTGTTGGGTAGATGACAATTCAATCTTGGCTTTTTCAGCGGCATCTTTCAAGCGCTGTAATGCCAATACGTCTTTGCTTAAATCAACGCCTTGCTCTTTCTTGAACTCAGCAATGATCCAATCAATGATGCGTTGGTCAAAGTCTTCACCACCTAAGAACGTGTCACCGTTGGTCGAGAGCACTTCAAACTGCTTCTCACCATCAACGTTAGCAATCTCAATGATAGATACGTCGAATGTACCGCCACCCAAGTCATAAACAGCGATCTTGCGATCTACCTTATCTTGCTTGTCTAAACCAAATGCTAATGCAGCAGCAGTTGGCTCATTGATGATGCGCTTGACATCTAAACCAGCAATACGGCCAGCATCTTTTGTTGCTTGACGTTGGCTGTCATTGAAATAAGCAGGCACAGTAATCACTGCCTCGGTCACTTCTTCACCAAGGTAGTCTTCTGCGGTTTTTTTCATTTTGCGCAAGATCTCTGCAGATACTTGCTGTGGTGCCATTTTCTTATCGCGCGCCTGTACCCAAGCATCACCGTTATCAGCCTGGATAATGGTGTAAGGCATTAGGCCGATATCTTTTTGTACTTCGGCATCGGTAAATTTACGGCCCATTAAACGCTTCACTGCATAAACCGTATTTTTAGGGTTTGTTACTGACTGACGCTTTGCCGGCGCACCAACCAACACTTCGCCATCTTCCATGTAGGCGATGATCGATGGGGTGGTACGACCACCCTCAGCGTTCTCAAGAACCTTAGGGGCATTGTTTTCAATCACGGAAACACACGAGTTAGTGGTTCCTAAGTCAATTCCGATAATCTTTCCCATAATTGCTCCAAAAAATAAATTGTTTGTGTCATTGCGATAAATCGATACCCAATAAATGGGGTTTAAAAAGCAGAATTCAAGAGGTAAAAGAGCAAAAAAGGCAGAAATCTGCCTTTTTATGTATTTTTTAGACTTTTAACAGTGATGAGGCTTACTGAGGTGCGCTCACCGTCACTAAAGCTGGTCTTAAGACGCGCTCTGAGATCGAATACCCCCTTTGAAGCACAGAAACCACAGTATTAGGATCTTGCTCAGATGGCACTGAGGCGATCGCTTGATGGTGATGAGGGTCGAATTTATCCCCTACTGCAGGGTTAATTTCTGCCATGCGGCCTTTTTCAAAGGCGCTAAGCAATTGTTTGAGTGTAATTTCAAGACCTTCCTTAAAAGCTTTGGCATCAACCGCTTCTGCATTCAAAGCTGCATATAGGCTATCCGTAACTGGCACTAAGTTCTCTGCAAAACCCTCAATGGCAAATTTATGGGCCTTAGAAATATCTTCCACAGCGCGACGGCGAATATTCTCACCCTCAGCTTTAGCGCGCAGATAGTTATCCTGCATCTCAGCAAGCTTTTGATTTAACTCAGTAATGAGTTGCTCAGGAGTTTGAGCTGCGATTTCCGACGCGGAACCAGTTTGTGTCTGTTGCTCAGCGTCCAACTGGTCTTTTAGCTGGTCTTCGGGTGATTGTTGATTTTCTTGTGTCATGGCAACTAATTTACTTTTCTTTAAGAGTGGCTACTTCTTTGCAATATGGGGGTAAGTCAGTACTTTTCAAGATACTCAGAGTTAAAAATTAAGTCTTGGCTGCTTCGGCGCGTTGGCTACGTAAAGTCAGTTCAGCATCCGATTCAACACCTAAAGGCCAACCCAATAAATGCTGATAGGCAATATCACTCAAAGCATCAATCCATTTGGGGTTGCTATTGAGACAAGGTATGTAACGGTAATCGCTCCCGCCATGCTCTAAGAAAATCTCGCGAGCTTCCATAGCAATCTCTTCTAGTGTTTCCAGGCAGTCTGCTGGAAATCCAGGGCAGAAAATATCAATGCGCTGACAGCCTTCTTTTGCCAACTTCTCAATCGTGGGGGCAGTATAAGGTTTGAGCCACTCCGCCTTTCCAAAACGCGATTGAAATGTGACAAGATATTGACCGGCATCCAACCCAAGCGCCTCACCAAGCAAGCGTCCTGTTTTAAGACATTCGCAATGATAGGGGTCACCCATCATTAAATTTCGTTTGGGCAAACCATGAAAAGACATGATGAAATGATCGCCCCTCGAAAAATCAGGTCGACCATCTTTATCCCATGCACTTAATACTTGATCACGCAAAGCGGCAATATACGCTGGGTTATCGTGATAGTGTTTTACTAAACGTAGCTCAGGCTGATTGCGCCAAGTTCCCAAGACTCTAAAGACTTCATCAAAACTCGATGCAGTGGTTGTCGCTGAATATTGGGGGTATAAGGGCAATAGTAGCAAGCGCTCCATCCCTTGATCCTGAAGGGCTTGAAGGGCTTCGGCAGTCGATGGTTGCCCATAACGCATCGCCAAATCCACCAAGACTACTTGACCTTGATCGGTAAATTTCTCACTAAGTGCTTTAGCTTGTAAGCGTGAGTAATGCATTAAAGGGGAGCCGAGTTTTGGCAACCAAATTGAGGCATATTTTTTTGCAGAGGCCCCACTACGAATCGGCAAAATAATCCCATTTAATATGCACCACCAAATCACGCGGGGAATTTCTACTACGCGTGGATCAGAGAGAAATTCTTTTAAATAAGCTCTGACTGCTTTTGGTGTTGGTGCAGATGGGGTTCCTAGGTTAAGCAACAATACTGCTGTTTTAGAACGCTGGAGATGTGGATTTTGATTCAAAGCGGTTTGTCTCTAGAAAATAGTTGAAATAATATGAATCGATATTCTGTTCATTGGGAACTCAAAGCGCCAGACAATAATTTAGAGGTGATGTCTACAATCGGAATCACTCTGTCATAGGCCATTCGGGTTGGGCCGATCACACCTAAGGTACCTACTATCTGACCATCAACACTATAAGGCGCACTAATGACTGCCAAATCTTCGTAAGGTAGCAAATCACTCTCGCCACCAATAAAAATCTGAATCCCATCTGCGTGACTCGATACATCCAAGAGTTGCATCAACACAGACTTTTGCTCCAGCATGTCAAACATCTTGCGCAACTTATCCAAATTGGAACTTAGGTCACCCACATTCAGCAGGCGGCGTTCGCCAGACAAGACAACCTCACTTTGACCCATGCCATAGTCAGATACCCCACTTTGTAAAGCCAGCGCCATTAACCCAGCAATATCGCTACGCAAGTTATCCAAATCCAATTTGAGATGGGCTCGCACTTGCTCAAAGCTTTTGCCTGCAAATTGGGCATTAATAAAGTTACCTGCCTCAATCAATTGACTTGGGGTGTAATCCTGAGTCGTTGGCAAGATACGGTTTTGCACGTCACCTTCTGGGGTCACCACAATTAAGAGAATCTTTCCTTCGCCAAGACGCAGGAATTCAATATGTTTAAACACTTGGGCGCGCTTGGGGGTCATTACCACACCAGCAAAATGGGTCAAATTCGATAAAAGTTGAGCGGCTGAACTCAAAACTCTCTGGGGGGAGTCGGGCAGAAGGCCTTTTTTGACCTCGCGAGCCGCTATTTCCTCGAGTGGTCGCACCGTTACCATCGTATCCACAAACAAACGATAGCCCCTAGGGGTTGGTACACGCCCTGCTGAGGTATGTGGGCTGGTAACCAAACCCATATCTTCCAAATCGGACATCACGTTTCGAATGGTGGCGGCAGAGAGGTCTAAACCCGAAAAACGGGATAGAGTGCGCGAGCCAATAGGCTGACCCTCTTCGATATAGCGTTCGATGAGGGTTTTCAGTAAAGCGCGGGATCGATCATCCATGGTGGAAGGGATTTTATGCCTATGGTTTAATCGTTATATGTTAAGCCCATCCTCGAATTCCACCAAAAAGGCATTTAGCCGGCTTGCGTTTGTCGGCAAATATCAAGCCGATGGGATTGAGGGGCACTTAAATGACCTGGCAAAGCTCGTTTCTGGCTTGGGTTGTGAGGTATTTTTTGAAACCTCCACCGCCAGTCACTTAAAACTCAAGGGTTACCCCAGCAAGAGGGTTGAAGATTTTGTTGGTGCTATTGATCTTGCAGTGGTTTTGGGTGGTGATGGCACGATGCTGGGCATTGGTCGCCAACTGGCAGGTAGTAATGTCCCTCTCGTTGGAATCAATATGGGGCGCCTTGGTTACATGACCGATATTCCTATTGGCGATGTACAGGCTATTTTGCCAAAAATCATTGCCGGCGAATATGAAGCTGACACCAGAACATTATTAGATGCAGTGGTTCTGCGCAACGGTAAAGTGATCAATCGTGCCCTAGCCCTTAACGATGTTGTCGTGAATCGCTCTGGCATCTCCGGGATGGTAGAACTTGCAGTGCAAGTCAACGGATCTTTCATGTACAACCAACGCTCTGATGGTTTAATTGTTTCTACACCTACCGGTTCTACTGCTTACGCCCTTTCTGCTGGCGGGCCCATTTTGCATCCCCGTGTTGCTGGCATATTGTTGGTACCGATTGCACCGCACTCACTCTCTAATCGGCCGATTGTGTTGCCTCAAGATTCAGTAACCAGTATTGAAGTGGTTGAGGGTCGCGCAGTGATTGTGAATTTTGATATGCAATCCCAAACCAATTTGGAATCTGGCGACAAAATCGAAGTACGTCAATCTGACAAAACGATTACTCTACTGCACCCTCGTAACCACAGTGACTACAAAACCTTACGCGAGAAACTGCACTGGAATGAGTACCCATCGACATTCTGATGTTGAATTCTTTGCTACGCTAATACATGCTTCAAACTCTTGCACTCCGTGACTTTGTCATTGTTGATCAACTTGAACTCGATTTTGCAGCGGGCTTTACCGTCTTAACCGGTGAAACGGGTGCCGGTAAATCCATCCTGCTTGATGCCTTAAGTTTGGTTTTAGGCGAGCGTGCAGACAGCAGCCAAATTCGGGAAGGCAGTCATCGTGCTGAAATCAGCGCTCTCTTTCGGATCCATACTGAGCAACTAGAACACTTCAATCAATGGCTTGATGAACAAGGCTTTCCGCTTGAAGATGAAGGTCAAAGTCTGCTCCTCAAAAGAACCGTAGAAAGTAATGGGCGTAGTCGCGCCTTTATCAATGGCAGTGTTGCTACACTCGCGCAGTTACGTGATGCTGGCGATCAATTAGTAGATATCCATGGTCAACACGCCCATCAATTGCTATTAAAAGGTGGGGCACAGCGTGAGCTACTGGATCGTCATGCTGGGCTATTGTCAACTGCCCTCGAGGTAGCACAAGCATTCAAAACTCTCAGTAACTCTCGTCGTCTTTTGGCGCAAGCTGAAAATGCTGGTCAAGATATTGAGCGTGAACGTGAACGGCTTGAATGGCAGCTCGAAGAGTTGACCGAGCTCTCGCCACAAGCAGGTGAATGGGATCATATTCAAACTGAACATGCACGACTTGCCAATGGTGCCAAGATTATGAGCGGCTGCCAAGAAGCAATTGACGTCTTATCTGATTCAGACAGCTCGGTGGAATCTGCCCTCTCCAAAGCCAGCTCAAATATGAGCGCTTTAGCCCAACATGATACTGTGCTAACTGAAGTCAGCCAGTTCCTAGAATCAGCACAAATCCAAATCGATGAGGCTGTACACAGCCTCAACCGTTATCTGCAAAAATTAGACCTTGACCCTGAACGCTTAGGCCAAGTTGAAGAGCGGATGCAGGCTTTACATACGGCCGCAAGAAAATATCGTACCGAGGCCAATGAGTTATCCAACTTACTTCTGGAAACCAATGATCGTCTTGAGGCACTCACTGCCTCCCAGAACATTGAGGCCTTACGTGAAAAAGTAAAGCAAGAAGAGGCTACTTACCTCAGGCTCGCAAAACAACTATCGCAAAAACGTAGCAAGGCAGCTCTCGATCTCAGCAAGCTTGTGACTGAAGCGATGCAAGATTTATCAATGGCTGGCGGCCAATTAGAAATTGCGCTGATCCCATTGAGCGAAGGGGGTTCTAATGGCTTGGAACAAATTGAGTTCTTGGTTGCTGGGCATGCAGGCAGTTCACCCCGCTCATTAGCCAAAGTGGCATCCGGCGGAGAACTGGCACGTATTAGCCTCGCCATTAGTGTGATCACCAGTAAGGCCTCATTCACGCCAACACTTATTTTTGATGAGGTCGATGCTGGCATTGGTGGTGCTGTTGCCGAAACTGTTGGTAAATTGTTGCGTCAATTGGGTGAGTCACATCAGATCTTGTGTGTCACCCACTTACCTCAAGTAGCCGCACAGGGCAATCACCACCTTAAGGTCAGTAAATCGCAAAGTGGTGAAAAGACGCTTTCACAAGTCAGCCCTCTGGCTAGAGCAGATCGTGTTGAAGAAATAGCGCGCATGCTAGGTGGCGCAACCATTACCGATACCACCCGTCGTCACGCGCGCGAACTGTTAGAGCAAAACTAAAGGTGAGATGACACTTTAAAGATTTTCTGCCATAAATTGAGTACAGCATTTCTGGCACTTATCAGAGCTAATTCCGAATCGATATCCACTCGTGTTTTTTCTGCGCCATCAAGACGTAAACGGTGTTGTCGAGATCTAAACAGGCGATAAGCATCAGCTACTTCTTGAGCAGCAGACTGCTCGATCAAACCAACTTCTGCAGCAATGTGTAGAAGCGCAATATTTCCTACATTACCAATCAATTGATGATGTTGATGTGAATATGCCAAAACCAAAAACTGAACTATAAATTCAATATCCACCATGCCCCCAGCATCATGCTTTAAATCAAACTCGCTAGCAGGATTAGGATGGCCAGCATGTACCTTATGGCGCATTTCTAAAATCTCATTACGTAATACATCGATATTGCGTTGTTGACTCAAAACGTCAAAACGCACCACCGTAAAAAATTCACCCACTGTTCTATTGCCCGCGGAGAACCTAGCCCTTGTTAGTGCTTGATGCTCCCAAACCCAGGCCGCATTATCGCCCTCTCGGAGCTGGTATTTTTTAAAAGCATCGGCATTGGTCACCAAAAATCCAGCCGACCCGTTAGGACGTAAGCGAGTATCAATTTCAAACAGACTACCAGTAGAGGTATAAGTCGTTAGCCAGTTAATCATGCGCTTGGCTAGCAAGCCGTAGGTTTCTTGCGCAGCATAATCCGACTCTTCTGACTGATACAAAAATACCAAATCTAGATCGGATGCATAGCCCAACTCTTTTCCGCCCAACTTTCCATAAGAAATCACTGCAAATGGAACATCACTGGAGGGATCCTGAGTTTCTGGTAAATCAAATTTCTTGGCAACTGACGGCCACACCCTCTCAAAGGTTGTTTGCAAGATTAAATCCGCTAAGGCGGATAGATGATCACTCACTTTTTCAACGGGAAGGGCTTGGTCAACCCCAATACCAAGATCAGCCAATAAAGTGATAAAGGTTTCAGTGTGCTGGGTAACACGCAAGATATCCATAGCCTGCTCTGAGCTATCACCATCACCCATCACATCATCTAAGCGCATATTTAAGGTTGTTTTAACCTCGCGCCAATAATCCTCTGGGTTTTCTATTAGGAGGGCCTCGGCACGTGGATGAAGTAAATGATCCAAGAGATGTGGATGCCTAGTTAAATACTGCGCACCCCACTGTGATGCCTTCAGTAAAGCCAGTACATTGGATAGTGCCTTTGGATACTCTGACAAGATTGAGAGATAGGCACTCCTTCTGGCAATCGCTTCCAATAAATCAAAAAAGCGTAGCAAGGTGTTATCTGCAGTGGTCTGATGAGTAGTATCGACCTGTAAACTCTCCGCTGCTTTGCGGATAAGATTATGAAAAATTAAACGGCTTTTGTCTGGTAACTGCCTTTCTTTTGGACTTCCATTCCAACTCTGCCAACGTAATATTGATTCTGGAAAATAAATCACATCTGGCTCCCAATCAATCGACAAAGGCGCCTGATCCAAGCGCTCACTGTCTTTCAGAACAAAAGCCTTTTCAAAAAGCTGGGCAACGGTATTTTGATGACCCTCTAACTCAGCAAGAAATTGTGCGGTGTTCGCTATAACATTAGAACCGGCCATGCTCTGAGCAAGACGTTTACGGGCAGCTTCATCATCCGGTAAATAATGGGTTTGCTGATCCTCCCAAATTTGAATGCGATGCTCTAGACGCCTCAGAAATATATATGCATCTTTTAAGGCCCGAACCTCGCCAGCAGGCAAGATCCCATTTTTCTGAATCAAACTCAATATTTCTAAGGTGGGTCGAGTACGAAAACGCGGATCGGTACCTCCTCGCATGAGTTGAAACATTTGCGCCAAAAATTCAATTTCCCGAATGCCACCACGACCCAATTTAATATCACGGGAACGTCCATGG
>Ga0194060_10004051_pt1 | contig 10217 bp, 7 predicted proteins | sample SepL225m_MetaG_FD_163427 | JGI IMG/M metagenome (GOLD analysis project Ga0194060, IMG submission 163427) | Anoxic zone freshwater microbial communities from boreal shield lake in IISD Experimental Lakes Area, Ontario, Canada - Sep2016-L222-5m | ecosystem: Environmental > Aquatic > Freshwater >... | reverse complement strand
GGTCTGTACGATATGCAGGACGTCCTCGGTCTGCGATGAACGGGCGCCGCCCGGCGTAAAAACCCGTGCGGCGCGTTTCCTCGGGGCAAAAACGTCGGGTCTGTACGATATGCAGGACGTCCTCGGTCTGCGATGAACGGGCGCCGTCCGGCGTAACAGCGCACTCTGTGCGCCGCCAGACGGGTTTGGCGCGTAGCCTGGTTCCGGGGTATAATTGCGAAGTTTTACGGGACGGAACAGAACTTGTTCATGTCCCGTTTCTATATATAAATCCTGGAGTTAGCCCTGTCCTCGCCGTTCCCGCCCGCTATCCTTGCGCTCGCCGACGGGGCGGTATTCCAGGGCTTGGGCATCGGCGCCACCGGCGAGACCGTCGGCGAGGTGGTATTCAACACGGCCATGACGGGGTACCAGGAAATCCTGACCGACCCGTCCTATTGCCGCCAGATCGTCACGCTGACTTATCCCCATATCGGCAATACCGGAGTAAATCAGGAAGACTGCGAATCTGCCGAAGTGCATACGGCAGGCCTGATCATCCGCGAGCTGCCGCTGCGCGCGTCGAACTGGCGCAGCGAGCAAAACCTGCCCGACTACCTCAAATCCAACAAGGTGGTCGCCATCGCGAATGTCGATACGCGCAAACTCACCCGCATCCTGCGCACCGAAGGCGCGCAGGCGGGATGCCTGGTCACCGCAGCGCCAGGGGAAAAGCCGGGCGAAAAGGACGTCGCGCGCGCGCTGGCCAAAGCACGTGAATTTCCCGGGCTTGCAGGCATGGATCTGGCCAAGGTCGTGTCGGCGCGCGAACCCTACGAATGGAACGATGGCGCCTGGGAACTGGGCGCGGGTTATCGCAGAATCGAGAACCATCGGTTTCACGTGGCTGCGTACGATTACGGCATCAAGCGCAATATTCTGCGCCTGCTCGCCGAACGCGGTTGCCGGGTGACGGTGTTCCCGGCGCAGACACCGGCCAAGGAACTGCTCGCGGCCAAGCCGGACGGCGTGTTTCTTTCCAACGGCCCGGGCGATCCCGGGCCTTGCGATTACGCCATCGAGGCAATACGAGAAATCATTGCCGCTGGCACGCCTACATTCGGCATCTGCCTGGGACACCAATTGTTGGGCCTCGCATCGGGTGCGAAGACAGTGAAAATGAAGTTCGGCCATCACGGTGCGAACCACCCGGTGAAAGACCTGGACACGGGCAAGGTGATGATCACCAGCCAGAATCACGGCTTTGCCGTAGATCCCGCGACCCTGCCGGCGAACCTGCGTACGACCCACGTATCGCTGTTCGACGGCAGCCTGCAGGGACTTGCGCGCACCGACCAACCTGCGTTCAGTTTCCAGGGCCATCCCGAGGCCAGTCCCGGCCCGCATGACATCGCCTATCTGTTCGACCGGTTTGCCAAGCTGATGTCCGGTCGTTGATGCCAAGGTCCTGAGCCATGCCCAAACGTACCGACATCCGCAGCATTTTGATCATCGGCGCCGGACCGATCATCATCGGCCAGGCATGCGAGTTCGACTACTCGGGCGCGCAGGCGTGCAAGGCGCTGCGCGAAGAGGGCTACAAGGTGATTCTCGTAAACTCCAATCCGGCAACCATCATGACCGATCCGGAGATGGCAGATGTCACCTATATCGAGCCGGTGAATTGGCAGATGGTCGAGTCCATCATCGCGAAGGAGCGTCCGGATGCGCTGCTCCCGACCATGGGCGGACAGACCGGGCTGAATTGCGCGCTCGACCTGGCCAAGCACGGCGTGCTCGAAAAATACGGCGTGGAACTGATAGGCGCATCGCGCGAGGCCATAGACAAGGCCGAAGACCGCGAGAAATTCAAGCAGGCGATGAAATCCATCGGACTGGATTGCCCGCGCTCCATGCTGGCGCACAGCATGGAGGAAGCGCTGCAGGTGCAGGCGGCCATAGGCTACCCGGTGGTGATCCGGCCGTCGTTTACCCTGGGCGGATCCGGCGGCGGAATAGCCTATAACCGCGAGGAGTTCGTCGCGATTTGCGAGCGCGGTCTGGATGCCTCACCGACCAAGGAACTGCTGATCGAGGAGTCGGTGATCGGCTGGAAAGAATTCGAGATGGAGGTGGTGCGCGACAAGGCAGACAACTGCATCATCATCTGCTCGATCGAGAACCTGGATCCGATGGGCGTGCACACCGGCGACTCGATTACCGTGGCGCCGGCGCAGACGCTGACGGACAAGGAATACCAGATCATGCGCAATGCCTCGATCGCCGTGCTGCGCGAGATCGGGGTGGAGACCGGCGGCTCGAACGTGCAGTTCGCGATCAATCCGGCCGACGGCAAGATGGTCATCATCGAGATGAATCCGCGCGTGTCGCGCTCCTCGGCGCTGGCGTCCAAGGCAACCGGTTTCCCCATAGCCAAAGTGGCGGCCAAACTCGCCGTGGGATACACGCTGGACGAACTGGCGAATGACATCACCGGCGGCGCGACGCCCGCTTCGTTCGAGCCGAGCATCGATTATGTCGTCACCAAGATTCCGCGCTTCGCGTTCGAGAAATTTCCGCAGGCGAACAGCCGTCTCACCACGCAGATGAAATCGGTGGGGGAGGTGATGGCGATCGGTCGCACCTTCCAGGAATCGCTGCAAAAGGCGTTGCGCGGCCTCGAAGTCGGCGCCGACGGCCTGGATGAGAAGACGACCGACCCGGGGGTGCTCGAAACCGAGCTCGGCGACCCAGGTCCGGAGCGCATCTGGTACGTGGCCGATGCGTTTCGTTGCGGACTCTCGTTTGAGCAGATACAGGGCGATACGCACATCGATCCCTGGTTTCTGGCGCAGATAGAGGATCTGGTGAGGCAGGAACAGGAATTGAGCGGCAAACGGCTCGAGGACCTGGACGCCGGGTCGCTCTTGACCCTCAAGCGCAACGGTTTTTCAGATCGCCGCCTGGGCAAGCTTCTTGCCACGACCGACCGCAGGGTGCGCGAGCGCCGGCATGCGCTCAACGTCCGGCCGGTGTACAAGCGCGTCGACACCTGTGCCGCCGAATTCGCGACCAATACGGCGTACATGTACTCGACCTACGAGGACGAGTGCGAGGCGCAGCCGACCGGGCGCAGGAAGATCATGGTGCTGGGCGGCGGCCCCAACCGCATCGGACAGGGGATAGAGTTCGACTACTGCTGCGTTCACGCGGCGCTCGCGCTGCGCGAGGACGGCTACGAAACCATCATGGTCAACTGCAATCCCGAGACCGTTTCGACCGATTACGATACCTCGGACCGGCTGTATTTCGAGCCGCTAACGCTGGAGGACGTGCTCGAGATCGTGGACAAGGAGCGGCCTTACGGCGTGGTGGTGCAGTATGGCGGGCAGACGCCGCTGAAACTTGCGCGCGCCCTGGAGGCGAACGGGGTGCCCATCATCGGCACCAGCCCGGACATGATAGACGTGGCGGAGGACCGCGAGCGCTTCCAGAAGCTGTTGCACGATCTGGGGTTGAAACAGCCGCCGAACCGGACCGCGCGCAACGAAGCCGACGCACTGCGCCTGGCTCAGGAAATCGGCTATCCGCTGGTGGTGCGTCCGAGCTACGTGCTCGGCGGCCGCGCCATGGAAATCGTCCACGAACAGCGCGATCTCGAGCGCTACATGCGCGAGGCGGTGAAGGTGTCCAACGATTCGCCGGTGCTGCTCGACCGCTTCCTCAATGATGCAATCGAAGTGGATGTGGACGCCATCTGCGATGGCGAGCGGGTGATGATAGGCGGCATCATGGAACACATCGAACAGGCGGGCGTGCACTCCGGCGACTCGGCCTGCTCGCTGCCGCCGTTCTCGCTTTCACCCGAACTGCAGCAGGAGTTGCGCGAGCAGACGGTACGGATGGCGATGGCGCTCAACGTGGTCGGCCTGATGAACGTCCAGTTTGCAATCCAGAACGGCACGGTATTCGTGCTCGAAGTCAACCCGCGCGCGTCGCGTACCGTGCCCTTCGTGTCCAAGGCGACCGGCCTGCCTCTGGCCAAGATCGCGGCGCGCTGCATGGCCGGCATGACGCTGGAGGCGCAGGGAATGGTGGAAAACGGCCGGACGAAGGAAGTGGTTCCGCCCTATTATTCGGTGAAGGAGGCGGTATTCCCGTTCATCAAGTTTCCCGGCGTCGATACCATCCTCGGGCCGGAAATGAAATCCACCGGCGAGGTCATGGGGGTGGGCAAGACCTTCGGCGAGGCGTTCGTCAAGTCGCAACTCGCCGCCGGAGTGAAACTGCCCAAGGCGGGCAAGGTGTTCATCAGCGTAAGGAACAGCGACAAGCAGGCGGCGGTGCAGATCGGTCGTGAATTGCTCGAACTCGGTTTCAGCCTGATCGCCACGCGCGGCACCGCGCAGGTCCTCAGCGCGAACGGGATCAAGGTAACGGCGGTGAACAAGGTCGGGGAAGGGCGGCCGCATATCCTGGACATGATCAAGAACGGCGAGGTAAGCCTGATCGTGAATACCGTGGACGAAAAGCGCAGCGCGGTGCAGGATTCATGGTCCATACGCAACGGTGCGCTGCAGGGCCGCGTAACGTATTACACTACCATCGCCGGAGCACGCGCTGCCTGCACCGGCATGCGCCATATCCAAGGACTGGTTCCTTACGCATTGCAGGCCTTGCATCAAGAGCTGGATTGATTAGGATTGCACGAACATGAGCAAGACCCCCCTGACGGTCAAGGGCGCAGACAGCTTGCGCGCCGAACTGCAGCGCCTGAAGACGGTTGACCGGCACAGCGTGATCGCGGCGATTGCGGAGGCGCGCTCCCATGGCGACTTGTCCGAGAATGCCGAATATGACGCGGCCAAGGAACGGCAAAGTTTCATCGAAGGGCGCATCGCCGAAGTCGAAAGCAAGCTCGCCAATGCGCAGGTGATCGATCCCAAACTGCTGGATGCAGACGGCCGCTGCGTATTTGGCGCCACGGTCGATCTGCAGGAGCAGGCGAGCGGCGACAAGGTGACCTACCAGATCGTCGGCGACGACGAAGCCGATATCAAGCAGGGCAAGATTTCCATCGGCTCGCCTATCGCACGGGCGCTGATCGGAAAATATGCAGGCGACGTGGTCGAGGTCAAGGCACCCGGGGGCGTGCGGGAATACGAAATAATCGAAGTGCGCTACGAATAGCGGCAATCGCCCGCGTTTGCGAGGTTCTGGCGCTACGCGGCTTCAGTCGCGCGGCTCAATCGCTCAGTCGCTCAGTCATTTTGATAGCTGCGCTTGGCGCGTCGCGCTTGTTTGCGTGCGGCGCGCTTTTTCGCGGGTGGAGCCGATGCTTCGGTATTTTCGCGGAATACGACCAGAATCTTGCCGATGTGCTGCACCGCAGAGGCGCCGGTGCGGTTGCAGATTTCGCCCAGGAGGTTCTGGCGCGCGTCACGGTCGTCGCCGGTCACGCGGATTTTGATCAGGTCGTGCGCTTTGAGGCTGATTTCAATTTCCTTGAGCACGGCCGCCGACAGGCCGTCATTGCCGATGGCGACCACCGGTTTGAGCGCATGCGCGCGTGCCTTGAGCAGCTTGCGTTCCGAGGGTGAGAGTGGGTTCATGACGATTGCACTGGCAAAGCCCGATTGTAACAGCCCCGCTTCGACGAGATAAATAATGAGCCGCAGCAAGACCAGCAGGGCGTGGATGCGCGAGCACATCAACGATCCTTACGTGCAGAAGGCAAAGGCGGAGGGCTATCGCTCGCGAGCCGCCTATAAGCTGATGGAAATGGACAAGAAAGACCGGCTGTTCGCGCCCGGCCAGTTGCTGGTCGATCTGGGCGCGGCACCCGGTAGCTGGTCGCAGGTGGCACTGGCCCGACTCGGGGGCAAAGGCAGGGTGGTCGCGGTCGATCTGCTGCCGATGGAGCCGCTGCCGGGGGTCAATTTCATCCAGGGCGATTTTCGCGAGCAGGAAGTGCTCGACGCCGTGCTGCTCGCCTTGGGCGGGCGCCGTCCGGACCTTGTAATCTCCGACCTCGCCCCCAATATCTCGGGTATAGCGGTGAGCGATCAGGCGCGTTCCATCTACCTGTGCGAGCTGGCGCTCGAATTTTCGCTTCAATGTCTGGCACCTGGAGGCTCGTTGCTGGTCAAAGTGTTCCAGGGCGCCGGTTTCGCCGAGTTCCTGGCAGACATGCGCAAGGCCTTCGTCAAGGTGGCGTCGCGCAAGCCCGAGGCATCGCGCGGCCGCTCAAGCGAGTTGTATTTGCTGGGGAAAGGGTTCAAGGCGGGGTTCAAGGCGGATGCGGCAAGCAGGGGCTAGGATGCCGCAGCTGGAATGCGCCGGGTTGTTGCCGGCCCCCGGGCCCTGTAACATGGGCGGTCAGGTATTCAATTCGGCGGTACCGGAGGAGCAATTTTGAACAATTTGTTTAAGAATCTCGTGATCTGGCTGGTGATCGGCCTGGTGCTGATGACGGTGTTCAACCAGTTCAATACGCGCCAGACCACGCAGGCGCCGATGGATTACTCCCAGTTCTACGAGGAGGTCAAGGCCGGCCGCATTGCGGAGGTGGTGATCGAGGGCCGCAACCTCAAAGCCAAGACCACCGATGGCAAGACCGTCACCAGCTACTCCCCGGGCGACATCTGGCTTGTTTCCGACCTGCTGAAATACGGTGTAAAGATCAAGGCCAAGCCGGAGGAGGAACCGTCGCTGCTGATGAATATCTTCGTCTCCTGGTTTCCGATGCTGCTCCTGATCGGTGTGTGGGTGTTCTTCATGCGCCAGATGCAGGGCGGGGGCCGCGGCGGCGCCTTTTCTTTCGGAAAATCCCGCGCGCGCATGCTGGACGACTCGACCAACCCCATTACCTTCGCCGACGTGGCCGGCTGCGAGGAGGCGAAGGAGGAGGTGTCCGAACTGGTCGATTTCCTGCGCGATCCGTCCAAGTTTCAGAAGCTCGGTGGACGCATACCCAAGGGCGTGCTCATGGTCGGCAACCCCGGCACCGGCAAGACCCTGCTGGCGCGAGCCATCGCCGGTGAGGCCAAGGTGCCGTTTTTCACCATCTCCGGTTCGGATTTCGTCGAAATGTTCGTGGGCGTGGGCGCGGCGCGGGTGCGCGACATGTTCGAGCAGGCGAAGAAGCACGCCCCTTGCATCGTGTTCATCGACGAAATCGACGCGGTCGGCCGGCAGCGCGGCGCCGGCCTCGGCGGCGGCAACGACGAGCGCGAACAAACTTTGAACCAGCTGCTGGTCGAGATGGACGGCTTCGAGGCCACCGCCGGCGTGATTGTGATTGCCGCCACCAATCGTCCGGACGTACTTGACCCGGCGCTGATGCGCCCGGGCCGCTTCGACCGGCAGGTGGTGGTGCCGCTGCCCGACATTCGCGGGCGCGAACTGATACTGATGGTGCACATGCGCAAGGTGCCGATGGCGCCCGACGTCAAGGCCGACATCATTGCGCGCGGTACCCCCGGCATGTCGGGCGCCGATCTGGCCAATCTGGTGAACGAAGCGGCGTTGTTCGCGGCCCGACTGAACAAGCGCCTGGTCGATATGGACGATTTCGAGCGCGCTAAGGACAAGGTCATCATGGGCGCGGAGCGGCGCTCGATGGTGATGCCGGAGGAAGAGCGGCGCAACACCGCCTATCACGAGTCCGGGCATGCCGTGGTGGCGAAACTGCTGCCCAAGACCGATCCGGTGCACAAAGTCACGATTATTCCGCGCGGACGCGCACTGGGCGTGACCATGCAGTTGCCGGTGGAGGATCGTTACAGCATGGACCGCGACCGGCTGCTCTCGACCATTGCGGTGCTGTTCGGCGGGCGCATCGCCGAAGAGATATTCATGCACCAGATGACGACGGGCGCATCGAACGATTTCGAGCGCGCGACCGAGATGGCGCGGCGCATGGTGACGCAATGGGGCATGTCCGATGCGCTGGGGCCGATGGTCTACGGCGAGAACGACGGCGAAGTGTTCCTCGGCCGCTCCGTCACCACGCACAAGAACGTATCCGAAGTGACGATGCAAAAAGTGGATCAGGAGATCCGCCGTATTATCGACGAGCAATATGCTCTGGCGCGGCGCCTGATCGAGGAGAACAGCGACAAGGTCGAGGTGATGGCGAAAGCGCTGCTCGAGATGGAGACCCTCGATTCAGACCAGCTGGACGACATCATGGCAGGCAAGGCGCCGCGCGCGCCCAAGCTGAAGCAGTCCGGAACCACGCCGCCGCCGGCGGCGCCGAAAGACGGCACCACCGGCGCTGCCGCGCCCGCGGCGACCTGAACCCTACCAGTCTACGTTGCGGCAGGTTCCGGCTGTCGCTGACGAAGCCGCTCATCATGGGCGTGGTCAACATCACGCCCGATTCCTTTTCCGACGGCGGCAGGTTTCTGACGCCCGCCGCAGCGATCGCACAAGCGCATCTATTGATCGAAGAGGGCGCTGACCTCATCGATTTTGGCGCCGAGTCCAGCCGGCCGGGGGCCGCTGCCGTGGTCAGCGCGGACGAAGAACTGCGCCGTCTGCTGCCGGTGCTGCGGGGCTTGCGCGATGCGCCCGTAGCGCTGTCGGTCGACACGATCAAGCCGGAGGTGATGCACGCGGCTCTGGCGGAGGGCGCGGGCATGATCAACGACATCAACGCTTTGCGCGCGCCTGGCGCCCTCGCCGCCGTCGCCGCCGCCGACGCCGCAGTGTGCCTGATGCACATGCAGGGCACTCCGGACACCATGCAGCAGCAGCCGGACTATGCCAATGTGGTGGCGGAGGTAAAAGATTTCCTGCTTGAGCGCGTCACGGCCGTTCGCGCAGCGGGAATCCCGCCGGAACGCATCGCCATCGATCCCGGCTTCGGTTTCGGCAAGACGCTGGAGCACAACCTCGAACTGCTGCGACACTTGCGCGAGTTCAAAGCGCTCGGCGTACCGGTGCTCGCGGGCTGGTCGCGCAAGTCCTCGCTCGGGGCGATCACCGGCAAGCCCGCGGGCGATCGTCTTGCCGCGAGCATTGCGGCAGCCCTGATCGCGGCGCAAAATGGCGCTGCAATCCTGCGCGTGCACGATGTAGCGGCGACGCGGGACGCACTTGCGGTGCTTGCGGCTGTGGGAAAGGTGATATGACGAGAAAATATTTCGGGACCGACGGCATTCGCGGCCTGGTGGGAGAGCCGCCGATTACGCCTGATTTCATGGTGCGCCTGGGTTATGCCGCAGGCGAGGTGCTGGTGCGCCGGGCACTGCTGTCCGGGAGCGAAAAAGCGGGTTTGCGGCCGGCAGTATTGATCGGCAAGGACACGCGCATCTCCGGTTACATGCTGGAGGCATCGCTGGAGTCCGGTTTTGCCGCGGCAGGGGTAGACGTGATGCTGTCGGGCCCGATGCCGACCCCGGCCGTTGCCTACCTCACCCGCGCGCTGCGGCTGCAGGCGGGCGTGGTGATCAGCGCGTCGCACAATGCCTTCCCCGATAACGGCATCAAGTTCTTTTCGGGAGACGGCAACAAGCTGCCCGATGCGGTCGAAGCGGAAATCGAGGCGCAACTTGAGCAACCGATGCGCTGCCGGGCTTCGGCGCAGCTGGGCAAGGCGCGGCGCATCGACGACGCCGCCGGCCGCTACATCGAGTTCTGCAAGAGCACGTTTCCGAACAATCTCGACCTGCGCGGCCTGAAGATCGTGGTCGACTGCGCCAACGGGGCGGCCTACCACATTGCGCCGCACGTGTTCCACGAGCTCGGCGCCGACGTGGTGGCTATAGGCGTCAATCCGGACGGTCTCAACATCAACGACCAGGTCGGTGCCACCAATCCGCAGTCGCTGCAACTGGCGGTGAAGCAGCACAAGGCGCACTTGGGCGTCGCGCTTGACGGCGACGGCGACCGGCTGCTGATGGCAGACGAGCGCGGCGAAACCTACGATGGCGACCAGCTGCTGTATGTGATCGCACGCATGCGCGCCGCCAAGGGCGCGCTGCCCGGAGTGGTCGGAACGCTGATGAGCAATCTGGCACTGGAGCGCGCGCTGGAGAAGGCAGGAATCGCTTTTGCGCGCGCGAAGGTGGGCGATCGTTACGTGCTCGAACTGATGCAGGAGAAAGGCTGGCAATTGGGGGGCGAGAACTCGGGCCACATCATTTGCCTGGACAAGCACACCACCGGCGACGCCCTGGTGTCGGCGCTGCAGGTGCTGACCGCGGTGCGCGAGAGCGATGCCCCATTGGGGG
>Ga0194060_10004050_pt1 | contig 10219 bp, 11 predicted proteins | sample SepL225m_MetaG_FD_163427 | JGI IMG/M metagenome (GOLD analysis project Ga0194060, IMG submission 163427) | Anoxic zone freshwater microbial communities from boreal shield lake in IISD Experimental Lakes Area, Ontario, Canada - Sep2016-L222-5m | ecosystem: Environmental > Aquatic > Freshwater >... | reverse complement strand
AATCCTCGCGTATTTTCGCGTTGACCTCAATCATATCCAACGGAATCATCGAAAATTCTGCATCGGTTTCAGTAAATAAAGCATCAATACCCAATGCTAATACCCCCGTTAAACTCGATTTTTTAGCAGTCATTACATTCTCCCTAAGATAGACTCACAAGCCGCTCGCCACTCTCTAGCTGCTTTCAAATGACTTTCACCCCGCGTTTTTACCCAGACAGGACAATGATTAGAAATTGCTTTGCGCACGGCATTTCGCTCAGGTAAAACCTCAGGCAAAATTGCATGACCATAGCGAGTACGCAATTCAATCAATTCTTGCTGTTCCTCATTGCTTCGGTTGTTGGTTTTCATTGGTAAAATACCGATGTGTTTTAACTTAGGATTAAAGCCTTGAGTGCGCACTACATGAATAGTTTGCATCAAATCAGCAACTCCCGCTAATTCATACAAGCCAATTGACACAGGCGTTACCACAAAATCAGACGCTGCCAGTGCTGCCATAAGTCGAATTCCCAATAAAGGCGGCGTATCTATCAGACAAATATCGAAATCTTGTGCAAAGTGGCGTAAAGCCTTAGCAGGACGGCGTATTACCTCATTTTCTGCTTTATCAATGGATAACAACGCATAATCAGCGCGAATAATAGACAGTTGCTTAGTGACAAGCTGAGGTTGCTCTACGCTAGGCTCACCATCAAACAGCTTTGAGGCAACAAGATTAGACGCTTCGCCCTCGGCATTATTAAAACTTAAAGACAAACTCCCCTGTTTATCCATATCGACCAATAAAACCCGCATACCCTTTTCTAAGGCGGCATAAGCAAGATGCACTGTTAAAGTGCTTTTTCCTACTCCGCCTTTTTGATTCGCGATAGATAAAGTTTTCATTTTTTTCCTTACGTTGATATTAAATTATTATTATTTATGGCAAACAAACTGCCTTCACCATGAAAAACATTATACTCTCAATCGCTGTATTTGACAATCTATTTTAATTGTCAAAACAAAAATAAATAAAAATAAACAAACAATTATAACCTTCGTTCTCTTTTATAGTAACCATTAGGTTTCAGGTCACATTTATTTATTAATCTTAACGATGTACAACGCTATTTGCCAAAAAAATCAATTTAATCACTTGTGTATTTAAGTTAAGCGCGTCCCTGCGCCGTGGACTGCTGGTTAAGTTGTCAAAAATATAATGGTGGTCTGATTGTGACCATGAGTCTTGGCTTTAATCGTCTGTTTAACCTCCGACAATGTGCAAGGAGGAAAGTACAAATCAAGCTGCGCCCCACATTCGGTAATTTCTTCAATAGAAATATACCCAAGTTCTGCAAACTCAATAGCATTTTTAAACATGGCGTAGCCAAATGCTTGATTTACGCCACCATCCATGTCTTTTTCGGTGATGTAGCAATCGTAGTTGCTCATAAAATAATGCAGATAAACAATAGCATTATCTCCCATTCCGTCTTGCTGATAAGTAACGGGCATAGAATCAATACGTTTTTCCAGATCGATGATTTCTTGTATAAAAAAATCTTTTTCTTCACCCAGACAATTCGCTTTCATAGCTGTAAATTGTCCAGATGAAAGAAACGGCTCGATATTTTTAAGTGCTTTTAAAAATGGCATGATTATTTTCCTTACGTTGATTTTAACTTATTGTTATTTATGGCAAATAAACCTTATTCACCATGAAAGCTATTATACTCTCAATTACATTATTTGACAATCTTATTTGACTGTCAAATAAAAAATAAGTAATAATAAACAATAAATTAAAATATAATTAAGTTTAGTCGTTCCATCCTACAGTATCGCCAAAATACTCATCATGCGCCGCTTGGTATGCAAGCTTAACTGCTTCAATGTCTTCAACATCGCTCACACTTTTATTAACGATAAAGTCATAAGCTAACCCCGCTTGTTTACAGGCGGTGAAAATCGCAGTTTTATCATTTTTTAATACCGTCAACCAACTTTCAATATAAGCGGCGTGGTTTTCAATTGTTACATCAACAAAACCGACATGACCAACAATAAAGGCAGCTCCAAGCTCTGCCACTAACTCTTCAAAAGCATAGGCATCACTACCAAAACGCTTGCCAAATGCACGATTTAAACGGCTCTCGTGACCTGTCCAGTGAGTAAGCTCATGTAAAGCAGTGGCATAGTAGTTTTCTGGGCTTGTAAAGCGTTCACGATTAGGTAAACAAATCATGTCACTAGATGGACGATAAAACGCACCTTCTGTGCCGTGCTTTATACTTGCGCCACTGACCAAAATTAATTTTTCAGCCTCTTCAATCCTATTAAAAACGGTTTTTATTTCATTAGTAGCAGTAGATGACTCTTTTAAGTTGTCAATTTGCGCCACATTGAACAACCAAAACGCTTTGCACATAGGGAAAAAACCATTTTTTCCGTTTTCATCCCCTGATTGTTTAGTGGCTTCGTTTTTGCGTTCAATCATTTTGAAATAAACACACATCACGCCTTTTTCACCTTTACGGACTTGTCCGCCCATTTCAGCCGCTTGCTTATAAGTTAGCCAGACATTAGAAGAATAATCGTGTTCAATGGCGGCATCCCAAAGAATCAAGACATTAACGCCACGGTAAGCCTCGCCGCTTTTACCATTGCAAGGAAAGCCACCTTGAGCTGCTTTTAACCAACGATCACGCGCAACATTGCCGCCTTTTTCTAACATGGCAATAATGCGGTCGGTAACTACTTCACGAATATCCATTTTTAAATCCTCAAATTTAACAGTTGAAATTTAGTAAACCATTTTCGTTCACCATGAGAGCCATTATACGCTCAATTGCCATAATTGACAATCTATTTTAGTTGTCATTTTAAATATAAATCAATATAATCAATAATATAAAATTTATAAAAATAGATGTCTATGTATAATCTTCGTGGTATTGGCTAGCTTTTGATTTTTGTCTGTATTTTCGTATCGCCGATGGGTTGTCAAGTGCAGGCACAAAAGAATTTTTAGCTAAAAAGTGATTTTCTTTTTCGCGTTAATAAAATTGTTTTGTGGCTGGCGTAGCGAACACTTGAGCAACTAAAGACTAAAATTAAGCTTAGGTAGGGGGGTGTAGATAAGTGCTTTTCTTATCTGCCCCCCCTGCCTGCATGGCGAATGCGCTGTTGATTTTGCTTGATATAAACAAAACTAATGCCTACTGGGGAAAATGAAGTATTCAAAACAGAGTAGTTTGAATAGCTAATGATTGATATATTGATGAAACAAATCAACTCAATATTTAGAGTGTAATCTAATGGACTTCATGATTCTTGCCTACGAATGTGCGCCTTGGGTAGCGGTGCAAACGATAGCCGCGATTATAAAAACGGAATCTGAATTTAATCCTCTAGCGATTGGCGTTAATGGCGATATAAAATTAAGCCGACAACCTAATAGTAAAGAGGAGGCTGTTTCTACAGCAAAATGGCTTATTGCCAATGGATACAATATTGACTTAGGTCTGGGTCAAATTAATTCAGCAAATTTGTCCAAAACTGGCTTAACAGTTGATGAAATATTTGATCCTTGCATAAATATAACCACTACCGCAACAATTCTAAAAGATAACTATCAAGCTGCTAGTCGAGAAATAACCAATCAACAAGCCGCGCTTTATGCCGCATTATCGGCTTATAACACGGGTTCATTCACTAGAGGCATCAGTAATGGTTATGTGCAGAAAATTATAAATAATGTCAGTGGTACAACAGAGCCGTTTCAAATAGTACCCGAATTGATTAAGCCCAATACAACACAGCTTACTATCATCAAGTCGAAAAAAGTTTCAGCAAATAATCCCGATAAACCTGCCGTAAAACTCACTACTGAAAAGATAGAAACAGTCACCGAACCATCACCGCAAAACATAGAAAATGTTTACGAACAAAAAACTAATAACATCATGGTGTATTGAATAGGATTCGACTATTCCCTTATCGCATTAACAAGCGGAGCGCGTAGGCAAAGCTTTTTTTTGTGGAAATTCACAGCGTTGGAAGCTTAGAGACAGTTAGCGAAAAAGATATGAAGCTTTGCGGAATATCCTTTTTTGCTTACTGTCTCTTTGCTTTTGGCGTTGTGAATTGGAGCAAAAAATGCGTACCCGCAGGGTTTGCTAAAAATAAAAAACAACATTATCAGGAAAAAATAACCATCAATAAAACATACAAAAATACGGTGCAAAATATCATAAAACGAATTATCAATATAGTACATTTTGTGTTAGTATGATGGGGTACTAAGCAATAGTGTGTCATTGGAATAGTAATGGATAAAGTGCATGAACATCGTTGAAGAAGCCGAACTGGTTGACCTAGCTAAAAACAATGCAGTAAAAAGCCTGAATATCGTACAAACAGAAAGCAATACCTATAAAATAATTGTCTGTTTAACATGGAAAAAAGGTGAGTTTCATTTAGTCACCGCAAGAAAAACTCCACGCGAATGGTCGAGCTTAGACAGACTTACACGACACATAAATGAAAAGTACATCGGAAAAATACCCTTAGTACAATTATCACTACAATCTCAAAAGGACTTACGCAGTTGAATTACCAATCTAAAAAAACACCATGAAAGCGAAAAGAGCGCGTACTAACAGCCAACTACTATTCGCGTTAACACTAGCCACCTTAGCATTACTGCCCGAAGTCGCAATAGCAGCACCTTGGGACTCTGCGGCAACAAAAATACTCGCTATTTTCACAGGCGGTTTAACCAGAACCTTAGCTATAATTGCAGTAATTTCTCTTGGTATTGGAGCGATTGCGGGAAAATTATCATGGGACTGGGCAATCAAAATTATTATTGGCATTGTCTTAATATTTGGAGCGACCACGATAGTGGATTACATAATTTCTGCTTCTGCCTAATACCATGAATAGTGACAAAGATATTTATACCGATCCGCTGTTTGTCGGCTTAACCAGACCGACAACGATATGGGGTATTCCTGACACTGCTTTTATCATAGAATTCGTTGTCACCGTACTGATATTTCTAGCGGTAGATAATCCACTTTATTTGCTATTAGCCATACCCATTCATGCCGCTTTGTACCTGATGAGCTCAAATAATCCGATTATATTCAGTTCTATTGGAATATGGATGAAAACAAATGGGCGTTGCCGCAATTTACAGTTTTGGAATGCGGTCAGTTTTTCACCGCTACCTGTTAAAAAATGGCAAGACTAAAATTTTCGCGCCCGCGAAAATAATAATAATGAGACCATAATGGTAGCAACACTCAAGTACGCAAATGTTTTAAAGAACGAAGAACCTACCGCCTCATTTATTCCCTATTCCAGTCATGTCACTAAAAACACCGTAAAACTTTTAAATGGCGATTACATTCAAGTCATTAGGATGCAAGGCGCGGCACACGAAAGCGCGGACATACAAGATATAAATTCGTGGCACGATCAACTAAACGGAATTATGCGCAATATCGCCTCGCCCAATGTGGCGATATGGTCTCATGTTGTCAGGCGTGAATATGGCGAATATCCAAGCGGGGAGTTCGCCGCTGGTTTTTGTCATGATTTTAATGAAAAGTATCGTCAACAAATGGCGGATGAAAAAATGCTGGTCAATGAACTTTACTTGACCCTCGTTTATCGACCGCAACCGATAAAAGTCGCTAATCTGTTTCATCGTTTCGGAAAAAAATCACCTTCGGAATTGCGGCAACGTCAATTAGATGAAATTCAAACATTAGACGATGTAATGAGCGCGTCTCTGGTAGCACTTGACCGTTACGAACCAGAATTACTGGGATGTTACGAGTACAAAGGTAATATGTTCTCCGATATACTGGAATTCCTCGCTTTTTTGGTTAATGGCGAATGGCAGCGTTTTCCACTACCCCGCGCTGATATAAATAAAATATTAGCGACCTCACGCCCATTTTTTGGCAAAGGCGGGCTTTTGGCTCTCAAAGGCGCAACAAAAACACAGTATGCCGCCATACTTTCAATTCAAGAATATCCCGCGATTACCTGCCCTGGTATTCTGAATGATTTGCTGTCTATGCCGTTTGAATTCGTACTTACGCAATCGTTCACCTTTCTTTCAAAGCCTGTCGCCGTAGGTAGAATGAAGAGGCAACAGGCTCGAATGATAAATGCAGGTGATGTTGCCGTTAGTCAAATTGAAGATATTGATAACGCGCTTGATGAATTGACTTCAAACCGATTTGTTATGGGAGCGCACAGCCTTTGTTTACTGATTCGTGCCGATGATAAAAAAGAACTGAACGACTTTATCAGTGAGGCAGGATCGGCACTTGCCGATAGCGGTATAAAATGGGCGCGAGAAGATATTGGCATGGCGGGTGCGTTCTGGTCACAATTACCTGCTAACTTTCAATACCGCGTCAATATAGGCGATATTACCAGCCGCAATTTTGCGGGGTTTAGCAGTTTTCATAATTATCCCATTGGACATATTCGCGGTAATCAATGGGGTGATGCGGTCATGATGTTCAAGACAACATCAGGCGCACCTTTTTACTTCAATTTTCATAAAGGCGAAAACGGAGTTGATTCAAAACGGCTAGCAAAGCTAGATCCGAATCATAAAGACTTAGCTAACACCGTTGTTATTGGTAAATCGGGAACGGGAAAAACCGTACTAGAAACGGTATTGCTTGCGCAAATTCAAAAGTTTCACCAGCCCAAAAACAACAAAATATTATCATCTATCCTGTTTGATAAAGACCTTGGTGCATCGGTCGCGGTACGCGCAATGGGCGGGCGGTATTACCCACTTAAGAATGGCATAGAAACAGGTTTTAACCCATTTCAACTAGAAGCAACACCCAACAACCTCACTTTTCTTGAGAATCTGATTAAGCAACTGTTAAAACATGACAGTTTGCAAATAACCCCAAGACAAGAAAATCAAATCAGCGAAGCTATTAAAGGCGTTATGGCAGCGTCAAAAGCCAAGCGTAGATTAAGTTCTATTCTCGAATTTTTTGATCCTACCGAAGAAAATGGGCTATATATCCGCTTATATCGCTGGTCTCGCCAAGGGCCGTTAGGCTGGTTGTTTGATAATCCAGAAGACACACTACAACTAAATGACAGTCCGATTATTGGTTTTGATGTCACCGAATTTCTGGATAATGACGAAACCAGAACACCCACTATCATGTACTTATTTCATCGTATAGAAAGCTTATTAGACGGTCGGCGTATTCCAATCTTCATGGATGAGTTTTGGAAATTGTTAGATGATCCAGCCTTTGAAGAAATGGCAAAAAATAAATTAGTAACCATTAGAAAACAAAACGGTTTTCTGGTCATGTTCACTCAAGCCCCTAAACAAGTTCTCAATTCGCCCATTGCTTACGCCATTGTTTCACAAACTGCGACAAAAATATTCTTACCCAATCCAGAAGCCGATTATGACGACTATGTAAACGGCTTTAAATTAACCGAACGCGAATACACCATCATCAAAGAATTAGGCGAAAACTCTCGCCGCTTTCTGATTAAACAAGGGCAAAACTCCGTAATTGCAGAATTAAATTTGCGCGGGTTTCATGACGAATTAGCTGTACTATCAGGCAATACCGCTACCTCTTTATTAGTCGAACAGCTTGTTAAACAATACGGTGAAAATCCAGCCATTTGGTTGCCAGAATTTCACAAAATACGCAAAGGCGAACATCATTGATTAAAAACATACTACGCATAGGATTTTTAACGACTACCTTGTTAACCAGTTATCAAGCAAACTCAACGGGTATTCCCGTAGTCGATGCTGCCCATATTTCTCAAACCGCGACAGGTTGGGCAAATCAAGTGGCAAGTATGGCAAAAGAATTTGTGCAAATGAAACAGCAATACGACATGCTCACCCAACAATTCAATAATTTAAACGGTGTTACTGATTTGGGCAGTTTAGTTAATAACCCAGCTCTCAGACAATACCTACCCAGCGATTATCAAGCCATTCTGAATGCTGGTTACGGTAACTCAAGTGCTATTCGTGCCGCGACCAAAATAACAGGTATCGAAAATACCTCGCTAAATCCTAACAGCGATGCGGCTAAGCTATTTGAAGCCAATGCCATACAAGCCTCATTAAACCGTGCTACCGCTGAAGCGGGCTATAAACAAGCCAGTGATCGATTTTCCGATATACAAGTGCTACTGGATAAAATCAACACCGTACCCGATGCCAAAGATATGGCAGACCTGCAAGCGCGTATTCAAGTCGAACAAGTCATGATGCAAAACGAAACCAATAAACTCGCTATGCTTGGACAACTGGCACAAGCACAACGCGATTTAGCTAATCAAAAAGCCGTTGAAATCGGCTTAAAAGCCAATGTCGGCACAGTCCCGCGTTTTTAATCAACTCACACTGGAAAAACATGAACAAATCACTCGCGCTATTAATGCTGCTGACTTTGCTAACTGCTTGTAACGAAGGCATACCCAGCATTGACGACCCGCACAACATCATCGTAGACGGTCAGAAAATGAAACAAGATAAATTTTTAGAAAAATTTTGCGTCGCCAAACTTAACAACGAAACCTGCTTAAAAGTGCAAGCCGCTTATAGTCAAGATATGGCAAAACCTACCACCGTGCCGCGTTTTTAAAGAATTATCAATGGCAAACAGCGATTTACACATTTACGAAGACACCTTTAAAAACCTAAACAACGCACTATCAAGTTATATAAGTGATGTTGCCAGCAACATCATTACCGCAATAACACCCGTTTCCACAACGCTAATAACCATTTATATCATGTTATGGGGCTGGTCAATGATGCGCGGTGTTATCTCAGAACCCATCACCGATGGCGTGTCTCGAATAATACGATTATCAGTAATTACCGCCATTGCCTTAAATTTGGGTAGATACAACGGCTACCTGTCCGATATGCTTTGGAACTCACCCGATGCCTTAGCGGGCTATGTTGCCTCTGGTTATTCCGATGGCACAACTAACACTCAATTTCTCGATAACATCATGTCGCAAATTTACGATATGGGCTATGTGTATTGGGAAAAAGCCTTTTTAGCCTCCAACTCGCTCGGTATTCCCAATCTTGGTTTTTTATCCATTGCCATTTTAATTTGGTTAGCGGGCTTGCTTGCCACCGCTTACGCGGCTTTTTTATTGGCGTTATCTAAAATGGCACTCGCTATCATCCTCGGTGTTGGGCCATTATTCATACTAATGACCATCTTTGAACCCACAAGGCGATTTTTCGATGCGTGGATAGGGCAAGCTCTTAATTATGTATTTCTGACCTTGCTCACCGCCGCCGCGATTAAACTCATCATGACTATTCTTCAAACCTATTTAACAGCGGCAGCAGGCACAGGCGTAGGTGCAGAACCCTCGATTGCCTTAGCCTTTCCGCCTATTATTCTGTGTTTAATTGCCGCCTTAGTCATGATGCAGCTTCCTTCAATTGCCTCCGCATTAGGCGGCGGTGTTGCTATCGGCACACTGGGCGCAGTCGGTTGGTCATATCGCAATGTCAAAAACACAGGGCGCGGCGCATACAATGTCATTTCTGGCAATACCCTAAACGACAGCCGCGTCTCACGCCGTGCCAAACAAACCAATGCCCGCTGGGCGGCAAATAATCCAAGTCTACCTATTTCAATGTATCGCAAAATCACCAGCACCCGAAAAAATAGAATTTCTAAAAACTAAGTGGCGAACAATAAAAAAGGGCTATTTTCGCGCCTGCGAAAATAGCCCTTTTTTGTTTTTAGAAAAATACAATCGCGGATGGTGGTGAATATATCAGTTTGTTATGCAAAAAACCTACTGGGGAAAAGAAATATTACCCAGTAGCTGAATTTTTTTGATTGCAGCCTGTTTTAAATACGTTAGCGGCTAATGGGTCTGCGACAGCTCGCTGTGCAGCCCTTGTGGTTCGTGACGTGCGATTTTTAAGGTAAAAAATAGCATTATTTTATACCTCAATGATTTTAATAGGATTTTTAAAGAACTGTATTTTTTGTCAGTGACAGAAAAAATCACGCGTCAAAACCGTTAAATAATCACCAAACTAGCCAGTTTAGCAATGCGTTGTTGTCTTGCCATGTAAGACTTTAACCGACACATACGACATAAACAATAAAAATGTAATGATACTCTCAATCGCTCACTTTTTACCTGTGTTTTCATTTTT
>Ga0194060_10004049_pt1 | contig 10219 bp, 10 predicted proteins | sample SepL225m_MetaG_FD_163427 | JGI IMG/M metagenome (GOLD analysis project Ga0194060, IMG submission 163427) | Anoxic zone freshwater microbial communities from boreal shield lake in IISD Experimental Lakes Area, Ontario, Canada - Sep2016-L222-5m | ecosystem: Environmental > Aquatic > Freshwater >... | reverse complement strand
GGCGAGAGTAAGGCGAATAACTCTGCCGCGCCGCACGCATCGCCGCCGCAATGAGTCGTCTTATTGACGGATTCTCTTTCATACCCTTCTCCCTTTCGCGTTTTCGCGGCTTCGCGTGAAATAGTCTGCTCTTCACGCCGCTTTCACAAAGTCCTGCAACAATCGCGTCAAACCGGGGAGGGCGACTTTCGCCCCGGCAAGGACTTCCCCGTGCGAAAGTAACGACCCCATCCCGGCCGCAGCATTAGTAATACAGGAAAGTCCCGCCACCCGCAACCCGGCGGCGTGCGCGAGAATCGCCTCCGGCACAGTGGACATCCCCACCGCATCGGCCCCCAGTCCGCGAAAGGCCGCAATCTCCGCCGGGGTTTCATAGGAGGGCCCTGTCACCGCCATATAGACGCCATGCTCAAGGACAAGCCGCGCCTGCCTGGCCGCCTGATCGAGTTGTGTCCGGTACTCCGGATCATACACGCCGGTCATGTCGGGGAATCGCTCACCCCAGAACGAATGGTGCGGACCGAGCAGGGGATTCGTTCCCATCAGGTTGATATGATCCTCAATCACCATCACGGCACCCGTCTTGAAGCGGGTGTTGATTCCGCCCGCGCTGTTGGTAAGGACAATTCCCTCCACCCCCATCACCTTGGCCAGACAGACCGGGAAGGCAATCGGCCCCCATCCTGCTCCTTCGTACCAATGCCGGCGTCCGGCAAAAACCAGCAACGGAACTCCTCCGTATTCCGCCAGCAGGATCTGTCCCCCATGCCCCGCCACGCCGGGCGCACCCAATTCCGGGATAGAAGCAAAGTCGATCGAGTGTCGCACCTCGAATCCTTGAGCCACCTCGCGCCAGCCGGAACCCATGATCAGCGCCAGTTTGGGGCGAAACCCACCCTGTGCATCTCGAACTTTTTCCGCCGCAGATATAAGGTTGATGATATTCATGTTCAACTTCGTATTCTCAAAGACACATTCTGTCAGATTGATTTTTCAGGATATTCTGATTTCTGAATTATCCTGTTCATCCTGTCAATCGATGTTCATTTTCTTCTGCGAACGTGCTGCTCTGGCTGAGGCGAAGCCGACAGCCAGGAGTGGCGTGTTCGGTCATTTTCCTTTCGCTTCCCAATAGTCCACGGGAAAAGCCTCTCCCATCTCTTGAGACTTGCGCAGATAGTCGTTCGGGGAAGAAGCGACCTTAACCGTCATGTCCTCCATTGCGGTGTCCCCGCCAACGTGCTCATGTGAAATAAAATATAAGGCTCCCGGATGGATAATGGTGTCAATCCCAATTCCATCGCCATTGGGGCATTGCCCCACCAGAACGAATCGTGTTTGGGTTGGCCAATAAAACCACTTATCAGGGTTCATGATGTGATCGGCATTATAGAAATAGGCGCAAGCCATCTTTGGCATTCGCTTGGGCAACAAAGGAATCAATTCGTCCACCGCATGGGGCGGCATCCCGCGCGCCGTCAGAAATTGTCTGATTGTCGTTTTCATAATTACACGAACGTTCACAATCTGGCTGAGGAGCGGAGCGACGATAGCCGGAATTGTGTGGTTCGGCTTTGATCATGCGTGTCTTGCCGACCTCATGTACGAGCGGAGTACAGCGTTCATCTTTGTCTGGTAACCACGTCCGGCACTCCTGAACCAAGCCACCACGTCGTGATCAAGGCGCAGAGTTAAGCTTTCCTTCTTCTGAGGCAACCGCAATTCCGCCTTCTTCCAGAATTCCGCACCGAGTTTAGGGATGTCGGAATAATCGATACCCTCGTCCGATTCAGCCGCCAGAAATTGCCAATCAGTGCCGGATTTCTTTTTTGAATTTTTCGCGTTCATGTCGTTCCGCCTTTCGGGCTGAGATAATCCTGATGGTGTCGCCGATCCGTTCGACAAACACAACCACCACCACTGAGTTGATGAGAAGCCCGATTCCGATCAACCTGTCTTCCCCATAATTCTTCCGAGTGTCCAATGCCACCCTCATGGGTCCGTCAAAGACCGGAGGTACATCAGCAAAATCGATCCGGTGATGCCGGATGTTCTCCTGGTTCTTCTCCTCATCCCACTCGAATTTCATTGCTGCTAATGTAACTACTATTCGTAGTTACGTCAATATCCGTTCTGATTTTCTTATTTCCTGCCGAACGGCGAAAGTCAGGTTCCGAGCGGAACGCGAGGTAACCTGGACTTTCTGGTTGGCATGGTCTTTTTTAATGGGCCAGTTTTGCCGATGCGAGACGGTTCAAGCTGACACCCGCTTCAGCGGCCTCTACGGCGAGTTCACGGTGCACATTAGGAGGGACGCGCACCATGAATTTCCCGCTGAACGACCGACTGGCCAACGGTTCTGGTATTGACTCTCGTTGTGTATTCATATCCTCAACAACATCAGCCACTACAGAGCGAACCCCCCGAAGCGCAGCTTCGGGTGCTGAGGCCAGCCAACTCAATCCCGGAAATTCGGCACAAAGGCCGACGTACTCTTTGTCTTCTTCCGACCACGTGACGCGGTAGGTATAGTGATCATGCGGAACGGTTTTCATATTCCCACCTCTCGATTGCCTTCAATACTTGCCGGACCTGGTAAACTTTCGCTTTCCCCTTGTCATCCTGAATGTTTACCCGTGGATCTCCTAGCCATGGGGTCCTGTAGATCCGATGGCTGGTTCCTTTTTGCCTTGGTTGTCCGAAATACTTCTCGCACACCTTGCACAAATCAGCAAAGCGAACCCCTTTGGGATTGTTTCGCATCTCTGAAATTGTGCCTTCGACCGAACTCATTGGAATATAGTATCATTATTGATATCATCATCAATCAATTTTCTTATGCGAACGTTCTATCTGTGAATATTCACATTTCCTGTCTAGGATGCTAGTCTGAACTCTTTAATGGGTACAAGTCTATTGTTTGCAGGAATTCTTTGAAATTTGGATTTTGGCAGTCCTGCGTCGACGCCTCTCTTTGTAACTCTATTGCTTTCAGAATGTTCTGATCCAGAGGGGGATAGCGGGATGCGTTTTCCAGACAGTAAGGCTGTGGAGATCGGTCGTGTTAAAATACAAAGCACTTAGCAATTAACTACAATAAACCATGCTAGGTGTTCGTTCACATAGTAAGGATGCTATGACGTGAAGATAGTCAAAGAATGGCGCTTCCCCATTCACCTTTGGCCGGTATTATCAGGGATGAGTGATTGATCACATAGCATGATAATGAAGCGACGATCTCGACCCTCTCACATGCGATCGAACACCAACGGCGGCACGGGCGCGGGCCCCTCCCCGACTACAAAGGCCTCGCGTACCAACGGAATCGCCCCATCGACACGGGCCCGCGAGGCGGCATGCAGGGTGGCCAGCGGCTGTCCGGCCTCGACCCGTTCGCCAACCTTCATCAACCCCGACAACCCGGCGGCCGAATCAATCACATCCGTTGTTTGGGTCCGTCCCGCCCCGAGAATGAGGCTCGCACGCCCGATTTTTTCAGCATCCACATCCAGCACGATTCCCGCAAGCGGCGCGTTGAAATCATACCGGATGACGGCCACGGGGAAGCGGCGGGGGTCTTCTATCACGTCGGTCTTCCCCCCGTGCAAACGGACCATTTTTATAAAAACGTCCAGCGCCTCGCCGGACTCCAGTTTGCGGAGAAGAAGGGGACGGGCCGCCTCCGGCGTCGGCACAACGCCTGCCAACACGAGCATCTCGGCGCCCAGCCGCAGAGTCAACTCCACGGCATCCTCAGGCCCCCGCCCGCGCAGGATTTCCACAGACTCGATCATCTCGAGCGCATTCCCGACCGAGCGGCCAAGCGGTTGATCCATCCTGGTGATCAAGGCCGTTACCTTTTTCCCCATGGCGCGACCGACCTGAACCAGCGCCTCGGCGAGCGCCTTGGCATCGGCCTGAGTCTTCATGAAGGCGCCCCGGCCGCATTTGACATCCAGAACCAGTCCGTCAATGCCCTCTGCCAGTTTTTTGCTCATGATACTGGAGACAATCAGCGGAATGGATGGCACAGTGGCGGTGACATCGCGCAAGGCATACAACTTACGGTCGGCGGGCACGATCCGGTCTGTTTGCCCGATCATTGAGCAGCCGCATGCTTTCAGGACACTGATGAACTCCGGAACCGACAGGCCGGTACGATAACCGGGAATGGATTCCAACTTGTCCAGAGTGCCCCCGGTAATCCCGAGACCGCGTCCGGAGATCATCGGCACCGCCACACCGCAGGCGGCCACCAGCGGAGCCAGGGGGATGGAAATCTTATCGCCAATGCCACCCGTGGAATGTTTATCCACCTTGGGAAACGGGATGGACGACGTGTCAATCACCTCGCCAGACTGCATCATCACCCGGGTCATGGCGGCCGTCTCTTCCGGGGTCATCCCCTTGAAATAGATCGCCATGGCCAGGGCAGCCATCTGATAATCGAGAATCTCGCCCCGGGCGTAGCCCCCTACAAAGAACTGCAACTCCTCATCAGAGAGGGCTTCGCCGCCACGTTTCTTCTCGATGATCCATTGCGGGAGCATAAGTCACAGGAGAACTTCCAGGAACCGGCCTCAGTGCGCCGATTCCATGGCCTTCTTCATGATACTGTTGAAATCAAAATTCTGCGGAGCCTGCCGCTTGTGGGGGGGACGCTTCTCGCCGCTCTCGTCGTCCTGGCCCTGCCCGGCAGCCTGGAACATGTCAATTTCCTTGTAGTCTTCAGGAATCTCGACCGCTACGTCACCCGCCCCGATCTTCTTGACATCGGTCACGTTCATGGACATGCGTGTCACGGTTGTCTTTCCCTGCCCGTCCGTGGTCGAGGTGACCGACAACGTCTTGAGCGGCAGGCCGATCATCTTCCCCTTTTCAGCTTGTATAAGTTTATCGAATTCCGCGTTCTGGGTCTTGGGCATCTTGCTGAACCAGGCGCCCAGGGTCGAGATATCCAGTTTGGTCGTGGTCCAGGTTTCCTCTTCCTTGTCGATGGTCATGTCGTTCTTGAAACCCATTACCGTCATCGACATCCGGTAGGCGGTGCGGAACTTGTAATGGCGTGTGGGGTACCCGAGTATGGGTTCGCCCACCTCATCAAGCAACTTCTCGATCTTGGGATCCGAGATCTGCATCTTCATCATGCCTCCCATAGCGCCCGCCATTCCCATCATGGCCTCCATATCCCATTTCGTGTACGTCTTGTCCTTGGGCGAAACCATATAGAAGGTTTTCCCGGCGTCCTTGGTAACCAGATACCCTCCCGACCCGGGTATGGGACCGTGGCCCTCAGTGAATTCAACCCGGCCTTTGTCGGCATCGGTGGCCATGACCATCGTATTATTGCCTCCTTGAGCCTGGGCATGCCGCCCCTTGCCATCCCCTTCGGACACCGTTTTGATGGTGAGTTGGTATCCCGCCAAAGCCTGTCCCGCCCACATCCCCGCCGCAATAACCACGACTATTGATTTATTCATTGTGATTGATCCTTTCTGCAATTACTGAACCCGCTTGAATACTTCCAGAAAAACCCAATAATGAATAGAGAAAACGCATGAATTGGGTCGCGAGGTTACTTGAGAATTGAGTCATCCTGGACTTCACTGCGCCAGAAGCCCCAGCGACAACAGGGCATAGTAGGTATATTCGCAGTCCGCAGTTCGATCCGCCCAATGCCCGCTAAACCCGCCATTGTCATTCCAGAGACTGTCCACAAACTCCGTACATGAACCCCTGACAGTCTCCAACGGTCGGCGCGTCACACTGAGCGCGCAAAGCGCTGTGGCGGTGGACAGAAGATCCGGAATCGGAGCCAGCGCCGCAGCCCGGAACCCTCCTTTTCGGGAGGCCCGTTTCATAATCGACTCGGCATCCGACGAGTCAGGAATCTCCCCGAGACAGGCCAGCAGCATCACCTTGGCCGCAAGGGCCGGGGTCACTGACGGTGCCATCGCCTTCAACGCGTTCATCAGCGCACCGGGGGCCGTCATCTCAACCCCCTGCGCCTCATGGGCCTGCACGGCCAAATAACAGGCATAGGCCGACGACTGGCCTGCATCCACCTTCTCTCGAAACCCCCCATCCGCACCCCGGAAACGATTGATAAGCAACAGCGTATCGTCATCCCTACGCCCTGGATTAATCCGGGCGGACACACACGCCAGACACGCCAGGTTCACGAGGTCGGCGATAGTGCCTCTCCGTTGTTTTTCCAGAAACTTGGACAGTGCCACAACGGGAAGAGGTTCACCAAGGGCAGTCAGGGCCTGCACCGCAAAGTAAGTGTAGTACAGATCACTCGCGCTGGAACGTCCCCGGAATCCCCCATCCGCCTGTTGCTGCTTCAGGATAAACCCCACAATTCCGGCGCGGCTCTCGTCGGCCAAGGACAACACCGCGCGTTGCGCGGCATCCGCCAGAACCTGACTGCATGTCTTCATCATACCGGATCTGTCACTTCAGTCCTTGAGAATCCGACCGATGATCTGCTGCAGAACACTCTTGAGCCGGATGTTGCGCAGACTGCTCAGAGATCGGATGGCCTCGCCCCGGTAGTGTTCCAGCAAGTCGCGCGCCTTCTCCTCGGCATGCACGGCCGTGACCGCGCTCCGAACCAATGCCTCACGCCCGCCGGACTCCCCCTCGTTCCGCCATGCCTGCGCCAGTTTCACCTTCGCCTCACCCTCCGTCAGTTCATAGGCCAGGGCCATAAGCAACGAGGGGCGCAGGGCCCGCACGTCGTTTCCGGGTGTTTCCGCCGCATAGTCCAGCAGATCGTCCCGGATCTGATAGGCAATCCCCAGCGCCTGACTGTAACGTGACAGAACCTCGCAGATATCGTCGCCCGCGCCCTGCGCCAGGGCGCCCAGACACAGGGCCACTTCGAAGGCCGGGGCCGTCTTGAGTCGGAAGATCTCCAGAACCTGCCTTGAGGTCAGCGGCGCCGGATTACGCATCCAGCAAAGTTCCCCACCCTGCCCCAGACAGAGGGCGCGGTGTCCCTCGGAGGCAACTTCCAGCATCCGGACGCGCAGTTCGGGAGTGACGGCCGCCCCTGCGATTAACCGGTATCCCTCCCCGAGCAGAAAATCGCCCACATTGATGGCAATGGGAATTCCCTTCTCAACATGCAGGGTCGGCGCATCATCGCGAGTGACATCGCCATCCTCGATATCGTCATGAATCAGTGACGCCTTGTGGAAGCACTCCACACTGAGCGCCACGGATTTCAATGCGTCAGACCACGAGCCGTCCACACCATCCAGGGCGCGGTACACGCAACCGGAGAGAATCGGACGCCACCGCTTTCCGCCGCGGGCCAGCCAGGCCTGGGCCAGACGCTCCGTCTCGGAACCATTCGTCCCGAGACCACTCCCGAGCGAATCGGCCGTAAACCAGGAACGCACCGTCGTCCGAATCGCATCGACATCCAGACGCCCCTCCCAGCGTTTGTCGGAGACCAGATGAATGGCGTCCATGACCCAGTCCACATCGACGCTCGTATTCTCGCATCCGTCCTTGTCCAGCGGAATGGCCATACCCGGAACCGCGCCCTCGGTCATGTGCGGAAACGCCCGGTCGAGAACCGACATGCAACTGACTCCAATGACGGCATCGACCTTGCCCGCCTGGATCAATTTTGTGACGACCGTGGTTCCTTCCGCGACCAGCACGACATATCCCAGATTTTCGGCTGTGTTCTGAAGTGTACCAATGGGGCAGTTCCCGCACTCCTCGCAAACGAGTCCAACCTCGTCCATCTTCGCCGGACACTTGTCCTTCGATCGCAGGCAACGCGGCAACAACAAGATGCGCCGCTCATAGGGAATGGCCGCGATGGTGTCGCGCCACGATTCATTGTTCAACACGACCATGATCCAGTCGGCGTACGCGCTGTCCACGCCGGCCTCCGCAACAACGGCGGCGGCATGTATCTTAAGATCCTCCCGGCTAAGCGGCGGCACGAGGGATCGGCGAACCACATAATCACGGATCAGGCCCATCAGGTGGTGGCGGTCATCACGGGGTGGCGGTACCACGAAACACACTGACTTCGAAGGGAAATGAAGACCCGCATCCTCTTGCCGGGTTTCGCTCGCCGTATGCATGTCCGACCCTGCCCTTTTCATACGGGAACCCCGTCCTCACGTTTCTTCAGCAACAAGGCCTTGCGTTTCATTTTCCGAACGGCCAGCGCCGCATACACATTCTCACCCAAATACTCTTCCACATTGATCTTGGCGTTGACGCGCACCTTCTCCTCGTCCTTGATCTCCGCCCCGTTGATGGGATCATCCTCGACCCGGGGAAAGATGATGGCGGCATGAGGGCAGATTCGGGCGCAGGCCGGGCAGTTCGTCTTGCAGGCCGCTGGATTCGCCACGGACACCCCTCCGTTCCCGTCGGATTCATAGACTCCAAAGAGACAGAACTCGAGACACTGTCCGCATTTCGTACAACGGGAATAATCAATGACCGGGAACCAGGAAATCCAGTCGCTCTTGCCTCCGGCAGAGGCACAGTTCTCGCACATCCGGTCACACTGGACACCTGCAGGCCCCACAGGGCTCGTTACAGTCTCCGAATCCCCTGAAGACGGCGATAAAGCCAGTGCGGACAGAACGGCTTCGGCAGACTCGGCGCGCATATTGAAAAACTCGATTCCGTTTTCCGGCAACGGGGCCCCTGCGCGATGAAAGAGCCACCGAACGGAACGAGGAAAACAGGCCACGATTTTCAGGGCCTGACGTTTCGCCAAGTCCGCAAGAAACGGATCCCGCTCTGCCGCCATGCCGCAGAGATCCGGCACGACAATCAGATTCACGTTCGCGGCCGTTAATTCCGAAAGGATTCGTTTCTTGCGATCCTCGGGAATCACCTCGCACTGAGAACAATTGCAGAAAAGCACGTCCACTGTATTCACGTATGGCCTTGCAAAGGGAAAAGAGTCTGCGCCAACAAGCGCAATCCCATCACTTTACACGAAACTCGTTGCAGGGACAAGTGCATCCAAATAGCCGCCCATGTTTTTGCTATGCGATTGATTTCGATACCGCCCGATTCCATCAGAAATCTGCGAGACGAACCTGATTCAGAAGGCGGGCCGCGTCCCGGTCCGGATGCGCTGATCGGCCCCAAAAGTCGGCTAGGCGAAGTCCGTCCACATCATGAGCCTCAAGAGCGTGCCGAAATGGGGAGGGACACGTTTCGCCCCACGCGATACTGACGCCCCGCAACGTGATATTCCGCGCGTGCTCGATGAACACTCCGGCCGTGGGGTGTTCGACCAATCCCGGATCGTTCCGGGGATCACGGAAGGCCGAGCCGATTTTGTCGCACGGACGGTAGTCATGGCGCCCGCCGGGCCACTTCGTCCACTTGTCCACCTCAAGGCGCACATTGTCCAGCACGACATCCTCCAGGGGCGAGTCCGCGCACCCGGCAAGAAATGCGCCGTTTTCAGAACGACACAGGATATTGCTGAAACGAATATGCCGGATCCGGCCAACGGCGCCGGAGGGGTTCCACTCGGGATAACTTTCGGGATCACCACGGAACCGGGGAATCGCCGTGACGTAGATCGGCTCCGCCTTGCCCCACCAATGATCCTCAAACAACCGGGTCTCGACGGTCATGTTGGCAAACACGACGTTCTCGACGCATCCCTGGTCGCGCAGTTGGATCGCGAGACCGCGCGAGGATCCCCGGATGACGCAGGACTCGAATACCAGGTTTCGGAAATCCTGCGTGCTCTCGCTGCCAATCTTGATGGCCGCGCTGGTGGACATCAGGGTACACCCGGTGACGGTGATGTTCTCCGTGGAACCAAACCGGCGGTGCGCCTGCGTTGTCTTCAACACAATGCAATCGTCCCCGCACCGAATGTGACAGTTACTGATGCGCACGTTGCGGCAGTGGTCGGGATCAATGCCATCACAGTTCGGCATCTTGAGGTCGTTCAGAATTCGAATGCCGTGGATTGTGACATCCTCGCACCCCACCAGATGCAGACACCAGTTGGCGGAATCCGTCAGGGTGATGTCCCGGACAGACACCTGGTGGCAGTCCAGCAAACCAATCAGGCGCGGGCGCAAGTCTTCTGGTTGGGGTTGAAATATGTATTTCAGATCCTCAACGATGAAGCGTTTGCCGTTGCCGTCAATCGTTCCGCCGCCGGTCAGCGCTATGTCATTCGCGCCACGCGCCTCGATTAGAC
>Ga0194060_10004047_pt1 | contig 10221 bp, 12 predicted proteins | sample SepL225m_MetaG_FD_163427 | JGI IMG/M metagenome (GOLD analysis project Ga0194060, IMG submission 163427) | Anoxic zone freshwater microbial communities from boreal shield lake in IISD Experimental Lakes Area, Ontario, Canada - Sep2016-L222-5m | ecosystem: Environmental > Aquatic > Freshwater >... | reverse complement strand
GCTCCGGGAAGCGAATCTGCTGGGCATCGGTCCGCTGGGATTAGGGGGGAAGACGACTCTGCTGGGGGTCAAGATCGGTAAACTGCATCGCCTCCCGGCCAGTTTTTTTGTCACCATAAGCTATATGTGCTGGGAGTGCCGCCGCCGTACCTTGAGCTGGGAGCAGAACGGCGCCTGCGTTATTTCGGCATGAAGGAAGAGAAGATGAAAGAACTGAAAACTCCTATTTCCCGGGAGGAAATCTTGCAGCTCCACGCGGGTGATGCGGTGCGGATTTCCGGACTAGCCCTGACGGGGAGGGATAATGCCCTCAAATATATGGTGGAAACCCTGATCGAAGGCGCCCCGCCCCGGGGAGCGGAAGATGAGCAGATCTACCGGGAACTGCAGGACATTCTGGCGGACGGAGCGATCTATCATAGCGGCCCCATCGTGAAAAAGGAACACGGACGCTGGTCTTTTGTTTCGGCCGGCCCCACCACGAGCGCCCGCGCCGAACTTTACCAGGACAAGGTGATCGCCGCCTTCGGTCTGCGCGTGGTCATCGGCAAGGGAGGCATGGGCCCCCGCACCCTGGCCGCCTGTCAGCAACAGGGGGCCGTTTACCTGCACGCCATTGGCGGCGCCGGCGTCTACAACGCCTCACGGGTGACAGAGGTGCTGGACGTGATCAAAGAAAAAGAATTCGGTCTGCCCGAGGCGATGTGGAAGATCCGCCTGGATGGACTGATGGGCATCGTCACGATGGATGCCCACGGACGGAGCCTGCACCGGGAACAGGAAGCCATCTGGAACGACCGTTTGACCTGCCTCAGGGGCCAATAATCAATAAAACTTGATGAGACGAGCAAGCTGATGCAAATGACGAGATCCCATCGCGCCACTCGACTAATTATCCCGGCCGTGGTATGGGGAGCGCCAATAGTGCCAATAGTGCCAATAGTGCCAATAGTGAAGGGATAGCAGATAAGTTATATGCAGGTAATCAATGACGCGGAAGACGTTCCGTCAGAGTTCACGGGCGCCTTCATTACCATAGGCAACTTCGACGGGGTCCATCGGGGACACCGGCATGTATTTGAACGGCTTATCCAAGCCGCCCGGGCAGCTCAGCGGAAGGCCGTGCTGGTAACCTTTGCTCCTCATCCCAAGATGGTCATGCACCCTGAGCGGAGACCATTTTACCTGCTCACGACCTTGGAGGAAAAGATCCAGTTGCTGCAGGACTTAGGACTCGACGCCCTTATCCTTATCCCCTTTACCATTCACTATGCTGAAACGAGCGCCGAAGAATTTATCAAGGATTTTCTGGGAGAAAAGCTTCGGGTGAAAAAAATATTCATCGGCCATGACTATAAATTCGGTCGGGGCCAGGCAGGTAATAAGGAAATGCTGGCGGCCTGGGGGAAAAAACTCAACTTTGAGGTTGAAGTTATCAATGCCGTCTCCTGCGGCGACATCGTCATCAGCAGCACCCGCATCAGAAAGCTCATCCTCGCCGGAGAGGTCAGGCAGGCCGCGTTGCTTTTGGGCCGCCCCTACAACGTAAGCGGCTCCGTTGTGGAGGGCAAGGGGCGCGGCAGCACCTTGGGATTTCCCACAGCCAATATTGTGCCGCTCAAAGAGCTGTTGCCGGCGAAAGGCGTTTATGCCGCCTTTGTCAACTTAAACAAGAAACAGTATCCGGCTGTTTTGAATATCGGTCTGAATCCTACCTTCGGAGACGTCGGCTTATCGCTGGAAGTGCATTTAATGGAATTCCCCCCGGAGAACATCTACGGACAGTCATTAGATGTGCTTTTTATCGAACGGATCAGGAAGGAGCGCCGCTTCTCGAGCCCGGAAGAACTGGCGGCACAGATAAGCAAGGACAAAGAGCAGGCGCAGACGATCCTGCAGCGTCAAACATTATGATGCCTGGTTAATGGCCGACAACTGCCAGGGATTGTTCCCTACGGGGCGCGTGAAGGTCCAGTATTCCTCGAATTTCACCGGCTCGGTTTTGCTGCCCGATACCACCTGCCCGGAATCCTCGTCCACCGTATAATCCAGCAGGTTGGCGTAATAACGGACCGTGATGAAATCCTTGCCGGACTCCTGCCAGATTTCCGTCATGTCCACCGATCGTACGGCAATATTTTCGAGACGGTTGATCTGTCTTTTTTGCTTCATTTCGCCGGCATCCCCCTGTAGAATCCCGAACATTTCATTGGTCAAAAGCGCGCGGATCACCAACATGTCGCGGTTCGCAAATGCCCCCTGAACCTTGAAGAAGTTGTCCAGGCACTGATCTTTGAAGCGCTGTTCGTCAAAGGAGGGATCCATTTGCCGCAGGTAGCCTAGCCCGGCGCCCAGGTCGTTTGCCGCAGGCTGCTGTTCATAGGCGGGAGCGTAGGATGAGGCGCCATAGGACGGCTGCTGCTGGGGCGAGGCCTCCTGATAATAGGATGAACTGCCTGTTCCCTCCGCTTCCAGCCGCTTCTTTTTTATATACCACCAGACTCCGTAAAGAATTGCCCCGATCAGAATGATCTCGAACAGGCCGATTCCGCCACCGCCAACTCCACCGCCGCCCGCGAATCCCATGCTCCTGAACAACATCCCGCCGATCATTCCACCAATCAAACCGCCAGCCAGGCCACCAGCCATGTTTCTCAGGAAGCCGCCGCTCTGGGGCTGCTGAAAAGGCTGGGCAGGTCTGCCCGGCGTGGGACTAAACTGACGTGATGGGCTTGGCGAAGATGGTCTTGGTGCCGAGAATGATCGCGACCCCATACTCCCCATAGATCTGCCACCTCCTGCCCGAGCGAAGGCGCTATTCTCCAGAACATAAAAAAACAAAAAGAACAGGCTGAAGGATATCAGTCCATTTTTTGCCCATTTGCTTGTAAACATACTTTCCTCCCTTACTTCCTTGTTTGTTGATTAACCATCTAGTCGGCATACTACCATAATTAGCGAGTAAACAACATAATGATTTCGTTTTGACTTTGCGATGCACGAAAACCGTATCATTGACGACTGAAAAAGATGTTGCCGATAGAACATTCCGCTGCACTTCTGGTATGCTGCGAGTTGATATAGAGGGAAATCCCCTGCATTGGACCGGTGGGTTCGCCGCCCTGTAAATCTCGAAACAATTTCTGATAATCCTGATAGACATTGCGCTTCTCGGCATACCAGTGACCGAGCTTGTCGATGTTGTTTTTCACCACAACATATCTCATTTTACCCCCGCCCAGCTGGGGAGAGCGACCCGTCCATTCTTTGGGCGCTTCGTTATCCCAGATATAGCCGATGACGGGTGTGTTCAATTTTGCCGGAAAGCCTTTTGCCGGGAAAGCCAGGTAGAGCTGAGCCGCCTGATCGTCAGTTTCCGATTTCCGGACGTCTCCACCCGGGGGGAGTTTACTCACCTTCCAGGTCCAGTTTAGATAGGGATACTCTCTGATGTTGAGCTTCACTGCCCGCTTTATCCCAAAAGAGGATTGATTGCTGACCATTTTCAGGCAATAGCCTTCGCCATACCCTTCCATGTGCAGGGCGACCGTCCCTGTCTTCTTGTCCAGCTCCCAGCCGAAAGGCACACCTTTTAGGACATCGCTGGTAGCAAAGCCCACGTTAACAACGGGCTCAGGGATCTCCGCAGCAGCTCTCAAGGGAAAAATAACCAGAAACATCAGGCAACAAAAGGGCGACAGCCTTTTAGATCCCACGCTTTTCCTCATAGAGAGACATGATATCGCTTCTCGTGAAAACCGATTCGACACGGTTAATCTGGCGGATAATATTTTCCCGTCCCCCTTCCTCCCGGTCGATCAGGGTCACAACGCGCTCAACCACCAACCCCGCCTCACGGGCCCGCTCTATAGCGGTCAGGGTCGAGCCGCCCGTGGTAATGACATCGTCGATGATCACCACCTTTTCCCCCGGCCGGACATCACCCTCGACGGCGCTCTTCGTCCCGTGCTCCTTGACTTCCTTTCTGATGATAAAGGATTTAATGGGCTTGCCCTGCTGATAAGAGATCAGGGAAAGGGCATTGGCGATGGGGTCTGCGCCCAGGGTCAGGCCTCCGGCGGCGGAAACGTCGGTATCGGCCAGGATGGCAAAAATAATCCGGCCGATCAGGTTCATGCCTTCCGGATCCAGGGTGGTAGGCTTACAGTTGAAATAGTAATTGCTCGTGCGTCCCGAGGCCAGCGTAAAGGGAGGGTTATCCCGGTACTGGAAGGACTTGGCCAGGATGATTTCCGCCAACCTGTTTTTCATTACCCCTAACGTTGGATTCATCGCTTGCGCTCAATATGCTTCATGAGTCCGCCGTCATTGATCAATTCCTGCATGAAGGGGGGGATGGGGTTGATGGCGAGCGTCTTCCCCGCGTCACCGATGATGGTGATGCTGCCCCGGTCGCCGTCTACCTCAATTTCCTGGCCATCGGCCACGAGGTCCCATAACTCCTGGGACTCAAAGATGGGCAGTCCCATGTTGAAGGAGTTCCGGTAAAATATCCGGGCAAAACTCCGCGCGATCACGCAGGAAAGCCCTGCCACCTTGATGGCAATGGGCGCATGTTCCCGTGAGGAGCCACAACCGAAATTATTGCCGGCCACAATAATGTCGCCGGGGCTTATTTTTTTTACGAAATCCGGATCGGCGTCTTCCATGCAGTGTGCCGCCAGTACCTGCGGGTCCGAAGTATTTAAATAACGTGCCGGAATGATTGCATCCGTATCAATATTGTCGCCAAACTTCCAAACCTTCCCACGAAATTTCATTTGTCCTTATCCTTTCTTTTATGGTTTATCCGGTTCTGGCATTCTTCTCTTAGACGCTTAATCTTTGTTTCGCCCCATGATACCAATGATACTTACACCGGCCAAGCTACGGCCCTTGATCGTTTCAAAAAAGGCTTCACGGGTAAGTCCAGGCTTTAAGGTGCCTGGGGCAATATCGAGAGCCATAACGGTAATCTCATAATGGTGAGGCAACTCGTCCTTTGTCACACAGGGCCCCCGGTACTTCCGGGTGTCCCGGTTTGCGGCTCCGCTCACAAATTTCTTGGAAGGTTGACTGGCCTCTCCCTCCGCAATTGAGGTCATATCGGCAGGAAGATCATAAGCTATCCAGTGTGAAACCCCCTCACCAGCGTGCCCCTCCTGATCCCACATGAGGATAGCGAAGCTTTTGGTTCCCTTCGGTGCGTTTGACCACGCGAAAGGAGGTGATATATTCTTTCCGCCGCAGATCCGGTCCGGTTCATTTTCGGCCGCGTAGACCTTTGGCATCATCTCCCCATCTTTGAACGCGCTTGACTTGAGAGTAAAAGGTTCTGCTTTACCTATGCCTGTGTTGAACAGGAGCCAGGCTCCACCTAACATGGTCACTGCCAAATAAACAATTAATTTATCCTTCTTCATAACTGATACCCCCCATTCAAAATCTGAAATTATACGGGGAGGCCGCTTTATCACACATATCTTGGCCAAGCATGGCCTTGAAACTCATAATCAAGTGACACGCTGCCAGCTATAGCCGGCATAAAGAAGTGCTTGGGAACAAATATGCGGTAACATCAGCCGCCCAATCTCGGCAGTTTCTACCCGAAATACTCAGGGAAAATCAAGGGGAAATTAAATGGTTCGGCTAATACACCTACACTCTGCTGCGGAGCGTATTGCCATGAGTCGATGCATTCCGTTTGTACACTTGGATATAGCATGGTCGGATCTTATAAAGCCGGCTGAGTTTGCATAAATTATCAATCTGGGCCCCACGCCCATTTGAATTTAGGTAGTTATAGTTTTTATATCCCGTTCCGTGATGGGGCTCTAACCTCTCTTTATTGATGTAGTAATCTTTTGTTTTCCCGTATGAATTGGGAATAGCATTAAAGAGGTTAAATTGGTATGATAAAGATAAAAACTGGTTACTATGAAATTCATCATGGCATTATGTCTTTTCCTCTCCCTGCTTGCTATTTTCGCTACCGGGTGCCACATGAGAAGGGCTGATAGCAAACCATTGCAGGTGGTTTCCTTTGTTGACCTTCAGAGGTATGCAGGCGAATGGTATGAGATTGCCCGTTTTCCCCAGGCATTTCAGAAAGACTGTGTGGCGAGCAAAGCGACGTATACGCTGCGGGATGATGGGAAGATTACTGTGCTGAACCAATGTCATGACAAGTCATTGAGCGGCCCATTAAGGAAAGTGACGGGCAAAGCCTGGGTTGTCGATAAAGAAACAAACGCCAAGCTCAAAGTTTCGTTTTTCTGGCCTTTCTCGGGGGATTACTGGATTATCGAACTGGGTAAGGACTATGAATATGCGGTAATTGGCCATCCCGAGAGGAAGTATCTCTGGGTACTGAGTAGAACAAAGACGATGACGGAAGATGTGTATGAGGCGATCCTTGACCGTCTCAAGGCTGCCGGCTACGATACATCGAAGTTATTGAAAAGCAATCAATGATAAGGAGACTGCAATGACACTGATAGAGTATTTCGAACAAAAGCGGGGAGTGGGAGTGCTGGCAACGGCAAATGCAGAAGGCAAGGTTGATACCGCTGTGTATTCTGCACCCCATGTCTGCGCTGACGGGGCCCTGGCATTCATCATGCGGGAACGATTAACTCATCTCAACGTACAGTCGAATCCCTATGGTTCATATATCTTTATTGAAGAAGGGTTCGGACGAAAGGGCCTGCGATTGTTTCTGGAGAAATTGAAGGAAGATCAAGACCCCGATCTTATTGCTGCAATGACCAGGAGATATCTGACACCGGAAGAAGACAGAGAGAAGGGACCGAAGTTCCTCGTGTACTTCAAGGTGGAGAAAATACTCCCGCTTATTGGAAGCGGTGACACGAATATAACGCTTGCATAGGGTGCAAATCCAGGTGGCCGGCGCAAAGTTTAAATCCCCCGACTTATACTTGACTTTACAGACACCGTTAAAACAATGAATACGGTTCGTACTCATCGATATGCCGCCATCTTCATTTAAGCCAGTTCATCACAGATGGCCACCCCGATCTTTTTCTCAGGTAAGCTATTTACTTTTCATCAATAGGGATTATTTTTAAATACTTACCCATTCCAATGAGATTGAAGTAATCTGAAATATATGAGCTGAGTGTCACTCTGAGATTATCATCCATATCAGGCACCTGTGATTTTATCTTTAAGCCTTGTTCGTCAATCAGCTTCTCTACTAAGGCGTGAGCTAGAAAAACGATGCCCTGAACAGAAAAGCTATTTTTATGCAGTACCAACATATCTTCCTGGACAATATCATTCAAATATTCGGGTAATGCAAATTTCTCTATAATTGTTGATGCTAGCTTGCGATGATACTTTTCAATGAATGAAGGCTCAATTTTAACTTTATGCGCATGTTCATATATGGCGACTGCTATTTTGCCAATGTTAAGAAAAAGGCCGCCTATTTCCGCACGTTCCCTTGCCGCATCGTTAAAACCCATCTGCTGTGCAATAATTCTCGCAAACAACGATGTTGCAATGCTTTCGATTTCAAAGAGGTAATTTTTCTCCCCTAATTTTGTATGTAAGGCCATTGCCACAATAAAAAGCTTTACTGGGTTTGTTCCAAGGGAGGTTACAACATCGAAAAAAGTATTTACCTTGCGCTGTCGCATTTGTCCAAAATACGCCGAGTCCGCCATGTTTCTTAATCGAAGGGCAATCTTTACATCTATCATCTTTTCTATGCTGGCAAGTTGACTCTCACTGGCTTCCACATTGTCGAGGATTTCAAATATCCTGATGTCAACCCCAGAATTTTCATCATTCCCCATATATTCTTCGATAGTGGCAATTAATTCACTATCATTGCTTTCCTGACTCTTTGAATCCATGCCCCCTCCAATAAATTTTCATGAAAGCTCGATTAGAATTATCGGTTGAATGGGTATACAAATTGAGAGCCGTCTTTACAACTATTTTTACCAGAAATAAACGGCCCGTTATCATTAAAACTGCTGACGTGCCGGACAACTCCACAAGGCGAGGGGTTTCGTTTTCGGATTGAGGTGGAGATTACCAGTTATAGTCAAGTACCGGCAAGTTTAAGCAGCCTCTTGACCGGGGCAAATTTTTTCAAACTGTCCATGAGCGTTGACATCGGCAGGAGCGTGCTGCAACCGGTGGTATTATTGCCGGAGCTCTTCCAGCTGGCGGCTAGGCGTAGGGCGCGTTAGTTCAGCAGAACGCACCGAATATTGGTTTTTTACGTCAAAAGACCACCTAATCAACCCTACGTTATTGATGCCATCGAAATGGCTCATTGGAATGAGGGATGAACGCATGTTGGTCTTCTTCCCTATTAATCCCGACTTCTTGTGGATATTTTTGCGGTGGAAATTGAGAGAACACAGAGCCAGATAAAGCAAGTTGGCCATCTTTACAACAACGTTCTCACGCCAATATGTGTGACGTCCATTGCCGGATTTCCCATTTTCCAGTTGAGTTACCTGCGCCACCTCCGGCCGGTTCACCGATTGTCGGCTCTCTCCAGCCAGTCCTGTACTTTTCATGAAGTCACCTTTTCGCATTGGTACTTTGACATAATAGTAACGTCACACTAGCGAGAGATTGATTAGCTGATTTGAGCGATCTTGTTAATATGTAATAATGATGATTTTATATTGATGAAATATCAATACTATTGAAGGGATTGTAACTTCGTGCTTAAATTCAAGGTTCTTTTCAAACCCAGCTTGCCGCGGATTCGATTCCTATGTGTGTTGATTGAACAGATTTCCACTCCTAAGATAGCGGCAATTTCTTTAGTTGTATTGCCGTCCTTCACCAATGCTGCTACCTGAATTTCCTTATTGGTAAAATTGAAGTGCTTTAGTTTTTTCGACAGGGGGGATGACAGTTCCTCAAGGCGCGTCACGATGATGTTAAGGAGAGAACGCTGCCTAGCAGAGGGTGAAGCATGTTTCAGATCTTCTAATCGCGGAGATAAGATATTTTTAATGCTTGAGACAATGCTTTCTTCCAGTGCTTTCTTGTCATCCTCCATTTTCTTTAAGAGGACGTTTATGGCAATATTTGTTTCCGCGAGGTTTCTGCTCTGTATTTCCAACTCGGTCGTTCTCTCCTTGCGCTCGGTGATATCGCTTATCACGACACGGGGCCACGACTTGCCGTCGCCGTCCTGTCCGACGGTGGCTTCCAGATGTACCCAGAATGATGAACCATCAAACTTTGCCATCCGCAACTCGGTTGTTTGTGGCTCGCCGGTTTCGACAAGACTTTTACGGAATCGGTAGTATATCTCCTGCTCATCTTTGTGGATGAATTGGCTGAAGGGCATATTGCAAAGCGAAAGACTGACCATGCCCAGTAGGGATGCTGCGGCGTGATTAGATTCAAGGATCAGGCCTTTTTCGTTTATGGTAACATAGCCTGCCGGCGCAAAATCGTAGAGATCGCGATATCCCGCCCGGGAAGCTTCAAGCTCCATCTGCATCAGGTGCAGATCTTCATTCTGCATCTCCAGTTCGATCTGGTGTACCCGCAGTTCGTGGAGCATGAGCCGAATAGCATCGGGCGACATCGCCTCCAGGTTTTCAGGTGATTGGACGGCGTTTTTTCGAGAGATCTCTTCGGGCTGCCGACGCAAATCCTCTGTTTTGTCCGGACGTGTCACTTTCTCAGACATGGGATTGCTCTTTCAGATCGTTGTTGATTCCACAACATAAAGCCATTTTGGCTGCACCGGGTCAATGAATGGACTTTCGGAAATGCTTGATAACGGTATTTCCTTGTAGATACGATATGTTAGAGGGAATAAACTATTGTGTGTAACCCCACTCCCTATTGCCGTTTCTCCCTCCCAAAGGCTAAAACATTTCTTTAGATAAAATAGTACGGTCAATATCAGATATAGATTTCAACTCGGGATAGGGTTCCAAGCCAATCAGCTGACCGTCACAGCTCGTCCGGTCCTGCGACCCGGCCCAATATTGCCGATGCTGCCGCCACAGCGGGATTGGTCAAGTAGATCTCGCTGCCCGTATGCCCCATGCGTCCCACAAAGTTCCTGTTTGTGGTAGACACGACCCGTTCCCCTTTGGCCAGAATGCCCATGTAACCGCCCAGGCAGGGGCCGCAGGTAGGAGTGCTGATGGCCGCTTTCGCGTCGAGGAAAATTTCGAAAAGCCCTTCTTTCATGGCCTGCCGGTAGAT
>Ga0194060_10004045_pt1 | contig 10229 bp, 13 predicted proteins | sample SepL225m_MetaG_FD_163427 | JGI IMG/M metagenome (GOLD analysis project Ga0194060, IMG submission 163427) | Anoxic zone freshwater microbial communities from boreal shield lake in IISD Experimental Lakes Area, Ontario, Canada - Sep2016-L222-5m | ecosystem: Environmental > Aquatic > Freshwater >... | reverse complement strand
GTCCGGGCAACCAGACAGACTACGAAATCAAGGCCGGATATAAGTAAGCAGCCGATTCTTTTACAGAACAACACAAATTCTTCTTGCTATCCGGGAGGCATCCATATAGGTCCGCAATGACACCGGGTGGGCGGACCATCCGTTGATAATCTTCACCATGACTATCCCCCTGTCCTTCTTCCCACACGGCTGGCAGCACTACCTGCTGGGTGGCCTGCTGATCGGCGCCGGTGCTGCGCTGCTGTTCGTGCTGACGGGACGCATCGGCGGCATGAGCACGGTGTTCTCCAGCACCTGGTCTTATCTGGTGCAGCGCTCATTCTTTCAGCAACGCCGCTTTGTCGATTCACGCGGCTGGCGTCTGGTTTATGCGCTGGGGCTGATCCTGGGTGCGCTGGTCTGGTGGCTCGGTTTTGCGGGTGGCAAGCCAGAGGCAACGGCAGTGCCGGTCTGGCAACTGCTGGTCGGCGGTTTCTTCGTTGGCTACGGCGCGCGCCTGGGCAATGGCTGCACCTCGGGCCACGGCATCTGCGGCCTGGGCTCGCTGCAACTGCCCTCGCTGATGGCAGTGCTGACCTTTATGGCCACTGCCTTCCTCACTGCGAATCTGATCGCGCAGGTCATGCCATGAAGGCCGCACGCGGTTTGGCGACGCTCGCGGCGGGCATGCTGTTTGGCTTCGGCCTGTCGGTCTCGACCATGATCCGGCCTGAGGTCGTATTGAGCTTTCTGCGCTTTCAGGACTTTGGCCTGATGCTGGTGATGGGTGGCGCCGTGATCGTCGTGCTGCTGGCCTACAAACTGGCACCGCGCCTGATGATGCGCCCACTGCTCGACGACCACTTCCACGAACACCCGAGCGTCTGGAACCGCAACACCGCTGTCGGCGCCGCGCTGTTCGGCGTCGGTTGGGGTTTGTGCGGCGTCTGCCCGGGCCCGGCCATTGCGGGCTTGGGTGCCGGCAACTGGAGCCTGCTCTGGGCTCTGGCCGGCATTGCGCTGGGCGCGCTGGTGCAAGGCCTGCGGGCGAAATGAGCACCCTGCCCTGCAGCGCCGCAGGGATGAATCAGTCGGGTGCAACGGGGGGCGGCGCCGTATCCTTGCGCGCCGCACGAGCCAGAACACCCTCGATCATGCGATCAAGTTTTTGCGCAGCGCCGGTCACGCTCAGGTACAGGGTTGCCGCGTGCTCGGTCACTGCCAGTGGCGCATGCCCCTGCACTCGCGCTTCCATGACACAGCGCTTGTCATTGCCGCCGCTCTTGTGGCCGTTGTCGTTACCGAGATGGACTTCCACCCGCGTGATGTCTGCGCTGTGATGGCGCAGGGCGGTTTTGATCTCACCAGTGGCCCATGTCACCAGTGCTTCGTGACCTTCAATGTGATGGTCGGTATGAATTTGGATTTGCATGCTTCATTATTCGCCTATATTGGCGCCTGTCGCCTGTGCAAAGATTGGCTTTGCCTGCGCTACGTCAACTGAAAGCCATGGATGAAGACCCTCTGGAACAACAGCGATTCCCAAGCCGATGCGCCGCAGGTGCTGGCGTTCGACGTCTTTGGCACGGTGGTGGACTGGCACAGCGGCATTGCGCGCGAAGTGCAGGCCTTGCGCCCTTCTGTCGACGGCGGTTCTTTTGCGCTGGCCTGGCGCGCCGGCTACCAGCCGACGATGCAACGTGTGCGCTCGGGCGAACTGGGCTGGACCCGTCTGGATGAATTGCACCGCCTGATCCTGGACGGCATCCTCAAGGACTTCGGCCTCGACGACCTGAGCGAAGCGCAGAAACAGCACCTGAACAAAGCCTGGCACCGGCTCGACCCCTGGAGCGATGTCGTGGCCGGTTTAACGCGACTCAAAACGCGCCATACCCTGTGCACGCTGTCCAACGGCAACATCGGCTTGTTGACCAACATGGCCAAGCGCGCCGGACTGCCCTGGGACTGCGTTCTGTCGGCTGAAGTGTTTCGCGCCTACAAACCCGACCCGGCGACTTACCTTGGTGTCGCGCAGACATTCGACCTCGCGCCAGCGCAAGTGATGCTGGTGGCAGCGCACCAGGACGACCTGGCTGCTGCACGCGCCTGCGGTTTGCAGACGGCCTACATCGAGCGGGCTTTTGAGTTCGGCCGTGCCCAGCCGAAAGACGTATCACCGAACCCGGCCAACACGCGCCATGCGAGAGATTTTCTGGCGTTGGCCGATCAACTCGGCTGCTGAAAAAGTTCAGGCCGTGGCCTGCTCGGCAGCAATCTGGCGCAACGCCTGCTCGAACACCGCCGCCGGCTGGCCACCCGAGATCAGGTGGCGCTCATTGATGATGACCGCCGGCACCGAGTTGATGCCATGGCGCGTGTAGAAGCGCTCGCGTTCACGCACCTCAGCGGCAAATTCGTCGCCTTGCAGAATCGCCTGGGCACGCGCCACATCGAGACCCGACTGTGCCACCGCAGCCAGCAGCACGTCGTGCGACTCCACACTCTGCCCCAGGCTGTGGCAGGCCACCAGCAATGCCTTCTTCAACGCTGCCTGCTTGCCGCTGTCTTGCAGATCGGCCCAATGCAGCAGCCGGTGCGCATCAAAGGTGTTGTAGATGCGACCCCGTCCGCCCGGGTTGAAAGCGAAACCGACATCGGCACCGCGCTGCGCAATGGTGGCGCGGATCTGCGTTTGCTGCTCGGGCGTCGAGCCGTATTTCTGCGTCAGGTGCTCGGTGATGTCCTGACCACCGGGCGGCATCTGCGGGTTGAGCTCAAACGGCTGGAAGTGCAGTTCGGCACTGAGTTCGCCCTGCGTCTGCGCCAGCGCCTGCTCCAATGCTGCCAGCCCGATGGCGCACCAGGGGCAGGAGATGTCGGAAACAAAGTCAATTTTCAAGGTTGTGGTCATGTTTTCTATCTTTCGTCATTGCGGGCCCCGACCCGCAATCCAGGTTTTGTGAGGTGCTGCTGGAAGACATGGATCCCGGGTCGAGCCCGGGATGACAGATTCCGTGTGCATGAACTGTCAGTGTCTCAGAAGTTGGCGTTGAAATTTCCACTGAGCAGTTCGGGCAGGCGCGCAAACGCCATCTTGAAGCCGCAGGCCTGGGCGTGACCGCCGCCGCCCATGCTCTGGGCCAGTGCAATGCAATTGAAGCTGCGCTGCGAACGCAGGCCGACCTTGACCACACCGTCCTTCTCGGCGCTCCAGATCAGGGCAAACGTGCCACTGCGCTCGCTCAGAATGTCACCCACCAGGCTGTGAAAAACGCCGGGCGCGTTGAGCATCAAGCCGCTCACACCGTTGAAGACCAGGGTTTGCGCACCGTCGGCAATATCAGACGCGAGCTTTTTGAACTTTTCATCCATTGCAACGCCGCGTGCAATATAGGCAGACAGATGCGCCGCATCAAAGCCAGCGATTTCCTGCCAGCGCACGAAATCCAGAGTTTCCATATCGAGCGCCGACAGGAAGCCGGCACTCTGCGGGTACTGCCAGACCCAGATGTCGCGATCTTCGATGAAGCGCACCAGATCGGGCAAGACTCGGTCCGGGTGGAAAAACGCCCAGGCCAGATGAGCGCCGGATTTGTGCATGTCAAAGTGCAGAAAACCGGCGCGGCTGACAAAGCCACTCAACTGGTCGGCTGCGCTCTTGTGGTGGTCCAGCAGCACCAGTTTGGCTGCGCGCGCGTCGATTTCTTGCAGTATCTCGGCCGAGAATGAAAAGTCGAGGATGTAGACGGCTCGCCCATCGAGCGCCGGCAGGTCGGCCAGCGTCTTCACATCGCCATGGTCAAGCGCCAGAAACTCGGCCTGCCCTTCGTAATACAACCAGGCGGCCAGGGCTGCAGCAAACCCATCGGGACAACGCCGACCGTGGTAGATCACCAGCGGCTGCGGGTCTTGGCGGTCGGGACCCATCGGCAAATTCAATGCGTGGCGGTTAAGGTTCATTCAGGGGCTATTTTTGTGCATTGGCCATGGTAGTCGATACTGATCAGCACCGCCCCGAGCAAGGTGAAACGGTCGCGATTCGTATCCATGCCGACACCGACAAATACAATCGTGTCATGCCCGACACCACCACTGCGCCCTTCTTCATCGCCCGGGTCGCGCCTGGCGATCAGCAATGCGACGCCTGGGCCGACCAGACACTGCTCAGAGCGCTCGAAGCCGGCGGCATAGCCTGGCCAAGTTCCTGTCGCAACGGCACCTGCCGCACCTGCATCGGCCACCTAACCGAGGGCCAGGTGCGCTACGAGATCGAGTGGCCGGGCCTGAGCGCTGACGAAAAGGTACAAGGCTGCGTCCTGCCCTGCGTCGCCTTTGCCGCCTCGGACCTGACGCTGCAGCCGGGCAGTCTATGAGTTCGGTTCACGCGGCGGGCGCGGGATCTGCTTGAAGCGGATCTTGCGATCGAGTTCAATCGCATCCTTTTTGACCTGACGCTCGGCATCAAGCTTCTTGCCGGCCGCCAGCCACTGGGCAAACTCTTCGGGCGTTTCCAGCGTGATGCGACCGATGGCTGCGGCGCGAAAGTCGTGGATCGCGATCTCGGCTGCCTTCTGCAGGTTGACGCGCTGGCCGCTCTGCAATGCGCCGCGCTTGCGCCCGATGGCTTCGAGCAGTTGCTCGTCGCTCAAGCCCGCCACCTGATCGAGCTTGAAGCGCGCTGCCAGCAGCGTTGGGTAAGCGTCCTTCAGGTAATCCAGCAGTTCCAGCGCCACTTCTTCCTCGTTGAAGGCGTTGCGGCCAATGGCACCGCTGGCGGCCAGGTTGTAGCCACTCTTGGCAACGATGATGCGCGGCCACAGCATGCCGGGCGTGTCGTAAAGGTAAAAGTCGTCGGCCAGCACGATGCGCTGCTCGGTCTTGGTGATGCCCGCCTCGTCGCCGGTCTTGGCTGCGCGTTTGCCCTTGAGCGTGTTGATCAATGTCGATTTGCCAACGTTGGGGATGCCGCAGATCAGCACGCGCATCGGCTTGACCATGCCGCCGCGGTTCGGCGCCAGTTCGAAACAGGCCTGCGCCAGGGCCCGGGCCGGCGCGCTGACGCTGGCGTCCAACCCGAGTGCACGTGTGCCACTCAGGGCGTTGTAATGCGCCAGCCACAACGCGGTGCGTGCCGGATCCGCCAGGTCCTGCTTGTTGAGAACCTTGAGGCTGGGCTTGCCCGCGGTGAGTTCGGCCAGCATCGGGTTCGCGCTGGAGCCCGGCAGGCGCGCGTCGAGCAACTCGATCACCACGTCGATGTTTTTGATGCGCTCGACGATGGCCTTCTTCGTCAAATGCATGTGCCCCGGAAACCACTGAATCGCCATCTTGTCCTTTTGCTGCTGTCACGGTCCCGGTGTAGCAGCGCTGTGCCGCGCCGGGTGGCAGCATTATGGTTCAGGCCGCCTGCGACTAAACTGGTCGCCTGCCAAACCATTTGAATCATCTACATGACCGACGACGAAATCATCAGCCTGTTCAACCAGCACCGACCGGCGTGCGTGCAGACCATCAACGGCCGCGTGCTGAGCTTTGCGCGTGACAAGGGCGAGTTGTCGATGCAGTTTGAACCGGGGCTGAACTGCTGCCATACGGTTGATATTGTTCAAGGCGGCTTTATCACCGCCATGCTCGACGCCGCCATGGCGCACGTTGTCATGGCCGTCGAAAAATTCCAGATCACGCTCTCGTCAATCGACATCAACGTGAGCTTTCTGCGCCCGACCCGTGCCGGCAAATTTGTTGCCGTTGGCAGCATCGTCAAACTGGGCAAGAACGTTGGCTATCTGAAAGCCGAACTGTTCGACGAACAGGGCGAGTTGACTGCCAGCGCGACTTCCTCGGCCTACCTGAGTCGTAAAACCGAGAAAAAATCAGTCGGTGACACGCCCGCGCAAGGCTTTGGTCTCTGAGCGCTGGCTCTTGGCCGCGCGCAATCGTTGTTTCGAGCCGTAGCTCGGTTTTGTGGCGCGCCGCTTCTTGGGTGCCACGGCCACACTGTTGACCAGTTCGTGCAGGCGCAGCATGGCGTCGAGCCGATTCATCTCCTGCGTGCGCTGCTGCTGTGCCTTGATCACCAGCACGCCGTCCTTGGTGATGCGGCTGTCGTGCAGGGCCAGCAGACGCTCCTTGACATCGTCTGGCAGCGAAGATGCCGGAATATCGAAGCGCAGATGAATCGCCGTCGAGACCTTGTTGACGTTCTGCCCGCCCGCGCCCTGGGCGCGGATCGCCGTCAACTCAACCTCGTCCTCGTTGATTTGCAGCGGCGCGGCAACGTCAGCCATGGTGCGATGCGGTTGTCATTGCGGGCCCCGACCCGCAATCCATGCCGCAGAAACCATGGATGCCGGATCAAGTCCGGCATGACAACTACTGGGTCCGCAATGACAATACGTGGTCATGCTTGAGGCAATTCGGCATCTTCTGGCGCCGTCAGATAGCGCGCCACAAAGGCGCCTACCGAACTGGCAGGCAAGGGCAGCCAGACGGTGTGGCCACTGCCCGGCGCCACGGTCATGGGCTCGCCCTCGGTGTTTTCCATTTGCGTTAACTGCACATCGCTGTTGCCACCGGGCTGGATGATTTCCAGCCAGTCACCGACGGCAAAGCGATTCTTCACCGTGACTTCGGCCAGGCCACGCGCGGTGTCGAAGGAAATCACATCACCCACATAAAGACTGCGGCCGGACTCGGAATAACCGCGCAGGTAATTCTGCGTCTCCTGCGGCGTGTGGCGCTGGAAGAAGCCCGAGGTGTAGCCGCGATTGGCCAGGCCTTCAAGCTGCCCGAGCAGGGCCGGGTCGAGTTCGCGCCCGGCCACGGCGTCGGCGATGGCACGGGCATAGCTCTGCACCGTGCGCGCCACATAGTACGGGCTCTTGGTGCGGCCCTCAATCTTGAGCGAATCAACGCCGATCTCGACCAGGCGCTGCACGTGTTCGATGGCGCGCAGATCCTTCGAATTCATGACGTAGGTGCCGTGCTCGTCTTCCTCGATCGGCATGTAGCTGCCGGGGCGCTGGCCTTCCTCGATCACATAGACCTCGGCGCGCTCACGCTCGGCCGCTGCCTGCGGCGCCAGGATATCGCCTGACGCATCCACAACACCGGGCTGCGTTTTGTAGTCCCAGCGGCAGGAGTTGGTGCAACTGCCCTGGTTCGCGTCGCGGTGGTTGAAGTAGCCCGATAGCAGGCAGCGCCCCGAGTAGGCAATGCACAGCGCGCCATGCACGAAAACTTCGAGCTCGGTGTCCGGGCACTCCTGGCGGATCTGCGCCACCTGGTCAAGCGAGAGTTCACGCGACAGAATGACGCGTGCCACACCCACACTTTTCCAGAAACGCACGGCGGCCGAATTGACGGTATTGGCCTGCACCGAGAGGTGGATCTCCATCTCGGGCCAGGTCTCGCGCACCATCATGATGAGGCCGGGGTCGGACATGATGAGCGCGTCGGGCTTCAAGGCAATGACCGGCGCCATGTTCTGCACATAGCTCTTGATCTTGTTGTCGTGCGGAAAAATGTTGGAAACCAGATAGAACTTGTGCCCCAACTGGTGTGCCAGATCGATGCCCTGCCCCAGCACCTCCAGCGTGCCAAAGTCGTTGTTGCGCACGCGCAGCGAATAGCGCGGCTGGCCGGCATAAATGGCCGTTGCGCCGAAGGCAAACGCCGTTTCCAGCATCTTCAGCGAGCCAGCCGGTGCCAGCAGTTCAGGGGTTTTCAGAGTCATGGCCGGATTATCGATGTTGTCGTGTTCCGGACAGGCCGCAGGGTCTTGCATACCGCACAATGGCTTACAAGTGAAAACAAAATATTTTGCACAACTGCTCGCGCTCTCCGCTCTGTGGGGCGCCTCCTTCACGCTGATCCGCATTGCCAGCCCGCTGCTCGGGCCCAATGTGCTGGCAGCCCTGCGCATCGGTGTGGCAACCCTGACGCTGGCCGTTCTGATGCGCGTTATGCGGCACAGCTGGCCATTGAACCACTGGCGCGAAATCGCCCTGCTCGGCACCCTTTCCGTGGCCTTCCCTTTCCTGCTGTTCGCCTGGGCCGCGCTGGAACTGCCATCTGGCTATAGCGCCCTGCTCAACACGACGGCGGTTGTCTTTGGCATCTTCGCCGCCGCCTGGCTCAAGGAAGACACGCTGACCCTGCGCAAACTGATCGGCTGTATCTGCGGCTTTGCCGGCGTCGCCTTGATTGTGGGTCTCGGGCCCGTCAAGCTCACGCTGCAGGTCGTTTTGGCAGCGCTGGCCTGTGTTGTCGCATCGGCCTGCTACGGCATTTCAACGCCGCTGATGAAACGCGCCATCGGGCGAATGAAGCCGCTGCAAATTGCCGCCGGCATTCATGGCGTGGCAACGCTGCTGCTTCTGCCCGGCGCGATCTGGAGCTGGCCGCAGGCGCAGTTCACGCCCGGCGCACTGGCGGTGGTGGCCGTCATGGGCGTGGTGACATCGGGGCTGGCCTACTGGCTGCACCTGCGCATCCTGGTCCATGTTTCGCCGGTCGCGGCCATGAGCCCGACTTTTTTGATCCCGGTGTTCGGTGTCAGCTGGGGCCATCTGTTTCTGGGCGAACAACTGAGCAGCGGCATCTACCTCGGCGGCGCCTTGGTGTTGCTGGCCAGCGCCCTGGTGACGGGATTCAACCCCTGGCGCCAAGCGCTGGACGTGGTTGACGCCGAGCCCTGAGGGCCTGGGTTAGACCGAGGCCTTGATCGGCGCCAGGCCACTCACCACATCACCGCACTGCGCACGGTGGTTGAGCGCGTGCTCAATCAGCACCAGCGCCAGCATGGCTTCGGCAATCGGTGTGGCGCGGATGCCAACGCAGGGATCGTGCCGACCCTTGGTGCTGACCTCTGTCACCTGACCCTGCACATCAATCGAAGCGCGCGGTGTCAGGATCGAACTGGTGGGCTTGACCACCAGCGAGACTTCGACGTCCTGCCCGCTGCTAATGCCGCCGAGCACACCGCCGGCGTTATTGGCGGCAAAGCCCTGCGGCGTCAGCGAGTCGCCATGCGTGCTGCCACGTTGCGCCACGCTGGCAAATCCGGCGCCGATCTCGACGCCCTTGACGGCGTTGATGCCCATCATGGCGTAGGCTATTGTTGCGTCAAGCTTGTCAAACAGCGGCTCACCGAGACCGACCGGAACATTCGTGGCACAGACGCGGATGCGTGCGCCACAGGAGTCGCCTGCCTTGCGCAGCGCTTCCAGATAGGCTTCCAGCGCCGAGACATCGGCCACCGGCGCGAAGAACGGATTGGTTGGCACATGGTCCCAGGATTCGAAGGCGATTGGCAACTCACCGATCTGCGTCATGCAACCGCGAAACTGCGTGCCGTAACGCTCGAACAACCACTTCTTGGCGACAGCCCCGGCGGCGACCATGGGCGCCGTCAGGCGTGCGCTGGAGCGGCCACCACCGCGCGGATCGCGGATACCGTATTTCTGGAAATAGCTGTAGTCAGCATGGCCCGGACGAAAGGTGGCAGCAATGTTGCTGTAGTCCTTGCTGCGCTGATCGGTGTTCTTGATCATGAGGCAGATCGGCGTGCCGGTGGTTTTGCCCTCATAGACACCGCTGAGGATTTCCACCGTGTCAGGCTCGTTGCGCTGCGTCACAAACTTGGAAGTGCCGGGGCGCCGGCGGTCCAGATCACCCTGGATATCGGCTTCGCTCAGCAACATGCCCGGCGGGCAGCCGTCAATCACACAGCCAATGGCCGGGCCATGGGATTCACCAAAATTGGTGACCGCAAAAAGATGTCCGAAGGTGTTGCCGCTCATGGGCGGGATTATCCCAGAGGATTCGCATTCGTCGGGAACCCTCCCGGCTGTCATGCCGGACCCGATCCGGCATCCATGCCTTATGACAGCGCCGCGCATGGCATGGATTGCGGGTCGGAGCCCGCAATGACAGTTCGGCTATGACTGGATAATGACGGCTGTCACACAAAATACGAGTAACACCATGTCTGGCTATTCAGATCCCGGTTTTGACACGCTGTCGCTGCACGCTGGCAGCGCACCCGACCCGGTCACCGGCGCGCGCGCTGTGCCGATTCATCTCACCACATCCTTCGTCTTCGAGTCGAGCGAGCACGCCGCCGCGCTGTTCAATCTGGAGCGCGCCGGTCACGTCTACTCGCGCATCAGCAACCCGACCAACGCGGTGCTGGAGCAACGCATCTCGGCGCTCGAAGGCGGCGTTGGCGCCATCACCACCGCCAGCGG
>Ga0194060_10004044_pt1 | contig 10229 bp, 6 predicted proteins | sample SepL225m_MetaG_FD_163427 | JGI IMG/M metagenome (GOLD analysis project Ga0194060, IMG submission 163427) | Anoxic zone freshwater microbial communities from boreal shield lake in IISD Experimental Lakes Area, Ontario, Canada - Sep2016-L222-5m | ecosystem: Environmental > Aquatic > Freshwater >... | reverse complement strand
ATGTAATCCGTGCCAAACTTATTTAACTAATTTTCTAAATAGAGGAAAAAAACATATTTCTAAAAAACAAAAATTGACATTTGCACTATATATCTTTACACTGGAAAAATGGGTGTAATGTATCAAAAGCATAAAAAGGTTATTTTATTGTTGCTGTTTTTAACAGTAGCGAGATATTTATTGCCTTTTATTCAGGTTGGGGCTCAGGATCAAACAATGGATGGATCTAGTATCTCATTTGGTGTGGCATATTATCTACCCGTGAATGGTGAGGGTAAAGAGGTATTAGATGGAAATATTATTTCAGCAGCAACAAACGGCTTTACTCTTAGTAAAAAATCTCAAGATTCATTAATGGCTGGAGTTATTACGAGGAGTCCTGCGATAGTGTTTGAAGGTGGGGATATGAAAGGAAAATATCCTGTAGTATCATCTGGAACAACTCGTGTGCTTGTGAATACTTCAGCTGGTAATATAAAGAAAGGCGATCTAATTACAACGTCTGAAAAGCAAGGTGTAGGTGCTAAAGCAACAAAATCAGGATATGTATTGGGTACGTCATTAGAGGATTTTAGTTCATCAAATATAAATGAAGCGAGAAGAATATTAATTTCAATTAACATTCATTATTTAACTGGGGCTGTAGAAAAGCAAAAGAGCAGGCCATTTGACATGATGAATGTATTGAGCAATGCATCAAATGAAGATCCGTTAACTGTGTTTCGATTTATTTCAGCACCAATGATTTTGTTATTAGCTATCATACTTGGCTTTATGTTTTTTGGTAGAGTTGCAAGTCTAGGTGTAGAGGCTTTGGGAAGAAATCCATTAGCTAGTCGAACGATACAGATAGCAATATTTATGAATGTCATGGTAACGATTGCTATAATATCAGCCGGAGCTATAGTAGCTTTATTTATGTTAACACTATAAGGATTAATATCATGTAATTTTATGAACAAAATATCAGATTGTTTTGATAATATAAACGGTCTAAATTTAAATTATTGTGCAGTTTTGATATAAATATCAAAATATAATAGTTACTTTTACTATATGTTAAATGAATTAGTAGTTTATTTTTTTCTCATAAGCGGTATCATACTGATGATCGTTACTTTAATATATGCATTGAAATATTTATTGAGTGTCAAAAATTCAGAAACTTATGATTCAATAGCGAGAAAACGAGCGAGTCATATCGTGCGTCATGCACATATTTCTTCTCAGAATATTATTGAGAGTGCAGTTATTAAGGCCCAAAAAATCTTATCTCAAGCTGAGTTTAGTCAAGGTCTATTAACTGAAGAAACTACTGCAACTTTTAATTCAGTTGTTGCTATATATAAAGAAGAAATGAAGAAGGAACTTGATGAACAAAAAAAGACCTATATAAATATTGTTACAGATGCATACAAGCAACATGTTTTGGAGGAAGAAGAGTTTATTAAAAAAGCAACGGACGAGGAAAAAGTTATCTTTGAGGCTCTGGAAAAATCAATTAAACAAATGGATACGAGTCATACTAGCGAGATTAATAGACTCATTGACCTTGAATTTGAAAAAGCAAAAGTAGAGATTGAAAAATACAAAACAGAACAAAGAGAAAAAATTAATAATGCTTCGCAAAAGGAAATTAATGAATTTAATCTTTTGATAGGTTCTGTTACTGCAGATCTCATCAAAACAATAGTTGGACGAAGTATCACACAAGAAGATCATTCACAATTGATAATTGAAGCTTTAAATAAAGCAAAAAGAGATTCTATTCTCTAATAAATCAGTATGTTAGACGAAAAAAAATTACTATTATTAACGGAAAAACTCAAGACTCAAGAAGATCTCCATATTATTTTTCAGCAGTTAGATGAATACATGGAATCAATGTATAAATCCAAATTTATCGACTTGTCAATTTTATCTAATTATTTTTCATATAGTGTAAAACAGTCTTTGATTGCGATTATGCAATTACACAATATTAATGAAAATGATAAATCTCAGATTATTCAATTTTTTCATGATCTTAAGATAGTATTAAATCAATTACCAACCATTCATATATATATTGGTATTAATCCATCAGAACACACGATAAATGCAATAAAGTCATGGATGGTATCACAACTCCAGCGCGAAGTGATATTGGATATACAGGTAGATCCAAAAATATTCGGAGGAGCAATTATAGAATATAATGGGTATCATAGAGATTATACGATTAACGGACAAATTATCAATCTCATTATCGATAAAGTCAAGAAATTTTCAAATAGTAATTGAGATGTATTACTCATATGACAACTTTACCTTCTAACTCTAATTTTAGTCCGAAAGATGAAAGCATTTCTCCGGTGCAACAGGGTAACAATTCCTTTCAATATTATCTTACTTCAATTGGTGAATATGGGATTGTGAAGGAAGTAAAACATCCTTTAGCGACCGTCGAAGGTATTCCGGGAGTGAAGTTACGCGAAATTGTGTTTTTTGAAAATGGTGAAGCTGGTGAGGTTTTTTCAATTGATAGAGAAAAAGTGCGCGTGATGACTTTTTCGAGAGAACCAGTAAAATTGGAATGGAAAGTATCAAGAACAGGTATTTTTATCTCTGTGCCAGTGGGTGAAGAGTTATTGGGACAGGTGATTGATCCTCTCGGAAGGCCTATATCTCATCCCGAACAATTTGTATCCCCAGCACAACGTAGAGATTTATATATGAATATTGATGGCATTGCAACTCGACGTAATATTCAACGTCCGTTTATCACGGGTATGACAGTGATTGATATGATGATTCCTCTTGGAAGAGGTCAAAAAGAATTGATAATCGGAGATAGAAAAACTGGCAAATCATCATTTTTACTCACTACAATAAAAAAACAAATTGAAGAAGGCACCATCATTATTTACGCTGCAATTGCTCGCAAAAAAAATGATATTAAACGATTGCAAGAATATTTTCAACAAGAAAAAATTTCTGATAAAGTGATTATTGTAGCAACTACAGCCCACGATTCGCCTAGTCTTATCTACCGTACTCCATATAGTGCAATGACGATAGCAGAATATTTTAGAGAGCAAGGAAAAGATACATTGGTTGTACTCGATGATTTATCAGCACACGCGAAATTTTATCGTGAAATTGCGCTTTTATCGGGTCGATTCCCGGGACGTGATTCATATCCGGGAGATATTTTTTATGTGCATGCACGTTTGCTTGAACGGTGTGGTAATTTTTTTCATCCAACAAAAGGAGAAGTGTCAATTACAGCTCTTCCGGTAGTAGAGATAGTAGAAGGTGATCTTACAGGATATGTACAGACAAATATCATGGGTATGACCGATGGACATATTTTTTTTGACAGTAATGCATTTTATAGAGGAAGACGACCTGCTGTAGATCTTTTCTTATCAGTTACACGCGTCGGAAAACAAACTATCAGTCCGCTTAGACGTGAAATTAACCGAGAACTTTCATCATTTCTTGCAAATTACGAAAAAATGCAAAACTATTCACAGTTTGGGGCAGAATTATCAGCGAAAGTAAAAAATATTCTTAAATTAGGTCAGAAATTGTATGTATTTTTCAATCAACATTATAATACTATCGTTCCTGAAGATATACAGACGGTACTTTTTGGGATGTTGTGGTCGCATATTTTTGATGAACTTCCCGATCGTGCGATAAATGATGCGAGAGACAGCCTAATTGCACAATGTAATGCAGATGCTAATCTTGCCCAAACAATCAAAGGAATAGGAACTGTAGAAAATTTATATGCTTTATTAATAAGTATTACCAAAAACAAAGAACAACTTTTGCAACTATGCTCAATAAAAAACGAGTCAGAGAAGAAATAGACTATACAAATACACTAAAAATGATCGTACAAGCGTATGAGGAAATCGCAGTTATGAAGATGCAACGTGTGCGTAAATCAGTTATAAGTGCACGTTCGTTTATGGAATCTATTGTGGAAGTATTTGCAGACGTAAAATCTTCATATCGTCGAAAAATTCTTGAAATAATGAAGAGAAATAAAAATCAAGGAAAAAACACTTTCTCTACAATCGTAAAAAATGGGAAAAATGCTAATGTTTTTTTGTCTGCAAATGCCAAATTATATGGAGACATTATCACAAAGGTGTTTCGCGAATTTCAAAAGCATATAGACGAGGATGTTGATTTAGTGGTTGTTGGAAAATTAGGAAGAGATTTAATGCATGAATATGGTGTAAAAAAACAATTTTTGTATTTTGATATGCCAGATGATGCGGTATCTCTTGAAAATTTGAAGCCCGTTATTTATCACTTAATAAATTATGAAAAAATAAATGTATTTTATGGAAAATTTGAAAGCATCGTCAACCAAGAAGCATCTGTTGCAAATGTAACTGGTGATCAGGCCATAGATTTTCGTCAGGATACAAAAGCTACGAACGAATTTTTATATGAACCATCATTAAATAAACTTATGAATTTTTTTGAAACTCAGGTGTTTACTTCTTTGTTTAGACAGACCGCGAGTGAGTTTCAACTAGCACGGTATGCGTCTCGTATAAAATCTATGGAAGATATTTTAGTTAATATTGACAATCATGGAAGGCAATTAAAGCAAGAAGAGAGACGTGTAAAAAGAGCTATAGGGAATAAAAAACAATATGAAGTTGTCGCTGGTATTAATTTATGGAGTAATTGACGAAAAGAATCTAAATTTTTAATATTGATATTGCAATTGCAAATCCAGTACCAATGATAAAGACGGAGAGAAAAATATTATACAACACTATTACATATATGTGATTTTTTGCAAGTGGATTTCTACCCATTGCATCTATTCCAGAATTGACAGCTCTTCCAAAGAAAAATATACCTACAAAAAGAGTTGTGAGAAGCACCGTACCAGCAATAAAATATTTAAAAGTAGATAGAGGATCTTGTGTTGCAGTTGCTATAGACGAACTAACGAATTTATTGAGACTTGAAGAGAGAGTTTCATTTTTTGAATAATAAATTTTATTGATTTCTACACGTATACGATTAGTGTCTTGAGGATTTTTAGATTCATAAGAATCAAGAGAAAATCCAATTATGTATCCGGGTTTGTCAGCCTTCATTCCAACTCCTTCAGTAGTTGAAGTAGTAATTGCGTCGCCAGCTTGAATAGTTCCATTTTGTGCAGAAACGCGTACGTACGCTACACCATTAGTAATAACAGCCTCTTTTGTTGCTAATTCAACAGTTTCGATTGCAAGCATTGGATCTTTGGTTACGACTCCAATTAGTGTCGGGTCATATTCTTTTTGTGAAAGTATCATTCCGTTTATGGTATGACTTACGATAGATCCATCAGGGACAGAAGACGCATTTATGTCCATGTAATCTGCTATCTGATGAGGATTGGGGCCAATAGTATTTTGAGCATATATTGGAGAGATATAAAAGATACCTAAAAAAATTACAAATATACCAACGAACAATCGATATTTTGACATAAATTAAGTCTATCTAAATTCACATAAATATCAATAGTAGAAAATACTCGTATCTAGATAGATTGATAGCGTGCTCAAACTATTTTTCGTCTTGCATAACATTTCAGGTTACAGTAGTATCAAAATAGAGACCGTTTTCGACGGATCATTTTGGCGTATCGAAAAATAAACTATATGAACTATAACATATTTGAATCATTGCGATCGAAGCAACGGTATAAATTTTCAAACATATCTCGGTTGAATGTGCTTGTTGGACTGGTTGTTGCATATAACATCGGTCTTATGGCCACACATTACATAGGTTCGGTACAAACCAATGCTCCGCCATCTTTATTGGGAGTTGCTCGACAGCAATCTGATGGAAATGTGCTTGCAGTATCAGACAGCAAAGATAAAGTATTCGGAGTAAACATACCCGTTATTATGAGGAAAAATGTACAGACGGGAGGAGATCTTGAAGTTCGGGGAGTCGCTAGTATCGAAGGCACTCTTACGGTAAATGGAGGAGTAATAGATGCTGGAAGTGGAAGAGTTTTAGCATCTAATATTTTGTATTCTTTGACAGCGGGAGAGGGAATTGATATATCTGGCGGACAAACGCCAGTTATCCGGAGTGTCTCAAATGGAGTTACTTCGATACAAGGAAAAACGGGAGGTCTCTCTTTTGAGGCTGGAGAAGGTATAACTATTGAAGGATTAAAGATAGTGAATAAAAATCCATCCCAAACTATAACTGATACGTTCAAGACGTTTACTGTAGTAGGACAGGGGGATATTGTTGCAAGTGGTAACGCAGACAAAATCATATTTGAAGCAGGAACAGGAATGTCGTTAAGTCGAGATGCAACGAATAAAAAGATCACCTTTAATTCGTCCGCTCAAAATAGCGGATGGACTAAAGGCAGTGGCATTGTGTATTTAACGTCAGGTACAGATAATGTTGGTATTGGAACAACTGCTCCAGGTGCATCTCTTGCGATTGGTGCGGGTGCTACTTCTCCATTTATGATAAATAGTTCAGGAAATATCACTCGTATCAATGGTGTGCAATATTCATTTCCTTCTAATCAAGCTGATACAACAATGTTTTTGAGAAATAATGGATCAGGCCAACTTACGTGGGGTACAATTGCTGGAACCGATGGAGCATCTGTCAAAACATATGTATCAAATTATATACCACTGTTTTCAACCATAACTAATCAATTAATTACTAGTTCTATTTTCCAAGAAAATGGTAATATAGGAATCGGTACTACAAATCCTACATCTTTATTCTCAATAGGAACAGGTGCAACTTCTCCATTCACTATTGATGCATCAGGGAATATCACCCGAATTAATAATATCGCATACTCTTTTCCATTTACACAAGGAGCATCAAATAGTATATTACTTAATAATGGTAGTGGTAATCTCACTTGGAGTACCACCATTCCAAATAGCACGTTACAAAATTCCAGTATTGGAATAATCACAGGTGCAGGTATGAGTGGGGGAGGAACAGTTGCTCTAGGAAGTTCCATTACGCTTACTAATGCAGGTGTTACCTCTATCATAGGTACGTTAGGAGAGATTGATGTTAATGCTAGTTCGGGTAGTGTTATTCTTTCATTACCAGCAACGATCAACAGAAATATATCAGGTAGTGCAGGTTATGCTTCCATCTCTCCTTGTTCAGGAATCACAGGAAATGATCTTGGATGTAGCGATATTTATGTAAATACAGCAGGAGACACGATGACAGGTCAATTAATTTCATCAGTTCTCACAGGTGCCTCACCTTTTTCAGTAGCATCAACGACATTAAATTCAAATCTTAATGCAGATTTATTGGATGGACAACATGGTTCATACTATGCGCCATTAACAAACATGAACGGTTCAGCAGGATACCTGAGTAAATTTACTGGAACAAGCTCAGTTGGAAACTCAGTAGTGTATGAAACAGGGGGAAATGTAGGGATAGGTACCACCGCACCAGAGTTTAAATTAAGCTTAGACAATGATGGAGGAATCATAGCAAAAGGAACCTATGGATCAGGAGCATCACTCGCAACATCAGGAGCAGGGGCTCGTATGATATGGTATCCAAAGAAGGCTGCATTTAGAGCAGGGTATACGAATGGTACTCAATGGAATGATGATAATATTGGAAATTCATCGATTGCAATGGGAAGTGATATAACCGCAAGTGGAACGTATTCAACCGCAATGGGATATCTCACAAATGCACGTGGAGATGCTTCAACCGCAATGGGACAACACTCTATAGCCAGTGGGATGTATTCAATCTCAATGGGAACGCTTACAACAGCAAGTGGAACTGCTTCAACCGCAATGGGAGCGTATACGGTAGCAAGTGGGATTATTTCAACCGCAATGGGATATAGTACAACAGCAAATGGTGCATATTCAACCGCAATGGGATGGAGTACAAATGCAAGTAGTAACTTTTCAACTGCAATGGGGCAAGGAACAACAGCAAGTGGAGGTAGTTCAACCTCAATGGGAGCGGGTACAACAGCAAGTGGAAATGCATCAACCTCAATGGGAGCGGGTACAACAGCAAGTGGAACAACTTCAACCGCAATGGGAGGCGGAACAACAGCAAATAGTAACAACTCAACAGCTATTGGAAGTGCTATTATAGTAGGTACCACCTCATCAGATGCGCAATATTCAATAGGTATAGGATTAGATTCCACAGCTCGTACCATCACCTCCCCAAATACTCTTGCAATCATGGGTGGAAATGTAGGCATAGGTATTGTTTCTCCACTTGCCACGTTGGATGTAAATGGAACTGCATGGTTACGCGGAACAGGCTCTTCTGGACTATTTGTTAACTCATCGGGAAATGTAGGGATAGGTACCACCGCTCCAGAGTTTAAATTAAGCTTAGACAATGATGGCGGAATTATAGCAAAAGGAACCTATGGATCAGGAGCATCACTCGCAACATCAGGAGCAGGGGCTCGTATGATATGGTATCCAAAGAAGGCTGCATTTAGAGCAGGGTATGTAGCGGGAACAAACTGGGATGACGGAAATATAGGTGTGTATTCAACAGCAACAGGTTTAAGTCCAACAGCAAGTGGAGATAATTCAACAGCGTTTGGAAATCAGACTAGAGCAACGGGAAATTCTTCAGTAGCAATGGGATATCTCTCAAATGCGAGTGGAGATTATTCAACTGCAATGGGGCAAGGTGCTTATGCAAATGGTTGGAGTTCGACTGCAATAGGGTTGATGTTAACAGCACGTAGTTCATACACAACAGCTATAGGAAGTGCTATTATAGTAGGTACCACCTCATCAGATGCGCAATATTCAATAGGTATAGGATTAGATTCCACAGCTCGTACCATCACCTCCCCAAATACTCTTGCAATCATGGGTGGAAATGTAGGTATTGGATCTTTATCCCCATCATCACTCTTCTCAGTAGGAACAGGTGATACTTCTCCATTCACTATTGATGCAACAGGAAATATAACTCGTATAAAAAGTATTGGATATTCATTTCCATCATCGCAAGGAAATTCCTCAACATATTTAATGAATGACGGATCGGGTAATCTCACATGGTCAGCAATATCTGGAACAGGAACGGTAAATACGGGACTTGCAGGATATTTCTCTTACTATCCAACATCAGGGACAGCAGTAGACGATCAGACTATTTTATATACGAATGGGACAAATATAGGGATAGGTACCACTGCACCAGAGTTTAAATTAAGCTTAGACAATGATGGAGGAATCATAGCAAAAGGAACCTATGGATCAGGAGCTTCACTCGCAACATCAGGAGCAGGGGCTCGTATGATATGGTATCCAAAGAAGGCCGCATTCAGAGTAGGGTATGTGGATGGAGCTCAATGGGATGATGTAAATATAGGAATCTATTCAACAGCAATGGGTGATACTACAACAGCAAGTGGACAATATTCAACAGCAATGGGAGGATTGACAATTGCAAGTGGACCCTATTCAACAGCAATGGGATATGGAACAACAGCAAGTGGAACTAGTTCAACAGCAATGGGTGATGCTACAACAGCAAGTGGAACTAGTTCAACAGCAATGGGACAAAGTACAACAGCAAGTGGACTTTATTCAACAGCAATGGGTGATACTACAACAGCAAGTGGACCCTATTCAACAGCAATGGGTAGACAGACAACAGCAAGTGGACCCTATTCAACAGCAATGGGGTCTTTTACAAATGCAAGTGGAATTCATTCAACAGCAATGGGAGTTAGTACAACAGCAAGTGGAGTCGCTTCAACAGCAATGGGATATGGTATGACTGTAGATGGAAATTTTTCCATGGGAATTGGATTAGACAACACCTCACGCACTGTTACATCACCAAATACACTCGCCATCATGGGAGGCAATGTAGGAATAGGTACCACCGCCCCAGAGTTCAAGTTAAGTTTGGACAATGATGGAGGAATCATTGCAAAAGGCACATATGGATCGGGAGCAACACTCACAACATCAGGAGCAGGGACACGAATGATCTGGTATCCAAAAAAATCTGCATTTAGAGCGGGGTATGTGGATGGAGCACAATGGGATGATGTAAATATAGGAAGCTCTTCAACAGCAACAGGTTTAAGTCCAACAGCAAGTGGAGATAATTCAACAGCGTTTGGAAATCAGACTAGAGCAACGGGAAATTCTTCAGTAGCAATGGGATATCTCTCAAATGCGAGTGGA